>Ga0209536_100010715_pt1 | contig 13488 bp, 12 predicted proteins | sample DeeMarSeWOR28_12_FD_187461 | JGI IMG/M metagenome (GOLD analysis project Ga0209536, IMG submission 187461) | Marine sediment microbial communities from White Oak River estuary, North Carolina - WOR-2-8_12 (SPAdes) (version 2) | ecosystem: Environmental > Aquatic > Marine > Intertidal zone >...
CCCGAGCCCGGCGATGAAGCCATAGAACAGTTCCTGAACGACAAGCTCGAACCGTTCGCCGAGCTGTCACTGGACCGCCTGCGCCAGGGTCCGGTGCTGGCGCCGGGCCACCAGGAAGTGGCCTTTTCCGACCGCCGATTCCCCACCCCGTCGGGCAAGATCGAGCTCGTGTCCGATGAGGCGGCGCAACGGTGGAATGCTGATCGGCTCCCCGTCTACTTCGAATCGGAAGAGTCGACACTACGCGATTCGGCGGAATCGAAGAAGTACCCACTCTACATGATGACGCCCAATACCAAGAACCGGATCCACTCGCAGTTCAACAATCTGAAGATGATCCAACAGTTCGGCGACAAGCCGTTCCTGCTGATCAACCCGCGTGATGCTCAGGTTCGCGGTGTCCTCGAGGGCGCGGTAGTCAGGGTGTTCAACGACCGGGGCGCGCTTCGGCTGGCAGCTCGGCTCGACAACGGCATCAAGCCGGGTTGCGTGTCCGTCACCAACGGTTGGTGGATCAGCGAGGGTGGCACGGTAAATTCCTGTTCCTACGGACGTGAGACCGACATGGGCTACGGGGCGGCTTTTCACGACAACCTGGTCGAGGTCGACCGCGCCAGCAAATGAGGTACCGCAAATGAGCAAGCAAGTCGCTGCTGCTTTTTCCCGGCGCCATTTCGTCGGCGCCATCTGTCCCATGATCGCCGGCGGGCTGGCGCTACCGCACGCAGGCCTCCGTGCACAGCAGCAAGATCTGCCAGGGTTCTGGAGCGAATTCACGCCCGAAGAACGGGCGACGATCGCGCAGTCCACCATGGCACAGGATGTCCCCAGTCACATGGGCCAGGGTTTGGGCTGCGCCGAGATCTGCCTGGCTGCTTCCTGCGCGTATATGGGTGTCAGCGACGAGTGGGTCGACGCCGCAGCCGTGTTCTCCGGCGGCTTCGGCAAGGGCGATCTATGCGGCCTGCTCACCGGCGGGCTCATGGCAATGGGCATCGCGGCCGGCAAGCTGCACGAGGGGCGCGCCGAGCTGAAGCAGTTTGCACGCGGGCTGAAGGACGAGTATTGGGAATGGTGGATGTCCCGCGGCCCGGTGCACTGCGCCGAGCTGCGGCAGCGCTACGATGGCAGCGAGGAGTTCATCCGGATGACGCAGCGGGCTGCGGCCAAGGTCGAGCAGCTGATCGAGCCCGCACGCGCCTGAGGAGGTGTGTCTGCCGGCGCCGTTTGGGTCCGGGCAGCTGGCAGACGTGCCGCTGCGATGCAGAAGTCAGTTCCGCTTCACTCCGACGAGACCGACGCCGTCCTTCGGCGGCTCGGGTATTTCCTCGTCGGGCTTGCCTATCAGCGTGAACTGAATCGGCAGCTGTATCAGCGTCCTGACCGGCTCGCCTCTGACTTTCCCTGGGCGGAACACGCTGCGCTCAACGAGCCTCTTGGAGGGCAGGTCGAACGCCCGGTTTGTCGATTCGACGACCTCCACCGAACCCGGCTCGACCCGGCCATCTGTGCCCACTACCGCTGTGACCAATACGCGGCCTTCGATCCCAGCCTGCACTAGCAGCCTCGGGTATTCCAGCGGTGGGCTCGAGACCCGCTCCGGTGGCTCGTCCACGGTGCGCTCACTGTAGACGCCGTCCGCCAGCATCAAATCGGCTTCCTCGCTCGACTGCGACGGCACCGGCGTCTCGCATGCCAACAGCGAAAACGCCCCTGCTAGTACCACCGCGAAGCAGGCTTGTGCGATTCTCAATCTCGGTCGTGCAGTCATGATCGCTATTCTCCGGGCAAGACAAGATCTCCGCTCGATCAAGGCCAGGGTGGCCAGGCGCGGATACCACGCTCTGCTGCCTACCTCGAGGAGAAGCGCTCCGTAGGTACGGATATCGGCGCCCCGCCGCAGCACACGCCCATCGCAGTCCGCCTCGACAGCGGTACGCAGGCGCCGCAGCTGCCACCACAGGGGGATGTTCCAGGGAAGCAACAGCGCCGCGAGCGAGGCAAGCGCAACGAGCCGCAGGTCGCCGGCCCTCGCGTGCTCCTCTTCATGCTGCAGTGCGGCCCGCCGCATGCCGTCATCGAGTCCGAAGACCCAATCGGGCACGACCAGCTGGTGACCGATCAGCCCGACCACCGCCGGACCCACATGCCTCGACACCAAGACGCGCCTGCCGTCGATTGTGGCCGCGTGCCACGCTCGCCGCTCGCGGTTCAGTCGCCAGAAGGACACCAGGAGAAGCCCGGCCAAGCCGAGTGACATGCCGAGCCAGACCATCAGCAGGATGCTGTCCCATTGCGGTAGCACCGGGCCGACGGGCGCATAGGCCTGCAGCGGATTGCTGGTGGCGACCATGGGCAACAGCGCAATGCCCCCGAAGCCGTCCGCAGCCGCATCCACTCGACCCACGATGATCCAGTTCGCCAACGGCACCAGCAGCGAGCCAGCCAGCGCCACGGCCCAGACGGCGCGAGCCGGTTTGCCGAACAGCCGCAGTAGATGCTCCGCCGCGTAGGCGGCTAAACCGAGAAACAGCGCAACCACGCCGCAGTAGACCATCCACGGGGCCATCATCGCTCCAACTCCTGGAGCCGCTTGTCCAGCAGATCCTTCATGCGCCGCAACTCCGTGGGTGACAGTCCTTCGTCCGCCAGCAACTCGGCGACCAACATGGCGCGCGAGCCTTGATAGACCTTTTCCAGCAGCCGCTTGAGTGTCCGGGCGCCGGCGGCGGACGGCTCTACCTGGGGGTAGTAGCGATAGGCCCTACCGTCGATCTGGTGGAGCACGTGTCCTTTCGACTCCAGCGTCTTGAGGATGGTCATGACGCTGGTATAAGCCAGCCTGTCGCCCAGTTCTTCTTGCACCTCGCTGACGGTAGCTGAACCGCGCCGCCATACGATTGCCATTACGTCGAGTTCACGGTTCGTGAAATGGACCGCCATTTCCCCACTCTGTGGTTAAGTCATTTAACCAAAACGGCATACGCACTTGATACTACACGTTAACAAGAAATAACTACTATATACGTAGTACTACGTACTATATAATATGTTCCTTGTCAAGTGGCTGGACAGAGCCGGTCCGTCCCGCTTCGGTCATATCGATTTCCTGGACCCGCGGATCGGACGGTCCGTCGGCTCCCGCGTGTCCGAGCGGCGCCTCCCCCACTGCAGCCGACCGCTGGGACTCCTGCACCTCAAAAAGCGGTCCGATCGACCACGACCTTGCCGTTGTTCATCACAAGCAACACGTCCTGGAATGCCCCGATTTCCTCCAGTGGGTTGCGGTCGAGCACCAGCAGGTCGGCGTCGAACCCGAGCGCCACCTGCCCAACCTGGTCCTGCATCCCCAGCAGTTCCGCCGCGACTGTGGTGGCGGCCCGAATCGCCTCGAGCGGCGAGAGACCCACGTTCACCAGTTCGATGAGCTCGTGACTCAGCCGTAGCACGCTCTCCGGACCGTACCCCGTGTCGGTGGCCGCGGCGATCTTCACACCCTTGGCGTGCGCCGCCGCCGCCATCCCACGCACCCGCGGCAGCATATGCCGTCCTCGCACGTTGAGTACCGCGTTGTCGTAATCGCCGCCCGGCATCGTGAGGTCGGCCACAACCGCGATGGTCGGCACCAGATAGGTGTCGCGTTGTACCATCAGATCGAGTGTTTCCTCGCTGAGGTAGGTGCCGTGCTCGATGCTCCGCACGCCCGCCAGCACCGCGGCGCGTCCACCCACGTCACCGTGCGCATGAGCGGCTACGGGCAGCCCGTTCTGTGACGCTTCTTCGACCAGCGCAGTGAGTTCGGCAACGCTGTAGTAGGGTGTTCGCGGATCGGTCTCCGGCAGGCCGGCACGTTCGGTTGCATTCGTCTTGATGAAATCGACGTCGCGCGAAACCATAAGGCGCACCATACGACGCATCGCCTCGGCGCCGTGGACGGCGTCACGCAGGTCGGCCATCTCGGGAGCATCCATGAACAACTCATCGGCCGGCTCTGGTCGCACGTGGTATCCGGCCGCCAGGATCTCCGGCGCGTCGATGGCGCCGCTTCGCGCCAACTCCCGCAATCCAACGTCGGCGAAATGCGATACGCCCATGTTGCGTGCCGTCGTGACACCCGAGAGCAGCGCACGATGCGCCGAGGCGAAATCGGCGATATGGACGTGCGCGTCGACGAGGCCCGGGGCGAGATACCGTCCAGCGAGATCGATCACCGTCGCGTCCTCCGGCGGCATCCGCTGCTCGCTCCCGACGTAAGTGATCTTGCCACCCTCGGCGATGACCGTCTGATCTGTCAGAATCCCGTGGGCGGGATCGACCAGATTTGCGTTGATGAATGCCACGGTTTGTTGCGACTGGAGCGCACCTGCGGACCAACACGCGACGCTCGCAACCACGGTCGCTACGCGACGGAAGGACATGGTAGCCTCATCGGATCAAGGATAGGAGAGAAGATGTGCATCACAGGGCAGCGGGCAAGTCACGGTCAAGAGTTCTGAGTTGAGAGACGTGCGCAACCCGAGGCACAAACGGGCTGACGCTTTTGGGGGCACTGGTCCATGCAGCCTGCAACACGAAGGCTATGATGTGCCGCTAGATCGCCGGCCGGATGCCAGTGCCGTACCCCGTCAATTCGACGAATCCCTCGCCGATCCGCGTCCCGTCTCCACTCAGCAGCTCAACTGCGCCCTCCCAATAAAACAGACCGGGCACGAGCGCGGCGACGTTCTCCTGCGCGTCGAGCAGTGGCACAATCGTCAAGTCGAGCCCCAGCTCGGGAAGCTCGAGTCGCCAACGCAGGGGATACTCAGCGTCGGTTTCCTCACTCCGCCAGTTGCCCGTTACCGACAACGTCCACGCCGAATCCTCGAGATAGCGCGCCTCACCCTCCCGTGACACGACCGTGCCGCGAGCGTAGGCCGTGCCGTCCTCGCTGCGCAGCACATAGAGCATCACGTCGCGGCCGTCGGCCAAGCGCAGGCTGAACCAATCCCATCCCACTTGATCATCCGCGAGCTGGTTGGACCCGAACTCCTTGTCCATCCAGCTGACACCAATGACACGGAGAGTTTCGCCATTGATAGTGACCGTACCAGCCGTGGCGAGACGCGTGAAGCTGTAGTACAGACTGGCGGCGGTCGGCCCTTCGCCCTTGCGTGAGTAGCCGTTCGGTCCCTGGAGAACCAGAGGTTTGGCCGGCGTCGTCGAGAAATCGAAGGCGATGCCCTGCTCGTCGTCGCGTATCGCGAAATCGAATGCCTCGCCGTTCCAGCTGAGGACCCAGCGCGAGTCGGAGCCATAGGGTGCTCGACTCCAGGCGATGAGGGAGTCGCCCGGCGCACCGAATCCGCCTAGCAGGCCGTTGGGTCGAGCCAATACCTCGCTGAAGAGATGCGTTCCCTTAGACGGGTCAGTAATGGCAGCATGACCCATGATGAGTGACCGGGTCGCCCAAGCGGACTCGTATGGCAGCGAATCGGCCACGAGCCCTACACGAAAGAAAGTGAACTGATAGCCGAGGCGCCGTTCCGGATCGTTCGTATCGGAGACGATGCCGGTGAAGTACCACCATTCCGTCTTGTATTCGGGATGCGGCCAGTGATCGCGTGGGAAAGACCATTCGTAGTCCGGTTCCGCCGCACGCCAATCCGCCTGTGTCATCACCATACCCGGCGCAGCCGAAGCAAGCAGCGCCACGAACTGGCAGAGGCCTCGCGCGCCTTTCACAGGTCCTCCCGGCTCAGCTCACCGGCCAGTGTGCTTGCGGCGCGCAGCGCCGGATAGACCGACGCCGCAAGCGCGACCACCGCAATCGCCAGACCCTGCACCAGTAGCGCTCCCCAGGGCCAGAAGGCCTGTATCGTCCAGCCAAAATAGGCGCGGTTTATCACCAATATCAGGACGACAGCGAGGAGCGATCCGGCCACCGAGCCGAGCAGGAATGACATGGCAGCCATCGAAAGCCCCTTCCCCAGGAACAGCCCGAAGATCTGCCGGCGCAGAGCCCCGAACACCCGGTATAACGCCAGTTCGGAGACCCGTTCGCGCGCAATCACCAGCAAAGTGAGCGTTATACCGCAGGCCGCGATGAGAAGGCCCATGGCCTGCAGGATGCGGGTAATTGCGAACGTCTCTTCGAAGATACGGTATACCGCTGTCTTCAAGCCGCGGTTACTGCGGACCTGCAGCGGCTGCTGCTCCACCAAGGTACGGATGGCGTCTACCGTGTGGTCTGGGTCGGCGGTGCGATCGAGATATACGGCCACGTTCGTCAATGGGCCAGCTCCGAAGACTTCATCCATGGTTGTCAGATCCATCGTAACCTGGCCGGCCTCGTTTGAGTAGTCGTAGTAGACTCCGGCAACCGGAAGCGTCACTGGGCCACGGCTACCCGGGACGGTAATGGAGTCGCCGCTCGAGCGATTCTCCTTCCTGGCGAACGGTTCGCTAATAATGACCGCACCGTCGCCTCGCACCTGGCCGAGCGGGTCTGGCCCACCGGTCTCGAGAAACTGGTAGCGCGTTTCGGGCACACCCGAACCGAAATCGACACCGCCAAAGCCCACTCGCCGGCCGCTGACGTAGGCCGTGAAAGTGCGCACCAGATCGATTCCCGCGATACCCGGCATGCGGCGCACCTCTGCCAGGAACGTCGTGTCCATTGCTGCGGGCCCAGTTGAGCGGGCCCACGATTCCGTCGTGATGTACACGTCGGCCAGCAGAGTGCCCTCGACCCACACCGTCAATGTCTGTCTGAAACTGGACACCATCACCGTGATGCCTGTCAGCATGGTCACCGCCACCGCCAGTGCGGCGACCGCGATGGCAGTAGCGCGAAGCCGTACTGCCAGCCCCCTGAGGCTGTAAGTGATCCCGAAGTCAATGGCACGTACGGAGCCAGTGGCGAGACGGATCGTGAGCGGCGTCATCAGCGGGAAGCCCGACAGGATTGCGATGGCCAGCACAAAACCGGCGGGCTGCCAGGCCACTCCGAACAAGAGGTACCAGAGGCAGCTCCCAGCCACGATCAGCAACCCCAGTATCGCGAGGGGGAGCGACGCTGTACGCAGGCGCTCATGGAGCACAAACGCGGACAGGAGACTCTTTGGGTCACGTCGTGCCATGTCGAGTGCGGGACCGACGCTTCCGATCAAGGCACCGCCGATGCCGATGGTTGCAGCGAGTGCGAACATGTGCGGTGGCAACTCGAGCCGCTCGATCTCGGAGAGCAGATAGATGTTGGTGAGCGTGGCACTCACCACGTCCACGTTGGCCGCTGCGACCCAGTATCCCAGCGCGAGTCCCAGCGCGACACCTATTGTCCCGAGCACAACGATCTCGCTCAGCATCAGCACCAGGAGCTGCCCACGCGTGGCTCCCATCGAGCGCAGCAGACCGAACTCAGTGCGGCGGCGCACGAGGGATGCCTGAGTGCTGGCGAACACGAGGAAGAGGCCCACGAACAGCGAGATGAGGCTCAGAGCCGTGAGGTTGAGCCGGAACGCGGCAAGGAGACCCTCGGCACGTTGCCCACGCTGCTCCGGAGTGAGGACGTCAACGGTCGGCCCCAAAGCCGCCGCGAGCGCGGCGGTCACCATCCCTGCGTCCGCCTCCGGCCGGAGGCGGACGTCGATCTGATTGATCCGCCCGCGCGAACCGAACAGATGCTGCGCCTGGGCGAGGTCCATCACCACGATGTTCGTGCTGGCGAGGGGGGCGAGGCGTCGGAAATCCACGATGGCGCCTACCCGCAGCTGCGCCACTCTGGAGCCGGCCGAGACCCGAACACTGTCACCGATCCCGAGGTCCAGCTCCCGGGCCAGCTCCGGCATGATTGCCATCCATCCCGCCACCGTGAGCGCCTCGGCAGTGGCACTGCTCCCCGCCTCGATCGGGAGGCCGATCGGTTGGAGCAAGTCGATACCGTAGACCTCGAGGAACTGGTCGGTGTCCCGCACAGCAACGTCGGTGCGGAGCACGGGCCATGCGCGCTCCACCCCGGGGGTCGCGCTGGTCGTGACGTAGAGACTCTCAGCAAACGCGGGCAAGCGTCCCAGCACCACCAGATCCACCTCGCCGCTCACCGCACGCATGCTACCGCGGAATGCCGCGAGCGCACTGCCGTTGATGATCTGGATCGAGAGCACGGCCCCGACGCCGAGTGCTACGCCGAGCACAGTCAGGACGTGGAGGCTGCGGTTACGACGAATGTGGCCCGGCGCGCTGGTCAGGAGATAGCGGACCATCAGGTCTCGAGGCGCCCGCTATGGATCCGCCACACGGCGTCGGCCTGGCCGGCCAGCTCCCGGCTATGTGTGACGTAGATGAGAGTCCCCGACTCCGCTCGCACGAGATCCAGCATCAGGTCCATCACCCCACGCCCGGTTGCGTCGTCCAAGTTGCCCGTCGGCTCGTCTGCCAGTACCAGCCGGGGACGCCGCAGCAGAGCCCGGCAAATCGCAACTCGCTGCATCTCTCCCCCGCTCAAGCGATCGACCGGATCCTCAGCGCGGTCGTCCAGGCCCACCCGCTCGAGGAGCTCCCGTATCCGAACTGCGTACTCCACCCGTTTGCCGCCAGCAATGAGTTCGGGGACGGCTACGTTCTCGCTAACCGTCAGATGCGAGAGCAGGTGGAAGAACTGAAATACGAAGCCAACGTAATCCCGCCGGAGCAGCGTGCGCTCGCGGTCGGGCAAGGTACCGATGTCCCGCCCTTCCCAGAGCACGCTGCCACTCGACGGATAGTCGATGCATGCGGCCAGGTTGAGCAAGGTGGACTTGCCGCTGCCACTGCGCCCCACGACAGCGATGACGGTGCCTGGCGCAACATCGAATGAAACGTCGCGCAGGGCGAACTTGGTGCCGGTCGCGAACGTATCATAGGTCTTGCTGACCCCGCGGAAGCTGAGGATCTGATGTTTCATCTCTTACTCGGCATTGCCTGCTCGGCGTTCCATTTTGACCGCTGATGGCCCGCGCCGCTGCGGATCCACAGTGCAGCGACACCGGCCCGAATCATGCGTTCACTCCAGCATGCTGTCAAGCATCTGTCGAACACCTATACCTTGACAATGGTTGGACATTGGCTTAGTGTGCTGCTCTCGTCACACCGCAAAACAAAGGTGCTGCTGCACTGGGCAGCGAGGATCATCATGTCCCAACATACCTACAGCATCACTATCGAACGGCCCGTGGAAGAGGTGTTCGCCTACATGGACGACGTGTCGCGGGAACGCGAATGGCAGCCCGCTATCCGCAGCGCGAGGGTGGAACCCGAGGGAGCCACGGCCGTCGGCACGAAAAAGCACTACTCCAGTGAGTTCATGGGGCGCGAGGTCAAGAACACCTACGTCACGACCGTGTTCGAGAAGAACCGGCGCGTGGTTTACGAGACCACGCCACAGTCGACCGTTCAGGCCATCGCGTCGTTCACCTGGGAGTCGACCGAACGGGGCACGCTGGTCACGATGTCTGTACTGGGAGAACCCAAAGGTGTGCTTCGGTTCGTGCCGCGTGGAGTACTTGACCGGGTCTACCAGAAGGAAATCAAGGATACTTTGACACGGCTCAAATCATGCCTCGAGGCCGCTGGCTGACCCCGGCTGTAGCACGGTCGGAAGTCATCGATGTGGCGTGGAACCGACTTCGTTACAGCAACCAGAACCATACTTGGTAGGTGATAGCGCTGACACTGGCACACAAAACTGCGCCCCACACCATGTCGACGAGCGCGACACCGAGCGGAAAACCCTCCAGAATGGCGAGGTTGGTCAGGTCGTAAGCGGCGTAAGCTACCAGACCGAGCAGAGCACCGAGGACCAGCGCCCGAGACATGCTCTGTCGCTCTATCGCAGGCCACACCACCAATACCACAATGCCGACCACGAACAACAGATAGAACACTAGCGCCGCAGTCCAGTTGACGTTGGGTCGCATCAAGTGGCCGAGCCGAGTCTGATAGAATGAACGGGCAACGACACCCAACCATACTAAGTCGATCGCCAGGAACGCTGGGAGGGCGATGGCGTACAGCTTTAGCAGGCTCGAGAAAGTCATTTCCTTCAGCTCCTGAAACGTGCGGCGCCGACCGTCCGGGGTAGGCGCCTCACCGGATTCCATTCATCGATCACTGGACTATCGCAATGTCCTACCGGTTCAACAGCCATATCGACCCGTTGAGCACGCCGGCGAAACCGACCCAAGCAGCATAGGGTAGCATGATCATCCCTGCCACCGCTACGACGCGCCAGAACAGGACTACCGTGGCAGCGATCGACAGCCACAGCACGACGATCTCGGCAAAAGCCCAACCGGGTGACCGCATGCCGAAAAACAGAACTGACCACAATCCGTTGAGTGCCAGCTGGACCAGAAACAGCGCCAGCGCCGCTCTGACCGCTTCGTCGTTCCAACCCTTCTGCCAGACCAGGAACGCTGCTACTCCCATCATCAGATAGAGAAGGGTCCAGACGGGGCCGAATACCCAAGACGGAGGATTGAACTGCGGTTTGGCAAGCGCGGGATACCACTCTTGGACACCGCGGGCGGTGGCGATACCGGACAAACCCCCAACTGATAGCGGGACGGCGACTGACGTCAAAAATTTGAGTGACGTGGTCATGCCAGATCTCCGAGAGGAATTCCCGCCTCGTGTCGAGCGAATGACATGGCAGACTTTCGCGGTGCGAGCCTCACCATCGATCGTACCGGTCCGCGAACGCGGCTACGCGCGTCTTGCGCTTCGTGTTGTCCGACGACATGTAGCGCACCTTGCCGAACACCTCTCGCTCGGGCCCCCAGGGGCGGTCGTACCGCCCCAGGACCCAGAAGATGCCCGAGTATGAGTTGGGATCGCGCCCGTCCAAGGCGTACTCGTTGTTCAGCTCGATCATGACGTCCAGAGCCTGCTGCGGTGTCTCGCTCCATTCGAGGATCTTCTTGCCCCACAGCATTCGCAGATAGTTGTGGATGCGGCCTTCGGTGACCAATTGACGCTGCGCGGCATTCCACAGTTCGTCGTGCGTGTCCGCGACCTCAAATTGCTCGCGTGCGTAAGTCCAGTCTCGTGGGTCAGGCGCGTGCTCGGCCAGCGTGCGTCGGGCCCACTCGGGAAGCGAATCGTAGCTGTCGTAGGCCGGCAGATAAGCGCAACCATTGAACCCCAACTCGCGCCAGGTGACCACTTGATCGATGAACGCGGTACGGACTTGGTCCAAGCCCCACCCCGCACGGCTGCCTCGCGCTGAGATCTCAACGCTGAAGGGGCTCCACCCGGTTCCCTCCAGGATTGCGGCCAAGATCTCATGCGTCGAGATGTGGCCGAAGTGCAGGTAGGGAGAGAGTCCTGAAGTTCCATCCTCGTCCGGAACGTTGCGCTGATCGTCGTACCGCTCGAGTCTCAACTCGACGAACTGGCGCAACCGGTCACTCCCTCTAGTCGCTCCTCCGCTGACCCAGCCCGGAGCGACGCCCTGGTCCACTGGCAGCCCGCGCACGAACCTCTCGACCTCGGCAAGGTCACCCTGCCCGACCGGTTTCCAGCGGTCAACGATGTGTTGAGGGATGTCGCATCGGGGAAGCTCTACACCCTGGAACGGATCCGAGCGCGGCGTATCGATCCCACGGTCGGCCAGCCTCCTGTGCAAGAACCGGCGAAAGGCGTAAGCGGTTGGGAACGCCTTGCCCGCAGCGCGCAGCGGAACGACACCGTTGCTGTCAATCGCCTCCACCTGCACCGACAAACGCCTGCAGGCCGCACGGACCCGCGGCCCCTGGAAGGTCGGGTAGTCGTCGGTGACGACCGCAGCGGCCCCGGCGGCGACCGATTCCAGCAGCCCTCGGATCTCACCGTGGGCCCGCTCAACGTACGGGTAATAAGTCACCGGTGCCGACTTGAATGCGACGGATCGGTCTCGCATCCCGTCGATCAGAAACCGATGGTGCCGGGCGTTTGCCCAGCGATACGCAGACTCGAGCGGCTCCAACACAATTAGCGGCTTGTTGAGTTCGCGCGCGAGCCCCACCGCCCGATCCAGAGCAAAGTTGTAGCGATGCCGGCGAAAAGCGGTCATATAATAGAGGATATAACCCCCGGCGGTCCGAAGCGGAGCCGGATTGACGGTGGTGAGTCGGTCAGCTGGAATCACAGCAGTCGATACTTTCTGTCTAATGAATATCTAATTATATTGAGACATTACATGGACACGCAAGTGCACCAGCCTTCTAGGGACCGAATATGAGGCGATACAGCTCGAATCTGGCCAGTGCCACCCCGTCGCTGCTGCTGTGGGTCCTGTCGGCGTGCGGCGGGCGTGCTCCCGCAGCCGCCCCCCCCTCCGGTGGCGCATTCGCATTCGATTACGTGCTCGAAGCCACGATCTTCAAGATCGACGTGGTGCACGTGAACCTCCAAATCGATTCGGGAACAGTCCGCACGGTCAAAGCCCTTGTCTCTAGTGGCAACCGAACGCGCGCGCTGGAAGATTCGGTCGGCGCGGCACTGATGGAGACACCGACCGCCAATGCCCGCTTGACGTTTCTCGTAGCGATCCCGGCCCAGCAGTTTGTGGAGAACACCGCGGAGATCCTTCGCGACATGGGTGAGGAGGGACTCCTGGCCTCATCCGAGGTCGAACACCTCGTTCGCTCATCGCGCCAGCGGTTTGCATTCCTCGACGAAGCTGGCATTGCACCTGGCGACTATGTCGAACAAGTGCTTCGCGGCGACTCCGTCACGACCACGTTCATCACGAGCCTGGGCGAACGACGCTTGCACGATATCCAAGTGGGGCGCGAACACAGGATTGCACTCCTTGGCTCGTACTTCGCCAAGACATCGGATTTCCGCGATGGTTTGCTCGATCAGGTATTCGGAATCAGATGACGGGTATTCACCACTCACACTTGCCGTGCCAGCCTACGGGGACGACATTTGCCCGGCCCACAAAGGCACTCCCATGTCCGACGTGACTCTCGATCTGATCGCCAACGACATCCGGGCGCGGGTGAACGCCCGCCTGGTGGAACTCGTTCCCTCCGAGGATGAGCCACCGGAGATGCTACATCGGGCGATGCGGTACAGTCTCTTGGGACCCGGGAAGCGCATTCGGCCCATGGTCACCGTACTGGCCGCCACGCATTTTGGCGGTCGCGCAGAGCATGCGCTCGATCCGGCATGTGCTATCGAGATGGTCCACACGGCTTCGCTCATTCTGGATGACCTCCCTGCGATGGACGATGCTACCGTCCGGCGGGGGCAGGCCGCCAATCACGTACGATTCGGCGAAGACACTGCACAATTGGCTGCCATGGCGCTGCTCAACCAATCCTTTGCCGCCTTGTGTCGCGCCAAGGGGCTCTCACCCGAGCTGCGCCTCAAGCTCGTGGAGGTCTTGACCGACGCCATCGGCAGCGTCGGACTCATCGCTGGTCAGGCGCGTGACCTCAGCCAGGATCTAACCAAAGCAACGATCGCGGAGTTGGAAGAGAC
>Ga0209536_100010716_pt1 | contig 13485 bp, 11 predicted proteins | sample DeeMarSeWOR28_12_FD_187461 | JGI IMG/M metagenome (GOLD analysis project Ga0209536, IMG submission 187461) | Marine sediment microbial communities from White Oak River estuary, North Carolina - WOR-2-8_12 (SPAdes) (version 2) | ecosystem: Environmental > Aquatic > Marine > Intertidal zone >...
GGCAAGCGGCTGGCCGCGGCGATCCATAATCATGCCGCGATGGGCTGCAATCGACACCACCCTCAGGTGGCGCGCGTCGGCCTGCTCCTGCAGAAAGCCCTGATTGAATACCTGCAGATCGACGGCGCGCGCAAGCAGGGACAGGAACGCCAGCCCGAGCAGCCCTGCCACGACCATGCGCCGCGTGCGGTAGACCGGAACCTTGAGATCGCCGGTCATGGCTGCGCCTCGCCCGCGCCCGGCTGCGGGCGCACGATAATGACGGCGTCGGCCGCCGGCGTCAGCATTTCCAGGCGGGTGCGGGCAAGCTTTTCAATCCGCCCGTGCGTCGCCCAGGTGCTCTGCTCGAGCTGCAACTGACCCCACTCGATATTCATTTCATCACGCGCGCTCTCGAGATCCTGCAGTTGCACGAACAGCTTGCGACTCTCATGTTTTGCGAACACGGTTCCCAGCGCCGAGACGACGACCCCGACAACCAGCAATGCCAGCAGCACCCTCACGCCGCCCGCTCCGCGACACGCAACGTGGCACTACGGGCGCGCGGATTACGCGCGATTTCGTCTGCGCCGGGACGTCGGGCCTTGCCCACGATACGCAGCGGCCCGGGTACGGGCTCGCCGCGAACCGGGATCTCCGGCGGCAATTGCTCACCGCGCGACTGATCCCGCATAAAGTGTTTTACGCAGCGATCCTCCAGCGAATGGAAGCTGATCACGACAAGCCGACCGCGCGGCTGCAGAACGTCGGCTGCCTGACGCAGGCCTGCCTGAAGATCCTCCAGTTCGTGGTTGATATGGATGCGAATCGCCTGAAAGGTGCGGGTGGCAGGGTGCTTGTGGCGTTCGCGCCCCGGCACGGCCGCTGCGACAAGCTCCGCGAGCTGCGCGGTGGTGCGAAGCGGCGCCTTCACCCGCGAGCTGACAATCGCCCGGGCAATCCGGCGCGCAAAACGTTCCTCGCCATAGTCCTTGATTACCCTCGCGATTTCCTTCTCGTCGGCGGCAGCGAGCCAGTCTGCCGCACTGACACCCGCGTCAGGATCCATGCGCATGTCCAGCGGACCATCACTCTGGAAGCTGAAACCCCGCTGCGGATCGTCGAATTGTGGCGACGAGACGCCGAGATCGAACAGCACGCCACTGAGCCTCCCGGCCATCCCCATCGCCCGCATCCACTCCTCAAGTCTGGCGAAACTCGCCCTGCGGAAATGAAAACGCGAATCCTCGCCGAAGCGACGTATCGCCGTTTGTACTGCCTGCGGATCCTTGTCCATGGCGTACAATCGACCCCCCGGTCCGAGCCGTTCGAGGATGGCCCGCGCATGCCCGCCGCGCCCGAAGGTGCCATCCAGATAATTACCGTCGGGACGCAGGGCCAGGGATTCGAGCACCTCGTTCAGCAGAACAGGATGATGAGTACCTGACTCAGTCATCCGGCTCAGAGCGTCAGACTGTCCAGCGGGTCAGGCACGGAGCCACTCTCGCCGGTTGACACCCACTCTTCACAACTCTTTTCCCAGACCTCTTCGTTCCAGATTTCAAACTTGTTACCCAGACCTGCCAGTACCACACGCTTGTCTAGCTTCGCAAAATCCCGCAGGCGTGGCGGAAGCAGGATGCGCCCGTGACTGTCCATTTCCAGTTCGGTGGCATGCCCCAGCAGCATGCGCTGCAACTTCCGGACGCGGGGATCTTGATTTGGGAGTCGGACCAGCTTGCGTTCGATCTCATCCCATTCGGGAGCGGGGTACAACATCAGACAGCGATCGTCATGCACCGTAAGCACCAGGCGGCCCTCACAGCTTTCCACCAGCGCGGCACGGTACCGCGTCGGCAGGGCTATTCGACCCTTCGCGTCAAGATTGACGCTGCTGCCACCTCGGAACAAGACTCCCCCCCTTTCCCCCAATGTTCTCCATTTCTTACCACTTCATCCCACTTTTCGACACTATAGTTAGGGGTACCGGGGATTGTCAAGAAAGATTCACTCAGGCCGAATAGAATTTCCCTCTTTTGTCACAGCCACTTAGCGATGCTTACAGGATTTACCCACGGCCACGGGCGGCAACCAATTTAAAATCATTGCGTTGCCTGAGGTTGTTGCCACGACGGGTGACGCGAGGGCCTTTGGGGGTGGGGAAAAATCGGAACGAGACTCACTCGGGAAGAAGATCCCGGATTGAACAGCCGAATGCGGGTCAGTGGAGCCGGCTAACCGGACAGCCTGTCATCGAGATTGGCCTGGCACAGAACGGAGCGCATCGTCCCGATCAGCTCGAGCAGGGCCTCATTGCGGACCCGGTAAAATACCCGGTTGCCAACCTTACGGGAGGTGACGATGCGTTTGTTGCGCAGCTGATCGAGGTGCTGCGAAACGTTGCTCTGACTGGTACCGATCTTTTCAACAATCTCGCCCACGGACAGCTCGTCCGCCCCCAGGGTACAGAGGATGCGCCACCGCAAGGGGTGTCCCATCGCCTTGAGTGCGTCTGCTGTCAGGACGGCGTCGTCAGGTGATACTGCAGGTTTCCTGGGCTCGCTCATTTAAGACTCCATCACGTGTCTATTCATCGGGAATATCATCCATTGTAACTGTCTCTTCACTTGCATCGTTCTTCACGCAGACGCGGATTGCTCATCATCTTCACGCTGGTATCCCGTCATATCCTTGGCAATACATATGATGTCCGTAATCGCTCCCTCGCTGTCGGTCAGTGCCGTGCGTGAAAACAGGATGGGGACGCGGCGCTGATCACGGGCGATGAAGCGTGCCTCAATACTACTCAATGTCCCGGTTCGAATCAGCGCCTCGAGCCAGGTGCCCATAAACGCCCTGGCCTGTTCCTGCTCGCGCTCCTCGAACACATCACCGATCGACATGCCGATCAGCGCGCTTTCGTCGTAACCGAGCATCCCGCAGGCGGCCGGATTTGCCGACTTGATCGTGCCGTTCGGCTTCAAGACCAGCAAGGCCTCACCCATGTTGGCGATAATGCCTTCGAGGTACTGCTTGGCACGACCAAGCTCCGCGGTTCTTGCGGCGACCTTCTCTTCGAGTACCCGATTCAGCTCACGCTCTTTCTCGATGAGGCGAAAATAGGTGCTGATCTTGTTGATCAGCTGATTGTCATCAATGGGCTTGAGAAGATAGTCTGCGGCCCCGACGTCATAGCCTTTTTGCTGGAACTCATCAGTCTTGAAGGCTGCGGTAAGAAAGATGATGGGGATGTCCTGGGTCTTCTTACGAATCTTCAGCATCGATGCGGTTTGAAACCCGTCCATCTCCGGCATCTGCACATCGAGAATAATGAGATCAATGCGCGGATTGTGCAGGGCGATGTCGAGGGCCTGCTGACCCGATATGGCCTCCAGGACTTCCACGTCCATGTGCTGAAGGATCAGGCTGCGCAGGGCGAACAGATTATTCTCGAGATCATCGACGATGAGTACCCGGAAGCCCGCATAGCGGTTCATGACCGGATGCCTCCGCCGGCAGGTCCCGACTCGAGCGCAGAGGCGCCGGCAAGGTAGCGATCGAAGACGCGCTTGAGCTCCTCTGGCTCGATGGGCTTGGCAAGACAGTCGTTGGCCCCGACCTCGAGGCACCGTTGCTTGTCGTCGACAGAGGTTCTCGCGGTCAATGCCACGACGGGCAGGTCCCTCAAGTCCGGGCTGGAACGCATGCGCCGGATTGTGTCATAACCGTCGAACTCGGGCATCATCAGATCCATGAGTACGAGATCGAATCCCGAATCCGCCTCCAGGGTCTCGAGCGCCTCCCGCCCGTCACCCGCGGCGGTCACCTCGATGCTCCAGCCCTCGAGCAGGGGCGTCAGTGCGAGCAGATTGCGAACATCATCATCGACAACCAGAACACGGCAACCCGGGTAGTCGGCCTGCGGCACATGCGATTCGGTTGCGGCAAGGCGCTGCTGGCCGCCCGATTTTATCTGATCCGCCTCAACCCGACGCTGATCGAATTCCAGCGGCAGCAGCAGCGAGAAGGTCGAACCGACGCCGAGCTCACTCTGAATCTCGATTCTGCCGCCCAACAGGTTCGCCAGCTGGCGGCTGATCGTCAAGCCGAGCCCGGTGCCGCCGTAGCGGCGGCTGGTTGAGCCGTCCGCCTGCTTGAATTCCTCGAAGATGACGTCCTGTTTTTCGCGCGGGATGCCGATGCCGGAGTCCTGTACGCTGATGCGAACCGGGCACAGCTCTGCATCACCGCCGCGGCTGCTCGACAGGCGCAGTCTGACGTTGCCCGTCGTCGTGAACTTGACGGCATTGGAAAGAAAGTTGACCAGGATCTGACGCAGCTTCTCGCCGTCGGTAACAATGGAGTCCGGTGCCTGCGCATCGATCTCCAAGGCCAGCTCCAGCGCCTTGGCATCAAACTGTGGTCGCATCAGCTGCACCAGATCGTCCAGCAGTGCGGGCAGATTGACCTCGTCGAGTTTCAACGCGACCTTGCCGGCCTCTATCCGCGACAGATCCAGGATATTGTCAATCAGCGCCCTCAGGTCCGTGCCGGCGTCGTGGATGACGCGTGCCTGCTGGGCCTGATCGGCGCCGAGCTGCCCGGTCTTGCTGTCGGCCAGCATCTTGGACAGCAGCAGGATTGAATTCAGCGGCGTGCGCAGCTCATGGCTCACATTCGCCAGGAATTCGGACTTATAGCGATTGGATTCTTCCAGTTCGCGCGCGTGGGAACGCAGCGCCGCGCTGGCCTGTGCATGCGTCTGCGCGAGACGCGTCAGATTGTCCCCCAGCGAGCGCAGTTCCTCGGGACGCGCCCAGGAAAACTCGACAACCTCGTGGTGCTCGAGCACTCTGGTAATGCCGTCGGTCAATTCATGGCCGAATTTCTCGATACGGATGGCAATCAGGCGCGCAAAAATGAAAACCACAATGAGGAGGCCTGCGACGATACTGATGGTGCGTATCTCGAGCGTGCTGCGAAACTCTGCAATGGGCGAGGCATCTACGCTCCTGCCCACCCACAGGGGGCCCGCGTGCTCGGTCGGAAACAGCGGTACCCAGAATACCTGCTGCTCACCATACTTCCAGAGATTCAGCTCACCCTTCACAAAGATGTCGTCCAGGCCCGGAAAATCCTCGAATGCCGTCGGCTGGTCAGCATCCGCGTTCCCGTAGGTAAGGTAGTGACCGTTATCGTGGACCCAGTAAATTCCGCGGTACGCGCCGGCCAGACCGCCGACATCCATATTCACGAGGACGGCACCGCGCGTCTCCGGAATGCCGTCCGAGGCACTGTGCGGCGCGGAACCGACAATGGGACTGATAAAGCGCAAGGTCATGAATCGCTTGGGATCCGATTTACCGGCTTCCCAGTTGATGCTGATGGGACCGGTGAGCACACTCCCCGGCGGCCGTTGCAGGCCGGCGGCGATGAAGTCCGCACTGGGCAGAGCCGGTGGTTGTTTCCCCGGCGTCAGGACGCCGGTCTTGGAATCGCGTTCCAGCGAGAAGCGGCTGCGTCCCGCCTGGTCGAGAAAGACGATCGCCGTGATATCGAGCTGATCGAACAGCACGCGATTCACCCAGTCCGTGTAACTGCTCCGCGCCTCCTTGAGTGTTTTGCCCGTTTCACTGTGCGCCGGATCAACCAGCATCCCGGGTTCCGGCAGCTTGGCCAGCAGCAGCACCATTTCATGGCGTCTGGCAATATGCTGGTCGAGGTCCCGAAAATCCGCGCGCAGATTCTGCAGATACGCCTTGTGATAGAAAAGCTCGAGTTTATCGAAGACGAGCGGGACATTGATGATGACAACGGCCAGCAAGGGCGCCAGCCCGAAAAGAAACAGAAACAGGGAGACCTGGGTGCGCAGCTTCACTCGTGCTTTTTCAATCTGATGATGACGGATAGTATGGCCACGGAATCCACGGAAAAACACGGAAACAACCAACACCCATCAGAATTTTTTCCGTGTCCCTACGTGGATTGTGTGGCGATAAAAAAATACTGGCACTCAGCTTACTTTGCCAGCATCCGTTCTTATCACGTTGGAGCGGGCTGGGTCATTACGGCTGGGTCTTAGGACGCGCGATGCCGGCGGCTGCTCACCCGGCATGCAACCGGCACGGCGGGCCTTGGCCAGACGACGCAGGCCCCCTCGGGGGAGCCTGCCGATCTCAATCCACTCGCCGGCAAAGGGCTGGAGCTAGAAAGGAATATCGTCGTCAAACTCTTCGCTGAAACTGCCGCCGCCGGCACTCGCGGGGGCGGGTTTCTCAGCCGTCGGGGGTTCTGCCTGATTGAACGCGGTGCTCCCGCCACTGCGACTACCCAGCATCTGCATCTCGCTGGCGATAATTTCCGTAGTGTAGCGGTCGTTGCCGTTCTTGTCCTGCCATTTGCGGGTCCGCAGGGCCCCCTCCACGTAGACCTGGGAGCCTTTTTTCAGATACTCCCCGACAATCTCCGCAAGTTTCTGGTAAAAAACAACACTATGCCATTCGGTGCGCTCGCGTTGCTCACCACTCTGCTTGTCTTTCCACTGTTCGCTGGTCGCAATCGTTACATTCGCGACCGCGCCTCCGCTCGGCATGTACCGGACCTCGGGATCTTTGCCCAGGTTACCAACCAGAATCACCTTATTGACGCCGCGTGCCATGAGTCTCCTCCTCAAGATTCCCTTCTGATTAACCGATCGGACGCATCCTGCGTCCCGTGTTCGTATCGCCGCCGATTGCGGCACGTGCCGCCATCATAGGGGTTCGGGCTATCCGGTTCAAACGCTGCTCGGAAGCTCCCCGCCGCGCACCTCACCGCCAAGCGCCGCCTCGATTGCCTGTTCATCCAGAAGCTTTTCATCGACCTTGAGATACGCCACACCCTCCTCGGCGATGACCACGGCCTCCACCACCCCGGCAACGCCCGACAGCTGCCTGGCGAGCAGTGCCGCCTGGTCCGCCGCCATCGTGCCAACGCGCACCAGGCGTGTCTTGAGGTACTGGATATCTGCCATGGTGGTCGCGACCCCGAGCCAGACCGACGCTGCCGCCGCGCAAAACAGGAATACCCCGCTGAATCCTGCCTCGCCGAGCAGCCAGCCGCCGATGCTCCCGCCGAGAAAGGCACCAAGAAACTGCGAGCTGGAATAAAACCCCATGGCCGTTCCCTTGCTGGCCGGCGGCGCCATCCGGGAGATCAGTGACGGCAGGCTGGCCTCCAGCAGATTGAAACCCACGTAGAACAGGAACAGGCTCAGGACGATACCCGTCAGGCTGCCGTAGCCTTCAGCCAGTCCGAACATACTCGCCACCACCGCAATGATGGCGCCCAGAAATACCGTTTTCATCCGTTGCCGACGTTCGCCATAGATGATCAGAGGCACCATGGCCATCACTGACACTAACAGCACCGGCAGATAGACCCACCAGTGATGCGATGAAGGCAGCCCGCCGTAATCCCTCAACACCAGCGGCAACGCCGTGAAACTCGCCGTCAGGATCATGTGCAGGGTCAGGATGCCGAAATCCAGCCGCAGGAGCTGGGCATCGCGCAGCACCTGTGCGAACTGCGCCGGCACCGGCTCCGCATCCCGGTGTATGTAGCTGCTGACCGGCGTGGGAACCGCCGTGAAGAGCACCGCTATGCCGAGCAGGGCGAGGATCCCTGTGAGCCAGAAGATGCCGCTGATGCCTATCCAGTGATCCAGGACCGGACCGGCCACCAGGGACACGGAAAACGACAGGCCGATGCTCATGCCGATAATGGCCATGGTCTTGGTGCGGTGTTCCTCGCGCGTGAGATCGGCGGCAAGGGCCATGACGGCCGCGGCGATCGCGCCCGATCCCTGGATAGCCCGGCCAATGATGATGCCGAAGATATCGTCTGACAGCGCGGCCACGGCACTGCCGAGAGCAAACAGGACAAGGCCGGCCAGAATCACCGGCTTGCGGCCGAAACGGTCGGACAGCAGCCCGAAGGGAATCTGCAACAGCGCCTGGGTCATCCCGTAGGCGCCCAGCGCAAGGCCCATCAGCGCCGGTGTGGCACCCTCGAGCTTCTCCGCATACAGCGCAAAGACGGGCAGAATCATGAATAACCCGAGCATACGCAGGGAAAAAATGCCTGCGAGCGAGACCGCAGCGCGACGCTCCACTGGAGCCATTACCGGCCGCTCGGCATGGGTATTTTTCACAACGGGGGGTCCTTTTGATCACGCCGGACAGGAGGCCGTATAGTAGCAGGTTCCTTTTGCGGGCGAAAAACCGACATGGACACCATCACCCTGCGCGGGGCGCGGACCCACAATCTCCAGAATATCGACCTCGAGCTGCCCCGCCACCGGCTGATCGTTATCACCGGTCTGTCCGGTTCGGGCAAGTCGTCGCTTGCCTTCGACACCATCTACGCCGAGGGGCAGCGGCGCTACGTGGAATCGCTGTCCGCCTATGCGCGGCAGTTTCTGTCGATCATGGAAAAGCCCGACATCGATCACATCGAGGGGCTTTCGCCGGCGATCTCAATCGAGCAGAAGTCGACATCGCACAACCCGCGTTCGACGGTGGGCACCATAACCGAGATCTACGACTACCTGCGCCTGCTGTTCGCCCGCGTCGGTATACCGCAGTGCCCGGACCACGGCACGGTGCTCCAGGCGCAGACCGTCAGCCAGATGGTCGACCAGGTACTGGCGCTCGCGCAGGACACGCGACTGATGCTGCTCGCACCCATCGTCCAGGGCCGCAAGGGTGAACACCTGGCAGTGTTCGACGAGCTGCGCGCGCAGGGTTTTGTGCGGGCCCGCGTCGACGGCGAGACCGTCGACCTCGACGAGCCGCCGGCACTCGATCTGCGCCGCAAGCACGACATCGATGCGATCGTCGACCGCTTTCGCGTTCGCCCGGACATCCAGGTACGCCTGGCGGAATCGCTGGAGACTGCATTACGCCTGTCCGACGGGCTGGCGAGAATCGCGTCGATGGACGATCCGGACAGCGCCGAGCTGCTGTTCTCGGCCAAGTTCTCCTGTCCCCAGTGCGGCTACTCGCTGACCGAGCTGGAACCGCGGCTGTTCTCGTTCAATAATCCGCTCGGCGCCTGTCCGGCCTGCGACGGCCTGGGCGTGAGGCAGTTTTTCGATCCCGACCGCGTGGTGGCCCATCCCCACCTCAGCCTCGCCGGCGGCGCGGTACGCGGATGGGATCGGCGCAACGCCTACTACTTCCAGCTGATCAGCGCGCTCGCCGACCACTATGGCTTCGATATCGATACGCCCTTTGACGAGCTTGCGGAACGCATCCGCAACGTCATTCTCTACGGCAGCGGCGCTGAAATCATCGAGTTCCAGTACCTCAACGAGCGCAGCGGCTTCACCATCCGGCGCCATGCCTTCGAGGGCATCATCCCGAACATGCAGCGGCGTTACCGCGAAACCGAGTCAAACGCCGTGCGCGAAGAGCTGGCCCGCTACCTCGGCACCCAGCCATGCCCCGAGTGCGCCGGCACGCGGCTCATCCGTGCGGCACGCCATGTGTTCGTCGACGGGCACGTGCTGCCGGAAATTGCCGCGCTGCCGGTCGGCCGCGCCCAGGCGTTCTTCCGCGACCTGCAGCTTCCCGGCCGGCGCGGTGAGATTGCCGCCAGGATCGTCAAAGAGATTGCCCAGCGACTCGACTTTCTGGTCAATGTCGGGCTCGACTATCTGTCGCTGGAACGCAGTGCCGATACCCTGTCCGGCGGTGAGGCGCAACGCATACGGCTGGCCAGCCAGATTGGCGCCGGCCTGGTCGGCGTCATGTACATCCTCGATGAACCCTCCATCGGGCTGCACCAGCGCGACAACCAGCGGCTGCTCAACACCCTCTTCAATCTGCGCGACCTCGGCAACACCGTCATCGTTGTCGAACACGATGAGGAGGCCATCCGCAGCGCCGATCATGTCGTGGACATGGGGCCGGGGGCAGGCGTGCACGGCGGCCAGGTGGTCGCGCAAGGCACGCCCGAGGCGATCATGGCACACCCGGCGTCGCTGACCGGCCAGTACCTGTGCGGCAAGAAAAGAATCCCACTTCCCGCGGCGCGCCTCGCGAGGGACCCGGCACGAACGCTGCGCATCAACGGGGCCTGCGGCAACAACCTCAAGAGTATTGACGTCGAGATACCGGTCGGTCTCATGAGCTGCATCACCGGCGTGTCCGGGTCGGGCAAGTCCACCCTCATCAACGACACGCTCTACCTGCATGCGGCACGCGAACTCAACCGTGCGGCCACCGATCCGGCACCCTGCCAGGGCATCGCGGGACTGGAGTTCTTCGACAAGGTGGTCGACATCGACCAGAGCCCGATCGGGCGCACACCGCGCTCGAACCCGGCCACCTACACCGGCTTGTTCACACCCATCCGCGAGCTCTATGCCGGCACCCAGGAGGCACGCTCACGCGGCTACAAGCCCGGCCGTTTCAGCTTCAATGTCAAGGGCGGCCGCTGCGAGGCCTGCCAGGGCGACGGTGTCGTCAAGGTCGAGATGCACTTTCTACCCGACATTTACGTGCCCTGTGACGTCTGCCATGGCAAGCGTTACAACCGGGAGACGCTCGAGATCCTGTACAAAGGCAAGAGCATCCACGAGGCGCTGGATATGACCGTGGAGGATGCGCTGGAGTTCTTCGCCCCCATTCCGGTGGTCAGGCGCAAGCTCCAGACCCTGATGGACGTCGGCCTCTCGTACATCCGTCTGGGTCAGAATGCCACCACGCTCTCAGGCGGCGAGGCACAGCGGGTGAAGCTTGCGCGCGAGCTCTCCAAGCGCGATACCGGCAACACGCTGTACATCCTCGATGAACCCACCACCGGCCTGCACTTCCACGACATCGAACAGCTGCTGCTGGTGCTGCACCGGCTGCGCGATCACGGCAACACCATCATCGTCATCGAACACAACCTGGACGTGATCAAGACCGCCGACTGGGTTATCGACCTCGGTCCGGAAGGCGGCGACAAGGGCGGGCAAATCATCGCCGCCGGCACCCCCGAACAGATCGCCGCCAACGCCGCCTCGCATACCGGGCGCTTTCTCGCTCCGCACCTCGGCGCGACCGCGCCGCCCCCGGAACAGGCGACGGCCTGAGCGCCGGCCCAGACGCCTCGATTACCGCGGATGCGGCTGGCCGCGTCTTCCCCAGAATAGACTATGGCGAAAACGAACTCCGCGAACTGGTCAATCGCGCCGGCGGTTACTGGAATCCTGACCGCAAGTTCATGCCCATATCGGGCGTACACAAATAGCACCAGTGGACAGCAAAAAGCGTCGCTCGTTCCTCGCTATGCTCTTTTCTGCCACTGAGCATGGCGTTATACCGCCATCCAGTTCACGCTGCCCCTTGATACATACATATAGTATACATACTACGCCTTGGTAGACTTTGAATGGGGCCCTGCGAAAGCAAGGTCAAATCGGACCGAGCATGGAATCGGCTTTTCTGACGTAGGGCCAGCCTTCTATGATCAACGCGCCATTTCTATGCCCGATCCAGGGGCATCGACTTAAGAGCGATTCATCTTGGTTGGCATGGATGCCTTGGGCACGATTGTGGTGGTGGTTTACACCTATCGTGGCAACTCAATACGGAGTATTTCAGCGCCTAGAGCAACTAAGTCAGAGCGAAACAGTTATGAGGAAGGAATACGATTTTAGTAAAGGTAAGCGGGGGCCGGTAGCGAAAAATACCGGTAAAACTCGCATTACTATATATTTGGACGACGATATCATTGCAGCCTTCCGGGAAAAAGGTGATGAGCTCGGCCGAGGTTACCAAACACTGATTAATGATGCCTTAAGGGAAGTGCTGTCGAAAAATGAGTCCGTGGTGGACGCAAAGACCTTGAGGCGAATCATACGAGAAGAGCTCAAAAAGGTGGGGTGAGTGGTATCACCAGCCCATCGAGCCGACGCTAGAAGTCGCGCAGCTCATGGGCGGCGTTGTTGTACACCATTACCTACGACAATGGCCGGGAATTGGCCGGTTATGAGGGTATGGCCGGCGACCTTGAGACTCGCGCCGACTTCGCTCATCCTTATGCCTCCTCGGAGCCGGGACGGAACGAGGATTCCAATGGACTCATTTGACAGTACGTCCCGAAAGACCGGTACCTGACGGCCGCTACGAAACGTGAAATCGAAAAAGCCGTGGATAAACTCAACCAGCGTCCGAGAGGCTCGTTGGGGTTTCGGACACGCTGTGAAGTCTTCTCCAAGGCCGAGACGTCGCTAGCCGTTGCACGTCAAGGTCGAATCCGCGCTCCCAGAGACTCATGCTTGCTACCATGCGTGGAAACTTTTAACATGCAAGTGAGACATGAAATAGAAAGATTATTCATGCACTTACACAATGCCACGCTCCAGTCGCTGCAAAGCGGGAGTGGGCGACGAAGGCGTTTGATACACCCTGATAAGGGCTTCCTGCGGATAGTAGAGAAGAACAGTATGTCCAGTTGGTGCACGGATGTCCCGGCATGGCAGGGGCGGGACTAATTGTGAATCTGGCCGATTCGATCGACAGTTACGGCCCTTGCGCTGCGGCCTTCCAGCCGTCCACAGAAGACACCAGCGCACTGTTGACAGTGCTGGGGGACTTCAGTCGCAATTCTGCGCTGAGCACCAATACCCGGGTGCTGTTCGACGGCCTACTGTCCAACTTTCTCAAGCTGACCGACTCCGAATACGGCTTCATCGGTGAGCGGCTGCTCAGGCCCGATGAAACGCTCTTCCTGAAGACACACGCCATCACCAACATCGCCTGGGATGAGGCTACGCTCGCTTTCTATTCTATAAGGAGCATGCACCCAAGGGTATGGAGTTCGATAACCTGAACAGCCTGTTCGGCCATGTCATTCGCACCGCCAGGCCATTGATCTCCAACGACCCGGCGACGGACCACCGCGCCGCCTTCCTGGGTATCCCCTTGTTTCTCGGCGACCAGTGTCTGGGCATGGCAGGTATCGCGAATCGGCCCGGTGGCTACGACGCCGAACTCTCGCGCCATCTCAACCCGCTGATCAGTTCCACCGCGGCGTTGATCCACGCGGCGCACAGGGGGAAGGTGGCCAGTCATGATCCCCTGACAGGGTTGGCCAACCGAAAAAAGTTCGACGAACGCTTCGCGGCAGAGGTCAGTCGTCATAACCGGCATGGCAACGACCTGTCGTTGCTGCTGATCGACGTCGACAGTTTCAAAAGCATCAATGACACCTTCGGTCATCTCGTCGGCGACCATTGCCTGGTACAGGTCGCAGAGATCCTGTACAACCGGGTGCGCGCAGAAGACCTGGTTGCGCGTTATGGCGGTAGAAGTTCGCTTTGCTGTTACCCGACACCTCGACGCATGAGGCGGCGGCGATTGCTGACCAGTTGCGTCGCGCCATTAGCGGCAACCCGTTTACGCCATTTGAAAGACAGGAATCGGCTAAGATCACAATCAGCGTGGGGGTCGCCACGCTGGAAGGTAAACAGCA
>Ga0209536_100010718_pt1 | contig 13483 bp, 4 predicted proteins | sample DeeMarSeWOR28_12_FD_187461 | JGI IMG/M metagenome (GOLD analysis project Ga0209536, IMG submission 187461) | Marine sediment microbial communities from White Oak River estuary, North Carolina - WOR-2-8_12 (SPAdes) (version 2) | ecosystem: Environmental > Aquatic > Marine > Intertidal zone >...
CAATCCCATGCTGGCCTCGATAGGGGATAAGCTGTTCACATCTATCGACTTCAACTCGTCCAGCATGGGATTGGTCTCGGGAAACAGCGCCACTTGCTGGGCAGCGTTCGGGTTGATCTTGACCGCTTGCCCCGACGATTTCTCCAGTGAGGCCATGATCTCATTTGCGCGCCCCACAACTGGACCAGGCAGGCCCGCCAGTTGTGCTACATGGATGCCGTAAGAGCGGTCTGCGCCGCCGGGTACAATTTTGTGCAGGAAGACCACCTTGTTATCCGCTTCGGTTACAGCCACATTGTAATTACGTACACCAGGCAGCAAATCAGCCAGTTGGGTCAATTCATGGTAATGAGTTGCAAACAGTGTTTTGGCGCGCAACCGCGGATGGTTGTGCACATATTCCACCATTGCCCAGGCGATTGACACGCCATCGTAAGTACTCGTCCCACGCCCAATTTCATCCAGGATGAGCAGGCTGCGTTCTGTGGCATGATGCAAGATGTTAGCCGCCTCGATCATCTCCACCATAAATGTTGACTGCCCTGCATGGATTTCATCCTGCGCACCGATACGGGTGAAGATGCGGTCCACCAATCCGATTTTAGCCTCATCTGCCGGAACGAATGATCCCATCTGCGCCATCAGCACGATCAACGCTACTTGCCGCAGGTATGTAGATTTGCCCGACATATTCGGCCCGGTGATTATTCGGACGATTTCCCCATTTTCAAAAGATGCATCATTGGGGACATAGCGTTCTCCCTGCAGGCTGTGCTCCACGACCGGATGTCGTCCCTCTTTGATATCCAGCAGCGCATCATCGCGGACCTCGGGCCTGGTATAGCCTCCGAGGGCAGCCGCCTCAGCCAGGGCCGATAGCACATCCAACTCTGCTAACGCACGTGCGGTTCCCAGCATCACCCTCGCAGACTTACCCAACGTGATACAAATCTCACGGAACAAACGCAGTTCAATCTCACGGATGCGCTCCTCCGCGTTGAGTACCAGCGTTTCGTATTCTTTCATCTCCGGTGTGATATATCGCTCAGCGTTGACCAGTGTCTGCTTGCGGATGTATTCCTCAGGAGCCTTATCTGCTGCGCCGCGTGAAATTTCAATGTAATATCCGAAGACTTTGTTATATCCAACCTTGAGCGTTTTAATACCAGTGCGTTCACGCTCGGTAGTTTCCAGGTTGGCGATCCAGTCGCGAGCGTGTTTGGACGATTCGATCACCCCGTCCAACTCATCCGAATAACCGGAACGGATGATGCCTGTATTTTGTAACGTGGCTGGCGGCTCATCTTCGATTGTGGATTGCAGCAGGGATAATTCATTTTCGCATGGATCTAAAAGCTCAAGCGGCAGCGCAGGATTCTGCCCAAGGCCTTCAAGAATATTTTGAATGGTTGGTATTTGAGCAAGCGTTTCGCGCAAAGCCACCAGGTCGCGCGGCAAGGCGTGCCCGGCGATAATGCGATTGGTCAGGCGTTCGATGTCGGCCAATGGCTTTAGTGCAGTGCGTAGTTCGGCGCGTTCCATGCCGCGCTTGAAGAAGAACTCCACACCATCCAGCCGCTTGTTGACCTTTTCCACTTCCAGTAGTGGCTGGCTGACCCATTGATGGATGAGCCTCTTGCCCATCGGTGTAACCGTAAAATCGAGTGTGCCCAGCAGGGAGCCTTTACGGTTTCCCCTTAATGTTTCGGTTAATTCCAGGTTGCGACGGGTGGCTGCGTCCAGGGTCATGAATTCGGACAGGCTGTAGGAGTGCAGGCTGGTCAGCAGTTTGAGCGCATCGGTCTGTGTTTCTTTCAAGTATTGCAGAATAGCTCCTGCAGCGCGGATTGCCAGTGTCTGGCCTTTTAAACCAAACCCGTCCAATGCTGAGGCATGGAAGTGAGTCAGGATCGCTTCCTCGCAGCGACCCGGTTCAAAGCGCCACGCAGGCCAGGGCGTGGAATGACCCGGCAAGTTGTTGTTAAGCGGGAAATCCTCCGGATGCAGGATTTCGGCCGGGTGCAATCGCATCAACTCTGCGCGCATCGTCTCAGTATTTAGTTGGCTGGCGGCAAATTCTCCTGTGGTGATGTCTGCGTAGGCGATCCCGGCGCGGCCTGTTTCTCCAGCAGTTGAACTGCTGGAGAACACAACCGCAACCAGATAGTTGTTTGCATCCCCCGGCAGCAAGCCCGGCTCGACGATCGTGCCCGGCGTGACCACGCGCACCACCTCGCGTGGGAAGAGACCCTTTTTGGGCGCCTCGCCGACCTGCTCGCAAATGGCAACGTGGTAGCCCTTCTCGATCAGGCGTGATAGATAGTTTTCGACCGCATGATAGGGAATGCCCGCCAGCGGAACGCGAGTCCCACCCCCGACTGGTCGGGAAGTCAACACGATATCGAGTTCACGCGCGGTGATTTCGGCATCTTCATCGAAGGTTTCGTAGAAATCTCCTAATCGGAAAAAGAGAATTGAATCCGGGTGCTGGCGTTTGATTTCAAGGTATTGTTTGCGAATGGGGGTGACGTCGTTGTTGGCCATAGCCTGATTTTACTACGAGTGCCGCGAATAGCGGTACGAGTACAGCGACTGTTCATAGATGTTATCTAACTTGAAGCAGTTTGCGGCACAGGCCAGTGACTTGGGCTATAATTACCGAAATTTTCTTTGGAGATGGATGTTTCGTATGGAAAGAAAAAAATTTGTGGGCTTAGTGATTTTGGATGGTTGGGGAATTCGCTTTTGTGAAGTGGGAAATGCGGTGGCGCAAGCCAACACCCCCAATTATGATCGCTGGTTGGCTGAACATGAAAGCTCGATATTGGACGCTTCTGGAGAAGCTGTAGGTCTGGTAAAAGGGCAAATGGGGAATTCGGAAGTTGGACACTTGAATATTGGCTCTGGTCGAGTTGTGTATCAAAGCATTTCCAAGATAAACCGTGCAATCGAGACCGGGGAGTTGAGCAATTCTGAACTTCTACAAAGTGAACTTAAGAAGTGCAAGCAGAATGACAAGAAATTTCACCTTGTTGGATTGTTAGGCCCTGGTGGCGTTCACAGCCACGTGGATCATTTGTTGGCGCTCATTGAAATTTGCAGCGCGTTTAACGTTGTGCCTGTGCTTCACTTGATCACGGATGGGCGCGACACGCCGCCTCGCAGCGGGATTGGTTTTTATCAGGATATTGAGGAAGTTGTTTCGAGTGGGCGTGCAAAGGTCGGTTCGATTGGTGGGCGATTCTATTATATGGACCGCGACAATCGTTGGGAACGAACTGCAAAAGCCTATGAAACAATGACCGGAGATGGCGAGTTCACGGACTTGTCCGCTTCGGATGTCCTTACACAATCCTATGAGAATGACGTTACGGATGAGTTCGTTCTGCCTCTTGCCTTAGATAAGGCTGCTTCCGTTAACGATGGCGATAGCATTCTCTTCTACAATTTCCGCGCTGACCGCATGCGTCAGATCGTGCGTCTGTTTGCTGGGCTGGATGCCCCGGATTACCCGCAAAAGAAGGTGTTGGAAGATGTATCTGTCATCACAATGACGCAGTACGCAAAAGACCTTCCTACGAAGATATTGTTCCCACCGGAGGTCGTCAACAATACGTTGGCCCAGGTGCTGAGCGAAAATGGGAAAAAGCAATTCCATGTTGCTGAAACCGAAAAATATGCACACGTCACTTATTTCTTCAATGGCGGCAGCGAAAAGCCCTTTGAAGGTGAGGATCGTTTGATGATTCCCTCGCCGAAGGTTGTGACGTATGATTTGCAGCCTGAAATGAGCGCGCGAGAAGTAGCCGGGAAAGTCGTTGACAGAATCAATACCGTCGATGATGATTTCGTCCTGGTCAATTTTGCTAACCCGGATATGGTGGGGCACACAGGCGATATTACCGCCGCGATAAAGGCAGTCGAATGCGTTGACCAATGCGCCGGTGATGTTGTTGATGCAATTATCAAAAAAGGCGGCATTGCTCTTATTACAGCCGATCACGGGAATTCTGAGCAAATGGTTGATCTTTCCACAGGGGAACCACACACGTATCACACGACAAACCCGGTAAACTTCTTCGTTGTCAGTGATAAATATTTTGCATTAGAGCCGCGCGGAAAACTGGCCGATATCGCTCCAACTATCCTTTCTTTGCTGGGCTTGCCAAAACCGAAAGACATGACTGGAGAGAATTTAATCCAGACCATCTCGAAGTAACTGAGTAACTTTCATATAAGAGAGAGCAGGCGAATGAAGAAAATTAAAACTCGCCTTCCAGAGGGGCGAAGCGTTATTGGTGTTTATGCAGTGGCAGTATTCTTGGTGTATGGCTGGACGCTGATGGCCTCCTTCTGGAAGGTTCCCTCCTGGATGTACTTTTTAAAGATAGGTGAAATCCTATCCGTGTATGCGTATTCTTTTGCAATTGATTTTGCTGAGAGCATACTTATACTTTTTGTAATGTTGCTGGTTGGCCTCCTTCTTCCAAAGCATTGGTGGAATGATCAATTTACTGCAAAGAGTGTGGTCTGGATTTCTGTTCTGCTGGGGTCAGTGATGCTGCGGTTGTACACCAATCGCTCCCCGGAGTTTTGGGAGGATTTTGTTTACAACCAATGGACCTGGTGGGGATACACGGTGCTTTTAGGAATTGTTCTTAGTATTCTCTTTTCCCATGTGACCTGGCTGCGCAAGGGATTGGAAGGCCTTGCAGATCGCCTGGTGGTATTTTTGTATATCTATATGCCCTTGACGGCTTTATCGATTATCGTTGTTTTTGTGCGGAACATTTTTTAGGATTTCATGAAGCAACTTTCCCGACGCGATTTTCTCAAGCTTACTTCAGCACTGGCTGCTGGCACGCTGGCGCATGGCTCTATTGAGTTTCTGGAAGCCAAAGATGGCCGGCCCAATATCATTATTTTGTTGTTTGATGCACTGTCTGCCAATCATATGTCACTCTATGGCTATCCACGTGAGACAACGCCACACCTGAGCCGGTTTGCAGAGCGGGCAACAGTCTATCACAACCATTATGCCGCGGGTAACTTCACTACTCCTGGCACAGCCTCGATGTTAACCGGAATGCTCCCGTGGAAGCACAGGGCATTCAATCAGGGTGGCCTGATTAAAACTGAGTTGATTCAAAATAACCTATTCAGCTTGTTGGGGAGTGATTATTTCCGCCTTGCCTTCTCGCAGAATCCCTGGCCGGATCGTTTGGTTGGTCAATTTCACAGGGATGTGGAACGGTTTCTGCCATCCACTGCTTATAGCCTGCGAGGCAACAAGCTGGTTTCAGACAAACTACACAATGACCGCTATATGGCTTCCATAGCTTTTGAGGAGTTTTTGTTCACGCTGAATACCGACGTGATGGGTTCTTCATTGCTTGGCTATCTATACAAAACCCTTGCGCTGGATGCGATACTCAAAACCCGAGATCATCCCTGGTATCCGCGAGGCACACCTGAAGTGGAGGGCTTTACCACTTATATAAATGAAAATATTTTTGCAGGTGTTTTGCGTGAACTGCAGGATTTAGAAGAGAGAAATGAACCATATTTCTCATATTTCCACTTGTTTTCTCCGCATTTTCCATACAAACCTGGAAGGAAATATTGGAAACTATTCATGGATGATGGTTACCAGCCAGCCTCAAAGCCAATGCATCCTTTTGGGTTTAATATATCGGATGATGAGGTGCTTACCAAGCGCACGCTCTACGATCAGCAGGTTGCGCACGTAGACGCCGAGTTTGGAAATCTGATTGAAAAGCTGGATACCGAAGGCGCTTTAGATAACAGCTATGTTGTGGTCACCTCTGATCATGGTGAAATCTTCGAACGCGGATTTTATGGGCATGGGGGAGTGATCATGTATGAACCTGCCATCAGGATTCCCTTGCTAATTTCTGCGCCGGGTCAAACAACACGCCAGGATGAATTTGCCCCAAACAGCAATATAGATTTACTACCCACCCTGTTACATATTACAAACAAAGAGGTTCCTTCAGTGCTCGATGGGCAGTTGTTGCCTGGTTTTGGCGGCGATGAGGGTGATGAGCGAGCAGTATTTTCCCTGTATGCGGCTGAGAATTCTGTCTTCCTACCCTTGAATAAGGCTGCCATCTCTATGCATAAGGGTTCCTATAAGTTGATCGCTTATTTTGGCTACCCGGGCTATGATGGCGCCTATGAAATGTACAATCTCGAAGATGATCCGGAAGAGATACAAAACCTTACGGGCGATGAGCCTGCCGTTTTCTCTCGTATGAAAGAAGAACTTCTAGATAGCCTTGTTGAGGCAAATCGTCCTTACGAAAAGAGTTAGCAGCCGGTTTCACCAAGCTCGTTCTTTCCGCGCTCAATGGTGTTGCCGCCGAATATGGCTTGACTTTCGGCCCTGGACCAGGTTTCCGGAAACAAAAAATGCCAACTAGAAACAGATTGCTGTCATATCTCTTGCTTGTTGCAGGTGTTGCAGTGCTTACCGGAACGGTCTTTTATTACCTGCACATCAAACAAGCCAAGAATAATGCTTTTGAAAACAGTGTCCCGCGGGAGATTGCTGGCTTGCCGCTGACCCAGCTAATTACGGGACAGGACGCGATTGAGAGCATCCAGCAGCTGCATGGCAAGGAATTCCCGTTGGTTGATGGCGCAGTGGCGATCTATGGAGATCGGAGCGTGATTTTATGGGTTTCGGATGCAGGGAGCATTTCTGCGGCTGCAGATTTGACTGAACTGATGAAAATCCGTATTGTGGAGGGGCGCTCGCCGTTTGAAGAGCTGGGGAGTTTTGGGTTAGATAATTTTGTTATTTACGAATTAGAAGGCATGGGGCAAGCGCATTATTACTGGCAATCGGGAAATCTGGTGTTGTGGCTGGCTGCAGACGGGGGATTGGCTGAAAACGCATTAAAAGAAACTGCGGAATATTATCGATAAAAACATTTTTTGCAGTTTCCGGGGAAACAATATATCACCCAAAAAGACGGTAAAACTCATCCTAATTATCTATTGACTCTTGTTGTGCCTGTAAGTATGATGAGAAAATAGGTAAGATTAGTGGAGATTGGGTATGGCCAGGAAAAAAGTTTTGTCACCGGAAACTGAAATCCCTGAATTGAAAACCAAATTGAAGGTTCAGGATGTTGAGTATAAGCGTTCTTTGAAAGTGCAAAAGGCGCTCTATAGAATCGCTGATGCGGCCAACGCGGCACGTGACATGAGTTCATTTTATGCAAAGGTACATCGGATCGTCGGAGGATTGATGTACGCGAAAAGTTTTTATGTCATTCTGTACGATGCAAAGCGGGATATCATCAGTGCCGAAGAAGGGGGGTACTTTGCTGATGCCTTCAGTGACCCTGTGCCCCCTGCAGGCTCCATAACTCAGTATGAAAAAACTCCATCTGCTGTTGTGATAACGAGCGGAAAAACCATGCATTTACCGCGAGCTAAGATGGACGAGTTATCCCAAGAAGGGATTATCGAACCAATCGGCTCAAATGCGGTGGACTGGATTGGTATACCTCTCAAAGATAAGAAGAATACCTTTGGGGTATTGGTAATCCAATCTTACGAAGAAGGGGTAATTTATTCGGATGAGGACGTGCAGTTGTTGGAATTTGTGGGTCAGCATATCGCCACGGCACTGACTCGTGTTCGTGCAATTGATGAAACTCGCCAACGCAATGCTGAGTTACAAATCATTAACTCTATCCAGGAGGGACTCGCCGCTGAATTAGACTTTCAAACTATTGTGGATCTAGTCGGTGATAAATTGCGCGAGATTTTTAACCAGAGCGATATGGACATTCGCATTTTTGATCCTGGCACTAACATGATACATTTTCCTTACTCTTATGAGAAAGGAAAGCGCATCAACATTGACCCTCAACAATATAAAGGAAAAGGCTTCCAGGGACACGTTTTCCGTACTCGTAAAACTTTGGTGATCAACGGGGACATGAAGAAGGCAAAGAAAAAGTATGGGAGTCGTCTTTTACCAGGGACTCACGAAGTAAAATCACAAGTTCTTACACCGCTTGTTGTGGGGGGGCAGATCCGAGGGATTATCAGTTTGATGGACACCGAGCGCGAAAACGCCTTCAGTGAGCCTGATGTGCGCCTCTTGCAGACTCTTGCAAATTCGATGGGCGTCGCTCTCGAAAATGCACGTCTCTTCGATGAAACCCAGCAGCGCAATGCCGAACTGGCGATCATCAATGCCGTGCAAGGTGCACTTGCAGCGGAGTTGGATATTCAGGGAATTTTCGATGTGGTCGGTGAAAAGCTGCGAGAAATCTTTGATTTTCAGACCGTGGCAATCTATTCTTCCAACCTAAATTCTGATGTCATACGTATGAATTATGGATTTGAAAAAGGGCAAAAATATCCGCCAATGGATGTGCCTATCAATTCTTTTTATACGCATGTGCTAAATTTGGATGCTACGTTTGTCAGGAATGGTGATTTGCCAGAATTTACCGCAGACTTTAAGGACTATAAGCCTTCGAAAGGGGAAATCCCCAAATCCTTACTGGTTACCCCTGTGATCCGAAAAAAGGATTCAGACAATATTGTGGTTATTGCTCTGATGGATATAGATGGTGGCAAGACATTTTCTGATACTGATATCCGCCTGGTGGAAACAGTTGCCAATGCCATGAGCGTAGCACTCAAGAACGCCCGTCTCTTCGACGAAGTGCAAAGTAAGAACGCCGAGATCACCGAAAACCTCGAGCAGCAGACCGCCACCAGCGACATCCTGCGCGTGATCGCCGAATCGCCCACCGATGTGCAGCCTGTTTTCGATACGATCATCGAACGTGCTGTAAAGTTGTTGGGCGCTTTCTCAGGGTATGCGTATCGTGTAATAGATGAAAAGATCTATTTGGTGTCTGGATACAACACAATACCAAAGGCAGATGAAGAACTTCGGGCTCAGTTCCCACTACCGATAAATCTGTTGGAACAAGAAAGTAATGTTGCCCCTGTCATCCGAAACCGAACGGTATTTAATATCGGTGATTTCAAAACCGACCCGCGCGCCACGGCTGAAAATCGGGACCTGGCGACTCGTCATGGAATCGGTGCCGCTATGTTTATTCCGTTGGTAAAAGATAATATCGGTATTGGCGCATTCGGAATCTTTCGAACAGATACCGGACCTTTTACAGAAAAGCAAATTGCTCTCGTTCAAACCTTTGCCAACCAGGCGGTCATCGCCATCGAGAATGTGCGTCTCTTCAATGAGCTGCAGCAGCGCAACGCCGAGATCAGCGAGTCGCTGGAGCGTGAGACCGCCAGCAACGATATTTTGCGCGTCATCGCCAAATCGCCTACCGACATCCAGCCGGCGTTGGACGTCATTGCTAGAAACGCGGCCCAGCTTTCGGGGTCGGAAGATGCGGTAATTGCGATCGAGGATGGGGATATCCTGCGCGTCGTCACACACTATGGAGACATCCCCATGATCCCCGTCGGAGAAGGAATCCGCTTCAATCGGGACTCGGTGGCTGGTCGCGCCATGATAGACGGAATCCCCCTCCAGACCATTCACAACCAACGCGGCGTCAAATCGGAATATCCCGAAGGGGACAAGGTCGCAAAGAAATACAAATATCGCACATCAAGTTCAGTGCCGCTCATGCGCAAAGGGAAGGCTGTGGGCGTCATCACCATCCGCCGCACCAAACCTGAACTGCTGAACGAGAAACAGATCGCATTGATCCAATCTTTTGCCAATCAGGCTGCTATTGCAGTTGAGAACGTACGCCTGTTCGAGGCTGAGCAGCAGCGTGTGGCAGAGCTGCAGATTATTAACTCTGTGCAAGAAGGGCTCGCCTCTAAGCTTGATATTCAGGATATTTATGATCTCGTTGGAGATAAGCTCAGAGAGATATTCAAAGCTGACACCTGTTTCATTGCCTTCCATGATGAGAAGCGGGAAACGGTTACTGCCCCGTATTATGCGGACAAGAAATCAAAAGGACCGATCACCCGTCCGTATGGGAAAGGGATCTATGAGCCAATCGTTGAATCTGGCAAACCGTTGGTGCTTGGGTCGGCAGAGGAAACAAACAAACTTGGGCGCTATGATGTTAAATCACCGGGTGCTTCAAAGGATTTGAATGAATCGGTCATGGGAGTTCCGATCTTCAAGGGCAGGAAAGCGATCGGTGCTACCACCATCCAGAGCTACAAAAAGAATGCCTATGACGAGAGTGACCTTCGCCTGCTCCAAACCCTGACCAGCTCGATGAGCGTTGCACTTGAAAGTGCCCGTCTCTTCGACGAGACCCAGCGCCTGCTCAAGATCACCAAAGATCGAAACACTGAGTTGGCGATCATCAACAGCGTGCAAGCCTCGCTGGCATCCAAGCTGGATTTCCAAGGGATAATTAATGTGTTAGGGGATAAATTCCGCGAAATCTTCGCTGGACAGAGTGTTGGGATCAATCTGATTGACACCAATCAGAAACTGATTCGGGTACTTTATATGTTCGAGAATGGGAAGCGATATCCGAATGTTGACTTTCCATTAGGTCAAGGATTAACCTCCATTGTGCTTAACACTAGAAAACCGCTTGTGATTAACGAAAATGCAGCTCGGAAAGCTCTTGAATTGGGTGCCGTTTATCCGGGGGATCAGGCTGATGCAAAATCCTGGCTGGGTGTCCCAATTCTTGTAGGTGATACTACCCTTGGTTCAATTGTCCTGCAGGATTATCAGCATGAGCATGCATATCCGGAGGAAACTGTAAATCTGGTGAAAACCCTGGCATCAAGCCTGGGTGTAACACTGGAGAACGCGCGTCTCTTTGATGAGACTCAGCGCCTGCTCAAAGAGACCGAAGAACGCAATGCCGAACTGGCGGTCATTAACAGTGTCCAGCAGGGACTGGTATCCAAACTGGATATGCAGGGCATCTACGATCTGGTTGGCGACAGGATCAGCGAAATTACAAAGTCAGAAATCGTGGTCATCAACACTTGGGACAGTGAAAAGGAGATTGGCCGCTATGAGTATATACTCGAGAAAGGCAAACGCGAGCCTGTTATCGAACGGCCCTTCACACGCCTAGTCAAAGAAGTCACAACTCCAAAGTTAGAAAGCGGACAAACTGTCGTGTTTAACGAAGGCCTGGCGGATCTGCTTGAAAAGTACGGGCACAGCCTTCCCGCCGGTGAGATGCCCTTAACTAGCATCGCTGTGCCGGTGCGAACGGGGAATCGCATAAACACCAGTATCTCCCTGCAGGATACACGCCGTGAACATGCATTCAGCGAATCTACCATCCGCCTTGTCGAAACCCTGGCAAACAGTATGGGAGTGGCGCTGGAAAGCGCTCGTCTCTTCGACGAGACCCAGCGCTTGCTCAAGGAGACCGAAGAGCGTAATGCCGAGTTGGCAGTAATCAATGCTATCCAACGTGGTGTGGGGGCCGAGTTGAACTTCCAGGCCATTATTGACCTGGTCGGCGATAAATTGCGAGATGTTCTTCAAACTGGCGATATAGGTATTCGCTGGTACGATTATGAAAACGAACTCGTTCACTATCTTTATGAATATGAACATGGTGAACGTTTATCGATTTCGCCTGCCCCCAGCAGGCTGGGATGGAATGTGATTACATCGAAGCGGGAACCGGTTGTGCGTAATACTGCAGAAGAAGTTGAGGCAGCCGGCACCTTGCCAGACACGGATACGGCTAAATCAAATGTCTACATTTCAATTATTGGCAGTAATCGTGTTATCGGTTCGATCGTTGTTGAAAACTTCGAACGTGAGTATGCATTCAACGACGCCGATGTGCGAATGCTTACCACTGTGGCTTCCAGCATGGGGGTTGCTCTCGAGAGCGCCCGCCTCTTTGATGAAACCCAGCGCCTGCTCAAGATCACCGAAGACCGCGCTGCAGAATTGGCGATCATCAACAGTGTCAGCGAGGGACTGGTGCGCGAGCTTGACTTCCAAGCCATCATTGACCTAGTCGGAGGGAAGATACGGCAGGATTTCAAGGTCGAAGACATGTACATCGCGATGTACGACGCGGACACGAACGTCATATCCATGCCCTACTACATCGAACACGGTGACCGCTTCCCTGTTGACCCCATGCCTCTCGCATTTGGCTATGCAGGCTGGGTGATCAAGAACCAGAAGACTCTCGTGATCAATGGAGATATCAACCAGCGCAAATCGGCGCTTGGGCTGGAGAATAAAGTTGTCGGTGACATGGAAAATCCCGAAGACCTGACCCAGAGCGTCCTTTGCGCTCCGATTTGGTCTTCAGGGAAGGTGATTGGCGTTATCACCCTGTATTCTGACCATCAGAATGCATTCCCCGAATCCAGTGTCAGTTTGTTGACGACTCTCTCCGCCAACCTGGGTGTTGCGTTGCAAAACGCCCGTCTCTTCGACGAGACCCAGCGCCTGCTCAAAGAGACCGAACAGCGCAATGCCGAACTGGCATTGATCAACAGCGTTCAGCAGGGGTTGGCCTCAAAACTTGATATCCAGGCCATCATCGATTTGGTAGGTGACAAGATTCGAGATGTATTCGACACACAGACCACCTACATTGCACTACATGATAAGAAGCCTGGAACTTTCCATATCCCGTATTATTTGCATCGCGGTCAACGGATGATTGTTGAGGGAAACCATCCGACGGATAAGGGCCCAACCGGGCATATCATCCAAACACAAAAAACTCTACTGTTCAATGAAGATGCTGACAAGGGGACAAAGGCCTTAGGTGCTACCAACGTTGCTGAAGACGATAAGCCGCAATCCTGGTTGGGTGTGCCTATGATTGCAGGAGATGAAGTAGTAGGTGTGATCTCTTTGCAAAACATTGAACATGAGAATGCTTATTCTGAATCAGATGTCAGCTTACTGACTACGATCGCCTCCAGTCTGGCGGTTGCTTTGCAAAATGCACAATTATTTGAAGAGACAAACCGTTTACTCAGCGAGACCGAGCAGCGTGCTGGTGAACTCTCTGCGATCAGTACGATCAGTCAGGCTCTGGTGGCCGAAACGGAATTCGAAGCAATGATCCAGCTCATCGGGAGTCAGACGCGGGATACGTTCGATGCCGACATCGCCTATCTGGCACTGCTCGACCCGCAAACAGACCTCATCCAATTCCCGTATCAGCACGGCGAAGACTTCACAGTCGTCAAATTGGGCGAAGGGCTGACGAGCAGGGTCATCGAATCGGGTGAGCCACTGCTCATCAACAAGGACATCAAGAAACGCCGCGCCCAGCTCGGCACCATGCTCATCGGGCGCGAGTCGCTTTCGTACCTGGGCGTACCGATCAAATCGGGGCGCGAGACCATCGGTGTGTTGAGCGTTCAAAGCACAACCGAGGAGGGCGTATATGATGACAACGACCTGCGCCTGCTGACGACCATCGCTGCCAACGCGGGCGCCGCCATCCATACCGCGCGACTGCACGCC
>Ga0209536_100010719_pt1 | contig 13483 bp, 12 predicted proteins | sample DeeMarSeWOR28_12_FD_187461 | JGI IMG/M metagenome (GOLD analysis project Ga0209536, IMG submission 187461) | Marine sediment microbial communities from White Oak River estuary, North Carolina - WOR-2-8_12 (SPAdes) (version 2) | ecosystem: Environmental > Aquatic > Marine > Intertidal zone >...
CCGCCCTCGACAGCGCGCCTATTCGAGCTTGCTCCGGGAGGGGCTTGCCCCGCCGCCGGTCACCCGGCCGTCGCGCGTGGGCTCTTACCCCACGATTTCAACCTTGCCTGTGCCTCCCCACCGACCCCCTCTCACAGAGGTCGGCGGATCACGGGCCATCGGCGGTGTGGTTTCTGTTGCGCTTTCCCTCGGGTCACCCCGGGTCGCCGTTAGCGACCTCCCTGTCCTGCGGAGCCCGGACTTTCCTCCCGCGAACGGTGCTTGTTCGCCGGCGATCCCCCGATCGCCTCCGGCACCGGGAATCTACCAGACGTGGGCGGCGAGGCGGCCCCTCACTCCCCGGGGGGTGGGAGGCGAGGTTCAAGGTATCATGCAGGTAGCGTATCGCTATTGATTTGATACTTTAATCGGTATGCCTCAGATCGTGACGAGTGGCTCGCCTCGCGATGTCCCGAAGCCGCGCGGGATCTTCGACCCCGTTGCTCGAGGCCTCGACGTGATCGGCGATCGTTGGACTCTCGTCCTGGTCCGCCACCTGCTCGGTGGAAACCGTGGCTTTCAGGAGCTGCGCAAGCGCACGGGCATCGCGCCGAGGGTCCTCTCGAGCCGCTTGCGGCGGCTGGTCGCCGAGGGCTTCGTGGAGAGCGTCGCGGACGGCTCCCGGTCGGTCTACGGACTGACGGAGCAGGGCCGGAGCCTCGAGCCCATCATCGGCGCGATCGCGCGCTGGTGGATCCGGCACGGCCTCGAGGCAATGGACGTGGACGCCTCGCGTTTCAACGAGACCTCCGCCCGCTCGGTCGTGGAGTCGCTCCCCTTCATGGTGAAGGAGGAGGAGGCGCGCGGCGTCGATCTGGTCTTCGAGCTGCGGCTCACCGGGGACGGAGGCGGCGTCTACACCGTCCGCGTGCACGACGGCACGTGTGAGGTCGCAGCGGGATTCTCCGAGCGCGCCGACGTCCGCTACACGGCGGACGCGCGCATCTGGTGCGGCGTAGCGCTGGGGCTCGTCGACGCCCGCGAAGTCTTCGCGAAGGGCCTCCTGACCAAGGAGGGCGGTCGTGAGGCCATGGATCGGTTCTTCCATCAGGTGTCGCGCCCATCCGGCGCCGCGTCTTCGTCGGACGCCGCAGGTGCGGATCACCCTCGCGAAAGGAGTGGAACATGATTTCGTTCGAGCTGACCGAAGAGCAGGAGGTGGCGCGCGACGCGCTACACGAGTTTGCCGAGCAGGCGATGCGCCCCATCGCCCGGGACTGTGACGAGGCCTCCGAGATCCCCTCGGACTTCCTCGAGCAGACCTGGGAGCTGGGCCTCGTCTCGACCCAGATCCCCGAGGTGTACGGCGGCGGTGGCGAGCCCCGCTCGCCGGTGACGAGCGCCATCGTCCTCGAGGAGCTCTGCTGGGGCGACGCCACCCTGGCGGCGGCCGCGATCGCCCCGGCGGCGTTCGCGAACGCGGTGGTGGACGCGGGCACCGAGGAGCAGAAGCGGGAGCTGCTCCCGCTCTTCTGCGGCGACCGCTACCACGCCGCATCGCTGGCGGTGGTCGAACCGGCCCCGGCCTTCGAGGCGACCATTCCCCGCACCCTGGCCGAGCCGAAGGGAGAGGGCTTCGTCCTCTCCGGCGCGAAGAGCTTCGTGCCGATGGCCGACCGCGCCAGCCACTTCCTGGTCGTGTGTCGGAACAACGGCGGCCTCGACGCGTTCGTCGTGCCCCGGGACGCGGAAGGCCTGCGCATCGGCGAGACCGCGAAGAACATGGGGCTGAAGGCGCTGCCGACGGCGACCCTCGAACTCGAGCGGGTCGAGGTGCCGGCGTCCGCGCGTCTGGGCGGCGAGTCGGGCTGCGACGTGCGTCGCCTCCTGAACGTGTCCCGTGCCGCGATTGCCACCGCCCTGGTGGGCCTCTCGCGGGGTGTGCTCGACTATGCGGTTCCCTACGCGAAGGACCGTGAGGCCTTCGACCAGGCGATCGCCCAGAAGCAGGGCATCGCCTTCAAGCTCTCGGACATGCACATCGAGACCGAGGCGATGCGCTGGCTCTCCTGGAAGGCGGCGAGTCAGCTGGAGCAGGGCCTCGACGCCACGCGCGCAGCGCACCACGCCCACGCCTACGCGGGCGAGTACGGGATGTGGATCGCCGACGAGGGCATCCAGGTGCTGGGTGGGCACGGCTTCATCCGCGAGCACCCGGTGGAGATGTGGTACCGCAACGCTCGCGCGCTCGGCGTGCTCGAGGGCACCCTCGGAATCTAGAGCCCCGCCGGCCGGGCGGCCGGAGGCCGCCCAAGGCACGACTTCGAACTCTCCGAACCGACGACAGAGGAAACGATGATCGACTTCGAACTCTCTCCCAACGACCGGAAGGTGCTGGACGCGGTGCGCGAGCAGGCGTTGGTTTGCCGCGAGCACGCCCGCTACTACGACGAGAACGAGCACGAGTTCCCGCCCGACGAGCTGCCGGAGGCCGGGAAGTATCCCAGCCCCTGGCTGCTGATGAAGAACGAGGAAGGCGACACGAAGCTCCCCGTCATGGCCATGCTGGTCTCGGCCGGCGAGACCTGGGGCGACTACTCGGTCCGCATGCGACGGGGGAAGGGAGGCCTCGGCAACGCTGCGCTGCGCGCCGCCGGCACACCGGAGCAGCAGGAGAAGTGGGGCGATCTCACTCTCGCGATGGCGATCACCGAGCCCGGATGCGGATCCGATCCCTCCCGGGTCCAGACCACGGCCGTCCTGGACGGCGATGAGTGGGTGATCAACGGTGAGAAGATCTTCGTCACCACCGGCTGTCGGGCCGAGGGCGTGATCATCTGGGCCACGATCGACAAGTCGGCGGGCCGGGCCGGAATCAAGTCCTTCCTGGTCGAGAAGGACACACCGGGCTTCGTGGTCGCCCACAAGGAGAAGAAGCTCGGCATCCGTGCCGACGACACCGCGGCCTACGTCTTCGAGAACTGCCGCATCCCCCGCAGCAACCTCCTGGGTGGCGACGAGTCCATCCCGAAGGCGAGCTCCGGCGGATTCAAGGGCGTCCTGAAGACCTTCAACATGACCCGTCCGGGCGTGGCCGCCATCGGCATCGGCATGGCCGAAGCCGCGCTCGACTTCACCCGCGAGGAGCTGGCGAAGGCCGGCATCGAGATCGAGTACGGCACCGGCGTGAGCGTTCAGTCCGCTGCGGCTCGGGAGTTCCTGCGCCTCGAGGGGCTCTTCGAGGCGGCGAAGCTCACCATCCTGCGCGCGGCCTGGCTGTCGGGCGAGGGGAAGCCGAACAACCTCGAGGCCTCGGTGTGCAAGGCGAAGACGGGCCGGGTGGTGCGCCAGATCACCCAGGGCTGTATCGACCTGCTGGGACCCATGGCCGTGAGCCGTGATCACCTGCTCGAGAAGTGGTTCCGCGACGTCCGCATCACCGACATCTACGAGGGGACGGGCGAGATCCAGCGCATGATCACCGCCCGGGCGCTCCTGGGCTACGGCCGCGCCGAGCTCAACTGATCCCTCGGGGCCCGGGCGCAGACCCGGGCCCCGAGCCGCCGTCCTCCCGCTCGTCTCGCCGGGGCGCCAGCCGAGCGTTCCCGGCTATCATGCGCCGCCGTGAAGGCAATCGTATTCGACGCGCCCGGAGACGAGTCGGTGCTGCGACTGGGGGAGGTCGCCGCTCCGGAGATGGATGCCGGCGCCCTGCGCATCCGGGTCGCGGCCACGGCCGTGAACCGCGCCGACCTGCTCCAGCGCCAGGGCCTGTACCCGGCACCGCCCGGCGCATCTGCGGTCCTGGGCCTGGAGTGTGCCGGCGAGGTGGTCGAGGTCGGCGACGGCGTGCGCGGCTGGACGGTCGGCGATCGCGCCATGGCCCTGCTCGCCGGGGGAGGCTACGCGGAGGAGGTCGTGGTGGACGCCGGGTCGGCGATGCCCGTCCCGGATCGGATTCCCCTCGAGCAGGCCGCCGCCATCCCGGAGGTCTTCCTCACCGTCCACCTGAACGTGTTCATGCTGGGGGCGCTTCCCCAGGGCGGGAGCGCGCTGGTCCACGGGGGCGGAAGCGGCATCGGAACCGCGGCGATCCAGCTGGTGAAGGCTTCCGGAGGGCGCATCCTGGTGACCGCGGGCTCCGACGAGAAGTGCGCGCGCTGCCGCGATCTCGGCGCCGACGCGGCCGTGAACTATCGCGAAGGGGACTTCCTCGCGGCCGCGCGGGAGCTCAGCGGGGGAAGCGGTGTGGACGTCGTGCTCGACTCCATCGGCGCGCCCTACCTCGCCGCCAATCTGGATGCCCTGTCGGTCGGGGGGCGACTGGTGCTGATCGGGCTGATGGGCGGCGCGAAGGCCGAGATCTCCCTGGCCACGCTGCTCACCCGGCGTCTCCAGGTGATCGGCTCGACGCTCCGGGCCCGACCCCCTGCCGAGAAGGCAGAGATCGTCACGGACTTCCTGTCCCGTTTCGGCCGGGCCCTGGCGGCGGGCGAGATCGGCCCCGTCGTCGACCGGGTGCTTCCCCTCGCCGAGGCGGGCCGCGCGCACCGGGTCGTGAAGGCGAGCGAGCACTTCGGGAAGGTCGTCCTCGCCGTCTGAGGCTGCTCGTTCGCAGCGGCCCCCGGCCACCTCGGCCCGTCGGCGTTCGGCGGCGCGGGCGTCCAGCGGCGTTCAGCGCGGGTCGGGACCGGCCGATGTCTTGAAGGGGAGCGATCGGAGGTGGAGTGGACATCGGGCGTATGGCGGAGCTGGCGGCGGAGTTCGTCCCGCTCGATCGGCGCCGCCGGGACGGGGAGCCGCCCCTCGGCGCCGGCGAACAGGCGCGCTGGGCCGAGCTCCGCGATCTGCTGGCCTACGAGTTCGGGGAGGCGCTTCCGGTAGGTCCGACGCGCCCCCCGCGTCATCTGCGCGTCCCGGTCCGGCTCCAGGCCCGCATCGGTGCGGGCGGGGAGGGCGTCGCGCTGGAGAACCTCTCGGAGGGCGGCGTCTTCGTCTGCTGCAAGCGGCCGCTGGCACCGGGTGTGCGCCTACAGCTGGCGATCGAGAGCTCGCTGCTCGACGCGCCGCTCCGGATCGAGGCCGTCGTGGTCCACAGCCGCGACCACGCCAACCGCAACGGCCCCGCGGGCTTCGGCGCCTTCTTCCCCGACGCCAGTCCCGAGCAGCGGCGCGCGCTGGCCGATCTGGTGGAGGCCGAGCTGGCCGCCGCCCTTGGCCCCCGCTGAGCAACCGCCACTCGGCCCCCGGGTAGAGCCGCCTGCAGGGGCTGCTAGTCTCCTCGCCCCGATTGCAGGAGGAGCCCGAAATGGCCGAGATCCAGCGAACCCTCTCCATCATCAAGCCCGACGCCACCGCCGTACCGGGCGCGGCGGGAGAGATCCTGGCCCGCTTCGAGCGGGCGGGACTCCGCATCGTGGCGATGAAGCGGATCCAGCTCACGGAGGCCCTCGCGCGGGGCTTCTACGCCGTCCACAAGGAGCGACCCTTCTACGGCGAGCTGGTGGACTTCATGACCTCCGGGCCGGTGGTCGTGAGCGTGCTCGAAGGGTCCGGAGCGATCCAGGCCCACCGGGACCTGCTGGGGCCCACGGATTCCACCCAGGCGCCGAAGGGAACCATCCGTGGGGACTTCGGCACCGACATCGAGAAGAACGCGGCCCACGGCTCCGACGCACCGGAGACCGCGAAGGTCGAGATCTCCTACTTCTTCAACGCTTCGGAGATCCTGGCGCCGGTGGAGGCGCTGGCCTGAGGCGGGATCGCGGAGATCGCGCGCGAGCCGTAGCTAGGCGTAGGTCCGAGCCATGAGCAGGATCAAGCCCACGTAGGTCAGTGCCAGCCAGACGTTGTGGTTGCGAAGAGCACGCGCCAACTCGAATCCCCCCGATCTCTCCAGATTCTCAGGCCTCTCCAGGAATCTCCGGAACGCTTCCGGTCGCCGGAAGCGGGCCCGCGAACGAGGCCGAAACCACTCGCTCGAGAAGCTCTTTCGAACTTTTTCCCGAGTACTTGAGCGTTAGCACACGCGCGGCGATGCGAGCGTGATGCAGATCACCAAAATCGCTGCCGCGCCGATCGCTGTCGCGAGTCGGTGGTCAGCGTCCGGTGAACCGGGGGGCGCGGCGCTCGCGGGCCGCGGCCAGACCTTCGTGGACGTCGCGGGTCTCGAAGCAGAGGGCCTGCTCGGTCGCCTCGAAGCTCAGCTGATCCTGCAGAGACGCGTTCGACGAGCGGTCCAGGGCCCGCTTCACCCCCGCCACGGCGATCGGCGCGCAGGCGGCGATCTCGGCCGCCAGGCGACGAGCCTCGTCCAGCACGGCGTCGGGCTCGAGGGTCCGGGAAAGCAGGCCGATGCGTTCCGCCTCGTCGGCGCCGAGGATGCGGCTCGTGTACAGCAGCTCCGCGGCCCGGGCCTGGCCCACGAGCCTCGGAAGGGTCCAGGTCGCTCCCATGCCCGGGTGCAGACCCAGCTTCGTGAAGTTCAGGCCGAGCTTCGCCGCTGACGATCCGATGCGCAGGTCACAGGCAAGTGCCACGCAGAGACCGGCGCCGATGGCGTGCCCGTTGATGGCGGCGATGCTCGGGCAAGCGAGGCCCCGGACGGAGAGGAAGAGCTCGTAGAAGCCGCGCATGGTGGCCCGGATCTCGCGCCACGCGACACCCGGCTCGGCGGCGCCCTCCGCTGCCCGCGCCTCGATCATCCCCAGGTCCCCGCCAGCCGAGAAGGCGTCGCCGGCACCGGTCAGGATCACGGCCCGGAGCGCGGGCTCCCGGGCCAGCAGGGCCATCTCCCGGGCGAAGGCCTCGCCCATGGCTTGGGTCATGGCGTTGCGGCGGTCCGGGTCGTTGAACGTGACGAGCGCGACGTCTCCATCGTGGTCGACGAGTACGAGGGGTGTGGGCATGCCGGCTAGGCTGCCGGAGCCCCGCTCCGACAGCAAGCGCGGCGAAAGTCCCGGTTCGGGGCTCCCGCCGCGCTCGTCGTCGCAGGGCCGGGGCGGATGGGCCCCGGCGCCGCCTCTCAGTCCGCGGAGCGGCGCAGGAAGGCGGGCTTGTCGTGGTCCTCGTCGTCGTCCTCCCCCCGCTTGCGCAGGAAGGTGGGGACGTCGAGCTCGTCCTCGAAGGGAGAGATCCAGTCGTCTCCCCTCGGCTTCGGCGGAGCCGGAAGCCTCTCCTCGACCACGGGCGTGGTGAGGAGGGGCTCCTGGATCTCGGCCGAGACGGGCGCGGCCTCGGCCGGCGCCGGCTCCCGCCGCAGCGGCGTGACGTTGCTGCGGTCCGCCGCAGCCTGGTCGTCCCGCCCCCGGCGCATCCGGTCGTCCACCAGCCCGGTCGCGATCACGGTGACCCGCATCTCGCCCTCGGGCATCGTGTCGTCCACGACCGCACCGAAGATGATGTTCGCGTCCTCGTGGGCGGCCTCCTGGATCAGCGTGGATGCCGAGTTGACCTCGAAGAGCGAGAGGTCCGAGCTGCCGGTGATGTTGATCAGCACGCCGTGGGCACCGTCGATGGACAGGTCTTCGAGCAGCGGGCTCGAGATCGCCATCCGGGCGGCCTCCTCGGCGCGTTCGTCGCCCGTGGCGACGCCGGTCCCCATCAGCGCGACGCCCATCTCGTTCATGATCGTGCGCACGTCGGCGAAGTCCAGGTTGATGAGGCCGTGGATCGTGATCAGGTCCGAGATGCCCCGCACCGCGTTGTAGAGCACGTCGTCGGCGAGCTTGAATGCGTCGCGCATCGCCGTGTTCTTCCCCGCCAGGGCCAGCAGCCGCTGGTTGGGGATCGTGATCACCGTGTCCACCACGCGGTGCAGGTCGTCGAGCCCACGCTCGGCGTGGCGCATGCGAACCCGGCCCTCGAAGAGGAAGGGCTTCGTCACCACACCGACGGTGAGCGCACCCGCCTCTCGCGCCACCTCGGCGACGATCGGCGCGGCTCCCGTGCCCGTGCCACCGCCCAGACCGGCGGTGACGAACACCATGTCGGTGCCCTGGAAGAGCTCGCGCAGGCGGTCTCGCACCTCGAGTGCGGACGAACGGCCCTTGTCGGGATCGGCACCGCAGCCGAGGCCGCGGGTGATCTCCCCTCCGAGCTGGATCTTGATGGGCGCGTGCGCATGCTGGAGCGCCTGGGCATCGGTGTTGGCCGCGATGAAGTCGACGCCCTGGAGCCCCGACACCACCATGTTGTTGAGGGCGTTGCCGCCCCCGCCGCCCACACCGACCACCTTGATGACGGCCCGATGGCTGGTCTCTTCCTCGAACGTGAGGAGATCCCGCTCCTCCGTCTCCAGCATGTCCTGCTGGCGGGAGTCGCGGTAATCCCCGCTACTCCGCCCCGGATCCCGACGCAGCTCGAAATCCGACCCCGCACCGTTCGAACCGGTGCCTGCACCTCTAGACCTGGACGAGCGCTTCGTCGCCATGATCTCACCCCCCATGCGCGACCTTGACGTCGCGCGAATCATACATGAAACCGGGTTTCTTGTTACCCCTGTTGCGAGTTTTCGACGGGCCTACTCGAACTGGTAGAACCAGTCCCGCATCCGCTGGCGCACGCGACCGAAGATCGACTCGTCCCGGATGCGGAAACGCGTGTTCTGGATGTCCTGGGCCGCCCCGAAGAGCACCAGGCCCACGCCCGTGGCGTACATGGGACCGCGGACCACGTCCTGGAGCCCGCCGATCTGGGTCGGGACGCCGTGCCGCACCGGGGTCTCGAAGATCTCCTCGGCGAGGTCCAGCAGGCCCTCGAGGGCGGAGCAGCCGCCGGTGAGCACCACGCCGGAGGGAATGCGGTCCTCGAGGCCCTCCTTCACCAGGGATTGACGGGCCAGGCTCAGGATCTCGTCCACCCGGGGCTCGATGATCTCGCACAGGATCTTCCGGGAGACCTCGCGGGGGCGTCGCCCGCCCACGGAAGGCACGCTGATCACGTCGTCGCTGGCCAGGTAGCGCGCCGAAGCCACGCCGAAGCGCTTCTTGATGCGCTCGGCCTCCTCGAAGGGCGTGCGGAGCCCTACGGCGATGTCGTTCGAGATGTGGGCCCCGCCGAGCCCGAGCACCGACGTGTGCTGGATCGAGCCCTCGCCGAAGACGGCCACATCGGTCGTGCCGCCGCCGATGTCGAGCAGGCAGACGCCCAGGTCGCGCTCGTCGTCCGCCAGCGACGCCTCCGACGACGCCAGCGGCTCGAGCACGATGTCGATCACGTTCAGGCCGGCCTTGTTGGCGCACTTCACGATGTTCTGCGCGCTGGTCACTGCCGCCGTGACGATGTGGATCTTCGCCTCGAGACGGACTCCGCTCATCCCGAGCGGCTCGCGGATCCCGTCCTGGTCGTCGATGATGAACTCCTGCGGGATTACGTGGATCACCTCTCGGTCCATCGGGATCGAGACGGCCTTCGCGCCGTCGATGACGCGCTTCACGTCGCTGGGCGATACCTCCCGGTCCTTCACCGCGACCACGCCGTGCGAGTTGAAGGCGCGGATGTGGCTGCCGGCGATTCCCGCGTAGACCGAGGTGATCTCGCAGTCCGCCATCAGCTCCGCCTCCTCCACGGCGTGCTTGATGGAGTTCACCGTGGCCTCGATGTCCACGACGACGCCCTTGCGCAGCCCGCGCGACGGGTGCGTTCCGATCCCGACGATGTCGATGCCGTTCTCGGTCCTCTCGGCCACGATGACGCAGATCTTCGTGGTTCCGATGTCGAGTCCGACGACGAGGTCGTCTTTTCTGGCCATGTCCTTCCCCCCTTCAGAATGGCGGCCGCCGGATCACCCGGCCGGTCGCCCGTTTCGCGGTCCACCGCCTCCGCGGCCTGCCGCAGTGTTCGCCGACCCCTCTCCGGCCGGCGTGCTCCGCAGGACCACCTGGTCCGCGAAGCGGAGATCGATGCGCGTCGCCTCGGCCACCTCGTCGGACCGCGCTGCCAGCAGCCGGGCGAGGTCCTCGAGCCGTGCGTCGAGCTGCTCGCGTCCGAGCACCACGTGGGCGTCCGGAGTCGCCAGGCGCAGCGTGTAGCCCTCGGGGTCGTCTTCCCGGGACACCTGGACCTCGGCCGGTGCCGCCAGGCCGAGCTGCGGAAGGCGTCGCGCCAGTCGCACGGCCTCGGCCAGTTGGGGGCTCGGCTCCCGCGCCTTCACCTCGCCCTGGGAAACGATGCGCGGCAGGGCGGGCTCGGGGGCCGCGTCCAGCTGCGCGAAGGGCGATCCCTCGGCGTCCACCGCGTAGATCGCGTCGCCGATCGCGACGGTGGCGGAGGGCTCCCGCTCGACCACCCCCAGGACCAGGGTGCCGCCGGGCAGCCGCAGCGCCTCTGCCGAGGCGATCCAGTCGTGCTGCTCCAGGGTCTGCTTCAGCGCGTCGGGGTCGAGGTCGCCGATGCTCGTGCCCGGAGCGATCGACGCCGCAGCGGCGACGGCGCTCGGCTCGAGATGGCCGGCGCCGCGCACGGCGATCCGGTCCACCGGTCGGCGGGTCATGCCCGTCAGCGTTGCGGCGAGGTCCTGACCGAGGATCGCTCCGCCGGCGAGCGCAACGGCGGCGACTGCCAGCGCCCATGCCCGGGGTCGGGAGGCGTTGCGGGGGCGGCCCCGACGCACGCGATGGAGGTGGGCGCGGGCCCGCTCCTGGCGCTCCAGTGTGTTGCGGTCCGTCCGGTCCGGGATCCTCGATCTCTTGTTCTTCATTCGTCTCCCCCCACGATCCGGACCTCCCGGTGGAGACGCGCGCCGCTGCTGCGCTCCACGCGGGACTGGGCCTCACGAATCAGGGCCAGCACGTCGGCTGCCGTCGCTCCGCCCGTGTTGGCGATGAAGTTCGCGTGGACCGGCGAGATCTGCGCGCCGCCCACGCGGTGGCCCTTGAGGCCGCTGGCCTCGATCAGCCGTCCCGCGAAGTCCCCGGGCGGGTTCTTGAACACGGATCCGCAGGAGGGGACGTTCAGCGGCTGCGTGCTCGCGCGCCGCGCGAGCAGCCGGTCCACCGCGGCCTGCACGCACTCGGGCGCGCTCGGGGTGACCCGCAGCAGCGCGGAGACGATGACGCTGCCCCGGGCGAGTCCGCGCAGCGAGCGGTAGTCGAAGTGAAGGGCCGCCGCGGGGAAGCGCTGGGCGTGGCGCCCGGTCGGGCTCACGACCTCGAGCTCCAGCACTACGTCCTTCATCTCGCGATCGGGAATCCCCGCATTCATCGCCAGCCAGCCGCCCACGGTGCCGGGGATGCCGGCGGCGAACTCGAGACCGGCGAGGCCCCGCTGGACGCAGAAGCGCGTGACCTGCGAGTGCGAGACGCCGGATTCGACGCGCAAGCCGCCGCCCGGACGCTCCTCGATGCGTCGGAAGCGGCTCAGCTGGATCACGACCCCCGCGAAGCCGGCGTCGAGGGCCAGGGTGTTGAAGCCCGCTCCCAGCGTCTGATGGGCAATCCGCTCGCGGGCGCACAGCGCGAGCACCGCCATCAGCTCGGTCCGATCCGCCGGTGTGGCCACCGCCGCGGCCGGTCCTCCCACCCGCAGCGACGTCAGTCGCGACATCGGGACCTCGAAGCGGACCCGGTCGCCCAGGATGCGCGTGAGGGCGTTGCGCGCGGGCGGGGCGATCACGAGCTCTCCCCCCGAAGTCGATCCACCAGTCGGCCGCCGAGGGAGGCGATGCTCCCGGCTCCCAGCGTGAGGACCAGGTCTCCCGGCGCGGCCTCCCGGGCCAGCCGTTCGAGCACGTCGTCGAGGTCGGCGACGAAGTGGACGTTGCGATGCCCATGGGCCGCGATCGCCTCGACCAGGCGCGCGGCCTCCACGTGGGGAAGCTGCTCCTCGCCGGCGGCGTAGATCTCGGACACCACGACCAGGTCTGCCTGATTGAAGGCCGTGACGAAGTCGTCCCAGAGGTCCCGGGTGCGCGTGTAGCGGTGGGGCTGGAAGGCGACCAGGACGCGGCCGTCGTGCACCGAGCGGGCGGCCGCCAGGGTCGCGCGGATCTCGGCGGGATGGTGCGCGTAGTCGTCGTAGACCCGGACGCCGCGGGCGTTGCCCTTGGGCTCGAAGCGGCGCTCGATGCCGCCGAAGGTGTCGAGCGCCGAGGAGGCGGTCTCGAAGGGGACCTCGAGCTCGCGCGCCACGGCCAGCGCCGCCAGGGCGTTCAGCACGTTGTGGCGGCCCGGCAGGCGCACTCGCGCACTTCCGAGCCGTTCGCTTCCGGCGGACACGCTGAAGCGCAGCCCGCCCCCGTCCGGCTCGAGCCCCGTCGCGACCAGATCGGCCTGGGCCGTCGTGCCGTAGGTGACGATGCGGCGGGTGGTGTGCGGCAGGATCGCCTGGACGCCCGGGTGGTCGAGGCAGAGCACGGCCGCGCCCCAGAAGGGTACGCGGTTCGCGAACTCGGCGAAGGCGTCCTTCAGGGCCTCGTAGCTGCCATAGTGGTCGAGGTGCTCCGGGTCGATGTTCGTGACGACCGCGATCACGGGCGCCAGACGCAGGAAGGAGCCGTCGCTCTCGTCCGCCTCGGCCACCACCAGGTCGCCGCCGCCGTGGCGCGTGGTGGAGGGCGCTCGCCCGGGCGCCAGGACGCGTCCGCCCACGATCGATGTCGGATCGAGGCCGGCCGCGTCGAGGATGTGGGCGATGAGCGAGGTGGTGGTGGTCTTGCCGTGGCTCCCGGCCACCGCGATGCCGTCCTTCAGCCGCATGACTTCGGCCAGCATCTCGGCGCGGGGGATCACGGGGATCTTGCGCCGCTCGGCCTCCACGAGCTCCGGATTGGTGGGACTCACCGCCGACGAGAAGACCACCACGTCCGCGGTGCCCACGTGTGCCGCGCCGTGGCCGATGGCCACGGGAATCCCGAGCGATCGCAGCCGGGTGATCGTGGGGCCCTCGCGCAGGTCCGACCCGGTCACCTCGTAGCCCTGTCCGGACAGCAGCTCCGCCAGGCCACACATGCCGATGCCGCCGGCCCCGACGAAGTGGACGCGCTTGATGCGTCGCTCCATCAGCGGGCCTCCCGCTCGAGCAGTGCCGTGCAGGTGTCCACGATGCGATCGGCGGCATCGGGGCGCGCGAGCTTGCTCGCGGACTCGCTCATCGCGCGCAGCGCGTCGGGGGCGTCGCAGAGCGCCGCGATCTCGCCGAGCACGGCCTCCGGATCGAGGGGCCTGGAGGCCAGGATCCGCGCGGCGCCGGCGTCGGCGAGAGCCCGCGCGTTCGCCGCCTGATGATCGTCCGCGGCGAAGGGGTAGGGCACCAGCAGTGCGGGCAGACCCGCCATGGCCAGCTCCGCCACCGTGAGCGCGCCGGCGCGACACAGCGCGAGATCGGCCTCGCGATAGCGCCGCGGCATGTCCGGCTCGAAGGCGAGCACCTCGGCGTCCACCCCGGCGCGGGCGTAGGCCTCGGCTACCCGTTCGCGGTCCGCCTCGCCGGTCTGGTGGACGACGCGCAGCGGCCGGTCGGCGAGGCGGGGCGCCAGCTCGATCATCGCGTCGTTGAGCTGGCGGGC
>Ga0209536_100010720_pt1 | contig 13482 bp, 12 predicted proteins | sample DeeMarSeWOR28_12_FD_187461 | JGI IMG/M metagenome (GOLD analysis project Ga0209536, IMG submission 187461) | Marine sediment microbial communities from White Oak River estuary, North Carolina - WOR-2-8_12 (SPAdes) (version 2) | ecosystem: Environmental > Aquatic > Marine > Intertidal zone >...
CTCCCTCCCCAGCACGTCACCAAGCTGCGTGAGGCGGCGAGCCCCAGTCCGCCGTGCCAGGCGGGGTCCTTGGTTGTATAGCCGGGTTCGAAGATCTTCTCCCGCAGGTCTGTCGGTATCCCGGGCCCGTTGTCCTCCACCGTGACGGAAACGCCTTCCGGGACTGCGTAGGCCGTAACCAGGATCTCACCGTTGGACGACGCTCCAACCGCCTCCTTGGCATTGGCGATCAGCTCCAGCAACACGTGTCTGAGTCTACCTTCAGATGCTCGGACCGCTGCGAGACCTGGCACCAACTCCAACCGCACGGGCACGGGTGGTTGTGGCTTCTGATACGTCTGCCATTCGTGAACGGTTGTGATTACATCGTTCACGACAACCGGAGCCTCGTCCGGTGGGTGTACCGTGGCGAAATCCCGTAATAGCGCGATCGCTCGAGACAGTTTCTGAGAGACCCACTGTGCCGTCGACTGCCATGCGTCGGAGTCGTGACTGTCAGAGTCATCGCCGGATGTGTTGAGCGAGAATACCTGCGAGGCATTACTCAGATCGTGGGCGACACCACGAAGGAGACTGCGGGATAGCGCTGCGCCGTGGACCGTGATCAGGACTTCGTGCAGCTCGCCAGCTGAGAGCGACCGGGCAACGTCAGCCGTGACCTCGCTCCACTGCGAGGATGCCGGCTCAGAATGCACGCCGGTCCTCCTGATGAAGAGTGGGATCGCGAAGCTGAATTGTCTTTGATCTCGTGGGAGTCGGGATGACGCTATATAGGTTGGCTGGAAAACGCAAGCGACGTTCAAGGAGTCTCGCGACGAATCCAGGCGCCTTCGAGAATCGGATCGACCTGGTTGCGCCGCTTGATGACCTCCAGGGTGGCTCCGGTCAGCGTTGCCCCCCGCGCCAGCAGCTTGACCCCTGAGCTAGTGAAGAGATCCTCAGACAAGATCATTCCGTCTTTCAAATCGCGCACGGCAATCAGAGTGCCATGACCTTGCCACTTCTTCTCGGGTACGTCGCCTATTACGGTCTGGAAGTGCAGGACCACCACCGGGTCATAGCGAGTGCCCCCGTGCTCAGCCAGCCGGGCGACAATTTCCAGAGGATCGTGCGCTCCGGGGCCCGTTAGGGCCTGATGGAAATCGATGAGAATCCTCAGGATCCTGGATCGGAGCGGTATCTGTCCCTTGTAGAGCCGATCAGGTAGCCCAGTACCGTCCCAATTTTCCGCTATGGATCCAACGACTTCTGCAGCTTCACGCAGCCACGACACCTGCCGCATGACAGCCTTGGAAGACATCACGTATACCGGAAGGTGGTCTGCCTGGACGTTTTCGACAGTGCCGTCTTCTCCCGTGGCGGGAGTGACGACCTTACCGATCTCGCACAGACGAGCCGCTATCTCCAGGTCCCGGAGCAGATGCTCGGGAACCTCGAATCGGTTCGCTATCTTCAGTGCCGAGCTCGCGACGGCAGAGCCGCGCACAGCGGCACCCGGCAGCACTGAGTCGATGAGATGCACCAGTAGCGAGAACACCTGGTCGAGATGCAGCGCCGCCTCCGCGTCACACCGCTCGTCCACTCTCAGCCGCTTGAGTTGATCTCGGACCCGTGCCATGCGCCGCAGCCGGACTCTCACCTCATCCGGTTCGGGTGGGCCAGAGAGAAAGTCGTCCACTCCAGCGTCAACGGCGGCGGCTCTCATTTCGCGGTCGATATCGTTCGCTAGCAGCCCGAACAACGTGTACCCCAGACGGCGGTCGGCCCGTATCCTCCGGCACAGTTCCAGCCCATCCAATCCATCGAGCGAAGCCGAGCTAAACACACAGTCCGGACTGAACTTACGGGCGTAGTCGAGCGCCTGTGTGCCACTGCGAGCCACCACCATTCTGGTGGCTTCTTCCCCGTCCACGACGTCACGGAAAATGCCCAGCACCAGCGGATCATCGGCGGCTACGAGTACGGTGAGGGCGGGGTTCATCGGTGGCCCCTACCTGACGCGGTCAGGCCAACGGATTCACCTCCAGCGGCACTCACCTCAGCATCCAACATCGTGATCGTCACTCTGCGATTGCGCGGTGAGTATGGGTCTTCGGGGACTTGCAGGTGCCGATCAGCCCAGCCCCGGATCAGCGCTATCTGAGACTCTTGGAGGCCGTTCGCAGTCAGTATTCGCCGCGCGGCATTCGCCCTGTCTGCGCTCAGTTCCCAGTTGGTGTAACCCGCTGCGGGGTCGTACCGACGTGCGTCGGTGTGACCTTCGATGACAACGCGGTATGGCAATGCCCCAAGCTCGGAACCGAGCAGCGTGAGCAGATCTCTCCCTTCCTGCTTTGGTGCTGGACTGCCTGTTTCAAAGAAGACGCCTGTCGAATCTTCGAGCAATTGAATCCGCAACCCATCGTCTGCGAGTTCAATCTCGATCTGGGACGCAACGGACTTGAGTTCCGGTATGCTGTCCATGCGCTCACGCAGTCTTTCGCCCAGCTCTTGCAGCTGGACACGACGTAGGTCAATCGGCTGCTGTAGAGTCGGACGGAGCCCGGAGGGTGATGGCCCGTCCAATGTCAGCAGTGAGTTGCCCGACTCTCCCGGTTGGCCCAGTGGATTCTGGAAGTAGCCGGCGATGGACGATCTCACCTCAGAGCTTTGATTGACCAACCAGAGCACGAGGAACAGGGCAAACATAGCGGTCATGAAATCGGCGAAGGCCACCTTCCAGGCTCCTCCGTGATGAGCGTGTTGCTGCCGCTTCTGGCGGACTACGATGCGAACAGGGACTTCGCGATCCTTATTCATCGCGTCACCTGCCGTTACTTGCCCTTAGTACTCTTGCAGGCCGTCTCCATCTCTTCGAAGGTCGGTCTCACTTCGGAGAAGATGGCGCGGCGGGCGAACTCCGTTGCCACTATCGGAGCGAAGCCCTTGGCAAACGCAACCACGCTGGCCTTGACGACGTGGAAGAAGCGCGCCTCCGCAGCGTTGATGTGTTCCATCCCACTCGACAACGGTGTGGCGAAACCGTATGCCAACAGCACACCAAGAAAAGTGCCGGTAAGAGCTGCTCCCACCTTCTCACCGATGTGTTCCACCGGACCAGCGATCGCGCCCATCGTCACCACGATGCCGAGCACTGCAGCCACGATCCCGATTCCCGGTAGTGCGTCACCGACCTTCTGCAGGACTGACACCGGCCGTGCCTCTTGCTCGTGGTGAACGTCGATCTCCGAATCCATCAGAGCTTCGAGGTCGTGTGGTGGCACGCTGCCAACGAGGACGAGCCGCAGCGAGTCGCACAGGAAAGTGACTGCATGATGCTTGGCCACGACCGTGGGGTACTTCTGGAACACAGCGCTCTGCTCCGGATGCTCGATGTGCGACTCAATCGCCACCAACCCGTCTCGGCGGGCGATCTGGAACAACTCGTAGAGCATCTTGAGCGTATCCAGGTACACATCCTTGGTGAACGGGGCTGGACTTACTACGCCGCGGAGCTTCAGGGTGAGGTCCTTGACGATTGATCTCGGGGTCGATATCAGGATCGTCCCGACCGCCGTCCCTCCGATCACCAGGAACTCGGAGATATGGAATAGAGCAACTACGTTGCCTCCGGCCAAACTGAACCCGCCAAATACCGACAGGATCACCACTAACAAGCCGATAATGACGAGCATGCTGGCGCTCCAACCTCCGGATTAGAGAGCTGTAACCCTGCAAACAGTCCTATCTGATAGGATTATCGGATCTTTGCTGCAGCAGCTTGAGGGACGGTGAGGGATGGTGAAAGATGGTGAGGGATGGTGAAAGATGGTGAGAGACGGTGAAAGATGGTGAGGGACGGTGAGGGACGGTGGAGGTGCGGACGCTAGCTGCTCATTGATCTGGCCGACTGCCCCAGCCCACCATCCGCCACAGCTCCAGCACCCCGCTGCGCTGCCCGCGCCACCATCTGGACCATTCCCTGTAGCCCCATGCTCTTCCCCATGGAGAGGTCCTGGCCAAACAGGTCATAGACCAGGTCGGTCGACACAGCGGCGACTTCGGCAAGCGGAGCGCCGGACAGCGTGCCTGCGAGGATCACTGCTAGCGCTCTAGCCGAAATACCGTGGGGATTCTCCACCGCGAAGTGGAACTCGAGCGTGCCATCGCCCTTGTCTTCGGTAAACATGTATACCTTGGACTCACACCCCGGCACCTCGTGGTCCTTGGAGTAGGGCCGCGTCGCTATCCGTTGTGGCACTTCCCGGTACTGCTTGGAAAGGTCAATCAGCGTTTGGATGCGCTCAGCCCGCGTGCCGGCCGCCGAGATCCGTCGCAGCAGCTTGCTCAGTTTGGCAGGGTATCTGTCCCCTTCAGACATCACAGTTTCCTGAGGTTGCCAGTGAAGCGTCGGCAGCTGACCGACAGCTGTTAGCCGTCAGCTACTTCTCAATCGGCGCCCCTACCAGATTGCCCCACTCGGTCCAACTCCCGTCGTAGTTCCTGACCTTGGAGAAACCCAGCAGATAGGTCAGCACGAACCAAGTGTGACTGCTGCGCTCACCGATACGGCAGTATGCGATTACCTCTTCATCGGGCTTGAGGCCTTGCTGCTGGACGTAGATCTCGCTGAGTTCGTCCGCCGGCTTGAAGGTTCCGTTTTCCGGGTTGATCGCCCTGGCCCACGGCACGCTGACTGCGCCCGGGATGTGCCCGCCCCGCAACGCACCCTCGTTGGGGTAATCCGGCATATGGAGCCGCTCACCCGAGTACTCCTCCGGACTGCGTACGTCGACCAGCTTGCCGTTTGCCATCATGTGATCGATGACCCGATCGCGGAACGCACGAATCTTCGAGTCGTTCCGCTTGGGCGCCAGGTAGCTGGTCGGCCCGAAGCTGGGGAGCTCGTCCGTCATCGGACGACCCTCCAGTTCCCACTTGAGCCTGCCGCCGTCCATGATCTTGGCGTTGGAATGACCGAATAGCTGGAAGATCCAGAACGCGTAAGTGGCCCACCAGTTGTTCTTGTCGCCGTAGAAGACGACCGTCGTCTCAGGCGTCACCCCTATACGGCCCATCAGGGCTTCGAATGCCTCTTTCTCCAGATAGTCACGCAGAACTGGCTGGTTGAGGTCTCTGGTCCAGTCGACTTCCGCTGCGCCTGGAATGTGACTGGACGGATACAGTAGCGGATCCTCGTTTGACTCCACGATGCGGACGTCGGGGTTGGCGAGGTTGTCCGCCACCCAGTCAGTCGAAACGAGGACACTCGGATCCGTGTAGCCGCGGGCGGCAATATCAGTCATGCAATCTCCTGGGGAGTTGTTTGCCAGACCGGTCCAGCGCTGTTGGATGAACACCGTTGGTGGGGCGATGGTTCCGAATAGACCGTCGGCGGCCAGCTATCTGCTGGGAGCTGTCAGCTAACTGGAGTCAATTCAAGTGCGCATTGACGAGGGGCAGCCACCGCCACACTCCCTCATTGTTGCCCGCGTAGTTCAACAGGCCGACTTGCACGCCATGCAACTCGCGGGCTCGGTTGTACAGTCCGATGGTGAGCCCGTGTTGGACTCCTTGAATGTTGTTGTAGCCGGCGATGGCAAATCCCGTCAGCGAGCGGCGGGCCTTGGTCCGGATGCCGGCGATGATCAGGCCTTCCAGGCGCCTGCTCTCCACCTTGTAACCACCCACCGCCACTCCCTGCATGAGGCCCTCAGCATGAACAGCCCCAGCACTCAACGCGATGCCCCTGATTCTCCGCGAGGCTACCACCGCCAACCCACCGATACCCATACCAGTCATATCACCGTTGACGACTGAAGCCAGGCCTCCCACCAACAAGCCTGCGGCGCTGCCATTCACCACCGTGGCGAGTCCGCCCAAGTAGAGTCCCTCAGCGTCGCGATTGTGCACAGTTGCCAAGCCACCGACTGAGGCACCGATTGTGGCCCCGGTGACGACCGAGGCTAGCCCCCCGACGGACAGGCCTGCAAGGTCCTCTCCTATCACGGACGCAAGACCACCAACGCCAATTCCGTGTAGCGATCCGTCAGCTACGGTGGCCAGGCCGCCCAGACCCACGCCTGCCATGTCACCCTCAGTGACCAGCGCCAGGCCACCGACACCCATCCCATGCATGTTGCCATTCGACACTGCGGCGAGGCCCCCCACATTGATGCCATGCAGGTCGCCATTGCTGACCGTGGCCAGCCCTCCCACAGCGAGCCCACGCAACGAACCGTTGGACACGGTGGCCAAACCACCTACGCCGATCCCGGCCATGTCACCGTTGGTAACCGTTGCGAGACCGCCAACTGCTATCCCCGTCAGATCGCCCTCAGCCGCCACGGTAGCCAGGCCGCCAACGGCTACTCCATGAAGGGATTGTGTCACGACGGACGCGAGAGCGCCCACGCTGAGCCCGTTAAGGCGCTCTGCCTCAACTCCCAGGCCCAGCGCGATGCCATTGATCTCCCCTGCCTGCGGCCCGACTAGCCCCACCGCCAGGCCGTTGATGACGGCGTCGTAGTTGTCCCGGGCTTTCCAGAAGGTCAGGTTGATCCCATTCACCCACCGCAGATCATCGTCCCGGAAGTTGATCCTAAGACCGTTGATGCCGCGCGAGTTGCCGACGCTGATGCCATAATCACCAACGGCTACATTGAGCGCCCGGTGGCTGGGGCGGCGGCGACGCCACTCATCCTGTGCCGGCGCGGTGTGCGGAAGTGCCAGTGCCGCCAGGATCACGGCGCACGAGATACTCGTCTTGGACACGGTCGCCTCGGTAGGGTAGCTCCTTGCGTACCTACGGGTCCCTCGCGGTCGCAGTTTCCAATTGGAACCCGGCACCGCCGAACGGACTCTCGGGGTGGCTGGGGAGCTACCTGGCGACCCACCTGGCTTCGGCTTACATTCGGGCATGCGAACTCTCTGCTGTTCCGGCCTCGCGGTGCTCGCACTCGCGTGCGCTTCAGCCTCCACCACACCGCACACATCGGACGAGACAATGAAGAAGCTCACGCCCGTGATTTTTGTCGAAGCAGTGGAACCATGCATTGCATTCTGGATCGACCGGCTGGGGTTCGAGAAGACCATCGAGGTCCCGGAGGGAGACCGCATCGGGTTTGCCGCCGTCAGCGCGGGCAACGTCGAAGTCATGTACCAGAGCCGCGCGAGCGTCGCGAACGATATTCCGACTCTCGCTGAGGGCCCCTTCCACAAGTCTGGCGGCCTCTTCATTGAGGTCTCTGACCTGGATGCGATCAAGGTGAAACTAGAGGGCGCCGACATCATATTTCCCGAGCGGACTACTTTTTATGGCGCACGCGAGATTGCGGTGCGCGCACCTTGTGGAACAGCGGTGATTTTCGCCGAAATGAGCCAGGGCTGATCGCCGCGCCGCGACTCAAACCAACAGGGAGGACGCCACGGTGCTGCGTGGGATAATTGAGATCGGCGGTCATGAATGGGAGGTGCGGGAGGAGAAGCGGGCCGGGCCCCAGAATCAGCTCTTCTCGCTCACAGCAGTTGACACGCCGCGTTCCAGAATGCACGTGCGCTCGTTTCCCGGGCAGCCGGCCGGGAGCCTGGAAGAAGTTGAGCTACTGGCAGCGGATCCACAGATCAGATGGTTCGCGGATCCCGCTGGCGTTGGCTGGGAGGCCCGTATCGTGGTCCGCGCCGAACCGAACGGTCTGGACACCAGGTTGGTGAAGTTCATTTCCGAGCAGCACGAGGTTCGCGAGGGAACCTATCCGTTTCACGATGGGCTTGGCGGGCGCACCGACGAAGAACTGGGAAGGCTGCTGGCAGCGGCGAGCTGACACCCCCAATCGCAGCCGGCAGGCCTGACCTTCTGCCACGCAGCCCGTTGCCGTCGCCTTCCACTTGGTAGCGTCACCCACCTCAACCGGCAATTACCGACTACCACCCTCAAGACATCGTCGTTAGCCGACGATAATTGGGTCATGATGGTTCAGCTACTCACGATCCTCGCGTTCTGGGTTGTGGCCGGTTTCGCATGGTGGTCACTGATAGCGGGTCTGGCGCTGCGGTTCGAGCCGGTTTCCCTGTTCACCCCTTCTGTGGCTCACCAGGGATGACTAAGAGGGACGCATTTCAGATTGGGGCAGTTGCCGCACTGCTGGCCTTGCTGCTATCCCTAGCTATCGCATTGACCGCGGACGTTCGCAGGCGAGACAGCCCACCCGGGTACCGTCACACCAAGGATGCCCCCGTGGGCCGCTACATAACGTCGGGACCGCGCCGCTAGCACCGCGATCTCAGAGGAGAGCGGGAGTGCAGCCGGCTCTGCTGGATCTCTTGCTAGGACGCGTCAGCCGAGTCCGGCTGCACACCGGCTGGCCCCTGGTGTGGATTCGTGGGTTGCCCGGCCCCGCCGTGAGCGCCTTCAAGCATCTGCAGATAGGCATCCATTGGCGGAAGCCCAAGTCTCGCCCGCCGCGCATCGACAGAGTCAGCGTTGTCAAACGGTTCCTGTACGAGACGGCCGTGGAATTGCCTGAACTGGGTGCCATATAGCTGTGGCTTGCCTCTGCCCACCAGTACCCGGTCAGTCGTTTCCGCAATATCCACCTCCGCAACTCCGGGATTCTCTGACTGCTTGATCAACTCGAGCGCACGTTCCTGCAAGTCGATATCACCATGCCTGACCAGTACCCAGGCCGACTCTGCACCGTCGCTGCGAACCATGTCCACACCGGGCCACCCGAACTCGTCGAGAATCTCACCCATTCTCGCAGCGAACTTCACTTCCCGCGCTAGCAGTTCATCCAGCAGTTCAGTCATCAACTCAGTGTTCTGCATGTTTTCTGCCGTTAGCTGCGAACGCAGTTCCTCGTCCGATTCCGCCATCTCGAGCAACTCCGTCCGCAGCTTCGAGTTGAACGCACCTTCACCTCCGCTGCACGAGGTCGCAACGGCAGCCAGCAAGGCAGTGACTGACACGACGAGGAGTTTTCTGACTTCAGACATCTGCATGAATCTCCCGAACATTGGCTCCAACACGACAACCCAGGGTGGGCCTGAAAAACAGAGCACGCAAGATAAGGGACTCACCGCGGGTGGCAACAGGAGGGATTGTCAACGAGGTCGTGCGGCAAGCGCAGCGCCGCAGCAGCGGGCCCGTCTACCCGCCGTTGGCACGCTGCTGTAGTTGCGCCAGGACGGCAGAGTTCTCGCTGTGCAGATCGGTGAAGAGTTGGCGCGCTCGCTCTACGTCGCCGTCCCGCCCCGCCCTCTCCATGTCGCGCAGCAGCCCAGCCAGACCCTCGGCATGGATGGTTGCTGCTGCGGACTTGTATGCGTGAGCCGCCGCGCGGATCTCCTCGGCGTCGCCATCGCTGAGCGCCACCTCGATAGCTGCAAGCCGTTCGGGTGCATCTTGCGCAAACGTCTCGAGCAGTTCCTCGACCATTTCGCCAACGTCCATCTCCTCCATTTGGCGGCGGAACGCCTCCAGATCAATCGCAGAGCCGGCACTGCCGGAGTCGCTCGAGTCAGTCGCAGGAGTCTCCGGGCTTGCCTCGGACTCAACCTTAGTCGTGGCGCGTTCAATCCAAGGCCGCAGCACTTCTCCCAGTACTTCACGCTTCACCGGTTTCGTGACGAAGTCATCCATGCCGACCTCCAGGCATTGCTGCCGACTCCGTTCCGTCGCGTCGGCTGTCAGAGCGATGATGGCTGTATGCCGCCCGTCACCTTCCCGCTCTCGAATGACTGTCGTTGCCTCATAGCCGTCCAATTCAGGCATGGAGCAGTCCATCAGCACGGCTGCATAGGAAACGCGCTCGACCGCTTCCACGGCGTCGCGCCCATTATCTACCACATCGACTCGGCAGCCCAGTTTTTCCAGGAAGCGAACAGCGATCTTCTGGTTCACTGGATTGTCCTCTGCCAGCAGCACTCGCGGACGGTGGCGCGCAGTTTCATCCGCAAGCGTGTGCTTTGTTATGAGTTCGCTCGAACGCCCAGCCTCCGCGTCTACAGCTAGCCCGAGGACTCTGCTGACACACCCTTGCAGCTGCTCTCGCCTGATCGGCTTCGTCAAGTACCCTGAGAATCCGACCTCGGTGGCGGCTGCCCTGTCACCGCGCTGTCCTACAGCAGTCACCAGTATGAGTGGGATGTGACTGATCTCCGGATTCGATTTGATCTGCTTGGCTAGTTCAATACCCCCCATCTCTGGCATGCACTTATCCAACAACGCCACGCCATACTGCCTTCCAAGGGCCTGGCCCTCTCGGAGTCTGCGCACCGCCGCTGTCGCCGTGTCGACCACATCGACATCCGCTCCGCATGCTACCAGTTGCTCACGCAGCACGGCTCCAGCAGTGGCGTTGTCATCCACGACGAGAACGCGGATTCCCTTTAGGTCCACGGACACCACTCCGCCATGTTCTGGTCCGTCCGGTTTCTGCTCGAGGTATGCCGTGAACCAGAACGTGCTGCCCACACCCTCCGCGCTGCGTGCACCCACAGCACCGCCCATGAGTTCGGCCAGCCGTTTGCAGATCGTCAATCCCAGCCCGGTCCCGCCGAACTTGCGAGTGGTAGAGCTATCGGCCTGCACAAACGGCTGGAAGATCTTCGCTTGAGCTGCGGGAGTCAGACCGATCCCCGTATCCTGAACCTCAAACCGCACCAGCGTATTCGATCCATCGTCGCTCTCAGCCCGCACCCGCAATACCACTTCACCCTGCTCGGTGAACTTGATGGCATTGCTCAACATGTTGAGCAGAATCTGCCGAATCCGGCCAGGATCACCCACGACCCTGCTGGGGACATCCGGCGCAACCATGCAAACGAGTTCAAGGCCCTTCTCTCCCGCCCTCACGGACACGACGTCGAGCGCGCTCTCAACCGCGGTTCGCAGATCGAATTCAATCGCTTCAATATCGAGGCCGCCGGCTTCGATCTTGGACAAGTCGAGGATATCGTTGATGATCCCGAGCAACGCTTCGCCTGAGGAGTGTATCGTTCGGGCAAACTCCAGTTGCTCCTCACTGAGCGCAGTTTCGAGCAGCAATTCGGTCATGCCAATCACGCCGCTAATCGGTGTGCGAATCTCATGACTCATTGAGGCGAGAAAGTCGCCTTTTGCTCGACTCGCAGCTTTTGCCTTGGCTTCGGACCGCTCCAGTTCTCGCGTGCGTTCCGCCACCTTGGCTGCGAGATTCTTGGCGTGATCTGCCAACGAGCTGTAGAGCATCAGACTCTCCAGCCGGCTGGCGCAGTTGCTAAGCGCTATCGACGTGAACTTCTGTGCAGCCTCCGGGATGAACGACCGCCTGCCCCCGATGATAGCGAGATACATGCCCACGACTCTGGCTTTGGTGGCCATCACGTGCAGCAGAGCCCTATTACCGAGCATCGTGGCCGGCACAATGACCGGTCGGTTCTGGCTCATCGCCCAGGCAAACGTGCCGCTCTCGATGTGGCTGTCGAGTTCTCGGATCAGTAGTTCGTGCTCAGCTGCGGGTGTCAGGAACAGCGGCGTGAAGTCGTGGGTATGCCGGTCGACAACCCAGAAGCCGAGCGCCCGCGTCTCGACGAACTGCAGCAGGGCCGCAGTAGTCGCCTCGCAGATCTTGGCTGGCGTCAGTTGCTCCGATAGATCTCCGTTCGAATGGTGTAGTTCAGCGACCGCATCCAGGCACTCCAACAGCCACCGGTTCATCTTGGCCGCTGCATCCACCGTCCGTTCGGGGACAGCCGGCGAGCCGGAAACCCCGTGAGCGGTCATTCGTCCCGCAGGATGGCGAGAACGCTGGCCGCATACTGGCGGCTGATGTCTTCTTCCAGACTCGTGACAACCGACGGATCCAGCTCCAACCGGTCCCAAGCAGCTGGCGTGACTGGGGGAACGAACCGCTCCCCGCTGTTGCCCAGTAACATGGCGTGGGCGACTATGTCAGCGACGTGGACGATCGCTGCGTCAACCGTGAACCGAGTGGCAATCACTGGATTGTGGTGATATGCAACCGGCTCTCTGAGGCTGGAGGGGAGATTCCAGGCCCTGAGCAGCCCTTCACCCACGACTGCGTGGTCGTATCCCAGGACTTCGCGCTCGGCAACATAGAGCAACTGGTTGTCGGCTCGACTCCGTTCCAGGGCGCTGCGAGCACCCTCGGGATCTCGCAGGTACATGATGAGCCGGCCGATGTCGTGCAGTAATCCGGCGACAAACAACCGTTCGACATTGGACTCGCGGCGCTCGCCGGCCAGAGCCCGTGCACACACACCACATGCCAGACTGTGATGCCAGAACAACTCCATATTGACGAGTTCGTCCGGCATGTCCTTGAACATCTCCACCACCGAGGTAGCGAGAGCCAGATCGTGTAGCTGCTGGGTGCCGACAACTGAAAGGGCCTGTTTGACGGACTCGATCCGAGACGGGAAGCCATAGAATGCGCTGTTGACGAGGCGAAGTAGCCGGGCTGTCAGGCTGGGGTCATCACCGATGATCGCACCCACATCAGCAGCCGAACTGTAGGGGTCGTTCATGACCTCGAGCAATCGGACGTACACGGTGGGCAGCGAAGGAAGCTCCACGGGGTCCCGCAGCAGATGTGCCAGACTAGCCATGGTTGCACGCTCCGTGGGCTATTCGCTTGGTACACTCTCGGAAGAGGAGGGCCGTCAGAGGATGCTCCAGATCGGCGTGCCGAAACAGATCGCGCGCCGCCTCCTCGTGCTCAGTTCGGATTTCTGGAGCGAGGGCCCCGCCTTCAGCTTCAGCGGTGTCTTCCTCTCCTACCACCTCAACGGTGTTGACCCCCCACATCTTGAATAGGCGCAGTAGACTGTCCGAGACTACCGTACCTTCTCGAGCCAACAGCTGACCGTTGCGATCCGTCACGTCGGCGGCGAGTTCCATCCCCTCACGCACGTGCTCCACGTTGATCGCGCCCATGTGATATCCTCCTGAGAAGACTCATCCCAGCCCGAGAGCACTTGCCGCAGCTCAGGCTCGAATGACTGAGGCCCGCCGTACCGTCCAACTAACCTCAGGCAATGGCGTAGAGGAACCGATCCGGCCAGCGGCATTTCCCCAGCTCGCGCTCCAGGCCGACCATTCGCTGCCCATACCCAACTATCGGACTACGCAGGGAATTCTTGAGCGCGTTGGGCGCCACTTGCAGGGTGGGCAGAGGCCTCTGTCCTGCAGCCGCCGTTGGCGCCATTCCCTATCTTTGTGGCGTGTACTCGACCTGCCTGTTCTGCCATAAGACCCTGGGTGCCAACCAGGTGTTGGAGACCTTCCCCGTCGGACGGCGGCTCGCGTTTGATGCTGGCAAAGGAAGACTGTGGGTCGTGTGTCGCCACTGCGAGAAATGGAACCTCTCCCCCTTCGACCAGCGGTGGGAGGCGCTGGAGGACTGCGAACGGCGGTTTCGCGACGCCAGGAAACGAGTCTCAACCGATCAGATTGGGCTGGCCCGCTTGGATGAGGGGCTGGAGTTGGTGCGAATCGGCGAG
>Ga0209536_100010721_pt1 | contig 13480 bp, 10 predicted proteins | sample DeeMarSeWOR28_12_FD_187461 | JGI IMG/M metagenome (GOLD analysis project Ga0209536, IMG submission 187461) | Marine sediment microbial communities from White Oak River estuary, North Carolina - WOR-2-8_12 (SPAdes) (version 2) | ecosystem: Environmental > Aquatic > Marine > Intertidal zone >...
TCTCTTCCCATGTTAATTTGGAATCATCGTCCATTGTAAAAAGTTTATTTAATAACTATCACACAAAGTTCCACAAAGAAGTCACGAAGTACCACAAAGACCATTAAAAGATCCATTTTATTATCGGGAAGATCGTTGACCATCCAGGGATCTCTAAATAGTTCTGGTATCCTTTATCCGCAAGGCGCTGTATTTCTCTTGGTTGTGTTAAAATTGCCTGTGAAAGTCCTTTCAGATTAAGAATAAATTTAAAAATGAGATCAATAAAAACATCCTGTAAAAACAACATCAGGACAAAACCAACTCCAAGGTAATCATTAGGGCGAATATCAGGGAGATAGCTCCATTCACAAAGAAGGATCATCAACAATAACCACAATCCGATTTTAACCAGGTTAATCCCTGTAAGAAGATAGGAGACCTTTGATCTTGTCCTGGTGATGAACAGAATAATTGATGCAATGCTTCCACCAATTATCATACTGATTATAAACCTCCAAAGCAGACTTTCAAAAGGGAGAAAAATAAATCCCATCAATATAACCAGGATCTTAACAATAGAATTAATAAAGTGAACGCGAAATGCTTTTTTACTTCTGGGTATGTTTATTTTTTTCAGGCTCCTCCTGTATCTTGCATCATGCCCGAATGCCCCGAAAAACTTTAACTGAACATCATGGACTTTTAGCATACTGATTTTATACGGAAAGGAATCGGCCACTCGATTACGGCAATAACTGCATAATACAGTACCATCACCAAGTTCCTCAATAAATAGTTTTTTCAGGTCTTTGTATGAATAGAAAAATGGCCCCAGGTAAAAAAAGGATTTTCCTTTACCGATAATATAAAATGCGAGAAAGGTTCCAATGATCCAGAAAACGATCCAATATAAAAAGATTCCAGCTTCGGCACGAACTTTAAGCAACAGTACAACCGGAAAAGTGATCAAGAAAATGTCAAGTACAATTAGAAGAAAGTGAAAAAAATAATTAAAAAGAAGAAAAATATCGTGCATTCCGCTTTTCTGAAAAGCCTCATGTTCTTTCTGCAGCTTTTCGTAGCGCATTTCCGCAGCCTTTTGTGCCGTTTCCTTAGCCCGTTGCTTGAAATATTCATACTTGCTTTGTCTTTCCTCAGGAGTCTGTGATGCGGCATGCATACTATATAATAAAGACCTGTTAATCAGGATTTCATATGCCTCAGCAATCTGTATAAATTTTTCGCTTGCCTCCGGGTCATCGCTCACATCAGGGTGGAATTTTTTTGCCAGTAACCGGTAAGCTTTTTTAATTTCCTCCTGACTTGCATCTTTTTCAAGACCTAATATTTTAAAATATTCTTCAAACATGGGGTTCAGACAACCTTTAAAATTAAGAAAAAAGGCAGTGCAGACATATATAATTGTATCTCAATTGCTTTATTGGTATAAAATTCAGATTATTCCACGGTTCACTTTACAGGAAATAGATATATTTATTATTGATTTTTCAATGTGGCCATTGGTGTAATTTTCTGTTTAAGAGTTATAATACACCCGCCCGAACGACTGAATCGTTCCCGCCCGTATGAATTGGTCGGACAAGCAGTCGGGCGGGAAGTTACACTAAGGTAGCACAAAGGGTCACAAAGAATATTCCAGACTTATATAAAATTCGAAATAGAATGAATCTGCATTTTATCCTTGTAGAACCGGCTATGCCAGGCAATATAGGATCCTCAGCTCGGGCAATCAAAACTATGGGATTTAACAGTTTAAGACTGGTCAATCCTTGTGATCACCAGGATAAAGAAGCTAAAATTTTTGCTCATGGATCCGGAGATATTCTTATGAGGTCAAAGATTTTTTCCTCTCTTCAGGAAGCTATTGAAGATATCGATTTCGTAATTGGGACCACTTCAAAAGTAAGGAGTATACGTGAAGATTATATTGAATGTCATCACCTCCCGGGATTAATACAGGCAAAGGGGAACACAATTCATTCTGTTGGACTGGTGTTTGGAAGGGAAGAGTCGGGATTAACAAACGCAGAATTGAACTTCTGCGACCTGACAACCACAATACCAATGGCAAATAACTATCCTTCCCTGAATCTTGCCCAGGCAGTCATGATATATGCATATATTTTATCAGGGATGGAAAAGGAGGATGTAAAGATGGACATAGATATTGATGTACAAGGATTAAAGGAATTAAAAAGAAAGGTTATCCTATTGCTCGATGATCTTGGATTATCATCTAACCAAACCCTGTTCAACCGGATCCTGGAAAGATTGATGTTCCTGGAAGAAGCTGATATTCACCTGCTGCATTCGGTGTTGAATAAATTAGTTAAATAATTATAAGGACTTTGTGAACCTTAGTGATACTTTGTGTACTTTGTGTTATTGCTCTTAAAAACTACACAAAGATCCACAAAGAATTTATTGTAGCAACTCTGATTTTGGTTTGAACAGATTCCTGAATATTCCGGAAGAAGAACTTGAAAACCACGATTCAGGGTTCTGGGATGAATTCAGGATGTATTCATCATCGCTCCTGCGATATGCTTTCACAATGACAGGTAACATATTGTTACCCTCAATGGTTAACTGAAAATCCGGGGCTATTAAAGGAGTGAAATCATCTACAAAAGAAGAATTGAATTTTCTTGAAAGTCCATTCAGATATTGTTCCATGGAAGCACTATCAGCTTCAAAGCCATTTATTTTCCATACCGTATCAACCTTCATGGCAATAAATCCACTATCTGCAGGATAATCAAGGGTAATCTTTGTCAGATTATTTTTTGTGGTCTGCAGCAGAAGTTGGTTCCTCCAGTTGTTCAATCGCTGGTTAAAGCTCATAGCCAGAAATCCTTGAACAACATATACTTCTGATTGATCTGTTTTCCGGACATAGGTGAGACCGGTTCCCTGGTTTCTGCCATACCCCCCATATCCTGTTGATGGAGCAGGTTGATAATCAAAACGCCCAACCATCAGATCCAGTACAGTCTTTTTGCCTTCTTTCATAATAACCCGTGTGCCCAGGGAATCGTTTACTCCAAAATCTACCCACTTCTCTTCATCCCTGGCAACAAGCCTGTCCGGTGAAATAGAAAGCAATTCACTAAACATATTCTTGATTCCCTGATTGTCGGCCCGGGCTGTTATCTCTCCCTTGCTGACGGTCCAATTCAATCCTGAACGGTTGAACCGGATTTCTTCTCCATTTTCCACCTGGGGATAAAGCAAGATTGTATTAACTTCTGTTGTATCAATCTGCACTAGCTCCACGTCCAGCGTTCCGGTTACACGTTTCTGGCGAAGGGCTTTAGAAATGAAGAACAAACCTACCAGAACAACCAGTACAATGAGTAATGTTTTGTTATTAAACTTTCGCGCCATTTTTTCTTTTTTATATAATATCTGTTTCAAACGAAATCATGGAGAATCATTTTACCGGGTTCATTAAGCCCAGCTTTCTTCCATTCTTGCAACCCGTTGATTTCGCCTGTACTGTGACCGTACAAAACCATAAATAAGGACAAGCATAAGCGGTAGTAAAAAATTGAACCATTTCAGAAATGATTTTTTCGAATCTTCCATTTCTATAATAGGCCGTGAACTTACTCCCTTGGTCCTAAGGGAGATAAGACCAGTATCATCCGAAAGCCAGTCGATGCTGTTGACCATCAGGCTGACATTATCATCCGGTAGCTGTTGTTGTTGACCACGAGGTCCGTTTATCGGGAAATCCCCATCAGCAATTACCACCATTTTAGAAGGCATATTCCCTGATAATGTTCCTTCAAATGCTGCCCCGATAACCAGATTTTGCATTGGGAAGTCAGGTTCAGTCCATCGCTTTTGGTAGTTAAAATATTGAGGTGCTGTTAATGCGCTGGATCTTTCTGAACTAAAGACCAGTGGTGTAAAAAAGATACTGGAATCACCTACAAAATCGATGTTGCTGGCAAATTGCATAATAACTGCTTCCAACCCTTTTGTAACCAGATGATCTGAAAAATTCTTCACTATGGGAATAAATGGCATCGCTAGTGGTGTAATAAATGTGGCGTTACCAACCTGTTGTTGCATTTGTACAGAAGCACAACTTGCATCAACGATAAAATTTTCATTTACCATAATACCTTTTTCCAGTAGCCAAGATTCAAGTCCTGTTGTATGCCCCATTCCGTATGCATTTTGCAGGTTTCCATTAACCCGGTTCAGGGCAACAAAAATCCTTCCTCCATGGGCAAGGAAATCATTTAATTGTGTAAGTTCATTGGATGGAATGGAGTCTTGTGGCCTGATTATAGCAATGGTTCGTATCCGGGCGGGTATTAAAGTTGAATCGGTTAATGTGAGAGGCTCAAAATTGTACAGGATACTCAGTTCCATGTTAACCTGTATCATCTCATCGATACCAGGCTCTCCGTGTCCCTGCAGCAATCCGACCGATGGTTTGTCAACAACAGAAAGCTTTTTTATTGATGTTGATAAAGCATATTCCATTGCCGTTCCGGGCTCTACCAAAGGAATTACTTCAGAAGCATTTCCCAGGTTAAGGATTGCTCCCATATAGGCATTAATAAGTTTTATTTCGTCCTTTTCTCTGACATTAATTGTCTTGGGATAGATACCCTTTTGTCGAATTTCTTGCTCGATTTGTTCATCTTCATTCGGATTGATGAATTCATATACCAGGTTATTTCCCGACAGTTTTCCATATTCAACCAGCATTTCCTGAAAATCTCTACGGTTTTTCATATATTGAGGAGTAACCTTATCAGAAAAATATGCTTTAACAGTGATGGGCTCCTGAAGGTTTTTAAGGATATCTTTTGTTGCTTTGCTAAGGGTATATTGTTTATCTTCTGTAAAATCCAGCCTGAAATAAAATTGATCAGCAAGGAGATTGATGATGATCAAAATGGCAATGACAAGAACAATAGTAAATTGAATTGTATTTTGTTTCACAAGTTTAAATTTTTATAATTGTTTTATAATAACATAATTAAAAATTGAGAATCCGCCAGCTGGAGGACAACCACTCGTTACACTTGTTCTCACATGAAAAGTTTAATAATTTCATTTTTAATTAAATAATTAAATTTATTCATGCTCGTTTCATTATACCAAAGAATTTTAGTTAGCCTTATTTCTTTTTGCAAGGGACATCTCTGACAGGAACAACCCCAGGATCATTAATGAAAGAAAATATACCAGATCACTGCTATCGATAATCCCCCTGGATATACTTTCAAAATGGACCCTCATGCTAAGCATATTAAAAAGCTGTCCAAAAAATCCGGTTGAACTACTGGCCAGCAGGTCGAAAATCAAATGAAAAAACAAACCGGCAAACAATGCTGTCAGGAAAGCAACAATCTGATTATGAGTAACGCTACTCGCGAACAAGCCGATAGCAATATACACACCACTCATGAACAATAGGCCAAAATAGCCACAGATCACACCCCCCACATCCATGTTACCAATGCTGGAAATGGTAATTCCGTATGGTAAAGTGAATAAAAGGGCTATGGCAATCAGTAACAATGTCGATAAGAATTTACCCAATACGATCTGCCTGTCAGTAACGGGTTTTGTCAGCAGCAATTCAATGGTTCCTGATCGCTTCTCTTCTGCCAGCAGACGCATGGTCAAAGCAGGGATAAAAAAGAAAAGTGTCCAGTATGCTATGGAAAAGAAGGCCCTGAGACTTGCTTGACCAATAAGAAAAATATCACTTCCGAACAACCAGGTAAAAAATCCACTGATGCCCAGGAACAGGACCAGCAATATGTAAGCAATCAGGGAATCGAAAAACGATTGCAATTCACGTTTCGTAATAATCCAGACTATATTCATGTTATTTCTATTATGGTTCTTTATTTTGTTGGTTTCGTAAGACCTGTATTCAGATTTTAATTTGTTGTCAGATCCCTGAAGATATCTTCAAGTTTTGTTTCGAAAGGTGTCAGCTCAGTGAGCACCCATTTCTTTTTAACGCAAAGATCGAATATTGCTCTGGGAGAACTCGAACCAGGGTGACTTTGAATTTCAAACCGGTTTTGCTGCCTGTCAACAAAATCAACAAGCGCAACAGAAGGCAGCTCACGGATTGCTTCAAATATTGCGTTCGGATCACCATCTTCAATCCTTACCACGACAACCTCCTGACCCTTTGATTGCTTCTTGAGTGTATTAGCTGTACCATCAGCAACGATCTTCCCATTGTCAATTATAAGAATACGGTCGCAGGTTGCTTCAACTTCCGGGAGTATATGTGTGCTTAATATAACGGTCTTCTCCTTACCCAATTCACGTATCAGCTTCCTGATCTCCACTATCTGGTTCGGATCGAGACCGGAAGTTGGCTCATCCAGGATGAGAATATCCGGATCGTTTATCATTGCCTGGGCCAATCCACAACGCTGCCTGAATCCCCTCGATAGCTCGCCGATCTTTTTGTGCTTTTCAGCATTGAGCCCGCAAATCCTAACCATCTCAGCAATTCGTTCAGTCGTCTTATCTTTTGGAATACCTTGAAGTGCAGCAACAAATTCAAGGTAATCGATAACAGGCATATCGCTGTACAATGGATTATTCTCCGGAAGATACCCGATGTGTTTTTTTAATTCCTCAGAGTGATCCCTGAGCGATTTCCCTCCAATATAAATCTCCCCTTCAGTAGGGAGGAGATAATTGGTAATTATCCGCATCGTTGTGGTTTTGCCTGCACCATTAGGACCCAAAAAACCCAAAATCTCACCCGTTTTAACTTCAAATGAGATGTTGTCAACAGCCCGCTGGCCACCAAATTTTTTGGTCAAATTCTCAATCTTTATATCCATTCTAAGGAGAATTTATAATTGTAATAATAAAATAATAAGATATAATCAGACAAGGTTTACAATTGGCCTGATCACATTTAGAAAATTCATTAAGAAATCGGACATTCAGCCATAAGCAAAAAAATCAACCGCGAATATGGTAAATCTATCTTAAATATCAATTTCTTTTCCCGATTTTTTTTGCATCCCGGGAGTATAATTTTGAGGATGTTTATGGAATAAGGAATCTCCAGGGAGGTGATAATGATGAAAGAACTGATTAAAGATCTCTTCCTGGCGCTTAAAAATTTCTTCAAGATCAGGCATGGGTTGGAAAGAGTATGGGTGATGGAAAAATTCCGAAAACAGTGAATCTTCCAGGAATCGATCCGGGCCATAAAAATGTTCATAGAAATCATCAGGGAATGGTTCTATATAGGGCAGGGACGAATGAGGTCCTTTTTTTATTGAGTCATTAAAAAACCAATGTATATCAGGGAAGTCAGGATATGCATGAGGCATATCTTTCCACAGGAAAAGATTTTTATCAAAATCTTCAGGCATCGATTTAAAAAACTCGCAAAAAGATGAATCAAAATCGTGATCTCCAAAGCTGTGATAATGCCAATATGTTGAGGCTACTGAATCATAACGTATAAGATTACCATTTTCATCATACTCTTTCTTGACCTCCCATTTAATAGTTGGTTCGTTTTTTTTATCCTGGTCATCTACCTGTGCCATGACAGGTAAACCAATGATTAAACAGAAACATATTGCAAAGTATAACCTGTAGGATAATAAAGTTTTCATTCTAAATCAAGATTTAATTAAGTCAATTATAACGTATATAATTAAAGCAGTACAAATTTATAGCAGGTTGATGTTCAATACAATAGATGTAAAAAAATATTAACTTATTTTAACAATTTTTAATATGATAACTAATCCCAATGATAGAATCCTTTGTGGCACTTTGTGTATTTTTTATCATCCGTAGCTTTAGCGCAGGATGACTTTGTGACACTTCCCGCCCGACTGCTTGTCCGACCAATTCATACAGGCGGGAATGACATCAGTCGTTCGAGCGGGTTTGGTATAGTTCTTAAACTTATCACAAAAAATATATTTTCCGTAACTTGTTCTTAATAAAAAATATAGAATTATGGATAAAACAAGCCTTCCCGGATTAAAAGGGAAAAATAAAATAGTCATCTTTTTGAAGCCTATTATTCTTAGGATCGTTCATTCTTTCAGAAAGTTAATTCAAATAATTACCCCGGATCCACAGGCATGGAAAGGATCTATGATCGGATTGATAGTTGTCATCACACTTCTGCTAATGATAGTAGGAATATTGATTGTGAAATATCTTGGGGTATTTATTGTGTCAGGATTTATACTATGGCATATGATCATGGGTGCCCTGATAGCACTGGGTGCCTTTATTGGCATATATATTTTTCAGTTGATTCCTTCAATATACAGGTGGGTATTGGTAGCTGTGGTGTTTATCCTTTTTGAATTCTGGGCCGGCACAAAAAAAGGAGAAATAGCAATTATCATGATTACCATTCTTTCAGCCTCCTTTGTAGGAGGGACCATTTGGATGTATTTCAAGGATAATTGGAAGAATAAACCTCTAATAAACAATATTATTAATTCAATTACTTTGATAATAGGTGCAGCTGGAATTGTTGCAGGATCATATTGGCTATTAATGAAAGGGGTGGATAAAGAAGAACCTGTGAATGCTGCATTGATAAGTGAATATCGACCGGAGCAATTATCCCTCCCTGATCCATCTGAAGATGGTGATTATTCAGTGCTTGAATTATTTTACGGAAGCGGCAAGGATAAACATCGTGAAGAATTTACCTCAGGTATAAACATCAAAACCGATTCTGTAGATGGCAGCAGGTTTGTGTCCGGATGGGAAAAATTCAACGGATGGGCCAGGACAAAATATTGGGGAATCGATGAGAAATCATTACCGTTGAATGCAAGGGTCTGGTACCCTGGAGGGAAAGGACCATTTCCCTTAGTGTTAATTGTACATGGCAATCACCTCGACAGGGATTTTTCAGATCCTGGATATGAATATCTCGGAAAACTTATGGCAAGTCGGGGATTTATATTTGCCTCTGTGGATGAAAATTTTTTAAATAGTGCCTGGTCGAATATGTTTAAAAACCTGAAAGAGGAGAATGATTGCAGGGCCTGGTTGTTGTTAAAACATTTACAGTTATGGCGTACATGGAATGGAGATGAAAAAAAACCATTTTTTGGCAAAGTGGATCTCGACAACATCGCACTGATTGGTCATTCCAGGGGAGGGGAAGCCGTGGCCATTGCCGCTGCATTTAACCAGTTGCCCTATTATCCGGATGATGCTACAGTTAAATTTGATTTTGGATTTAATATCAAGTCAGTCATAGCTATAGCACCTGTTGATGGTCAGTATAAACCTGGCAAGATCGGCACATTCTTTGAGAATGTAAACTATTTTGTTATTCAGGGATCGCATGATATGGATATGAGATCATACCATGGGGCACGACAATTCCAACGAATTAAATTTACTGATACTACCTTTCATGTTAAGGCAGGATTATACATCTGGGCAGCAAACCATGGTCAGTTTAATTCAGTCTGGGGGGAAAATGATGTTGGATACCCCGGGATAGCGCTGTTCAATAAAAAACAACTATTACCGGCTGATCAGCAAATGAAAATTGGGAAGGTATTCATTTCAGCTTTCCTGGAAGCTACTTTACTTGGCAAGCTTGAATATCTTAGTCTGTTCAGGGATTACAGGACAGGTCTTGACTGGCTGCCGCAGACGATATTTATTAACCATTATGAAGATTCAAACTGTGATTTTGTTTGTTCATTTGAAGAGGATCTTAACCTGGAATCCATAACATATAATGGGGGAAATATTAAGATGGAAAATCTGACTGTCTGGAAGGAAAGGATGGTCCCGTTAAAATGGGGACAGCAGGATACACGTGCTGTATACACAGGTTGGAACCAGGAAGAAAAGGATAGCCTGTTGGCATGGTATGCTGTTTCCGGACCAAATAATGATCATTTGAATAAACATGCCAGAAGTTATTTGATTTTTTCAATGGCTGAATCAAAGGAGAGTTCAAATCCTTATCCAGCTGAAGAGGATGAAGAAGAAGCTGAAAAACAAAATGATAAGAATGAAAAAGAGAAAAACAAGGAAAAAAATGCTGGTAAAAAGAACACATTAAGTGTGAATCAAAAAGATATTAACAGTAAAAACAAAGAAGAGGAAGAAAAAATTGATTCCCTGGATCTGACGATTCAGGTTAAGGATACTAGCAATAATACAGCTCAGCTGCCTCTGAGTCATTATGCGTATTTACAGCCACAACTGGAGGCAAAATTAATGAAAGCCGATTTCATGACAAATGTGGCTGAATCTGAAATCGTGTTTCAGACCTTCTTCTATCCCTTTAAGGATTTTGTTGAGAAAAATCCAAAGCTGGATCCTGCGTCCATTGATGAGATCAGGTTTATATTCGACCGTACTGGTGATGGAGTAGTGATAATAGACAATATTGGATTCTGGGATCCTGATAATTGAAGATGCAATACCATTAAATCATAATTTTTTAATAATATTTTTTGCTGAATACTTTAAGATTTTTTATGCAGCGATGCATTAAAAATTGAGTCATTATTTTATTATGTCCAGATTAAACCAACAACCTAAAACCAAAAACCATGAAACATAGTCATTACAAAAATGTTTTCTTATGTGTATTAGTACTCGCTGTTTTATCTTCCTGTGTTTATCCGCAAGTTTCAGGGAATGGCAACGTCGTCAAGAATGAAATCAATGTTCCGGCCTTTCATGGCATTGATGTAGAGAATGGATTTGATGTTATTGTTACACAAGGCACAAGCAATCATCTGACTGTTGAAGCTGACGAAAACCTGCATGAACTAATTAAAACAGAAGTAACAAACGGAATCCTGAAAATATCCCTTGAAAAGAATGTTTGGGAAAGAAAAGCCCTGAAAGCATTTGTGACTGTAACAGAGCTTTCATCAGTCAAAGTATCAGGGGGAGGAGATGTAAAATCTGAGAATCTTATAGAGGTTACTGACATCAAGGTGGATATAAGTGGAGGAGGTGATCTTGACTTCACCATAAAAGGAAATTCCATGAAAACAAATCTAAGCGGAGGTGGTGATGGTAACCTGGAGGCCCAGGTGAAGAATATGTTTGTTAACATTTCCGGAGGGGGTAACCTTGAAATGATATTGCAAACGAATGAATTGGAAGGTACTCTTTCAGGAGGTGGTGATGCAGATATTATCCTGGGAAAAAATTCGGAATCAATTGATTTAACTTTCTCCGGTGGAGGTGATCTGGAGATAGAAGGCACATCCAATAAGGTCAAGGTAAATATATCCGGTGGTGGAGATATTGATATGAATAGCAGTGGTGAATCGGATATTATTATCTTTAATGTAAGTGGAGGAGGAGACGTGGATATGGTCACTCATACCAATGAACTTAATCTGAATATTTCAGGAGGTGGTGATGCTGATCTGGAAGGTTCTGCAGGGATCATGAAAGCCACTGTTAAAAGTGGAGGTGAACTATATGCCTATGAATTGGAAGCAGAAAAAGCCAGCATCAATTTATCAGGAGGTTCTAATGCAGAAATAATGGTTACAGGAGAACTGAATGTAAATGCTTCAGGAGGTGGTCAGATCCATGTTCGTGGAAATCCTGTCATTAATGAAGAAAAACTATCAGGTGGATCTAAGATTTTTAAAAAGTGATATCCATTTCCTGAGCCATCATAACTGTCTGTATTTACTTATAGAAGAAATGGTATAATCGCTTTCCTTTTTGCAGGATAATCTGGGAATTTTTCTTTGTACCATTTGTGATGATCTATGCCACGAGGCAGGAGATTAACTATTGTCCATATAACAAAAGCCAGTGCTGCCGGACTCCAGGTCATTAATGCGAAACCACCCCATTCTAATATCTCACCAAAAAAATTAGGACAGGATACATATTTGAAGACACCTCCCTCAGGAATGACATATCCGTTAGTTGTTTTTTTGCGAAGGGAAAGCAGGATATTATCACTTTGAACGTTGATAAATGCTCCAACAAAGAATAGGATCACACCTGTAATAAAACGGATATCCAACGCCAGATTAATTTGGAAACCGGGTCTGATGGTACCAAAATAAAAACCATTCATGAATCCATTGACCAGGTTAAAACAAATGGCAAATGCAATTATGATCAAAGGCATCATTTTGCCTTTGGTATGTGTCCGCATCGGATAGATAAAAGCTCGGTTGGTATAATGAACTGTCCAGATCACAATAAATAACCATGTCAGACCGGAAGGTGAATTCTGTCCGGTTAGTGAAAAAATCAGAAATACAATCAAAGAAGGTGTTTCCATAATAACCCAGCCCAGGCGATTGGGCAGAACAGCTCCCCAGCCTTTCCGGGTATGCCTGCCATAGGGAGCAGAGATCTTCAATAACACCGGAAAAAGAAGCAATGCAATCCCTATCCAAATGAGAATTATAATATTGAAATACTCTTTAATCATTTTCTTTGTAGCCCTTTGGTACTTCTTTGTGACCCTTTGTGGTATAGCTCTTAAGAAATTTCACAAAGGTATCACAAAGGTCTTATTCCCCGTGTAACTCAATCTTAATCTCTGTGCAACCCTGTGCCCTAATATTAAATCTAAAAATATTTTTTTTCTCTAAACCATTCCACGGTATCCCTGACTGTTTCTTCCAATGGTCTTGGATTATATCCCAGCTCTTTTTTTGCTTTTTCACATGAGATCATCCTGTGACTGGATTTAAGGATTTTAAGGGATTCACGAGTATAAAGCGGATCGGAATTTTTCATCCAGGCATATGCTCTCAGGAAAGGTACACCTATTTCAGCCAACCAATATGGAAAGATATTCCAATTCTTTTTCGATACTCCCAGATCAGCAATCATTTGAGCCAAGTCAGGGAGGGAAAGCCATGTTCCTGATAAAAGATACCTTTCCCCTGTTCTTCCTTTTTCAACAGCCTGTATTGTTCCTTCCGTGACATCCCTGACATCCACCCAGTCGTATCCTCCTTTGACCAACCCAGGTAATTTTTTTTGAATAATCTGCAGGATGGCTTTTCCCATCAGGGAAGGTTTAAAGTCATTCGGTCCGATCACAGATGTAGGATTAATGATTACAGCATCAATCCCTTCTTTTACTGCTTCATAAACAAGATTCTCACTAAGGGCTTTTGTTTTATTATACAGTATATGATCGTTAACAGCCAATCCACGTGATTCATCCAAAACAACATCGAGGGGATCATGAATAAGGGCATGGATGGAACTGAAATGGATAAACCGCCGTATACTGGTCTTTTTTATAGCTTCCAGGATATTTTGTGTGCCCTGGATATTGACTGCCAAGAGATCTTTCTCGTTCTTTCCCCTGATAGAAATAGTAGCAGCAAGATGAATGACAACATCAGCTCCATCAACCAAATCAACAAGAGATTTTTTATCCTGTAAATTTCCTTTGATTTGCTCAAGCGGAAGACCATCCAGACTGTCGGTATACCTGTTAATC
>Ga0209536_100010722_pt1 | contig 13480 bp, 13 predicted proteins | sample DeeMarSeWOR28_12_FD_187461 | JGI IMG/M metagenome (GOLD analysis project Ga0209536, IMG submission 187461) | Marine sediment microbial communities from White Oak River estuary, North Carolina - WOR-2-8_12 (SPAdes) (version 2) | ecosystem: Environmental > Aquatic > Marine > Intertidal zone >...
CTCGGGCGTCAGCCTGTGGCTGGCCTTCCTGCCGCCGGCCGCATATCTGCGCCGGCTCGCGGGCGCAACGGGCGGATCCGAGCCGACGGCCGCCTGACCAGCCGGTTGCCGCTAGAGGCCATCCGAGAACATGCGCAGCGACGTGATCACCAGGAACAGCGCGAACAGCCGGCGCAAGGTGCGCTGGGGGGCCCGGTGGGCGAGGCGGGCGCCGACGGGCGCGGCCAGCCAGGTCGCGGGCACGATCAGCACGAAGCCCAGCAGGTTCACGTAGCCCAGCGAGAACGGCGGCAGCCCCGCCGCGCCCCAGCCCGAGACCGCGAACGAGATCGCGCCGGGCACGCCGATCACCAGCCCCAGACCCGCCGCCGTGCCGACCGCCCGGTGGATCGGCAGACCGAACAGGCTGAGCAGCGGAACCCCGAGCGTCCCGCCGCCGAGACCCATCAGCAGCGACAGGAAGCCGATGCTCGCGCCGAGGGCGGTCCGGCCGGCGCCCCGCGGCAGCTGCGGCGCGAGCCGCCAGCTCTCGCGGCCGAACGCCATGTGCAGTGCCACGCCGAGCGCCACCGTCGCGAACACGAGCGCGAGCGCGCGCCCCCCGGCGAAGCCGGCCAGCGCGCTCCCCGCCAGCGCGCCCGCCAGCACCGGCGCGATCCAGCTGCGCAGCAGCGCGACGTCCACCGCGCCCCTCGCGTGGTGGCTGCGCACCGAGCGCCAGGCCGTCACGACGATCGTCGCCAGCGACGTGCCCACCGCCAGGTGCATGCGCAGACCCGGCTCGATCCCCTGCTGGCCGAACAGGTGGAAGAGCACCGGCACGATCACGATGCCGCCGCCCACCCCGAGCAGTCCGGCGGCGAGCCCCGCGATCGCTCCCGTCAGGAGCAGCAGCGCCGCCAGGGGTAGGAGCTCGAGCAAGACGTCTCCGAGGTCGGGCTCCGCTTGCGGGAACCCACGAGGTCGCGGGAGTATAGGTGCGCCACGACGAGGAGAGGCCATGCTCGAGAACGCGAAGATCCTGCTCACCGGACCCACCAGCCAGGTGGCGCTGCCGCTGGCGCTCGCGCTGGCGAAACGCCACCGGGTCACGGGCATCGCGCGCTTCGGCGATGCGGCCGCGCGCGAGCGGCTCGAGTCCGCCGGTCTGCGCTGCGTGTCGCTCGATCTGGCGAGCGATTCCCTGGATGCGCTCGAGCGCGACTACGACTACGTGCTGCACTTCGCGGTGGTCAAGACCGGCAACTTCGACCACGACCTGACGGCCAATGTCGAAGGGCTCGGACGGCTGCTCTCGCACTGCCGCGATGCGAAGGCGCTCCTGCACTGCTCGTCCGGCGGCGTGTACGCTCCTCCCGGTCACACCCCGGCGAAGGAGACGGACCCGTTGGGCGACAACCACCGCGGCATGATGCCCACCTACAGCATCTGCAAGATCGCCGCGGAGGCGATGGCGCGCTTCGCGGCTCGCGAGTGGAACCTGCCCACGACGATCGCGCGCTTCTCGGTGCCCTACGGCAACAACGGGGGCTGGCCCTGGTACCACCTGATGATGATGAAGAGCGGAGTGCCGATCCCGGTACATCCGGACGCCCCCAATGTCTTCAACCCGATCCACGAAGACGACTACATCGCCCAGATCCCGCGCATGCTCGAGATCGCGAGCGTGCCCGCGACGATCGTCAACTGGGCCGGCAACGACGTGGTCTCGATCGAGGAATGGTGTGCGTACCTGGGCGAGCTGACCGGCCTCGAGCCCAAGTTCACCAGCAGCGAGGCCACGATCGCGAGCCTGCCCCTCGACACGACGCGCATGCACGAGCGCGTCGGAAGGACGAAGGTGCACTGGCGCGATGGCATCCGGCGGCTGGTCGAGACGCGCAACCCGGAGCTGCTGAAGGGCGCCTAGCCGATCGCCGGGCCGGCTGCCTCGAGCCCCAGGCGTTCGAGGCGCTGCCCCCAGCGCAATGACCGCACCCGAAGGCGTAGAATCCACGGCCGAGCTTGCGCCGCTCCTGCGCGGCGGAACAATGGGGACTCCGGAGGGGGCGAAATGGTCGTGAGCAATACCAGAATCGTCGAGCTGCCGAGGATCACCGACCCGCGCGGGAACCTGACCTTCCTCGAGGGCGAGCGACACCTGCCCTTCGAGATCAAGCGCGTCTACTACCTCTACGACGTACCCGGCGGCGAGTCGCGGGGAGGCCACGCCCACAGGAAGCTGCAGCAGTTCATCATTGCCGCTTCGGGCAGCTTCGAAGTGGTGCTGGACGACGGCCGCACGCGCCAGAGCTTCTTCCTCAATCGCTCCTACTACGGACTGCTGATCCCGAATGGGGTGTGGCGAGAGCTCACCGACTTCTCGAGTGGATCGGTCTGCCTGGTGTTGGCCTCCGAGATCTACGAAGAGAGCGACTACATCCGCGACTACGAGGAGTTCCGCGCGTACGTGGATGGGCTGTGAACGTTCCGTTCCTCGACCTGGCCGCCGCCTCGCGAGAGCTGAGGGAGGAGCTGCTCGCCACCAGCCGGGACGTGATCGACAGCGGTCGGTACGTGCTCGGGCCGCGCGTGGAGGCGTTCGAGCGGGAGTTTGCGCGATACGTGGAGGCGAACCACGCCGTCGGGGTGGGCTCGGGCCTCGACGCCCTCGAGCTCGCCCTCCGCGCACTCGCAGTCGGACCGGGCGACGAGGTGGTCGTTCCGGCCTTCACGTTCATCGCCACCTGGTTGGCGGTCGGCGCGGTCGGCGCGACCGTCGTTCCGGTCGAGACGCAGGCGGGAAGCTTCGACGTCGACCCGGCCGCGCTGACCGCGGCGCTGACGGAGCGCACGAAGGCCGCCATCCTGGTCCACCTCTACGGACACCCGACCGACCTCGACGTCCTCGAGCCGCTGCTCCGCGAGCGCGGCGTGGCGCTGATCGAGGACGCCGCGCAGTGCCACGGGGCCCGACTGGGCGGGCGCAGGATCGGGGCCCGCGGCGAGCTGGTCTGCTGGAGCTTCTACCCGGGGAAGAACCTCGGCGCCCTGGGCGACGCCGGCGCGATCACGACCGACTCCGCCGACCTGGCGGAGGCCGTGCGCCGCCTGCGGAACTATGGCTCGACGCAGAAGTACGTCCACGAGGTCGCCGGCCGCAACAGTCGACTGGACGAGCTGCAGGCCGCCTGGCTGTCGATCAAGCTGAAGCACCTCGACGCGTGGAACCAGCGCCGGCGCCAGATCGCCGCGCGCTATCGCGCGGCGCTCGCCGGCACGCCCGGCTTGACGCTGCCCACGACGCGCCCTGGTGCCGAGCCCGTCTGGCACCTGTTCGTGGTCCGCGTCCGCGAACGCGACCGCATCCAGGCGCAGCTCGCCGAGCGCGGCGTCCAGACCCTGGTCCACTACCCGATCCCGATCCACCTGCAGGCTGCCTACGCGGGGCTCGGGCTCGGCGAGGGCGCGTTCCCGGTCACCGAGGCGCTTCAACGCGAGCTGCTCAGCCTCCCCATCGGGCCGCACATGCACGAGGACCAGGTCGCGCACGTGATCGCCAGCGTGAAGGCCGTCCTCGGCGACGGCTCGTGACGGCCCGGGCACCCGGCGCGCTTCCGATGGCCGACGAGCTCCGCAGCGACGTCCCGCACCCGACGGGCAGCCAGCGGCAACTCGCCGTCGACCCGGAGCTGCTCGCCGCCGACGACTCGCGACTCCGCGACTTCCTCCGCCACGCGTTTCGCGCGCTCGCGCCGAACGGAACACTCCTCGTGCCGACCCGATCGGAGTCCGAGCGAAGCCGAGTCGAGCGCCTCGGCGCACTGGAGGGCTTCCTGCTGCGCCAGGTCTCCGCTGATGGCGTCTCGCTGACCCTGCGCAAGGAAGGCGACTCGAACGCCGCCGCCCTCCCGCTGGTCAGCATCGTCATCCCCTCCTACAAGCCGCGCTACTTCACCGACGCACTTCGCAGCGCCGCCGACCAGACCTACCCCAACATCGAGATCATCGTCAGCGACAACTGCCCGACCGACGCGATCGAGCAGATCGTCGACAACTTCGCGGGTGCCCACCCCGTCAGCTACTTCCGCAACGCCAGGCTCCGCTACTGGAACGTCCAGAAGTGTCTCGAGCTGAGCCGTGGCAAGTACGTGAAGTTCCTCCTCGACGACGACCTGTTGGCACCGACCTGCGTCCACGCGATGGTTCGCTGGTTCGAAGCGTACTCGGGTGCCGTCTCGCTGGTGACGAGCCGGCGCAAGCGCATCGACGAGTGGGGGAACCCGCTGCCGGACGCCGGCTACAACTGGATGCCGGACATCCGGGACCAGCCCTGGTCCGGCCGCGCCGCGGGGCGGGAACTCCTCGTCCGCGGAGTGAACTTCATCGGCGAGTTGACGACGATGATGTTCCCGAGGACGCTGGTGGCGGACAACGCGCCCTTCTTCTGGTCCCTGAGCGGCCGGGACTATCCCGGCCTGGCGGACCTGGCGATCTCGCTCGTGCTGCTGGCGCGAGGCGACCTGGTCTATCTCTCCGAGGTCCTGAGCTGCTTCCGGATCCACGGGGAGCAGCACCTGAAGAGCGCGCCACAGAGCATCAACCTCGACCATTGGCTCGACTGGTTCCACCTGGTGAACGACGGGAGGAGTCTCGGGTTCCTCGACGACGACGCGTACGCGAACGCGCTCTTCAAGGTGAGAAAGCGCTTCCTGAGACGAAAGAAGGCGTTCGACAGCGCCGGTCAGCAGACGCTCGCCGCGCACGTCAAGCTGATCGAAGACGAGATCCGCGGCCTGCCCGGGTCGAGTCGCCGGAGACTGCTCGTCGAGCAGCTTCGCGCCCGGCTGAGATTCGGCCGCTAGCCGCAAGGCGATCCCGGCTCCCGGGGACCATGATGACCGCAGACGACGATGGCTCCGATGCACGCAGTCCGGGCTGCGTGCCAGCTCCCGAGAAGGCCTCGCTTGAACTATCATGCGCACGGAGTGGTGGGGTCGTCGGTGAGCACACCGAACTCGAAGCTGCGCTGGCGTGTGCTGGTCTTTCCTGCCGGCACCGAAAACGGCATCGAGATCTTCAGAGCGCTCTCGGTCTGCAAGGAGGTCGCCCTGCTGGCCGCTGCCAGCGCCGGCTCCCACCACGCGCCCTTCCTCTATCGCGCGGTGCACGAGATCCCGGACGTTCGCCGCCCGGGCTGGCAGGCCGCTCTGATCCGGCTGATCGAGCAGGAGGCGGTCGACTTCGTCTTCCCCGCCAACGACATCGTGATCGATGCGCTCGTCGCGGTGCGAGAGCAGCTGCCCTGCCCGGTCGTGCTGCCGCCCTCCCCGGCCGTTCTCGTCGCGCGCTCCAAGCGCGAGACGTTTCGCAGGCTCGCTGGAGCCGTGCCCCTGCCGGCCAGCTACGCCTCGCCCGACGAGATCGAGGCCTTCCCGGTCTTCGTCAAGCCCGACGCTGGCTATGGTGGCCAGGGAGCGCGGCTCGTCCGCTCCCGAGACGCCCTCGCGGCCGAGCTCGCGACGGGCACCGACCTGCTGATCCAGGAGTACCTCCCGGGCGCGGAGTTCACGGTCGACTGCTTCACCGATCGCCACGGTCGCCTGCTGGTCTGCGAAGGGCGCGAGCGCGTCCGGGTCCGCATGGGCACCTCCATGCATGGCCGCGGCGCCGGCCCCGAGCGCACTGCCGAGATCCGCTCGCTGGGCGAGGCGATCTCGAGTCGACTCGGCCTTCGGGGCGCCTGGTTCTTCCAGCTGAAGGAGGACGCGGGCGGAGCGCTGCGCCTGCTCGAGGTCGACGTACGCATCGCCGGCACCATGGCGCTGAACCGGGTCCGCGGCGTGAACTTCCCCCTCCTCAGCCTCTACGACCTGGCCGGTCTCGACGTCGAGGTCCAGATCAATCCCGGACCGATCGAGATCGACCGCTGCCTCCTGAATCGCTTCCGCCACGCCTACGAGTACGAGACCGTCTACGTCGACCTCGACGACACGCTCGTCCTGAACGAGCGCCTCAACCTGACGCTCGTGACGCTGCTCTACCAGAGCCTGAACGCCGGTCGGCGGATCGTCCTGATGACGAAGTCCCTCGAAGAGGACCTGGGCGCCTACCTCGAGCGCTGGCGCATTTCCGAGCTCTTCGACGAGGTCATCCATCTGCCGGAGTCGGCCTCGAAGGCGGACTTCATCGAGCCGGCGGGGGCGATCTTCATCGACGACAGCTACTCCCAGCGCCGCGAGGTCGCCGAGCGTCATGGCATCCCCACCTTCGACCCCTCGATGGTCGAAGCACTCCTCGACGAGAGGATCTGAGGTGAAGGGCGTCTGGACCAAGCTCGGCCGCGTGGCGGCCTGCCGCGCGCTGCGGCCCTGGTGGGTCAGCCACGCGATGGCCCCCGCACCCGTGGTGCTGGCCGATGGTCGCGTGCGCGTGTTCCTCGGCGGCTGGTCCGAGACCGGCATCGCCAGAATCGGCTGGATCGATCTGGCCGGAGACGATCCGCTGGAGGTGCTCGGCTACTCCGAAGAGCCGGTCGTGGACCTCGGCTCGCCTGGCTGCTTCGACGACAACGGCGTCTTCCCCGCCCACGTCTCACGAGCTCCCGGTGGGGAGATCCTGCTCTACACGACCGGCTTCCAGCTGAGCACCCGCGAGGAGGTCGATCACTTCAACTTCAGCGGCCTCGCCGTGAGCCGCGACGAAGGCGCCACCTTCGCGAAGTTCAGCAGGGCACCGGTCCTCGACCGAGCCGACGAAGGGCTCCACGTCCGAGCGGGCTTGTCGTCGCTCTGGCACGATGGCGCCTTCCATTGCGTCTATTCCGCCGGAACGGGCTTCACGCCGGTCGGGGGAAAGCTCCGCCCCTCCTACGAGGTCTTCTATCAGCGCAGTGACGGCTACGCCGAGTTCGCGCGCAGCGGGCGACGCATCGTCGCACTCGAACGGTCGCGCGAGCACGGGCTGGGGCGCCCCCAGATCGTTCGAATGCAGGGGCGCTGGGTCGTCTTCTACACACGCCGCGTGCTCGACATGCACTATCACATGGGCTGCTCGGTCTCCGACGACCTCGAGCACTGGCAGCGCGCGGACGATTGGCTGGCGTCGGTCCGGCACGGAGAGCCGGGCAGCTTCGACCACGAGATGGTCTACTTCCCGGCCGTCGTGCGCAGCGGCGGACGCTGGCTCCTGTTCTACAGCGGCAACGGCTACGGGCGGGACGGCCTGGGCGTCGCGGAGCTGCGCGACGCATGAGAGTCGTGCGCTACTCCAGCGAGTGGGCCGCTGCCTGGGATCGCCACGTCGACGCCGCGCGCAACGGTCACTTCTTCTTCAAGCGCGGCTACATGGAATACCACTCGGACCGCTTCGCGGATCACTCCCTGCTGTTCCTCGACGACCGGGATCGCATCCTGGCGGCGCTGCCGGCCAACGAATCCGCCGACCGCGTCCTGTGGTCGCACCAGGGCCTGACCTTCGGCGGGCTGCTGCTGAGCCAGAAGGTGCGAGCGGGCGAGGTGCTCGACGCCTTCGCTCGACTGCGTGACTACCTGCGAGCGCATGGGCTGCCGAGGCTCCGCTACAAGGCCATTCCCTCGATCTATCACGCGCTGCCGAGCCAGGAAGATCGCTACGCGCTGTTCCGCAACGACGCGGTCTGCGATCGCGTCGACCTGTCGATCGCGATCGACCTCTCGGGCCCCTGGCGGCCGAACCCGGGCAAGCGCGGAGGCGCGCGCAAGGCCGGCAAGCTCGGAGTCGAGGTCGAGGCGAGTCGCGACTTCGACGCGTTCTTCAGCATGGCCACGGCGCGGCTCGCGGAGCGCTACGACGCCCTTTCGGTTCACAGCGCCGCAGAAATGGCCCTCCTGAGCGAACGCTTCCCGGAGCAGATCACGCTGCATCTGGCGCAGCACGAGGGAGAGGTCCTGGCGGGCGTGCTGCTGTTCCGGACGTCGACCGTCTGGCACACGCAATACATGAGCTCGACGGAGAAGGGGCGACGCATGCGCGCCCTGGACCTGGTGGTGGTCGAGCTCCTCGAAGCGGCCCAGGGCGTCGTGCGCTTCTTCGACTTCGGCATCTCGAACGAAGACGCAGGTCGCATCCTCAACGAGACGCTCTGCCGTCAGAAGGAGGAGTTCGGCGGCAGCGGCGTGGTCCACGAGTTCTTCACGCTCGAGCCGTGATTCGCCGGCGAACGAGCGCCGCGGAGTCCCTCGCGTGCGCCAACGCGGTCCGTGCCGAGCCGGTCCGCCCGGCTCAGCGCGCCAGGAGCGGTGTGAGAGCCTTCGCGATCAGCTCCGCCTTGCGGGCCTGGCCAGCCACGTCGAGGTGGCAGTTGTCCACGAACCAGGCGTCTTCGAAATCCTCGCTCCGCAGATCGAGGTGGGGGACGCCTTCGGAGTCGCTGACCCGCCCGAGCGCGACCCGGGTCTTCCGCTCTCCCTCCACGAGCGCCGCCTCCAGCCCGAGCAGGTCGGGTCGATTCCTGGTCAACAGATCCTCTCGAGCCTGCACGAAGCTCACCAGCAGGACCTGCGCGCCGTCCGCCTTGGCGAGGCGGGAGAGGGCCGCGAGGTTGCGAGAGAAGCCCGTGGGCTCGGTCTCTCGCACGCGCTGCAGGGCGACCCGGGGGTCGAGGTCACGAAAGGGCATCGGCTGGTCGACGTATGCGCCGAACTGCGCCCGCTTCAGCCAGCGGGCATAGAGCAGCCGGACCAGATGGGAGTGCGCGAGCCAGCGCCCCTCACCGGGGCGCCGCGCCCAGCCGGCGGACACGCGGAAGTGGGTGTATTCGGGCTCGTAGCCGGGGAAGAGCATGGGGCCGACGTCATTGCCCCCGGTGTGCACGAGGACGACGTCCGGCTCCAGGTAGCGGTGGCGGAAGGCATAGCCGGCGAGGAGCTCTGCCGAGGTGGCGTAGGGAAGACCGGCGTTGATCACCTCCACGCGATGCCCGAGATCGCCGAGCAGGCGCTCCAGCTTGCTCGGCCAGGCCTGTTCGGGCTTCTCGACCCCCCAGCCGTAGGTCGTCGACCCCCCGAGAGCGAGGATCCGGATCACACCGGGGCTCTTCGTCCGCGTTCCCCTGCCCCCGCGGTACCCCAGGTCGTCGTGCTGGGGTCCGTGCTGGTCCGACCAGCCGGGCGCATTCGCGTAGAGCAGATAGGGGTGCGACAGCACGCGCGGAAGGGACGCCTTCGGCAACGACGCGTAGGGCGGGGTGGATTCGCTCGCGAGGTAGGAGACCGCATAGCGACCGCTCGCGCTGCTCAAGGGCTCGAAGAGTGCCCAGGCCGCGAGCTCGGCCAGGGCGATGCCCGCGACCAGACCGGCCAGCGCCAGCATCGGGCCGAACAGACGCCCGAGCCCGCGCCTCGAGCGCGCCTGCCGATCGGAGGGTTGTCGATCCGAGGAGTCGGACGCCATGGGAGGCTCCCTTCACAACCGCAGACGGGAACGAACCCGGAGCCGCGACGAGCATAGGTGCAACCCGCGCGCCTCGCGCGGGCGAGTCCGCCCTGCACTCCCGGCTCCAGCTTCCATCGCTCCGACCCGATCGGCCCGCGGACGGTCTCGCGTCGATCCCGCGATCCAGGCCGAGCGCGAGGGCTGCGTCATCGCGCCCCGCGGCTAGAATGGCGGCATCGACCCCGGCCGAACAGGACCTGCCCTGACGTACCAGGACTCGCGAACCCGCGCGCGCGGGCGATCTTCGATCGCGATCTCGTCGCTGCCGTGTGACGACCGCGGCGCTCGCAGCCAGCTCGACGCCTGCGGCGCCCCCCGGCGCGCGACGACCCGGCCGACGGGCGAGAACACGACGACCCGGAGCGGGGCATGAACGCGAGGATCGACCGCTTCCGCGAATGGCTCAGCTGGCGGCTCCATCGGCAGGCGAACCGCCTCTCCAGCCTCGACCGGCTGTATTCGAAGCGCTGGTACTACAGCGTCGAGCTGATACCCGGGCGCGTCACGAAGGGCATCTATCCCGACGATCTGCCCATGCTGCCGCGGATGATGCTTCGCCGCTGCCGCGTCGCCGGTGCCGACTGCCTCGACATCGGGTCGATGGAGGGGCTGATGCCGACGCTGATGGCGCGTCAGGGCGCGCGGAGCGTCCTGGCGACGGATTTCAGCGCTCACTGCGCGAGCAAGCTGGCGGCCGTCCAGCGCCAGTACGCCGTCGACTTCAAGTTCCGGTCGGTCGGCCTGCTCTACGACATGCCGAAGCACCTGAGGTCCGAGGGATTCGACCTCGTCAACCTCTCGGGTGTCCTGTACCACGTGCTCTCACCGCTGCTGGTGCTCGCGGCAGTTCGCCCGCTGATCAAACGCGGGGGCCTCCTGATCGTATCGACGAACGTCATCCAGAGCGACGGGCACTTCATGGAGTTCAACAACGCCGGTCGCCTGCAGGTCGAGGCGAACACCTTCTGGTATCCGTCCATCGTGCTATTCGACTACCTGCTCCGCTTCATGAAGCTCGCCCCGATCGACTGCGTCTATCTGCCTCATACGTCGATCCGCGCGGGCTCCGTCGAGCAGGGCGGAGAGTATGTGTTCGACAAGCCGTCTGGGTACCTCTCCGTCGTGTGCCGTGCCACGGACGACGTGGTCGCGCATACCGGTGACGCGTGGATGCAGAAGGTCGCGGGCGCCTCGTGGGAGCACCTGCATCGGGTCGACTGGCGACGAGCGACGAGACAGCCGAGATCGACCATCGACTACGCGGGAGAAGATGGAGCGCCGCCGCGCGATGACGCCGCGCCGATCGACTTGTTCGAGACGATCGGGCAACGATCGCCGGTGAAGCCCGCGACGGACCCCCGCGACTCGCACACGCTTCGACTCGCGGACTGGACCTGACGGTACGCTCCGGAGATTCATCCTCGCGCTCGGGCCCCGGTCGACGGCATGTGCCGCGCGCGTCAGTCGCGCACCAGCAGCAGACAGCCGCCCAGCGGACCGCCGCCGGCGGCGGCGACGGCCACGCGCGGATCGTTCGGCACCTGGCGCGCACCGCCTCCGCCCCAGAGCTGGAGGCAGGCCTCGTGCAGGAAGCCGTAGCCGTGCAGCCGGCCGCCCGAGAGCTGGCCGCCGTGGGTGTTGAGCGGGATCTGGCCGTCGAGGCCGATGCGCGCGCCGCCCTCGATGAACGGGCCGCCCTCGCCCTTGCCGCAGAAGCCGAGCGCCTCGAGCCAGGCCAGCGCGATGAAGCTGAAGCCGTCGTAGAGCTCGGCCACGTCGACGTCGGCGGGTGTCAGGTCCGTGCGCTCCCACAGCATCGCGGCCGCGTCGCGCAGCGCCATCGTGGTGAGGTCGTCGAACTGGTCCCAGGAGGGACGGCCGCGCAACGCGCTTCCCACCGATGCGACGCGCAGCGGCGGTCGTCGCAGGTCGCGGGCCCGCTCCGCGCGCGAGACGATCATCGCGGTGGCGCCGTCGCAGGGCACGTCGCAGTCGTAGAGACAGAAGGGCGTGCTGATCATGCGCGCCGCCAGGTAGTCGTCGAGCGTCATCGGATCGCGGTAGATCGCCTTCGGGTTGCCGGCGGCGTGGCGACGCGCGCTCAGCGCGATCCAGGCCAGCTGCTCGCGCGTCGTGCCGTACTCGTGGAAGTGGCGCTGCGCGATCATCGCGATCCAGTTGGCCGCCGAGTAGGCGCGGAAGGGCAACGTGAACTCCATCGTCGCGCCCGAGGCGCGGAAGCCGCGCCCTTCGCCGCCGCCCCCGGTGTCGAGACCGATGCCCTTGCGGCCGCCCTTGCCCTGCGCGGTTCCCTCCCACACCGAGCGGAAGCAGAGCACGTGGTTCGCCAGGCCGTAGGCCACCGCCGCGCAGGCGTCGATCACCGCGCCGAGCTGGCCCGGCCGCTCGATCCCGCCCGAGTACCAGTCGAGCTCGAGCCGCAGCGCGTCGTGCACCTCGGTCACGCCGGCGCCGGTGAAGCCCGGTGCGCCGCCCATCGCGCCCGGATAGGTCGCCAGGCCGTCGATGTCGCGGGTGGTGAGGCCGGCGTCGGCGATCGCCTCCAGACAGGCGTCGAGCGTGAGCTCGAGCGGATCGCGGCCGAGCCGGCGCCCGACCTCGGACTGCCCGATGCCCGTCAACGCCGCGCGCCCGGAGAGGTCTTCCATCACGCCTCCAGCGGCTCGAACAGGGGAATCCAGACGTCCTCGTGGGCCTCGAATACGACCCGTACGCGCATGCCGATCCGCACCGCCTCGGGCGCGCAGCCCACGATGTTGGTCATCAGCCGCAGGCCCGGCTGCTCGTCGAGCTCGACGATCGCGATCGCGTAGGGATGGTCGGGCGAGGGCACCCAGGGCTGGTGGTTCAGCGTGAAGGTCGCGACCGTCGCCAGGCCCGAGACCGCCTCGGGCGCGAGCCGCTTGCCGTGACAGCACGGACAGACCGGCGAGGGAGGATGCACCCAGGTCGCGCAGTCGCCACAGTGCAGGAAGCGCAGCTCCCCCTCGGCGCCGCCGCGCCAGAAGTGCTCGTTGGCCGGCGTGACGCGAGGCAGCACGCGGAAGGGCTTCTGGGGCGCCGGGGACTCCGCCAACTCAGGCTCCTCGCAGTGACGCCAGCAGGTGCGGAACCAGCACCAGCAGCCCGACCAGCGCCGCTCCGATCGCGGTCAGCAGCACCCCGCCGGCGGCGGCGTCCTTCGCGCGACCCACCAGCGGATGCGGCTCGGGTGCGACGGCGTCGGCGAGGGATTCGAGCGCCGTGTTCAGGCACTCGGCGGCCAGCACCAGCGCGATCGCCAGCACCAGCCAGCACCACTCGAGCCGCGAGACGTCGAACGCGAGGCCCGCTCCCACCACCGCGAACGCAACCAGCGCGTGGATGCGCGCGTTCGGCTGGGTGCGGAACATCGCCGCCACGCCGGCCCCGGCATGGACGAAGCTGCGAGCCCGTGCGCGCACCGCGGCCTCCAGCTTCACGCGCCCGGCGGCGCGGCCGTCGGACCCGCCACCGTCTGGTGCAGGATGCGCGCGCAGGTCTCGACGAGATCGGCACGCGTGACACCCAGCAGCTCCAGCTCGCGGTGATAGGCGGCCAGCCGCTCGAGGATCGCGCCCATCGCGGCGGCGGCGGCCCGCGGACCGATCTGGGAATCCACCCGGCCAGCGCGCTGGGAGGTCTCGATCTGCTTCGCGAGCTGCTCGAGCACCGGGCTGAGCGACGACTGGCGGACCCGTTGGAAACGCCGATCGCCCTCGTCCGCGGCCAGATTCCGCACCAGCAGCACGGCGCGGTAGGCATCCCAGTGACGCACGAACGCATCGACGATCGCGCGGGCGTTGTCGAGCCCGTGCTCGCCGTCCCAGGAAGCGTCGATCAGCTGCACCACGGCGGGCATCTCCTCGGCCGCCTGCTCGGCCAGGCACAGCGTCGCCTCGCCCACGTCCTTGAAGTACTGGTAGAAGGTCGCGGGCGAGGTGCCGGCCTTGCGCGCGATGTCGACGACCGACACGTCGCGCACGCT
>Ga0209536_100010723_pt1 | contig 13479 bp, 13 predicted proteins | sample DeeMarSeWOR28_12_FD_187461 | JGI IMG/M metagenome (GOLD analysis project Ga0209536, IMG submission 187461) | Marine sediment microbial communities from White Oak River estuary, North Carolina - WOR-2-8_12 (SPAdes) (version 2) | ecosystem: Environmental > Aquatic > Marine > Intertidal zone >...
ATCCCGGCAACACTCTTGTCATCTACCGCATGTACCAGAATATCACCAATGAAGGCGCCGGGATCAGCATTATGAACAGAACCTATGGCAAGTTCAACCGCGACACCAAGCAGCTGCACGGCCGGATGTGGACCAATGGATACCCCTCAGAAGACCCGGACTCCGGGCTTTTATATGTGAACACCGAGACCTATGCCACGGTTGAGGGGACCGTTCCGGCCAACCTGGATGCCAGCAGCATGGATTTTCCCGCCACTCCGGAAGCGGGTTTTGCCGCCTGGCCGGCGACCTCCGAATTTCCGTCATCCCCGAGCTTTTAAAACCAGCCCGCAGAACATGCTATAATGATCGCGAGATGGCAACCGAGGCGGTCTATATCCGCAGAAGGATAATACTGGCGGTCATATTACTGGCCCTGCTCTGGCTCATCGGGCTGGGCATAGGGGCGGGAGTAAGGAAAGCCCTGCGCTGGAACGAGAACCGCATCCGCTTCTCAAAGATCCGCATGCTCCAGGGCCGGCTGCAGCCGGGCCAGGTGCTCTTTGACGCCATCGTGGAAATGGACATCAGCCGGGAGGCCGCGGCGGAGATCGTCAGCGCGGTGGGCAAGATCCTGGACCTGAGGTCCCTGCAGGTCCGGGACGAGTTCAGCCTTTTCCTTAACGAGGACGGCCGTATCGAGAAGCTGATCTACGAGCGCTCCCCCATTGACCAGTATTTCGTGGTGCGCGGCGAGTTCGGCGAGCTCCACGCCTTCCGGCCCGCCATCTTCCTAAAGAAGGAGACCATCACCAAGGAGATCACCATTGAAAGCTCGCTCTTTGAGGCCATGCTCAAGGCCGGGGAAAAGGACTCCCTGGTCTTTGACTTCGTGGACATCTTTGCCTGGGACATCGATTTCTACACCTACCCCCGCGTGGGGGACAGGATAAAGATATATGTGGAGAAATACTTTAAGGACGGCGAGTTCGTCAAATACGGCCGCATCCTGGCCGCGCAGTACATCGGCCGGCAGACCTTTGACGCGGTCTATTTTGAGCCCCGGAACAACCAGCCCGGCTACTACGGCCTGGACGGAAAGCCCACCGAGAAGTTCTTCCTGAAAACGCCGCTCAAGTTCACGGGCAGGATCACTTCCTACTTCGGCTGGCGCCGAGACCCCTTTACCCACCGGCACGGCCGCCACCGCGGGGTTGATTTCGCCTCCTATTACGGAGCCCCCATCGTGGCCACCTCGGACGGCATCGTGGCCTTCACGGGCTGGAACGGCCCTTACGGCAGGATGGTCCGGGTCAGGCACGCCAACGGCTACGACACCTACTACGGGCACTGCTCAAAGATCCTGGCGGCAAACGGCCAGAAGGTCAGGCAGGGGCAGACGATAGCGACTGTCGGAAGCACGGGCAGGTCCACCGGCCCGCACTGCCATTATGAGATCCGGCTGCGGGGCGCCAACCTCAACCCCCTCCAGTTCAACCAGCCCAAGAAGAACCCGCTCAAAGGCAAGGACTTGGAAGACTTCAAGGCCTATTCAAAAAAGGTCTGGAGGAACATCGAGGGCAATAAGTCCTGACAAGGCGGCCACAAACCGCTCTTGAAAAACACTTGGCGAGGCAGTAGACTATAAGGCATGATGCAAAAAAAGGTCATCTGCTGCCTGGCCCCCCTGCCCGCCCCGGAAGCCAAAAACCTTTTCTATTCCCTGGCCCGGGCCGTCAAGGAAGAGACCGAAAACGACACCGTATTCGTTGACCTTGATCTCTCCTGCCCGGATATTCTCACCCAAACAGGCCTTGGCCAGGAGATCCCGAAAATAAAAAATGGGTTGGACACCCTTTCCACGGGAAGCGCCCCGGACCTCAAAAAACTCCTCCCCGTCCATGAAGGCGTCCACCTGCTGGCGATCGACAAAGAGACCCTTGAGCAAAAATATGCTTCCACCGATCTCTTGAACGCCCTCTGCGAACAGCTCAAGGAACGCTTCAGCTTAGTTGTTGTGCACTGCGGGAACCCAGGCGATCGGGCGTCGGGCCCCGGATACCTCGCCCAAGACAAAAGCTGCGTCCTTTCCGACCTCATCCTTTATTGGGTCCCCTCTCTGGGCAATGTGGCGGAAGCCAATGGATTCCTGACCAAACAACAGGCCCACCGGGAAAAGATCGAGTTCATTGTCTTGAAGCCAAAAGAGGGCGCGGCCAAGATCCTGCCCACCCTGTATCACATTCTCTCCAAAGAACCCGCCTACCAGGTAACGTTCGATCAGTCCTTGTTCTCTCAATCGGAAGCAAAGCCCGAGATCCCGCAGGACCTCAGGCGGCTGGCGCGAAGGATCAGCGGCATCAGCGTGGGCGTGGCCATTGGCGGCGGCGGGGTGCGGGCCGCCGGCGGCATCGGCGTGCTGGATGTGCTTGACCAGGAGGGAATACCTGTCGACCTGATCGCGGGATCAAGTGTTGGCGCGGTGGTAGCCTGCAATTACGCGCTGGGCAAAACCCCGGCCGAGAGCGCACAATGCGTGCGGGGATCCTTGGACGTCAGGATGCCCTTTAACCTCTTCCCATTAAGCAACCTCTATGACCCGAAGAACATAATCCGGGCCATAAAGCGCTACATCAGCGAGAACACCTCCATCGAGGAGCTCAGGATACCGACCTTTATCGTGTCCGCGGACCTCCTTTTCTGCCGCGAGGTGGTCTTCAGCCAGGGCGACCTTCATCTTGCCCTGCAGGCCAGCACCACCATCCCCGCTCTTTTCCCGCCCGTCAAATACAAGGGCATGCTGCTGGTGGACGGCGGGATCGTTAATCCGGTGCCGGGCGACATCGTCAAGGAAAAAGGCGCCGGCATCTGTGTCGCGATCAGCGCCACCCAGGTCGGCATGGGTGACCAGGAAAAGGAAAAGAAGCGGCTCCAGTCGGACCATAGGCTGATCCGGCGGCTGAGGAAGGTCCCCTTCCTGAAAAAGACCATGGAGGGCCCGTCCATCCCCAACATCATCACCCGCTCAGGTTTTATCCCCGCCCTGCACTTGCTGAAGAACAAAAGGCACCTTTTTGACTTCCACCTCAGGCCCAATGTGATGGACTACGGCATTTTTGACCTGGAGAACATAGAGCGGATCGTGGAGGCCGGCCGCAGGGAAGGAGCCAAGTTCGCCCCCCTCATCAAGCAGGAGATCAGGAAGCTGAAGCAGGGCTGATCAGGCCTCCTCCGCAGGATTTCCGCCAAATACCCGGGGAGCATAGAACAGCGCCAGGAACAATGCGAGGCTAAAGACAACGAACAATCCGATAAAGAGGAATTGGAAAAACCGGAACGGATCCGCCCCCATCAGGAAAGACAGCGGCGACAAGACCCCAAAAACGGCCAGATTGGCCAGGTCCGGCATATCATTGAAAATCGTCAAAAGATGGGACTGGCCGCGGTCAACCTTTGCCTTGCTCGCGTACAACCTCCCCGAGACCAGATATATTCCGGACCCGATCCCGGCCATCAAACTGAAAAGCAAAAGATAAGAGATCGAGGAGGAAAATCTAAGATAAATGACCACGATACCGCCAAGATATAATGCCAGAGTTGAACAGATCACTCCGCCCATGCGGGACCTTTCCGCAAATAATGACCGGACCAGTATGGCCAGGAAGGCGACAAAGATGGTGGCCCCGATCAAGATCCCGCCCAGCCGGGTCGCATTCTCCAGGCTGTAATAATCCCTTAGAACATAAAGGGCGATGGCGGAAAACAAGGTGATGAAACAAAAGATCAGCAGGGAATAGGCGACAAAGACCTTGTCCCTGGCGCTGAACAAGCGCCCGCCCAACAATTCTATCCGGATCGGCCGCATGGAATGGCTCCGCAAGCGTCCGATCGCCAAAGCCAGGGAAATGAGCAGCAAGATCGATGTGATCAGGATATGCAGCGGCAAAAGGCCATAAAAAAAAGAAAAATATAGCGGCGCAGCTATCATTCCTGATAATTGATATAAGATATTCGACCGGACATGCAATGCGACGCCGGGTTCTTCCAGGCCGCTCACATAGAACTGGTCCAGATGATTGTAAAGGAACCCTGAAAGATACCTGAAGCTCATGAATGACAGGAAATATATCACAAGATCTTTTGTCATAAAAAGCATCAGGAAAGATGCGGCTGAGGCGGCAAAAAGAAAGGCCAGACCGTATTTTTGCCGTTTTAGCAGCGCCCGGTTCAAGAACCAGGTGCCATGGGAAGACCAGACACCGGCGATCGAAAAGATCGATCCCAGGAGCAACAATATCATTACAAGGAATATCCTGTTCTCGGGATGATAGGTCAGGAAAAATACCTGGGGCATGATATTGAACGAACCCGACCACATGAACCAGAGGAAGAAGAACACGATATTCCTTAAGATGATGGGCATGCGGCTATGCCTTGATTTCCCGGCCCCGGATCAGACCATCGATCTCTCTCAATATCCGCAACAATCTATTATTATCCCCTTCATTCCTGACCGTTATCCTGATATAGGGCTTATTATTGAAGCCCTTTTTAGTGGAGCAGTCCTTTATGAAGATGTGCATACGGACCAATAATTCATTCAGCAACAATCCGTGTATTTCCTTTGAGGCAACTTCGCAAAGTATAAAATTCGCCTGTGACGGATAGGGCTTTAAGAAACTTATTCTCTTCAATCGCGACATGACCCTTGTCCTCTCGGCCGCCAATTTCTTGCAAGCCTCCCGATAATCAGCCTCATGTTTCCTTTGGATCTGCAGGAAGAATTCTGCGATCGAATTTATGTTCCAGATCGGCATATCCCCTTTTACCCGATCCAGGACCTGCCGATCTGCGGTAGCCAATATCCCCAGGCGCAATCCCCCGATCCCGAACGATTTGCTCAGACTTTTGATCACGATCAAATTTGGATATTTGGCCAATATTTCATCATCAAGCAGCGAGTTGCCATCCGTTCCATCAACAAAATCAACGAATGACTCGTCCAATATCAATCTTATATTTTTTCGGGAAGCACCTAATAATTTTATCAATTCGTTCTTTTTGATGAACTGACCGCTCGGATTATCCGGGTTCACCAGCACCAGATTCCGCACCGATCTTTCCTTGCAGAATCTTTTAAGGTCCGCCGCATTATATCTGAATCCTTTTTCGATCGTAGAGAATTCCTCGATCCGTTCTTCACCGGCGATCCTCGGGTATTCATTGAAGCAGGGGGTGGGTATCCCGAACTGGCCGTCAAGCCTGGACATGACCATATTAATTAATTCACAGGCGCCATTCCCGACCACGACCCTTGATCTGTCACAACCGGTCAACCTTGAAGCCAGGATGTTCAGGACCTCCGCTCCCGAAGGATAATCCGCGATCAACCTTGGCAGTTCGTTCCTCATCTCATCATAGATCTTTTCTGTGGGGAAATAGGGATTGATCAAGTAGCAAAAATCCAGGAACTTTGGGAACCGCCAGTAGCCGCCGTACCTCTTCTCGAATCTCCCAAATTTCTGCGCTTCAGGGGCGAACAAGGTGCTGGCGATATCCAGGTCCTGGATATCATCGATCTCATACCAGAGCCTGTCCCCCACCTCACAAGCATGTATCTTGTGCGATTCAATGAACGTCAGCACCTTCAAGACATTCTCATAGTATTCCTGCTTGCCCCTCATCTTGATGTATGATTCCAGGAACGGGAACAAGGCATTGCTGGCAAATTCCTTTGACAATTTATAGATATTTACGGTCTTGTAATAGCTCTTGACCTCCTGCCAGTTGAAGTCCTTTTTCAGCACGAACCCGGAAACATACCCCTCATCATCTAATTTGACCACGGTCCCGTCCATCCAGCTCTGGTATTTAGCGACCACCACGGAATTGGGGACCTGCTCGTTCAGGCAATCAATGATGATATCCCTGTCAAACATCAGGTCGCTTTCAAAAAGCAGGGAATCATCCTTTACCATGTGCTTTTTTGCCAATATCAGCGAATAGATATTGTTCGTTGTCGCGTAATCCTTGTTATGGACATAGGCGATCTTTAGGTCCTTAAATCTGCGGTTCAAATGGGCCTTCAACCCCTTTTCTCCATGGCCGGTAACGACGATCACGCTTTTGATCCCGACATCCATTATCGCCTCAAGCATATGATCGATCACTTTCCTGCCGTTCACCTCGACCATGCACTTGGCAGAATCTTGGGTCAAGCTACCCAGCCTTTTACCCAATCCCGCCGCTAATATTACTGCCTGCATACTTATCCCCTGTCCTGCACTTCTTTTAAAAGCGCAAAAAATCCATAAATGACATACAAATATGCCCCCGCTACCACCGGTATCCCGAACAGATTGAACCAGCCTAACCCAAAAAGGATCTTGCCCGGCCAAAAGAACGCCAGGACCGAGGTTATCATAATTGCGACCTTGAACTCGAACGCGCCAAACAGTGGAAAGGTCCAGACCCTGGCCGTAAGCATCTCCAGATATTCAAGGGTCATGGTAAAGAGGTAAGAGATTATCCCGAACATATAGAGAGTAAAATTGGCATAGGAAGAGAGCGCGATCCCGAGCGAAACACAAAAACCCAAACCGACATTATCCAAAAAACTGTCCAGGATAAAACCCGCTTCGGACTCCATATGCCTTTCTCTGGCCAGCGCGCCGTCCCAGGCATCGCAAACCAAATGCATAAAAAGACCGATCACCGCCAAAAAAAAGAAATATCTATTGAAACTGGCCAGATACAACGAGAATCCGGCGATCACCGCCCCAATGAACCCAATGATCGTGACCTGTCCCGGAGTAGTTTTTTTTGGAAGATAGCGCACAAACTGGTTAACGAACCGATCGAATTCCACTTCTAAAATATCCGGCATGATCTTTTTAATATCTTTGACCACAAAATCACCTCTCCCCGGATAATTTAACCTATTATACTTTAATACGACATTTATTGCCATTGTCATTTATCCTTTTAACTAAAGGCTGGAGGGTTAAGGCCAGTTCAATTTTTATAGTATAATTGGATCATTAAAAAAGTAAGGGTTATCATGAGCATTGAAAAACTGTACGATCAGGTGATCAGCGAAAAATATGATGAGGATCCGTTTGGGCTGCGCCTAAAGACCAGGAAGATCGCCCTTGATCAGATAAAAAAGCACCGGCCCGGGAAAAAGGTCCTGGACCTGGCAATGGGAACCGCGGAAGCCCTGGTCGAGCTCAAGCAAATCCTGCCGCAGGTGAAGTGCTATGGCATTGATATTTCCCAGAAAATGATCGATCAGGCAAAGAAAAAAAACGGAGATCACCGCCTTCCGTGATGATGCCAGAAATATCGACAAGTACCTGAAGCCCGCAAGCGTTGATCTGGCGCTATTATATTTTGCCCTGGCTTACTTTAAATTCGAGGATATTCTGGAGAAAGTGTCGCCCTTGCTGTGCAGATCCGGCCTCTTTCCCGTAGCCACCATCACCTACGCCTCTTTTCCCTACCCACATGAGACCTCGGTCAAAATAGGTGTTATGAAAGAAGAAGAGATACTAAGCGGATCCTGGCTCCCCCAAGACATCAACACCATAAAAGAAAGCCTGAAGGGGACCAATTTTGAGCTCCTTGAAGCCCAAACCATGCAGCAGGAAATTCGCTTTAATAATTATGACGAGCTTTATGAATTTGGCATGCGCGGAGGCTGGCTCACTCAATTTTTTAGCGCATTAAATATAGTGCAGATCGGCATAATAAAAGCCCTGGGAAAAAATTATTATCCTTTCTCTGATCGATTCGAAGGGTTGATTTTCCTTCTGCAAAAGAAAGATTAGGCTGGGATTCCTATATAGAAAAAGCCTTAATCGCTAAGGGACATGCTTCTGGGAATAAATTGAACGGAACCACTTAATTCCCGCTGATCCTTGGATAAATATTTGAATGCTTTATCCCCGGATGCCTTTTGCCGTATCGCGCAGGAACATCCTGGGTCCAATCACTGGGTATTATCAGGGGAAACAGTATTAAAAATATCAATGCCCCCCTTTGAAACCACAATAACAAAGCTTGTTCCTTTTCCGGCATTTTGAGAAGATCACTTGCTCTTTTAAAATCTTGAGTTTTAAAGAACCAGACCATTAACAACAGCCCTATCGCAGCCATTGTGATATTTAAAACCTGGCCGGTGCCCAAATGCAATGTCTGGGTCCGATACTCGCGGAAGAGGTCGACAAAAAGCCTGAGGAACGCATACCAGAACAGAGCATTGGCCACAACCACGCCCTTGGGGGGTTTAAACCGGCTCAGCCCAAGCAGAAAAGGCGCCAGCATGATATTCTTGATCCCGTCATATAATACCACCGGATGGCGGGATCCCGGATCTTCCGGGAATTTTACCCCCCACCAGACATTTGTCACCGCCCCCTTGATCTGGCCGTCAATAAAATTGCCGAACCTCCCTAATCCCATCATTAACATTCCCGGAATGACCAGTTCATCCATCAGCTCAAGGAAATCTCTTTTAGATAATTTACAGAATAACCACATCGCCAGCAGCACCCCGAGCAAGATCCCGTGCGTTGACATGCCCCCCAGCCAATAAAAGGGGATATGCATTAAATTCTCCCGGTAATATCCCCACTCATAAAAGATTACTTCGATTATCCTGCCCCCCAGCAATACTCCAAGACAAAGATAAATTGTCAGCCCATACACATCATTAATCGATATTTTCAATCTTTTCATTGCCAATCTGAACCAAAGAAAAAGCACGATAAAACCCAAGGAATAAGTCGCGCCATAATACCAGAGGTAAAAACCGCCGAGCTGGGCAAAGATCGGGTCAATATTATGCGCAAACATAGAGAGGATTATTTCCTGCCATATACCAGAGCGATTACAATCCCGCCAATTCCCTGCTCTATCGCATGCCAGGGGTCATCAACCAGCATCATATTAAGATCAACTCTCTCAATTGATAATTGAAGGATATGTAGGGGGAGAATCCAGATTAATCCTATAAAGATTCCAAACTTTAATCCCTCTATGACCGGGGAGCCGCCTTTATAAAAGATAGGGTAAGCGTAAGTCATCAAGAGCGAAAGCATAAAATAGGCCAGCGCGGCAATCGGGATATTGCAGTTGCCATTATTATATAGATCAGAAAAAAGGACCAAATGCCAAATAATGCTCAGCAATCCCATGACCATCCAAGCGGCCAAAGCGACCAGGAAAAACCTTTTGATGTCCATTCCCGATCTCCTCCTCTTTTTGTCGTAAAATAAGCGGGAGAAGGGACTCGAACCCTCGACATCCACCTTGGAAGGGTGGAGCTCTACCAACTGAGCTACTCCCGCCTATTTTAACTAACAACACGGTGCCTTCGGCACCTACAACCAACAACTTACAACAATATTATCTGAGCGACTTTCGCAAACCCGAGAGCTGTTTAATTATATCTTCCGCCTTAGAAATGATTATATCGTAATTCTGTTGGTTTATAAAGCCAATGTCCAAAGATATGTCCAGGACCGCGACAGTTTCATTTAAAGAGCCGATGGATAAACCGATAAAGCGCTGAAATTCCTTGTCCGATCCCCGATCAGATCCCTCGGCAAGATTCAGGGCAACAGAAACAGCAGCTCTTCGGATCTGATTCACTATCGCGAACTGCTCCTCTTTTGGGAATCCGGCAGTGACCTCATAAATGGCCTTTATATATTGTTTTATGCTTTTATATACCGGAAACCCTAAAAACCTGAAAGACACAGTGTTCTCCTCAGATCATTGGTTGTAGGGCCCGAAGGGCCCGTGTTGTTAGTTGTTCGTTGTCAGTTAATTGGGCGAGAGAGGAGTTGAACCTCCAAGCCTTGCGGCACCAGATCCTAAATCTGGCGTGTCTGCCATTTCCACCACTCGCCCAAGTTCGCGCCCAGCAGGACTCGAACCTGCAACCACCAGATTAGAAATCTGGTGCTCTATCCATTGAGCTATGGGCGCACGTTCAATCGGAGCGGTGGGATTTGAACCCACGACCTCCTGCTCCCAAAGCAGGCGCGCTACCAAGCTACGCCACGCTCCGCATATGGAAAAAGCGGGAGAAGGGGTTCGAACCCTCGACCCCGACCTTGGCAAGGTCGTGCTCTACCAACTGAGCTACTCCCGCGTGAACGAAAAAAGTTTATCACAGCTTGACTTTTTAGTCAATTAAGCTAGAATTCCGGGCAAGGCCTGCCCTCCGAATCCCGGAGGGCGGAGGAGGGAGGTGAAATATGGCGGAAGAAGTCAAGATCGGCGCCATAACCCATTTTTTCGGCAAGGTCAGCGCGGGGATAATTAATCTGTCTGATGGCAGCCTGAAGGTCGGGGACAAGATCCATATCAAGGGCCACACCTCGGATTTTGAGCAGACGGTGGACTCTATGCAGATCGATCACAAGCCCGTGACCGAGGCCCCCAAGGGAGCGCAGGCAGCGATCATTGTTAAAGAACATGTCCGGGAACACGATGTGGTCTACAAAGTTGCGGGATAACTGAAATTTTCTCGAGATTTTCCCGATAAATAAACGGACTGGATCGTTCGTGACGCGCTGGAAACAGATTACCTTCACAGGGGTCTCCCAGCTTGACGGCTTTCCAGTCCGTTTGTTCTATTATACCTCATTTTGAAGCCCTTTTCAAGACGGCCTTTTCTGTGGTAAGATACTTCCCGCGCGGTGGCCTTGGTGTAGCGGCAACACAGCAGATTGTGGTTCTGTTATCAGGGGTTCGATTCCCCTAGGCCACCCCATTTGTTTACTGCGAGGCTGACTGGAAAGTAGTAAGTAGAGAGTAGAAAGTCGAAAGTAGATTTATGTCACATTTTTATCTACTTACTACTTACAACTTACTACTATCTACTTTCAAAACTTCAGGAACCTGGTCTTCCCGTACGGATCTGACTTCTCCGTCTTCTTGGCGGGCGGCGGCGCCGGTCTTGACCGGGGCAGCGCTTGCGGCAAGCTCGGTTTCTGCGTGCCGATGGGCGGCGGGAGCTGGGCGGCAATACCCTTGCTGGCGGCGGAAAGATAGACGGTGTCCCCTGCCCTGACCTTGGCCTTGACCCTGATCCCTATCTCCGCCCCTTTGCCTGCTTTGGGAACGCTCTGATGCTCGATCTGCATGGAGTCGACCCTCTGGATAAAATCGGTGGTGTGGCCCTTGACGTGGATGGTGTCGCCGACCTGAAGCGGGGCCTTGAGCTTGAAGGCGGCCACCGAGATCTTCCCAAAAAAGTGGTCGACCTTGGCAATGACCTTCTCCGCCTTCACCCTGGCCTTTACCTTGACCTTAGCCTTTACCCTGGCCTTCTTAGCTTTCTTCTTCTTAAGCGGAACTTTCCTCTTAACCTTCTTTGCCTTCTTTTTCGCCTTGCCCCGAGCTTGTCGAGGGGCCTTCTTTTTCGCCATGACCGATCACCTCTGCGCAAATGATAGCACAATGAACGCCAAATGCAACCAGAGGAAACACTTCAGCGCCGCCCGGTCAAACTTTTTATCAGCTCCGGCCGGTTCAGCTGCTTCAGGGCCTTGGCCACCTGGCGGTAGTTCTTCTCCAGCTGGGGTTGCAGCAAAGCTTTCTGGAAGCTTCGCTCCTCGCCCCGGGGCACGTGCACGGCTTTACCGGTAAAAGGGTCTATTCCGGCATGGAACATGCAGGTCGAGGCGGTCATGGGCGTGGGGGTAAAATTCTGCACCTGCTCGATGCGGATGCGGTTCTGCTTCAAGAAGAGGGCGAGCTCCAGGGCGTGCCGGAGAGTGCTCCCGGGATGGGAGGAGATGAAGTACGGGATAAGGAACTGCTTCTTGCCGTGCTTTCCGCTCATTTTTTCAAACTTATCCTTGAATTCCAGGAACCTGCCGAGCTTGGGCTTGCCCATCATCAGCAGCACTTCCTCGCAGATATGCTCGGGCGCGATACTTAACTGGCCGCTGACATGGTGCTTGACCAGCTCCTCGATGTATTCATCATCCAGCAGGGCCAGATCGTACCGGATGCCGGAACCGATGAAGACCCGCTTTACGCCGGGCAGGCTCCGGACTTCCCTTAACAGCCCCAGGGAAGGCTTGAGCGAGGCGTTTAACTTGGCGCAGACGGTTGGACAGATACAGCTCACGCGGGTGCAGCCGCCCTCCTGGCCGCATTCCATCATGTACATGTTGGCAGTGGGGCCTCCGACATCCAGGATATTGCCCTTAAAATCCGGGTCCTTCTGGATCACTGCCCGGACCTCCTTTTTTATGGAATCGATACTGCGGCTCAGGACATACTTGCCCTGATGCTGGGAAATGGCGCAAAAGGAACAGCCGCCGAAACAGCCGCGGTGGGAAACGGTGGAGAACCTGACAAAATCCCAGGCCGGGACCTTTTTGCCCGCGTACATGGGGTGCGGCGCGCGCACAAAGGGAAGCTTAAATAACGCCTCGAATTCCTGCTGATCCAGGTTCTGCGGCGGAGAAACGACCAGATACCTGCCCTGGCAGGGCTGGATGATGACGCGCGGCTGCTTTTTCCTGCCTTCCAGATGATAAAGCTTGAATGCCTCGGCAAACTTCTTCTTATCCGCCGAGACCTCTTCAAACGAAGGCAGAACCAGCGCGTTGTGGTAGCGCGAGATGTCTTTGGTGATCGCAGCAGCATTGGGAATTTCAGCAATTGGAATTTTGGCATTGTTTGGAGATTGGGATTTGGACGCTTGTGATTTCGCAATCGCAAGGATACCTTTCTCTCCCATTCCATATACCAGGAGGTCGGCCTTGGCATCAAAAAGTATTGAGCGCCGCACCCGGTCCTCCCAGTAATCATAATGAGCAAAACGGCGCAAACTAGCCTCCACCCCGCCCAGCACCACCGGTATCCCCGGAAAAAGTTGTTTGAGCTTGTTGGTATAAACGATGCCGGCCCGGTCCGGCCGGCGCCCGCCCTGATTGCCGGGAGAATACATGTCCGTGCGCCGGACCTTGCGGTCCGCGGTATAGTTGGCCACCATGGAATCCAGGTTGCCGGCAGAGACCCCGAAAAAAAGGCGCGGTGCGCCAAGCTTCAGGAAGTCCTCGTCCTTTTTCCAGTCGGGCTGGGCAATGATGCCGACGCTGAATCCGTGCGCCTCCAGGTAGCGGGCGATCAGGACCGGGCCAAAGCTGGGGTGGTCGACATAGGCGTCGCCGCTGACAATAATGATGTCAAGCTGTTCAATGCCCCTTTTTTGGAGGTCCTTCTTGTCAACGGGGAGAAATTGCGCCATTAAGGCTCAGACCATGAGGATCTTCGCGGGCGGGAAGCCGTTGAAGGCGGGGACCGCGCTGGCGCAGGAATAGGCTCCGATGTTCTTGACGTAGACCACATTGCCCACTTCCAGTTCGGGCAGGTCCTCGCTCATGGAGATGGTGTCAAAGGAATCGCAGGTGGGGCCCGCCAGCGCGCACAGGAACTTCTGGCCGCGGCGCAGGGTCTTGAACTCGTAGCGGC
>Ga0209536_100010724_pt1 | contig 13477 bp, 13 predicted proteins | sample DeeMarSeWOR28_12_FD_187461 | JGI IMG/M metagenome (GOLD analysis project Ga0209536, IMG submission 187461) | Marine sediment microbial communities from White Oak River estuary, North Carolina - WOR-2-8_12 (SPAdes) (version 2) | ecosystem: Environmental > Aquatic > Marine > Intertidal zone >...
GGCAGACCAGCGGATGTACGAGGACAAGCGGCAAAGGAAGGTAGGCTAGCGGTAACCGGTGCGGCGGGCATGGGGTCTGCGCGCTACGGTCCGCAAAACACCGCAACTGATGAAAGGAGCTGTCATGGACAAGAAATTGATGGACGCCGGGCTCGCCGTGCGCCGCGAGGTGTTGGGCGCGGAGTACGTGGATCAGAACATGAAAAACGCCGACAGCTTCAACAAGCCCTTTCAGGACCTGGTGAGCGAGTACTGCTGGGGCGTGTGCTGGACCGACAAGACCCTCAGCCGGCGCGAGCGCAGCATACTCAACCTGGGCATGATCGCGGCGCTGGGGAAGATGCACGAGTTCGAGCTGCATTTCCGCGCCGCCCTGGGCAACGGGCTCACGGAGGACGAGTTGCGCTCCGTGCTGACGCAGATCGCGGTGTATTGCGGAATCCCGGTGGGAGTCGATTGCTTCCGGTCGGCGAAAAAGGTGTTTGCCGAGATGAAAAAGTGACGGTCAGCCGTCTCCGAAAGCCAAAGTGCAACCGTCGATAAACGCTGGTGAGAAACAAGCAGTTTATTTTGCACCGATTTTCTGGCCGCGTTTGTCTGCGGTTAACGTTGTTTCTTGATTTCTGAGACAGTCGCAATTGTCGAGCGACGAGGGCGGGGTGATGGGCGGCGATGGCGGAGCGGGCCTTGGCTGAAGCGCCGGCGCTCGCTTCGTTTCCGCCGGGCGGGGCCGCGCTCGTCATCGGTTCCACCGGCGGACTGGGGGCTGCTTTCGTCGAGGCGCTGAGCGCATCCGGGATTTACCGCCAGGTCATCGGGTTGAGCCGATCGAGCGTGCCGCCGCTGGATCTCCTGACCGAAGCCAGCATCGAGGCAGCGGCTGCCACGATCGGCCGCGTCGGCACGCCGTTGCGGCTGGTCATCGACGCGACGGGTTTCCTGCACGACGAACGGTTTGGGCCGGAGCGTGCGTGGCGTCAGCTCGACGCCGATCACCTGGCGAAAGCGTTCGCCATCAACGCGATCGGCCCCGCGCTCCTGATGAAACACTTTCTTCCCCTTTTGCCGAGCGAAGGAAGATCGATCTTCGCGACGCTTTCAGCCAAGGTCGGCAGCATCGGCGACAACAGGCTCGGGGGGTGGTACAGTTACCGGGCCTCGAAGGCGGCGCTAAACCAGCTCGTGCGCACGGCAGCAATCGAGCTAAGGCGTCAACGCCCCGGCGCAATCTGCGTCGCGCTGCATCCGGGCACGGTGCATAGCAGGCTCTCGGCCCCGTTCCGGAAGGCGGGTCTCGAGGTGCGGGCGCCGCGCGAGGCCGCGCATCTGCTCCTGGCGGTTCTCGACAAGCTCACGCCGGAACAAACGGGCGATTTCTTTGACTATCGCGGCCAGCCCTTGCCGTGGTGAGATGATGTAAGCGCAACAAGGCTTCGGATTCCGGAACATGTCCCTCCTCAACCAGCGCCATCGCGATATCGCAGGATTGCTCGCGTTTCTCGTGATCTGCCTGGGCATTTCGGCGGCCGGCGGCGCGGCAACTGCGAGCAGCGTCGGCACCTGGTATCAGACGCTGCAGAAGCCGTTTTTCAATCCACCGAACTGGCTCTTTGCCCCGGTCTGGACCGCGCTCTACATCATGATGGCCATTGCCGGCTGGCGCGTGTGGCGCGCGCATGGCTTGCGCGGGGCCCGTGCGGCGATGGCGCTTTTCGCTGTCCAGCTTGCCCTGAATCTCGCCTGGTCGTTCCTGTTCTTCGGTTATCGCATGATTGGCGCGGCCCTGATCGAGATTATCTTGCTCCTCATGGCCATCTTGGTGACGACAGTTCTGTTCTGGAAGCGCGACCGGCCGGCGGGGATGCTATTTGTTCCCTATGCGGGCTGGGTTGCTTTCGCGACGATCCTGAACTTTGCTCTGTGGCGGCTGAATTGATAAGAGGGCAAGGGGCCAGGCGGCGAGGGGTGGAGGGTGATGGCCTGCGGTTTAGGCTGCTTACCAATCACCACTCACTATGCACTGCCTTTATCGTCGTGCAAAAAAACGCCCGCTGCGAGAGCGGGCGTTTTTTTGATGCAGACGCGCTTCCCGGCAGCTCAGCCCATGATTTCGATTTTGGCATCCTTGACGACGCGCTTCCACCTTGCGACGTCACCCTTAATGCGCTCGTACAAATGCTCAGGCCCGCCGCCCGGCTCGAGCCCCTCGTTTCGTAGTCTCGTCTTCATCTGGTCGCTGAGCAGCACCTTAGCGACTTCCTGGTACCAGAGCGAAGCGATGCGCTTCGGCATGCCTTTCGGGCCCCACATTCCGTACCAGTGAACCACCTGGAACCCGGGCACGGTCTCGGCGATGGCCGGCACATCGGGCAGGACGCTCGAGCGCGTCGGGTAGGTAATACCGATGGCGCGCAGGCGTCCCGCTCTCAAGTGCGGAATGGTCGGGACCATACTGATCGCCGTCATCTGCACTTCTCCGCGCACGACGCCGCCCAACGCGGGGCCGCCGCCCTTGTACGGCACGTGAACAAGGCTGGTGTTGGTCTCGAGCTTGAACAGCTCGTGCGCGAGGTGCGTCACGCTCCCTGTGCCGACAGAGGCGTAGTTTAGCTTGCCGGGATTCGCCTGGGCGTGAGCGATGAGTTCCTTGACGCTTTTTACCGGGACCGACGGATGAACGACCATCACCAGGCCGGTCGTCCCGATGAGCACGATCGGCTGAATGCCGTCGACCGGATCGTAGGGCAGCTTGCGGACCGCGGCGCTGGCCGTGTAACTGCTGGAGATCATGACGATGGTGTAGCCGTCGGGCGCGGCCATCGCAGCCAGCTCGGCGCCAATGGCGCCCCCGGCACCGGGGCGATTGTCGACCACGACGGTCTGGCCGAGGGACTTGGACACCGGTATGGCAAGCACGCGCGACATGATGTCCGTGCCGCCGCCGGGCGAGAACGGCACGACCAAACGTATTGGCTTGTTCGGATACTTCTGCGCCGCCGCAGTCGGGGCCAGAAAGGAAACGAGAATGGCGACAGCCAAAAAGATTGCAGTTCTCATCAAATCCTCCTCGAACGAACCGAAATCAGAAATTCCGAACGACGCCGCTCGGTGGTCTGCACCCAGGGCGAGTCACAGACGGCTCATCGAGCGCGAGATCTTCCATTACTCGATACCTTACCATAGCGCACCGGAATGCGCCGGAAGCGAGGATACTCGGCGCGAGGTGTTGATGCGGCGCACGAAGCGACATAGAGTAACGGCCTGCCCGGTTCCAATCCCCGCTTTTCACGTGGCATTTGCCCTCGCAATCGGCGGCGTCGGCGCGCGGAGGCCGGACGGACAATAGACAATCGAGGAGACTGATCGTGGAAGACATGGCAATGAGGTTGCAGGATTTGATCGCATTCTACGGGCTCAAAATCATCGCGGCCCTCGTTATTCTCGTCATCGGGCGGTATGTCGCGATTGCGGCGCGCAATGTGTTGAGGCGCGTGATGCGCAAGAGCAACGTAGAAGAGACGCTGGTGTCGTTTGTCAGCAATGTCGCCTACGTGGGCCTTTTGGTTTTCATTGTGATCGCCGCGCTCGGCCAGCTCGGCGTGCACACGGCCTCGTTCGTGGCCGTGATCGGTGCGGCCGGCCTCGCGATCGGCCTGGCGCTGCAGGGGTCCCTGGCCAACTTTGCGGCCGGCGTGCTCATGATCATCTTCAAGCCCTTCAAGGTGGGCGACTACATTGAAGCAGGAGGCGTGGCCGGCACGGTTGAGGAAATCAGCATTTTCACGACCGAGCTCAAGACGCCCGACAACAAGAAAGTCATCGTGCCCAACGCCAAGGTGACCGGCGACAATATCGTGAACTACTCGGCGAAGGACCAGCGCCGGATCGACATTGTTGCCGGCGTCAGCTATGGCGACGACCTCGACAAGGTCCGCAAGGTGCTCGAGCAGATACTCGGCGAGGATGAAAGAATCCTCAAGGATCCGGCGCCGACAATCGGGGTGCTGGCGCTTGCCGACAGCAGCATCAACTTTGCGGTGCGTCCGTGGGTCAAAACTGGAGACTACTGGGCGGTATTCTTCGCCACTCAGGAAAAAATCAAGAAGCGCTTCGACGCGGAAGGAATCTCGATTCCGTTTCCGCAGCGCGACGTGCATCTCTACAAGGTGGCCTAGCCGGGCGAGGGGGCGCCTGCAAAACCGTGCATTCAACGGTTGGCGGCAGCACGTAGCTCCTCAAGGACCTCGGGATTGGCGAGGCCGCCAAGGTCGCCGGGATCTTTCTGCTCGAGGACCGCGCGCACCACGCGGCGCATGATCTTCTGGTTGCGTGTCTTCGGGAGATCGGAGACGAGCAGCACGCGGTGCGGGCGATAAGGGGCGCCAAAACGGGTCGCCAGGCAGTCCGAGATTTGACGGCGCAGGCCGTCCTCTTGACGGGCGCGCGGCGCGGGCACGCAAACGCATACGAGCGCGGAGCCGGTTACTGGATCGGGGACGCCGACCACCGCCGCTTCGGTGACCAGCCCGGATTCCATCAGGACGGCCTCGATCTCGGCCGGGCCGGTGCGTTTGCCCGCAAGCTTGATGGTGTCGTCGGAGCGCCCGAGCAAATACCAGAGGCCGTCCTCGTCGCGCAGCGCAAGATCGCCCTGCGTCCAGACGCCCGGGATCTGGCGCCAATAGCTCTCGAGGTAGCGCTCCGGGTCGCGCCAGAGTCCGCGGGTGAGGCCGATCGAAGGCGCGCGCAGTATCAGCTCGCCCATCTGTCCGGGCGGGCAGGGGCGGCCGGCTGTGTCGACAATATCCGCGCCAGCGCCCGGTACGGGGCTGCCAAACGCGCAGGGCTTCAGCGGCCGATGGAAACTCCCGATGAGGTTGGCGCCGCCACATTCGGTACCGCCGCCGAAGTTGAGGATCGGGATCCGCCGCTGGCAGACGCGCTCGAAGAACCACAGCCACGCCTCCTCGTCCCATGGCTCGCCCGACGAGATGGTGGCGCGTAACGAGCCGAGATCGAATGCGCCAACGACATCCGGATGCTGGCGCATGAGCTGCCGCACTGCCGTTGGCACGGTACCCAGCATCGTGACACGGTGCTTTTCGACGAGACGCCACTGGCGCCCGGGATCCGGGTAGTCCGGCGCGCCCTCGGCGATCACCAGCGTTGCGCCCATGAGCGCGGCAGTGATGATGATCTTGGGTCCTGCAACCCATCCCATGTCGCTCAACCACATGAGCCGGTCTTCAGCCTTGAGGTCGAGGCAAAGGCTGACATCCAGCAGGTTCTTCGCCATCGCACCGCAATGCGTGTGAATGGTGCCTTTCGCGCGGCCGGTCGTTCCCGAGGTATACATGAGCATCACCGGGGCCTCGGCCGGCATCGTCGTGGCAGGCGCGGTCCCGGACTGGTTGGTGACAAGATCCGCCCACCACACATCGCGACCCGGTCGCATCGCGGTATCCCCGCCGCCGTGTTCAAGCACGACCACCGTGCGCAACGCCGGCGCAGCGGCTGCGGCCTCATCCAGCGTTGCCTTCATCGCGGCACGTTTGCCGCGCCGCCAGCCGCTGTCCACGGTGATTGCGGCCTTCGCCCCGCTGTCCCGCAGCCGGTCGAAAATCGGCCGCGGCCCGAAGCCGGAGAAAAGCGGCATCGCGATCGCGCCGATTTTGGCGATGGCGAAGAACGCGGCGGCGACCTCCGGCACCATCGGCATGTAAAGGGCGACGACATCGCCGCGCCCGAGGCCGCGGGCACGCAGGCCGCTCGCGAGGCGAGACGTTTCAGCCTCGAGACGCTGGTAGGTCCAGCGCCGCTCCTCCCCGTTCTCCCCCTCCCAGATAATTGCGGTTCGCGACCACGTGCCCGTGTCCTGGTGCCGATCCAGGCAGTTCTTCACCAGGTTTGTCTCGCCCCCTACGCACCAGCGTGGCCACTCGATGCCCCGGCTGGCGTCCAGCACCTGCGTGTAGGGCGTTTCGAAACGAATGTCGAAGAATTTCAGCACGGCATCCCACAGCCATTGCGGCTCGCGGTCGGCGCGCTCTAGCAGCGCGTTGAAATCCACGAGTCCCTGCGCGCGCAGGAACGCCGTCATCGTCGTCTTTTCCAGGAGCCCGGGCGTTGGCTGCCAGACGAAACGGTCGCGCGTCATCGGTTATATTGCTGAAACCGGTTGCGAAGTCCGACCATGGTAACTGATCTCGCTGCCGAAGCCTCATGATGTCCGTGACGAGGATGAGCAATTTCCGCTACCCTCATCGCGAGGCGCGGCTCACGGCGTATGCTGAACGCTGTTCAGGCTTGTGAAACGTGAATCGGAAAACCGAAATACTTAACCGCAGACAAACGCAGATATCCGCAGAGGGTTTTGTACAAAAAACCGCTCAGCTTTCCTGGTCAGCGGTTACGGGTCACTGGTCACGGGTCACCATAGTTTTATTGCCGCTGATGGACTTCAACAACAAAAACCACTTAACCAAGGATAAACGCACATTTTATATACCGGAACCCGGAACATTGTTCACTGACCGCCAGTAGATTGTCGAATTGAACCGCCGAGGGCGCCGGCAAGATCCAATGATTGTCTGCGGTTGATAGAGTCTTCCGGGTTTTGAGGCAGGTTTTAGCGGCTGGTCGATGAAATCAAAATGACGAACCGACCGAAAGGAGAGCGATGATGGCAAAGGCGTACTGGATTGCGTTTTACCGTTCGATCAAGAATCAGGAGCGGTTCGCGGCGTATGCAAAACTCGCAGGGCCGGCGATCGAGGCCGCGGGAGGGAAATTCCTGATCCGTGGCAACCCGGCCAGAGTCTACGAGTCGGGCCTCCACCAGCGGGTCGTGATGATCGAGTTCGACGACGTGCAGCAGGCGATCGCGGCTCACGACGGAGCAGCCTACCAGGAGGCCCTTAAAGTTCTTGGCGATGCGGTCGATCGGGAGATCCGGATTGCAGAGGCCGTCTGACTGCTCGTGAAACGTGAAACGTAAAACCTGACGCGAAGCCGTGCCAAGACCACCCCAGACACGGAAACACACGGAATTGAAGCCATCCCAATTCTGAATTCAAATCATTTCCGTGTGATTCCGTGACTAAGGGTTTTTCCGATTCACGATTCACGATTTACGATTCACGACAGATAACCTGAATTGGGAGGGATCCAGTGCGTTACGAACTCTACTATTGGGTGCATATCCAGGGCCGCGGGGAATTCGTCAGGCTCGCGCTGGAAGAAGCAAGTGTGGATTACGTGGATGTCGGACGCGAATCGGGGCCGGGCATGGGCGTGGAGGCGATTCGGCGTTTTCTGCAGGACTTGAGCGTCGATCATCCCCCCTACGCGCCACCATTCCTGAAGGCGGGCAAGCTCGTGATCGCTCATGCGGCGAACATACTTCACTATATTGGGCCCCGCATCGGCCTCGCCCCGAAGGCCGAGGGACCGCGCCTGTGGGCGCATCAGTTGCAGCTCACGGTCACGGATTTCGTGAAGGAGATCCATGACACGCACCATCCGATCGCGAACAGCCTTTACTACGAGGAGCAGAAGCCCGAAGCGCTGCGGCGCAGCCAGCGGTTTCTGGCGGAGCGGCTCCCGAAGTACCTGGGCTATTTCGAGCGCGTCGTGAAGGCGAACGGCCACGGCTGCATGGTAGGCCGCAGCCTGTCCTACGTGGATCTTTCGATGTTTCAGCTCATCGAGGGGCTGCGCTACGCCTTCCCGCTGAACATGCAGCGGATCGAGCCCACGTATCCGGGCCTGGTTGCGTTGCGCGACAAGATTGCGGCACGGCCCAACACGGCGGCGTATCTGAAGTCCCCGCGCCGCCTCCCGTTCAACGACAAGGGGTTGTTCAGGCACTATGCCGAGCTTGATGAAATTTCTTGATGGATGATGGACAAAGCGTGACGTGCCAAAGCCTCGCCGCAAAGCTGCGCGTGACGAAGTGAACGGTGCATGACTTATGCGGCACGGAACTGGAAGTGCGATGACCTGCAAGGTCTGCGGAAATGAGGAGGGCAATATTCCCTATACCGCAAGGGAAATGATGTACGGTACGCGCGAAGCCTTCCCTTACTTTCAGTGCAAGTCCTGCGCCTGTCTGCAAATCCTGGAATTTCCGGAGAACATGCGCCCACATTATCCTCGGCGCTATTACAGTCTTGAAATTTACGATGGAAGGAAATTCAAGGGGCTGGCGGGGCAATTCAGAAAGCTGCAGTACCGGGCTTCCGTCTTTCCGTCGGGCGTTCTCGCTGCGCTCCTGAATGGCGTCCTGGGCAAGCGTGAGTACTGGATTTTCGAGGGGCTGGGGGTGGCTCAAAAAAGCCGGATTCTGGACGTCGGCTGCGGGAATGGACGAAGTTTCCTGTATCCATTGGCGGAAATCGGCTTTGTGGGATTGATGGGTTGCGATCCCTTTTTGGAGCAGGACATTCATTACGCCAATGGTCTCCGGATACGTAAAGGCTCGGTGCACGAGATGAGCGGCACCTGGGATGTGATCACCTACCATCACTCTTTTGAGCATGTTGCGGACCCGCAGGCGCAGCTCAATCGCGTGGCAGAATTGCTCGCGCCGGGGGGGCTGTGCATCATCCGCATACCGACGGTGTCTTCCTGGGCCTGGGAGCACTACCGCACGAACTGGGCCCAGCTGGATGCCCCGCGGCATTTTTTCCTGCATTCACGGGAAAGCATGGAGAGGATGGCGGCGCAGGCCGGCATGGAACTGTACGGCGTTGTCTATGACTCCAATCACTTCCAATTTTCCGGCAGCGAAAAACTGGTGAATGACGTGCCGCTCTCGGCGCCCTGCACACCCGGGCTCGTGAATGCCGTAAAACGGAAAATAAAAAAAATGGGCTACGCCCGGAGGGCCAGGCAACTCAACCGGTCCGGTCGCGGCGACCAGGCCGCCTTCTTCTTTCGGCGCCCGACTGCGATTAATCCGGGCGCCGGGCCTTGCCGAAACTAATGGTGAAGCCGGGCATCCCTGAGCGGCTGCCCGCTTGCCGCTAGAAGCTGACCGAAATCTGTTTTCCCAGAATTTCTATCGTCGGCGGCAACCCGCCTTTGTGCGTTACCACGGTTTCGTCTTCGGTCGTCGAAATCCGCGCAGACGCGTTTGTGACATCGCTTTGTTGCGCCAGCGTCTGTTCCGAACAGCTCGACTGAGGGTTCTCACTGGTGATCGTGCAGGGCGCGACGATGCGGGCCGTGACGCTTATCACTGCGGACGATTGCGCAATTGCCTCGCTGGCGGCCAGGCTCGCCGTGACGCCTGTTGCGATCAATAGGATACACATACCAACCTGCAGATCATCGAATTCGAGCAGGTCACGTGGCCCTTTCGCCCTCATGCTTTTTCCTCCTTGGATTAGCAGAGCGGTGGCTCTTTACTATGTGCGTCGAATGATTCTTCCTTGGCGTCCTCTGTATTCCCAGCGGAGAGGTATCGAACGCTTACTTCAACTCGAAGACCCTTGAAAAGGCCTTCTCCCGGCGGCGCGGCAGGTAGCAGTTCACCTTCATGCGTACGGTACCACTTTGAGCGTTCTTCGCGAAGCTCAGGATCATGAAGTTCTCTTCGGTTCGCGCGGAATCCTCGCGGTTTGCGGGCACGGCCTCAAGGTATGCGATCGGCAACGGGGCCACGCCCGCGACGGGGACCTGCGGCCACGCCTTGGGATCCACGTCCTGTCCGAGCACCCAGGCGTCCTTCGCATACTGGCTGCCGGTGCCGGTCGCCGCCCAGATGTAATTCCCGTCATCTTCGACCAGCGACATCGGCGAGGTGACGATCTCCATGAGCTTGTTTCCACCGGGAAGCTCAACCTGCGCGATACGGCCGAAATGGGCGTCACCAGCCAGGTAGATCAGGTCGTGCGGCGTCGCGGCGAGTATCTGGCACAGCTCGCTGTACTGGGCAGGGAATGAACCCAGGTTGGGCTCGACGCCGGGCGGGCCATCGAACAGGACCTGGCTCCCGGCGATGAGGCCGGGACCTCTGAGCCGCAGTATCCAGTTTTTCAGGGCCAGCAGGTCCGCGGCATCCGCGAAACGGGGCTCGGGTGCATCCCGTTTCGTCCGGTTCCGGCGCATGTCGAAGACAAAGATCGAAAGATCATTTCCGATGTCCATCGTGTGCGTGGACCGAACCGTCTGGAACGCATCGCGCAGCGCCGTGGAGAGGATTTCCCAATCCGTCCACCGCTGTGGCTCGAACAGCTGCGGCAGCGACAGGGTGTCTTCGGGGTATCCGTTCCAGTAGTCGTGATCGCTCGTCGTGAAACAGTTTGCGCCCAGGCTCAGAAGGCCGCCCAGCTCCGTCCAGGAGCTGCCGTATTTGTTGAGAAAGCACTCGGCCAGCGTGTCGCGGGAATACCCGCCGCTCATCTCTCTCAACAGTCCGCGGTAATAGGGCGCATCGAGGTAGACCTGGTTGCCCAGAAACAGCTTCAAATCGGGCCGCGACGTGATCGAGCCGTACAGCTGGACGTAATGCCGCGCCACTCGTCCCTCGTCAGGCTGTCTGGAGTAGCATGAGCCCGCAAATATCTTGAATGGCCCGCTTTGTTCCTCTGGAAGGAACGCCGATTGATAGGCAATGTACGCGGGTGCTCTTGCCGTTGCCGGGAAAGCGGCCTCTGGCAGGTGTGAGATCCGCCGCGAACCGACTTGGCCTTCAAGGCCCCAGCGGTCCAAAGGAACATGTATCGGCAGGGACAATGGCAGCGTCGCAGCCTCGGCATACGCCTCGTCGGCACCGGTCGAGTCGTTGACGAGAACCAGGCTATAGCGCCTGCCGGGGGAGAGGTTGGAGACGGTGATCTCCCGGTACCAGCAGTTGAAGCCGTCCTTGTTGACCGCAGGCTTCCAATCGCTCGCCTGGAGCAGGATCTCTTCTACTTTTGTGCGAGTCAATGGGTCCCAGAGGCTGAGCCTGTGGTCAGCCATCGGGGCCGCATGATCCAGCTTGCCGATCCAGACCCGCAGGCTCCGGGCGGACACGTCCTTCGGCACCACCATATAGTCGCTCGCGGCGTTTCGGGGCGGATCGGTCTGCTCGACCGGGCTTTCCATCTGCAGATCCGAGGCGTCGGCCGTGGTCGCAGCGGTTGCGACTCCCTGCCCGATGGCAGCGAGCGTCAACGCCGTGGTCGCGGGCTGGAAGAACAGCGGCACGGTGTTGAGTAGCTGCCGCGTCGAGACGTAACCGAGGACGCGTTCCTCCGACCATCCCTGCTGGCGCAACTCAAGGTAGGCGACATCGTCACGGGGGAAATAGGCGAAGCGGGTCAAGCGTCCCTCGCTGCGCGCGAGCCGCACGAAGGCGATCATGCCGGGGGCCGCGGCGAGCGCGGCGCTGAACAGCCGCGCCTTGACGCCGGCGTTTCTTCCCTTGTAGATGCGGCGGACCTCGGCGACGTCGTCGGTCAAGAGCGTTCCGCGACCGTTTGTGATGCGGATGAGCTGGGTCGTCTCACCCAAACGATCGATGCTCGGGACGTACCCGAGAAGATAGGCCTTGCGAAAAGGCCGATTGGCCACGCGATGCTCCCCTTGTTCTGCGGACGTGTTGGCTTACAGATCGAGCTGAGCCAGAAGTCGCTGCCGTAAGCGCCGATGGTTCGCCTTCTCGGGTTAGCTGGAGAGCGGATCCTCGGGCCACGGACTTAACGCGTATCGCCTCCAATCTCCGCCGACTCTCAATTGAAAGTCGGCAGTGGACAACGAGGCTTCGTTCGCGTTTCCCCAGAATGATGCTACACCACCGTTTGGCTCGCGTGGTCACGCGGCAAAAAATAGAAGTTGAGCGTACAAGTTTTAAACTAGCCGGTATAGTTTAAGACTACTAGTAACGCATGGGACGACCTGCGGGCGCGAACTCCCGGGTCAGTTATCGGTTGGGACTACGGCTGTGGATGCCCCGTCGGAGCCGAGCCAAAAGAATTCGAGCGCTGATCAGATCGCACAAAAATCCGACGACACGCACCAGTCGAAACGCATGCTGAAGAAAACCGCCCGATACCACCATAACGTCTATGTCATCGAGCTCGACAGGGCGGTGCTAAAGGAATCGCGGTTTCGCCGCGCGAATCCGGAGTACGATCCTGGCAAGCCCTGCGTCTACGTGGGAATGACTGGCCTCACCGTGCAGCAGCGCTTCGCCAATCACAGGAAGGGCGTCAAATCGAACCGCTTCGCGCATCAATACGGCATCCGCCTCCTGCCGGAGCTCTATGAATGCTTCAACCCGATGCCGTACGAGGGTGCGCGCGAGATGGAGGTCGAGCTGGCGGTGGGATTGCGCGAGGAAGGATATGGCGTGTGGCAGGGATAGGACTATCTGCTCGTGATGGATGACAGGCCATCAATTTCGAATTTTAAATGTTGAATGTTGAATCATGAGCGATGAAGCGATGAGCATAGTTGAGTCGTGGTCGCGGTTGTATTGTTTGCGACGCGTAACGCGCACAGCGTGGGGGAGTGCAGGTCTCATGCTTTTCCTCGCGTTGTGCGCGTGCACGCAGATCACGCCGCGCGCGAATGTCTCCTACGTGGAGCGGCCATCGGCGAACTTCGATGAGCGGCGGCCCAATTTCGTGATCATTCATCACACGAGTAACGACGACGCAGAGCATGCGTTATCGACGCTGACCGATCCGCTGCGGCGGGTAAGTTCGCATTACCTCATCGCGCGCGACGGAACGATCTACTATCTGGTCGATGAGCTCGACCGTGCGTGGCACGCCGGGGACTCGTACTGGGGCGGCAGCCGTGATCTCAACTCGGCCTCGATCGGGATCGAGCTCGATAACAACGGCGAGGAGCCCTTTGCCAAACCGCAGGTCGAATCGTTGCTGACCCTGCTTGCGGACCTCGAGGAACGTTACAAAATTCCCGCCGCGAATTTCCTCGGTCATGGGGATGTTGCGCCTGCGCGCAAGACCGACCCGAGCAGGCTTTTTCCGTGGAGGCGGCTTGCCGAGAGCGGATTCGGGCTATGGTGCGAGCCGCCTTATCCGGAAGTCTCCGGGGAACCCGATACCGCGACGCTTTTGGCCGCCTTCGGCTACGACACCCGGGATCTCGACGCCGCGGTCGCCGCCTTCAAGCGGCATTTCGCGCCGGCCGATACGTCAAACGAGGTAACCGCCGAGGATCTCGTGCTATTAAATTGCCTGGTGGTCAAGAAAACACTGACCACTGACCCGTGACCAGTAAGGGGTGAGGAGTCCGAGCGGGTCGCCCGAGGTTCCGGGTTCCGGGTTCCGAGTTCCGAGTTCCGAGTTCCGGGTTCCGAGTTCAAAGTTCCATGTTCGAAGTTCAATGCGAGGAACTTCGCGTACAGCCATCGCCCAAATTTGAAACTTGAAACTTGAAACTTGAAACTTGAAACTTGAAACTTGAAACTTGAAACTTGAAACTTGAAACTTGAAACTTGAAACTTGAAACTTGAAAC
>Ga0209536_100010725_pt1 | contig 13477 bp, 11 predicted proteins | sample DeeMarSeWOR28_12_FD_187461 | JGI IMG/M metagenome (GOLD analysis project Ga0209536, IMG submission 187461) | Marine sediment microbial communities from White Oak River estuary, North Carolina - WOR-2-8_12 (SPAdes) (version 2) | ecosystem: Environmental > Aquatic > Marine > Intertidal zone >...
GACCCCGATAATTACGGTCTCACTTATACTATTCCAAAGCCGCATTAGTCTTAAGTTGTCCACAAGACCCATGTCGTGCACGGATAACAATGGCCTTTGTTCTAGAGATATGTCATCAGGGTGAAAACGGTAAATTTGTCCAGGCGTTCCTCCACCATGGACGGCATCTACGATAACCAATTTATCAGTGTCCCCGATAAACTGCCATAAATCAGGGCATGTTCCTCCATCTATAACTCTTACATCGGGCAGGGCGGTCTCTGCCAAAGCATTTGTTACATGACAACCAATCCCTTCATCCCTTAATAGAGCATTCCCTATTCCTAAAACAAGTTTTCCCATTCCTTGCATTCCTTTGAATTATTGCTAGCAAACCCTAAATTTGCCCATGTCTTGCCCTTTAGGACTGAGCAAATGTATAGAACAAGCGAGACATGGGTCGAAAGCTCTTACAATACGTACTATCTCGAAGGGATTAGTCTCATCCTTTATCTTGGTTCCCGTGATAGCTTGTTCTAATGGTCCAGGTCGATCTTCGTCATCCCTGGGCGAGATATTCCATGTAGAGGGGGTTATAACCTGGTAATTAGCAATTTTACCCTCTTTTATGTCTATCCAGTGCCCCAGGGCACCTCTAGCTGCGCCGACCAAGCCCATTCCGGTGGAGTCCTCAGGAATTTCATAACTTATGTATGCTGGATCACCAGGCTTCAGCTCTAGAACCCAACCGGTCATAGCATCGGCTATAAGTTTAGTTTCCAGGGCTCGAGCAAGATTGCGTCCCATGACGGAAAACATATCTTTCGGTTTCAAATTTGCTCCGGATAAAGTTGAATCAACCAGATTCTTTACTCCGGGATTGCCATTGACATAGTTGACCATGATTCGAGCTAACGGCCCGACTTCAAAAACGGTCTTATCATAGCGGGGTGATTTCAACCAGGAATAAGCTCCTCTCTTCTCTTCATCAGGAACAACATCTCCCTGGGAAGGGTGTCTGCCGCTGATAGAATCGGCATACCAGGAATGCTTTACCTGTTCAGTGATTTTTGTCGGGTCGAATTCATTAAATTTGAGATCTGTGGAAGTTATCCCCGGCTTAAAGAATCTTTTTCTCTTGGTGAGATCGGCTTCTTTTCCGTCCAGCTCATACGAACCGTAAGCGAGCAAGTTCCCGCAGCCATGCCCGATTTCGAAGTAATCTGAATAAACACCGGCTACCGCGATTACATCAGGTAGATATACATTGTCAATAAATTCCTGAAGTTCCTTTAACCTCCACAGAAAGGATGCCATATTGTCAACTGAAGGTATAGAGGTAACACCACCGGGCATTATGCCCATGTTGTGCGGCATCTTACCACCGAACATACTGAGCATCTCTTGGCCCTTGCGGCGCATATCGAATGCCGCGACATAGTGTGCTACCGCTTGTTCATTGACGTCATCGGGTAAGCGATAATCACCTTCATAGCGGGGGACAAAAGGTCCCAGTTCTCCGCGGGAGATAAAGTTCTTTATTGAATTTAAGGCTGGATTATTTCCCTCATATTTGGCTAACTTAGCCACATCAACATAATCGAGGGCTACCAAGTGATAGAAATGGAGGATGTGGTCAGCGATATGGGCTGCCCCTAAAATTAGGTTACGAATAATTCTTCCGTTATCGGGAATCTTATCAGCTACACCGAAGGCACTATCCAAGTTCAAAGTAGCAGCAGTAGAATGACTTGTGGGACAAACTCCACAAATTCGCTGAGTTATCCGCTGTGCATCACGGGGATCACGGCCCCTCATGATTAGTTCGAGGCCGCGGAACAATGTTCCTGAACTTTTAGCCTCTTTTACTTTACCACCCTCGACTATCGCCTCTACCTTAAGATGTCCTTCAATACGACTTACTGGATCAATTATAATCTTGCCCATTAATTTAAACCTCCTCTGGCAGAGCAGCTTCGCTAGTTTTTTCATAAAGGGGAGATATGTCAAAGAACCCAGGCTCAGTGCATCCAATACAAGTGGCACCACAACCTACACACCAATTCACCTTATTGTTCCAAAGTCTCACAGGACAATCGGCATGAGTTATAGGCCCTCTGCATCCTAATTCGTAATTACACCCGGGGTCGCCGAACTTTTTAGCAAACTTATTCTCATCATAATAGGCGCGTCGTGGGCAGTTCTCATGGATTGTTTGACCGTAGAAAACTTTGGGGCGTCCAAGTTCATCCAGATCCTCAGGTTTTGGCAAACCGGAAAGCAAGATGGTCGCTACCGTACCCACAAACCAGTCGGGGTGTGGTGGACAACCGGGAATATTTACCAGCGGGGTATTGATGCCTTTAGCTTGAAGGATCTCGCCGACACTGCGGCACTGGGTAGGGTTGGGATATGCAGCAGGAATTCCGCCAAAGGCGGCACAGCTACCCAAAGCAATGACTGCCAGAGCGTCCTTGGATAGTGTTTCTACCCATGATTTCATCGTTACCGGCTTTCCATCCTTTTCTCCAACCACCCCATGAATACCACCTTTAGCTGTAGGTATAGCTCCCTCTACAATAAAGATGTAACCGCCCTTTTTATTCTGCGAGGTATCAACCATAATTTCAATTATCGGGTCTCCTGACCCTGCCATGACAGTAGGATGAAACCTCAGATTTATATGACTGCCCGGGAGTACTTCGTCAACCAGAAGGTTCTTGATAGAGGGATTTATAACATTGAGAAGAGAGACTGAGCAGCCGGTACATCCAGCTGTCTGTAACCATATCGCGGGGTATTCTTTTGTATCCATAAACCTTTACCTACCTTTCGACTTGTTTTCGCAAATCCTCCAATAAGGAGTATTTTCTTCAATCATAGACCCAAGCCTCCAATCATTTCCTTGACCTTTAATTGAAGGGGAGATTCATCCGGTAGTTCAATTATAGGTCTTCCCTTCAGTTCCAAAGCCTCCAAATTGTCGTCTTCTGGAATTAGAGCAATAATCTGAAGGTCGGATTCATCGATTGCCTTTTTTATCTCCAGTGATAACTCTCCTTTGACTCGATTAACTATAAGACCGACATTACCTATCTTTGATCTTAGTTCCCCAATGAGGTTCTTCATTCGCGCTGCAGTGGTGATGCCTCTCATAGTAGGGTCAGACATAATAAGGAGAACATCCACATCTCTAGTAGTTTGGCGACTAATATGCTCCATACCTGCTTCGCAATCCATCACAATATACTGATATTTATAATCTTTAACTAGCTTATCCAAGGAGACACGTAGAAACTCATTAGAGGCACAATAGCATCCAGGCCCTTCTGGACGTCCCATAGCTAGAAGGTCAAAGCCTCTAGATTCTACCAAGGATTCCATTATCTTGTTAAACAAGTATTCCTGCTTGGCAATAGTAGGGTTAAAACGACCCTTGGAGACATCATCAGTCATCTTTTCCCGTACTCTGCCCACCGTCTTATCATCCTCTAAGGACAAACCCAAAGCCTGGTTAAGATTGGTACTGGGGTCGGCATCTACAGCCAGTACCAATCCTTTTTGTGAAAGGAGTTTAACTATTAAGGCAGCGATACTGGTCTTACCAGTACCTCCTTTTCCTGCGATAGCAATAGTTTTCGTCATTTCTTGGCCCTCTTTTCAGATAAATTTGAGGACGGTAACAAGCTAACAGGCGATAGCTTCACCACTGCATTATACTCTGGAGGGCAGACTTCCAGGCAAGTACCACATTTAGAGCACTTCTCCTGGTCTATTACTTTAACTTCCCCTTTACCACCCTTGATTGCTTCTGTAGGACAGGTCAAAACGCAGTGTTCACAGGCTCTATCACACTTGTCTGGAAGGATATAATATACAGTGAGTTCCGGACATACTCGAGCGGGGCAGCGTTTCTCCACAATATGAGCTTCGTATTCATCCCGGAAATAACGTAATGTTGTGAGAACAGGATTTGGAGCCGTCTTCCCCAAGCCGCAAAGAGAACCCATCTTAACATCCTCAGCCAACGACAGAAGAACATCGATATCCTCTATCTTGCCTCGACCAGCAGTGATGTCCTCCAAAATATGTAGCATCTGTAATGTCCCCAACCGACACATGGTACACAGGCCACAAGATTCCTTGGTTGAGAAATCAAGAAAAAACCTCGCAGCATCCACCATGCAATTATCATCATCCATGACAATCATTCCCCCTGAACCCATCATCGAACCGGCCTCTCTAAGGGAATCATAATCGATGGGGACGTCAAGCAAGGCCTCGGGGAGACAACCGCCTGAGGGGCCTCCTATCTGTACAGCTTTGAACTGTTTATCTTTTACAATTCCACCACCGATATCGTAAATGAGCTCACGAAGTGTTCTTCCCATAGGCACCTCGGCTAATCCCGAATTGGCTACTTTGCCTGCCAGGGTAAACACCGCTGTGCCTTTGCTGCCTTCAGTCCCGATGGAGGAAAACCAATCTCCCCCTCGTTCAATTACCAAAGGAACATAGGCAAAGGTCTTAACATTATTTAACAGAGTGGGTTTATTCCATAATCCAATTTCGGCAGGATAAGGTGGTCGTGGTTTAGGTGTGCTTATTCTCCCTTCAACAGCTGCTATCAGTGCTGTTTCCTCGCCAGAGACGAAAGCACCGGCTCCGGCTGCTATCTCGATGCGAAACCCAAAATCACCACCCAAGATATTATCTCCTAGAAGACCTAATTCCTCCGCTTGCTTTAAGGCAGTCTGGATACGCTCAATAGCTAAAGGATATTCAGCGCGGACGTAGATATACCCTTGCTCAGCGCCTATTGTATAACCGGCAATAATCATGCCCTCGATAACCTGATGTGGGTCGCTTTCTAATAAAACCCGGTCCATAAAAGCACCGGGATCTCCCTCATCAGCATTACATATGACATATTTCGGTGCATTGCTATCCTTGCGGCATAACTCCCACTTTTTATATGTAGGGAATCCAGCCCCTCCCCGACCTCGTAGCCCAGATTCTTTCAGTTCTTCAATTATCTCCTGAGGTGTTACTCTCAGCGCCCTGTCCAATGCGCTATAGCCACCGTTAGCGATGTAGTGATTTATGTTTTCTGGGTCAATGTATCCACAGTGGCGCATTATAAGGCGAAGCTCACGCTCAAACCTGGGGAGCTCGGGAATGGAAATTGTTTGTCCCTCACCACCCTCAACAGTGCCCAAGGCAAGCTCAAGGCAAGGGTCATCGCCAGCAACGTAACCTTCCACGAGTCTGCGTATGTTCTCTGTGTTTACATTGGCATACGCGACGCGAAGAGAGTCAGGCTTGGATATGGTAACAAAGGGATCAGCATAACACAAACCCGTGCACCCGACCTGGACAACAGGGACGTCCAGACTGTGACGTGTTAGCTCTCTATTAAAGGCATCAACTACATCCATGGCTCCGGCTGCTCGACCGCAAGTAGCCGTACCGACAAGAATATGATTGCCCTTCTGCAGGACTTCCCATTCAGTTTCCGCTTTATTACGAATTTCGTCGTAAGTCATGTTCAACATAAGGTGGAGACAGAAAAATTAGGTTAGGTATGCTGTCTCAACTTTTTTCGCTGTGTTGTTCTTGCTTATACGGCACTAAAGCTTCTTCTACCTTAAAAGGTGTCATCTTGGGATAGATTTTGTCACCCATTACTATCACGGGAGCCAGCATACAACACCCGATACAAGCCACCCTTTCCAGGCTAAAATTACCATCATCGGTAGTCTGGCCTACTTTAATGTCCAACTCGCGTTCCAATGCGTCCAGAATAAGTTTACCACCCGCTAAATGACAGGCAGTCCCCATACAGGCCACAGTGTGGTGTTTCCCTAACGGGGCAAAACGAAACTGATTATAGAAAGTAGCAACTCCCCAAACCTCAACTTCTGGCATCTCTAAGAAGCCAGCAATTTTCTGCATCCCTTCCTTGGGGAGATACCCCAGACTTGCCTGAACTTCTTGTAACAGTGGAATTAAGTTTGTCTTGTCCTTTTTATGCGAGCTTAAAATCTCGTCTACCGCTTGGCTAGTTTGCTCCTCTGTAATCATTCTTTAAGCTGCTTAGCAAATCCAGGCAAGAAAGCTCCTATTCCGGTCGTTTCCCGGGGGCCAATTATTATTTCCCACTTGAGGTCCAGAGCATCTTCAAGCTCACCTTTGATTCTGGACACTTTTCCTGGGATAACCAGTTTTCTATGTTTTACCTTATCCTCAATGCCACATTTCTTGATAAATGTTCCGACGGAATCACCGCCAAACTTACCTGCTGCCCAGGCAGTGAGCACACCGAGTCCTTCTGCATCCTTAACGCAAACATAAGCGGGAACCTTGGTAGCCTCAACCGCCGATGAAACAAGGAAATAGGTCAAAGCCCAGTTGGAGGTGACAAGAACCGGGGATAATTCGTTTGGCTCTCCTACTTCATAATACTTCTCCTCAACTGCCATAGGAAAACGGGGGTCGGTATAGATGTTGAGCCGTTGCACCAGAATAGGCAACAGAGAATGCTGGTTAAAATCAGAAAAGACAATAATGCTGGCCCATTTATTTATAAATGTTGAGCCCACTAGCATTTCCTCGAGCCCATCTTTAGCCATGAAACAAGGAAAACCGATAGTTGGATAACCAAGAGCCTTGAAACCTTGTTTCAAGGCCGCTTTCCTAATGAAAGTCTGGTCTTTTATCGCCTCCAACAAATTTTTCGAACCCGGGTCTAGGACGATTTCCTCGACCCCGGCATCCTTCAGCTTCGTGGTTAGAGGAATAAGTTCTTCAACACTTCTCCCACGAAGCCCAACTGGAGTTAGGTTCTCCTTGATTCTTGGGATTGCCGCATCAATATTTTCCTTCGTTATGGGGTAAACAAGTGGATGTCTGTCTGCGCATATATCTCGTGCAGCAAATAAGGCGTCCATATCTTCTGAGATTAAAACCATGCCCAGGTCCGTTGAATCATAGACTTTCTTCACTAAATCCAAAAACTTGTTCTTGTCTCCCGATTCAGAATAGAGTGCCAAGAGGTTTGATTCTAGATTTACACCGACCCAGGGAAATTGTAAATCCTTTATCTTCTTTATTTTCTCCTCGATTTTAGCCTTGTCTTCTTTGTCTGATATAAGAAGAGAAATGCCAGGAGAATGAATAAAAGTCTTCTCGTGTCGATAGATTACTTCTTCGTTCCCGATTTTAACGGCATTATCACCTGAACCTATCGTAACAAGCTTTATCGGCGGTGCCAGAAGGTCCAGCAGTTTGGCTTTCGTTTCATCGGACAGGTAAGGACATTTGTCCACAGTAGTCCCACCCGATGCCAGCTTCATAGCAAAAGCAAAACAAGTGGGAAAACCACAATCCTTACATGGTCTTTTTCCCGGAAGCATCTTTACAATCTCAGAACCTGCAATTGGCATGGCAAACCTCCTCAATTAAAACTGAGATATGATTATTAATCTCAACTCTTAATGATTATTGTATTTATGTTGGAAGCTCTACTTCCCCTTTTAGCCAGGGATGGCCTGTTTTTTCTAAAAATTCCAGTAGCTCATCCACGTTTTTAACATCTGCCTCGGTTGCTATTTTATCGTATAGACCTTTCGCATCCAGGGCGTCTTTAAATCTTTCCTTTATCTCTTTAGGCATCCATACTATCCTGGCCAGACCACCATCCGCCTGTATGAATTTAGGAGACCTCAGTTGCTCCAGTCCGGTTCCCAATCTTCCTTCTATTTGTTTACCTCCGGAAGTTTCTCCAGCCATGTGAGAAAAAGTCTCTCCGATTACAGTTTCACCTTTATATTCTCTGTGCACTACTCCAAATGCATCGACTTCAGGAATGTAATATACAATTGCTTCAAAACAGCCACAAGATGTATGAGGGTGCTCAAATGCGCTGTAGAGATAAACCCTATCATAAGTCCCCAGAGACTTCTCTGCTTCAATTGAGTTGGCTCCAGAATATTCACCTTTGACAGGATCTATAAGGTCACCCTTTGGTATAGCAAATATGGGTCCGTCGGGGTCAATCTTGGCAGCGGCCCTGCCGTCAAACCAGTTTATAGCTCCACAGTTAGCAATTCTATTCGGAGTAATAATAGAGATGTGAGTTGGAGCGAAACTCTGGCATAGGACACAACCGTAGAAGGTATCGACATCCTCATCGTTCAAGGTCCTTGCCCGTTCATCCCTGGCGGCATAAACCTCCAAAGCGTGGGGGAGAAGCTCCTTCACCTTTTTTTCATCGGTGATAATAGTTATTTGGATGCTCTCGATAATCGGCATCTCTGACGTATAAAGCAAGATATAAATTTCCCCCAATTCTTTCAGGGAAGTAAAGCCCTTTTTATGAGCATCTTTATTTATCCTCATCCATACATCCTGCCTCTGGTTCATGTGATACCAACCCTCGATCATGTTAGTAAACATGTGGATCCTTCTCTCGATGATCGCCTCGGCATCCTTGTCCAGTTCGCCTCCGGCAACATCTACCAGAACAGCAATAGGATAGCTGCCACCGCCTTTGGTTTCATCGTAAGGCTGCAAATCGGCTATATCAGGTCCGATAATTTCAACTTTCTCGTTCTCTATTTCATCGGGACTTTTGACTGCTGCTAGTTCAAATTTAGCTGCTACTTTCGGCCCACCGAATTCTATATAGAGGTCTTCCTTCCTTATTACCTCTCCTTCATACTGAGGTCCTATATCTGCATGAAATTCGCCTTCCATTTTCCTTTAGTCTCCTTTCTTTAGATTAGCTATCAGGCTTTCTAGAAATTCCTGCCACTTCGCATCCTTCTTGAAATTGGGTAATGAGTAATTGGCATGGGGGAAGTAATGTTTGCAAAGCGTCATGGTTTTTAAGTGAGGTGCGAAATGTTTGAGTGTAGAAAGTCCCTGGTTACCGAGATCAGACCTTATACCAAAAAACATCACCAGGTCGTGGTTACCTTCCTTCTTAACTCCCTGCCAATCCGGGTCTTTTAGAGCATTGACGATCTCTACGACATCATAGAGGGAGGCTGGTTGTATCCCCAACTCCACGATTTTACCTCTGGTTTGCGCTGTCGCACATATTGGAATATTACAGGCTTTAGCTATATCCAGGGCATATTCCATAAGAAATTTTCCGTCAGCAGTAGATGCAAGCAAGAGGGGACCAACTACAAGCAGCGGTCTCTTAGCCTTCTTGATCAGATCAGCATACTCTCCCGCGTCTTCAATCAACTTGGCCGATTTAATTCCAGTTAAGACATTTACTCTGTGGCGTGGTATTACTGCACTCATTTTCTCCTCCTTTTAAGCCATTTTCCCTTTTACTCTAATGTATCACTGAATCTACGGAAACCTTAGTAGGATAAGTACCGATGAGCGTGGGCAATCCAATGGGTTCCCTGGGTTGCCAGCCGATTTCCTGTAAGTGTGCGCGTACTTCCTTCTTATAGACCAATGGAATATCCGCATCCCTGCGGACAAAGAGATGCAGGTCTTCGGGAAGTCCACCCCCTATATACTTCTTGTGCAGGGAAATATAATGATTGAGTTTTATCGCTCTTCCCTGCGGTGTATCGTTTCTTCTTATACAAAGCTTGGCCATCATAGGCATAGCTTTCTCTTTAGTCTCACATACATAGGCCAGGTGCTCAGGTGCCGGCTCCACGGTGTCCACAATCTCTTTTTTCCTGGCGTCCATGACCTTCCAGTCGGCCTCTTCCTTTCTGGAGAGGTATAGCCTCCTATACTTAGAGGAATGAGGACCCAAAACAACGGGCACACCCAGTCTGTTAAACCCTGTACCAATAGAAGCTGCTTTCTGAGAATATGCTCCCCAGGCTACTCCACAGGCACCTACTCTGTTAAGAACATAATCCGCCATCACTTCGTAATTAGCTCTCAAAGGCAAGGCCGCAAAAATATTGGCTATTTTTATTGCTGCGCCCGAAATATGGCTATTGGCCACACAAGAGCCAATGTTTACTACGCCGCCACCATCGAAGTCAGGAGGATATTTCTCATAAACTGTCTTTCCGTCAGCGTCCTTTTTCATTCCGGCCGCCATGGCAGCACAGCCTGTGAGAACCACGATATACTTCCTCTTAGCAAATTCCTCTACCATATCTGCAATATCATTTATATTGGGGTTATTAGAACAACCTACTATGGCAATAACTCCCGGTATTGTACCCAGAGTAATGGGTGCACCAACGTTTCTTATCTCGGTGTCCATAACTGGACCGCGTCCGGCTCTGCACTTCCAGGTCTCCATGCTTGCTGCCGTCTGCATTATCTTGAAGATCGGAACATTATTGGGACACTCCTCTTCGCATTTACCACAGCCAATACACTGTAGGAATTGCTGCCTTATTAAGTCGAAGTTACCTTTAGCGACCTCAGTTACACCAGCGCCGATATTAAAGAGATTAGGGCAAACCTGCTCACACATTTTACAGTTAGTGCACTTCTTAGCTAGTTCTATGGCTTCTGCCTCTGTTACCCAGCCTTTCTTTCTCAGAGGGGCTATTTCCATAGCTACTTTAACTGCCACTTCGGCTGCCTTGGGGGAGTCCAGAATGGCAAACTGTTCTTTATTATCCACCATTCGCCTTACTATTTCGTCTGTATCCATTTCAGAGGCGTCCTCGAGACCATACATAGCCTTGTCCAGACAGGCAATCATTGCCGACCCCACCTTGGCTGCCTCCTGCGGCGTGTCTGTTCTAATACACTGCTCGTCAGTCATAATTACATCGGCGATGCCTGCCCTCATGAAGAAAAGAGAACGGGAAAGAGGTCCGACTATTTTGGCTTTATCAGAATACCTGGTTGTCTCAAGTGCAGTACAGCAAAGTCCACAAACCTCCACCTTGTCTTCAAGGTTGTGTTCCCTGAGGTAATCAATTACCACCGTCGAGGTGGCCGGGTTATGCCCTGATACGAGGATCACGGGCTTGGTTTTATCTATCGCTCCCCAACCCATATCAACTAATGGAGTATCGGCAACTGAGGTAGGAAATCCAAACCCTACAATCTGAGCGATATCAGCCGCTTCCATACCGACATGGTCCAGCATGCTGGCATGCAAGGCCTTGGATTCATAGTCCAGCGCACTTCCCTCTTGTCCTGTATGGCAAGAATCAAGCAGGTGGCCAATTTCCTTGAAGACATATTCCAGAGCTATTTGAAGGTCTCCCAGAGTCTCAGGCTTCAGGCCGACAATTGTTCTTATATTTGGTGCCTCAATATTGATTGATCCACCCAAGTCTATCTTCTTATCGGGCCCATGCTTTTCTATTAGAAATTCCAGAATGTGGGCTCCGTGAGCGGCATGGGCAGAACATCCCATCAGGCAAGCGACAAGTACAAACCTGGCTTGTTGAGTAGCTATATCAATACCGCAGGCACCTCTTCTTCCCTCAGTGAGGTCGCACTTACCATAAGTACAGAAGCAACACAAATCACAGAACGGAGCGTAAAAAGGCTCATACGTTTTTAGTAATCTCATGTCCCACTGTCTAAGGTCGGGTATTTCCGGCATCGGTGTGGGCCCTACCGGCTCCCATGGTAAATCAGCCTTGATACGCTCTTGAATCTCCTCTAATTTCTTTGATAGCTTTTTTTCGGCTACTGCCATCTTTACTTTACCTCCGTCGTTTTCTTTATTAAACTCAAGGTCTCCGGATGTCGCAGGACAATGATATTTGCCCCAGCCAGTAATAGAGATAGCGCTGTTATTCCTTCCCAGAGTAATCCTTGTTCCTTGTTCTCCTTGGCCTGTTTCGTCTTCCAGCACTCTCCACCTAGATCAGCCATAATGGGCATCATTGTCATATTATCCTTGGTGATTATCCCAATCTGCTTGACCCTTTCCATAAGGGAAAAGCTGTATTCCATACCATAACCTAATGCTGCAGATTCAGGATCGATGACTATTTTTTCAGCAGGGAAGAATTTACCAAGTTTTACATTTAGTTCCTTTAACAAATTAATGTCCAAAGGACTTAAAGCGCTGGCATTATGTCCGTGGTCTAGAAGCGCTTTCCCTACGATCTCATAGTTCTCCTTTTGAACTGGTCCTATAAGTAGGTTCATGCCGTCGCAAGCCTCAGCGACCTTGGGCAGGACCTCGACATCTTTCTTGTCATCGCCGGAGCCATAAACAATCAAGGGAAGGTCTATAGATTCCGCCACTTTTTTTGCTAAAGCTGCCGCGTCATCCGCGGAACTATCCTTCACTGCCGGATCGGTGCTTACTAGACGGAGAAACACTGCATCTACACCAAGTTCCTCGCATTTCTTGGCCCATTTTACTGGATCGGATAGGACATCTTTGAAAGGCTGAATGAGATGTTCGGGCCAATCCGGAGGTTCCATATCGATAACCTCCAAGGCAAACTTCACCGGATTGGGATTTGATCCCTTGTCAAAAAAATGAAGGGGGAGCATGTTCTCTCCCCCAATCTTTATACTATTTTTCCCCTTCCCAATAGTTACTTCTCTGACTACCCCAGTATACTCTTCAACTGGTGCTTTATATTCCATTATTTACCCTCCTTAACTTTCAAGCCAAGCATCGGAGTACAAGGTTTCTCCCTTAAGGACCTTGGCCGTCTTAACATATTCAACTTCCTTTTGAGATAGGGAAGGTAGGTCCAAGTCTTCCCCATCCATGGTTTTGTGAATGAGTTCAACAATACTGGGCATCTCTCCCTTGGCCAGGCTCATAAGTTCCTTATCCAGTGGGTCAGCGATGGCAGAATAAAGCTTGTTCCTCTCTAGCATGACCAGATATGTGCGATTAAGGTGCGGCCTCAGTTCTTCTGGGACGCCATTCGATGTATTCGAAAGCCCTACCGTTGATTTAACTCCAGGCAAAACATCCTCAAGTATATTAAGAAATTCAAGATTTAGCACAGTGAACCTCTGCCCCTCTCCGGCGGTGCTGATTGGAAGTAGTATGGGGTCGACCCAGATGTTTTCGTTGGGGATTCCCAGTTCATTAGCATGAGCAACCGTGTCCATAATACTCTCTATCTTAGACTCAACATCTGGTGGCATTCCTTTATCCGTCATCACAGAAATCACTACATCACAGTTGTACTTTTGGGCTAAAGGAAGCATTTGTTCCTTGGAGAGACCCTTCCCCGAGGCCGAATTGAGTAGAGGCTTTCGCTTGCAAGCTTTCAGGCCTGCTTCCATGGCTACGGGATTCAGGGTGTCTATGGACAAAGGTAAATCAGTAGCTTCCTGAACCGCGTCAACCAGCCACTGCATGGTTTCTTCGGTGTCTTTCTTCATAGGACCAACATTCAAGTCGATATAATCAGCTCCGGCTTCAGTCTGGGTTTGGGCTAATTCCTGGATTACCTTGGCATTTCTCTCTCTAACTGCTGTGGATACTGCCTGAGCTATGACATGTATGTTTTCTCCAATAATGACCATGTCGAGTACCTCCGATTTATTGGTTTGGTGT
>Ga0209536_100010726_pt1 | contig 13477 bp, 8 predicted proteins | sample DeeMarSeWOR28_12_FD_187461 | JGI IMG/M metagenome (GOLD analysis project Ga0209536, IMG submission 187461) | Marine sediment microbial communities from White Oak River estuary, North Carolina - WOR-2-8_12 (SPAdes) (version 2) | ecosystem: Environmental > Aquatic > Marine > Intertidal zone >...
TGAAAAGTCCTACAGTGCCAATAGAATCCACCGTGGTTAAGGTGTTACCCGCGGAACAGGACGCATTGCCGCATTTGAGCACTTTCAGATCAGTATTTCCACTGTCATAATATGAAATAACCGGCAGGCCATCCGCCCCGATTGTTATTGAAGTGAAAAGCCCTACAAAACCAACAGAATCGACCGTGGTCCTGATGGTTCCCGATCCCGCGGAACAGGATGCATTTCCGCACTTGACGACTTTAAGATCACTGTTTGTGTAGTCACTATACGAAATAATAGGCAGGCCGTCTGTCCCGATTGTTATTGATGAGTACGGTCCGACAGCATCCGCAGAATCGAGCGTGATTATGTAGTTTCCCGAGGAACACGACGCGTTGCCGCATTTGAGCGCTTTCAGATCAGCGAATACGTTGACTGAATACGAAATAATGGGCAGGCCGTCTGACGCTATTGTTATTGACAGGTGCACACCGACATCATTAGCAGAATCGACAGTGGTTATGGTGTTTCCCGAGGAACAGGATCCATTTCCGCACTTGGCCACTTTCAGATCACCGTTTGTGACGTCATAATATGCAATGACCGGCAGGCCGTCTGTGCCGATTGTTATAGATGTGTAAGAGCCAACATCATTGGTGGAATCGACAGTAGTTGCAGTGTTTCCTGATGAACAGGACGCATTGCCGCATTTGAGCACTTTCAGATGACCGTTTGTGCCGTCATAATATGAAATAACGGGCAGGGTGTCTGCCCCAATAGTTATTGAGCTCGAACCCCCTACAGTACCGAACGTATCCACTGCGGTTATTGTGTTACCGTGAGGGTTCTGTAAAGGCGGGGGCATATTGGCGCTGATCAACACAGTCCCGTCCGGGAATTTGACCCCGCCGCTTGTTGATTCAATCATACCGGCAACGGTAAGTGTCGACGAAGGGGTAAATGTCCCGACTCCTACTCTGCTGTCCGTTACTGTCAATACATCATTTGTACCGCCTCCAAGCATTATCCGGTTTGTCCCGCCCTGCGCCCGGATACGGACATCCCCGGCGCCGCCTCCGCCGGTTGCGATTCCTATCTTCAACCGGTGTGTTGTGTTGCCGATCTTGAAATCTCCCTCTGTATTTGTCAGGTCCCAGTTGCCGCCAAACACATGAAGCCTGCTGTCCGGATTTGACAGCCCGATGCCCACATTGCCGTTGTCATAGATCGTTCCTGTTACAAGCGCCGTGCCATTCCATTTCGGAACATAATTCACTGTGATACTCCCAACCCTGGGATCGACCTCTGAAGTCAATCCCACATCATCTGTCTCACAACTGACTGTGCCGTCCGCATTGATGCCGGCCATTACCTGGCCTGTGCAGGTGCCGCCCACCCTCCTCTGCAGGTATGCTGTGTCAGCAATGATCGTTATATCGCCGCTCAATCCTCCCCCTGCCAGTCCTGTCCCTGCTGTGACGCCCGTGATGTCTCCCAAATTCAATCCCGAGATGGAACCATTTACAATGAGGTTGCCCGTTACATGCGCATTGCCTTGAAAATATCCTGCGTCACCACCCAGGCTGTACCCATAGACACCGTAGCTGTCATAGCCCAGAATCCCGTAATTCCCCGATGTGGTGTTTATGCCATACAGGCCTGCCGCACCGCTCCCGCTGGCTTTCCCCACCACTCCATGCTCACCGGACGTCCCGGTTACTTCCAGATTGCCGTTGCTGTTTGACACCCCGGTCCTCACATTCCCGCCACTGTCAATGGAAACATCATCCTGCGCAAAGACCGTGAGATGAACCAGCAAAAGTCCTGTCATCAAAATCGCTCTTGTTTTCATGGTAGTTCCTTTTCTGTTTACTTTTAGGTAGCACCGAGGCTAAGCCTCGGAACAAAAAAAAGGCCACTCCCTGAAAGGTTATTTTCAGGCAGCGACCCTACTGTACGCAGCGCCTCTTCCATGTCATTTCTGCTTTTTAATAAGAATTTCTAAATTTGCTGATGATTCTACTATAGATGATTCTTTAAGATTCACCATATGATTAAAATCATATGGGTCAATGCCGATTAAACTATCGCAACACCCTGAATCGCTGCAGAAAACTGCAGGGCATGATTTTGAAGAGTAAAGGCATATTCACTGCTGACGTCATACTCCCACATTGAAAAATGCTACGCCAACAATACCTTTTCTTTGCGACCTACGTCTTACTAAAAGAAGACAATAGTGAAAGGAAGGTTTGTGTATATATTTTAATTAAAAGATGCACGAATACACAACAAAAAAAGCCGTCAATTCTTGTCATTTTTCCCAAAGAGTCCAGCAATCTATAAATCACTACTATAGAGTTAACCGTGGAAGGCAGACTGAATCAAATGTGCTGTGCAAACAGACCTTCCGTGAACCTGCCGTGCACGCCTGAAAAACCCTTTATTTTCAAGCAGAGACAGAGGTTCGATTTCCACACGCTCCCGCCACTTATCTCTTTAAAATCAATGTGTTTACACACGTATGGCACAACCGCAAACCAACTACAACGCTTCTGTTGATATACCAGTCTTATCAATGAATTTGATTATGGCTGTTATTACTGACTTTCCCTTCTTATAAATAGCTGGCATGCGGTTTAAATATTGATGATAAATCCACCACATTATCAGTAAGGGCAAGTAACCTTGGATTCTGAATATAATCCCATCAAATCAATGAAATTGAGCCCTTCTGTATTTTGTTGATAACTTACACTAAGCAACATTTTATAACCGTGCCTGAAAATATCCTCTCCATTATTCATGAACATTATCAGGCAATAATTACTATTTCTAATTTAGGTATCATATTTTCTAAATAGACAGGAAGAGTATTATTTGATAAAGACATCATAAAGGTTCACTCGATAAAGCCAAACCCTCCGTGAGAAGGGGACGGAAAGCATAGGGTCTTAATCGTAAGATGGCCGAGCTGCCGAAGGATACGCCTTTGGTGAGTTTGGCTTTTTCTATTGTGTGATCTTTTTATTGAGACTATGAAGGAGGTGATATATAAAATTAATCGGATTTTTATTGTACTTCTTATGGTTATTAAAAAAATAAAGTCAGAAAGGAGAACATAATATGAATTGCTTAAAAGTTATCATCTGTGCATTTTTCTGCCTGGCAGCTATTCTATCACTGAGTTTGCACGAAAATTTATATGCACAGAATCTTAATCTTACATCAAATGAACAATTGGGAAAGTCCATATTTTTTGATACGGATCTTTCAATTAACCAGAATCAGTCCTGTGCCACATGTCATGCTCCTGAAGTTGGATGGACAGGTCCAGATAGTGATATTAATGCGGGCGGATCAGTCTACGAAGGGTCAATAGCAGGACGGTTCGGTGATCGGAAACCCCCGAGTTCGGCTTATGCGACCTTTAGTCCTATCTTTGGTATGGACAGAAAAGGATTGTTTGTAGGAGGCAATTTCTGGGATGGTCGGGCAACAGGATGGAAACTGGGAAATCCAGCCGCGGACCAGGCGCAGGGACCATTTCTGAATCCTGTGGAGCAGGGCCTTCCGGACTCAGCTTGTGTAGTATATCTTGTATGTACAGCCTCATACCCGGTTTCGTTCGAAGAGGTATGGGGTGCTGGCGTATGTGACATTATGTGGCCTATGGATATTGATACAACTTGTAGCACAGAAGGCGTAAGGGTGTCGCTTTCTCCTGATGACAGAGCCAAGTCAGATATGGCCTATGATCTCATTGCTCTTTCCATTGCTGCTTATGAGGACTCGCCCGAGGTTAATGCGTTCACCTCCAAGTACGATTATGCAATGAAAGGTATGGCCCCTTTAAGCAAACAGGAGCGAAAAGGTTTTGCCCTGTTTCAAGGGAAGGGGAAATGCAGAAATTGTCATCCATCTATAGATAGAGAGCCCCTCTTTACTGACTTCACCTTCGACAATCTGGGCGTCCCGCAGAACCCTGAGAATCCTGCCGGAAGTGCCCCCTCCTTTGTTGATCCCGGACTGGGAGGATTCCTGAAGAATGCCGGGTATGATGAGGATGTATATATGGCAGAGTGGGGTAAGCACAAAGTTCCAACCCTGCGCAACGTAGGCCTGAGACCAGCTGCGGACTTTGCGAAGGCCTACGGTCATAACGGCTATTTCAAATCACTCAAGGGAATAGTACACTTCTATAATACGCGGGATGTGAAGCCTCAGTGTCCCGGACCATACACTGAAGACCAGGCACTGGCAGCAGACTGCTGGCCACCGCCAGAAGTGACCATGAATGTTAACAGAGACGAATTAGGTGACTTGGGACTTACCGATGAAGAAGAAGACGCTATTGTCGATTTCCTGAAAGCGCTCTCAGACGGTTTTCAGCCGTAAGCTATTGCGCCTGATTTTGACCTAAAATTCAGAAGGGGCTTGGTCATTCCAAGCCTCTTTTTTTTATGCTTGCTTTCAAACGGTAATGCACTATTTTCGGGTTCATCCATTCTGAACATAACATGAATTTAGAGTGATTCTCTAACCCGTTTCAATTCTGATGATAAATATGTTAAATCGCTAATCGAGCAAGTCGTCATCGTTATTGATAATGTATATCAAGGTGCAGATATGCTCCAATCCGCATCTGGCGATAACCGATAGAAATGCTGACACGGGGTGCTATCGTTGACTTCTGAGCAAATCATGCAGAGTTATTTGTAGCGTCTTCACTTCTCACAGGAATAACATCTGATAATAACAGGCTTATATCTTCAGTCAGCAGCCCCTCTATTAATTCTCCTTAAAATCTGTAGTTAATCGGAAGATCACAGATTCTCTCCTTTCCGTTATAATCTTATTTATCGATTATTATGAAGAAATAAGTTATTTATGTAAAAATATCTCATGAGTTAATGGTGCGGTAAGGAGTTATTCATGAGGAAGAATCTTACAGTAGGTCTATTAAAAGAAACAAAGGATTTTGAACATAGAGCGCCGCTTGTGCCTTCTGATGTTAAGTGGTTGATTAAACGCGGCGTGTCCGTTGAAGTTGAGCGAAGCAATAACAGAGTTTTCAAGGACAGTGAATATAAAATAAACGGGGCAGCGATTGTAGATAAAGTCCGCGAAGCGGGACTTCTTGTCGGTATAAAAGAACCCCGCGTCCCTGATCTTCACTCCCACAAAATATACATGTTATTTTCGCATACCGCAAAAGGTCAGGTTCACAATATGCCGCTTCTAAAAGCATGTCTTAAAAAAAATATAACGCTGATCGATTATGAAAAAATTGTAGATTTGTATGGAGCACGTCTTGTTTATTTCGGGAAATTTGCCGGAATTTGCGGAATAGTGGACAGTCTGCATTATCTCGGTAAAAAACTCGCGTGGAAGGGAATTAAAAATCCTCTCTCCATGATTAAGCCTGCCTATGAATATGATTCTCTCAAGGATCTAAAACTATCCTTTGAAGAGGTGAAGCAATATATAGTGCGAAAAGGTTTTCCTGATAAATTGTCACCGTTTATTGTGGGAATCACAGGCCATGGTAACGTCTCAAGGGGAGTACAGGAAATTCTCGGGCTTTTTAACCCCATAGAAATACATCCCAAGAACATGCTGGAGTTTATTCAGCATCAGAGAAAGCAGAGACACAAGATGTATAAAATTGTCTTTCTCCGTGAAGAGAAGTTCCGTTCAAAGGAAGGGAAGGGATTTTACTTTGAGGAATATCTAAAGCATCCAAAGAAGTTTGAATCGAATCTCGATGTATATTTGCCCTATATAAACATCCTTGTTCATACTGCCTACTGGGACAGCAAATACCCGCGTCTCGTCACAAAGAAAATGATGAATACTTTGTCAAGCAAAGAGCCTTTTCGTATGGAATTTATCGGTGATTTATCCTGTGATGTAGAGGGATCAATCGAAATAACCCATAAAACAACATCGCCTGACAGGCCTACGTTTACATACAATCCCCAGAAAAATAAATTCATGGATGGATATAAATCGGAAGGGATAACCGTTCTCTCCGTCGACAATCTCCCGGCTGAGCTGCCCGGAGATGCATCAGACGATTTCAGCGGACGTATCAGGGATTATGTGTATCAGATAGCCGCTCACGGGATAAATGATATTACAAATCATATGGCTATACCCGCCGAAATCCGCAATGCTGTTGTTACACAAAACGGCAGACTAACAAAAGGCTATTCATATTTAAAGAAATTTATTTCCAGATAAATCTGCAAGAAGAATGATTTGTTTATTTCATGATGCAATTGTCAATCTGTATGACATTCATCAAACCTACAGATAAGTTTTGTTTATCGCCAATCGAGCCATGCTGCAGCATTACTGATAATCTATAGGTGTCATCAATTTTTGGCATTGATCTATTCTGAAGATAAGTATGTTCAAGTGCCGATTTTGATCAGTGTACAGCTTAACGACAACTGATAGAAATGTTCATGTTGGAGATGACATTGGCTGCTTTCTGTCAAAACCATGAAGAGTTATCCGTCGGCCTTCCCGGAAGGCAGTAATTTTTAAGATTCAATCACCACAACTCAATGGTAAGGCGGAAAGATCTCATCGCTCAGACAATGAGGAATTTCATCAACTTCTCACCTGCACTGATGGCGTTGATCTTAATAAAAAATTAGCAGAATGGGAGCAATTTTATAACGTTGCCCGACCCCATGGTGCATTCAGGGGAAAAACACCCTGTGAGGTGTTGAGGTCTATGTAAACATAAGCCGATATGTGTCCGGGAGGGTATGGTATATTACAAGGGGTTATGGTACAGATTAAGGCAGGGTCTCTTCGGTCACATCATCCGGCGCAGCGTCTCTTTGCTGCTGGGGATTCATCACCCATATAATGCCGAATGACTGTTCCTGATAGATCTTTGCAAGCCCGAGTCTCACGATTTCAAGCAGCGCAAGGAATGTGACGACCAGGGTAATCTTTGTCAGACCCTCTTTAAACAGGTCCTCAAACCTGATGCCATCTTCATTTTCGAGACAGGCGACAATATAGTTTATTTTGTCAGATACGGTGAGGGTCTCTCTCGTAATTTCAATGGCCTGTTCCGGGGCCTTTTCGAGCAGTTTTTTAAACGCGCTCAGGAGGTCAAACACATTTGCTTCAACGAGCATCGGTTCGGCATCAAATTCAAGCTCGTTCCTCTCAGGGATGGGTCTGCGGAAGATATGCTTCCAGATCTCTTCCCTTTTTCTCAGGTGAGCAGACGATTCTTTATAGGCCTGATATTCAAGAAGCCGTTTGACGAGTTCTGCCCTCGGGTCTTCGGCGCTCTCTTCCGATTCCTCTTCATCAGGCGGCAGGAGCATTTTCGATTTAATGTGTATGAGCGTCGCTGCCATGACAAGAAACTCCCCGGCAATCTCGAGGTTCAGGTCCTTGAGCAGATCAATATAGACCAGATACTGTCCGGTGATTTCCACAATAGGAATATCATAGATGTCGATCTTGTTTTCTTTTATTAAGTGGAGAAGAAGGTCGAGCGGGCCTTCGAAGACCGGCAGTTTGAAGTGAAAACTATTGAGCGAATCGTGATCGGCGCTTACATCCGGTAATGGTGACTCACGATTTTCAGTTGGTTCAACCTGGGTTGTAATCTTTAACTCTTCTTCTATTACCTCAGGCATTGGTCAATATTATACCATCGAAGACTAAATTTGCAACAAGAGAATGCGTTCGCGGCAGTGTACAGTTCGGCAGTGTCCACGGAACCTTTATAATTTTTTGGGACTGTGGCATGATTATAAATCCAGGGCGAATTGGCAATCATTAATTATAAGAATATCGGGGTGGAGTTCACTATAACTTTCAAAAATATTCCATTGCAGACTCTATCCGAAAGGGAATCTTTATAGTTAAAACGTTACCCGGGCATCCCCAATGATGGTTTCAGCATGAAAAACCGGGAATCGGTTGGTGAAAGCACATAACCATATGAATTAATTAAGAAATCAATATTATTGAAATGTATCGGGGAAAATCCCAGAAAATGATACTGAAATTTTTTAAGAATAGTACGCATTCGAACTTATTATTCCATTAAAATTACTTATTTATGCACAAGTATTTTCTTTATTTTATATAAACTTAGCTTTTTATTTTGAGGGGTCTAAAAAAAGCTTGCCTATGGCCAAGAATATGATATATAATAACCAGACTTTTCCTTCCGGGGGAGGTTATTAACACCTGTTTGTAAATTGTTAATAACTGAATTGGCCGTCAATTAAAGCCCAGCTTGTCACGTATAAGGGAATGATGAATTTGGAAGAAGCATGGACAAAAGCCTCTGAAGCCATTGAACATGAAGTCGGCAGTCAGACCTATGACCTGTGGTTCAGGCCTTTAAAACTTCTGACGCTTCATGACGAGCATATTGTGCTTGAGGTTCCCAATAAGTTCTTTAAAGAGTGGATTGAAGACCACTACCCCGGCATCATCTCGGATACGATTAAACAGCTTCTGAAAAAACAGGTTTCCGTTCAATTCAAGCTCTTTGAAAGAAAAGAGGACGCGGCCCTCAAAAAGATCGAGACAAAGCAGGAAAACAGGAGGGCAAAGCTTGCGAGCCGCGGTATATTTCTGAGCCCCAAATTTACCTTTGACTCCTTTGTAATCGGAGCGAGCAATCAGTTTGCCCATGCAGCCTCCAGGGCGGTGGCTGATGCCCCTGGCAAGGCATATAATCCGCTGTTTATCTATGGCGGGGTCGGTCTTGGCAAAACACATCTCATGAACGCAATCGGCAACACAATAATCGACAACAGGCAGAACATCAAGATGATGTATGCACCTGCAGAGCAGTTTACCAATGAGTTTGTCTATTCCATGAGAAACGACAAGATGGATGAATTCAAGGCGAAGTACAGGAGTCTTGATGTTCTCATTATCGATGATATCCAGTTTATCGCCGGCAAAAGCGGAACACAGGAAGAGCTTTTCCATACGTTTAACGCTCTGTACGATACGCATAAACAGATTGTCTTCTCCAGCGACCGGCCGCCGAAGGATATTTCCCCAATCACCGAGAGGCTCAGGTCGAGGTTCGGCATGGGACTCATTGCCGACATTCAGATTCCGGATGTAGAGACAAAGATGGCCATTCTCGGAAAAAAATCAGAGATGGAAGGGATGGAGCTTCCTGAGGATGTCAGCTTTTTTCTTGCCAGCAAGATAAAATCAAACATCCGAGACCTTGAAGCATGCATGATACGGCTCGGCGCGCACGCTTCTCTTACCGGGAAAACGATCACCGTTGATATGGCAAAAGAAGTGCTGAAGGACCTGATTCATGACGAGGAAAAGGCCCTGACCGTTGAGTATGTCCTGAAGCAGGTGTGTGAATATTATGGCCTGCGGGTGCAGGACATAAAGGCGAAAAAGAGGACGCGCGATATCGCGTTCCCGAGGCAGGTGGCGATGTACCTGAGCAAGATTCTGACAGATTCTTCACTCAGTGAAATAGGGAAGAGTTTTGGCGGCAAGGATCATTCAACGGTCATTCATGCCTGCAAGCTGATTGAAGAGCGTACGAAAAGCGACGAGGATTTTGAAAGGAAAATCGATTATCTGATAAAGAAGATAAAGAGTTATTAACGTATGTGTGCAGACAGTGCCCGAACATATTGTTGCCGCGTCTGCAGAATTGTCAACACATTATGAGGGCTAAAAACGATATGACTTTTTTGCCATAACCCAGGAGGACACAATGAAGCTGAAAATACAGAAGGAAGAAATACAGCATGCATTACAGCGGATACAGGGAATAGTTGACAAGAAGACAACGATGCCCATTCTGAGCCATTTTCTACTGAAGGTGAATAAGACGGCGTCATTGATGGCAACAGATCTTGATATCGCGCTCAAGGGGCCGGTGAAGGCTGAAATCAAGGGGGCCGGGGGCCTCTGCATACCGGCACGGAAATTATTTGAGATCGCGAAAGAAGTAGACGGAGAAATACTGCTTGAGGTGCAGGACAATAACTGGATCAAGGTCACATCAGGAAAAAGTACATTCAAATTAATGGGCCTTCCGGAAGAAGACTTTCCATCTCTGCCTGAAGTTGACAAATCTGAAGAGCTCACGTTGCGGGCGGACACGCTCAAGACGATGATTGACAAAACGATCTATGCAACCGGTGAAAGCGATACCCGGTATACGCTGAACGGGCTCCTCCTGCATTTTACGCCAAAGAAGAAAAACAGCGAGGTGCGGGTGGTTGGTACGGACGGCCACAGGCTTTCCGTTATTTCAGTAGGGATAGAAAATAATCTCTCAGAAGAGAAAAAGATCATCCTGCCGAAAAAGGCCGCGATAGAACTGAGAAAGCTCCTTGAAGGCTGCTCTGACGATATCAGCCTGAACATTAACAAAAACCATATATTTTTTAATATAGACGGAACGGTTCTGACGTCGCGGCTCATCGAAGGCACCTATCCAAACTATGAGCAGGTCATTCCAAAGAACAATGAGAAAAAGGTGACGGTTGACAAGCTGTCGTTTCTCAAGGCACTGAGAAGAACCTCTATCATGAGCCGGGAGAGGACAAATGCGGTCAGGCTTGACCTGGAGCCGGGCAAAATTACGCTTATCTCAATGAACCCGGACATAGGAGAAGCCAGAGAAGAAATAGCCGCCCAGTACAAAGGCGAACAGATAACCATTGGCTATAACGCACGCTATGTCATGGACATCCTGCAGGCAATGGAAGGCGAGTCGGTCGTCATGGAGCTTCAGGAGCCATTGAGCCCGACGCTCCTGCAGGAAGAGAATAACAAAAACTATACGTGTGTTGTAATGCCCATGAGAACGTAATACAGGAACCAGGGAAGAGTGCTCAGGGAGAAAGGGAATAGATGACAGAGAAGGTAATATCCAAAGGTGAAGATGAGTACGGTGCCGGTGATATAAAAGTACTGAAGGGCCTTGAGGGTGTCAGAAAAAGGCCTTCCATGTATATTGGCAATACTAGTGTCGAAGGATTACATCATCTTGTTTATGAAGTCATAGATAACAGTGTTGACGAGTCGCTGGCAGGATTCTGTAATAAAATAGAGGTAACCATTCACACTGAAGGAAGTGTAACGGTTATCGATAATGGAAGGGGCATTCCTACCGGACCGCATCCGGGCGACGCCAAAAAGAGGACTGCCGCAGAAATAGCCATGACAGAACTGCACGCAGGAGGCAAGTTTGAGAGCAAGGCGTACAAGATATCCGGCGGCCTGCATGGGGTTGGCGTTTCGGTGGTGAATGCGCTGTCCGAATGGCTCGACCTTGAAATAAAACAGAACGGAGATGTATATGAGCAGCACTATGAGAGAGGCTTTCCCACGGGACCACTCGAAAAAGTGGGAAAGACAAACAGGCGGGGGACAAAGATAACATTCAAGCCGGACTCAGAGGTGTTTGATACGCTTGAATTTAATTATGATACCCTGGTTTACCGGTTCAGGGAACTTGCATTCCTGAACAAGGGCTTAAGCATTTCCATCGCCGATGAAAGAAGCGGTAAAAAAGAGACCTTTATGTATGAAGGAGGCATTCTTTCATTTGTCGAGCATCTGAATAAAAACAAAACAACACTTCATCCGAAACCAATTTACATATATAAGGAAAAAGACAACGTTACCGTTGAGGTGGCAATTCAGTATAATGACAGTTATGCCGAGACCCTCCACTCTTTTGCCAACAATATCAATACAAAAGAAGGCGGAAGCCATCTGGCGGGCTTTAAGGGGGCGCTTACCAGGACGACCAACAGCTACGCCATCTCTTCGGGCCTGCTGAAAAGTGCCAAAGAGTCCATCAGCGGTGATGACATACGGGAAGGGCTGACAGCGGTAATCAGCGTAAAGCTTCCGAACCCGCAGTTTGAGGGCCAGACAAAGACAAAACTCGGCAACAGTGAAATCAAAGGTATTGTTGAATCTATCGTCAATGATATCCTCGGGCATTACTTTGAAACAAATCCTGCTGTTGTTAAAAAGATCATTGAAAAGGCCATACAGGCCTCAAGGGCACGGGAGGCTGCCAGAAAGGCAAGAGAGCTGACTCGGCGTAAAGGTGCACTTGAAGATTCCGGCCTTCCGGGCAAGCTGGCAGACTGTGCTGAAAAAGACCCCACCCTGAGCGAAATCTTTATCGTTGAGGGTGACTCGGCAGGCGGATCTGCAAAACAGGGCAGGGACAGGCAAAACCAGGCCATTCTTCCGCTGAAAGGGAAAATACTCAATGTTGAAAAAGCGCGTTTTGACAAGATGCTCAGCTCAGATGAAATAAAGATCCTGATCACCGCACTCGGTACGGGGATCGGTTCTGAGGATTTTGACATCACCAAAGCACGGTACCACAAGATAGTCATCATGACCGATGCAGACGTTGACGGAGCGCATATACGGACGCTGCTCCTGACGTTTTTTTTCAGGCAGATGCCTGAAGTGATTGAGAAGGGATATCTGTATATAGCGCAGCCGCCCCTTTTCAGGGTCAAGAAGGGCAAGTCTGAACGGTATATACAGAACGAGAGCCAGCTTGAAAACATGCTCTTTGAAATGGCAGTTGACGACATTGAGATTGTAAACGGAAAGTCACTGTCGGGAAAAGACATAATACCATACATACAGAATCTTTCTAAATTTGAAAAGCTCCTGGAATGGTTTGCGAAAAGAAAAAACGATACAGCGGTGCTCAAGACGCTTCTTCACTATGAACTGAACAAGGACCTGTTGAAAAATAAAAAAGATATCAATGATCTTGTCGGGAAGCTCAAAAAGGAATACCCCGATCTTTCAGATCTTATACAGAAAGATGAAGAGCATGAGTCCTATCGGCTGGAGCTGAAGAGAGAGGGGCTCAAACTTACATTTGATGACGAGTTTCTGGCATCCCCGGAGTTCAGGGAATTGAAGAATCTTTTTTCTGAACTGAGAGGACTGGGACACCCTCCTTATAATGTAAACTACAATAAAGAGAAGCATACTTTCGGAAGTTCCAGAGAGTTATTTGACTTCATTTTGACCATTGCCAAAAAAGGCATCAACATTCAGAGATACAAAGGCCTCGGAGAGATGAATCCCCAGCAGCTCTGGGACACGACCATGAACCCTGGTGAAAGGACGTTCCTGCAGGTAACTGTCGAGGACCTGGTCAAGGCAGAGATGATTTTCAGCACCCTGATGGGCGACCAGGTGGAGCCGCGGAAAGAGTTTATTGCCAAGCATGCGCTGGAGGTCAGGAATCTGGATATTTAAAGATAGCTATAAGCGATTAGCTATCAGCATTAAGCAACTACTTTTAATTTCTTGGGCTGATTGCTGACAGCTTATTGCTCATTAACAAGGAGATTAGATGGCGAGATCGACGATCAATATTGAAGAAGAAATGAGGACATCCTACCTCGATTACGCGATGAGCGTAATTGTGGGAAGGGCGCTGCCTGATGTGAAA
>Ga0209536_100010728_pt1 | contig 13476 bp, 10 predicted proteins | sample DeeMarSeWOR28_12_FD_187461 | JGI IMG/M metagenome (GOLD analysis project Ga0209536, IMG submission 187461) | Marine sediment microbial communities from White Oak River estuary, North Carolina - WOR-2-8_12 (SPAdes) (version 2) | ecosystem: Environmental > Aquatic > Marine > Intertidal zone >...
AATCTTACCGGGTGAATGCCGGATTGTGTATAATCGGGATCGAAGGTCAACCCGCCAACTCCACCCGATGAATCAAAGAAAGCCATATTTGAGGATGTGAATTCTGCAACCAATGTAATGGCATCACCATCGGGATCGGAAGCCGTTACCCTCAGATCCAGATGATCGCCCTCGGCAAGAGTCGGCGGCGTAATGGGATCTAAAACAGGCGGCAAGTCAACATTGGTAACTGTTATATCCACAAGCTGCGTATCAGCAAAACCACCGGTATCAGTTGCGATAATTCGAACCTGATGGGAACCAGCCTGAGTGTAGTCGGGATTAAAAGTTAACCCTCCAATCCCATTGGTAGAATCTACAAAAGACGCATTTAGGGGGAGGTTCTCCGCTGACAATGTAATGACATCGCCTGAATCGGGATCGGTAGCGGTTATTCTGACATCGAGATGTCCACCCTCAGCAACAGTCTGAGATAATATCGCATCAATTACCGGCGGTTCGTTAATTTCGTATGTAAGCCGCAATTCAATGGCGTCAACATAATACCATATTCGTTCAGGTGGCTCGAGATGCTCAACGCCCCGCATCCGAACCTGGAAGCTATCAACCTGATTGTTTGTAGTTATTGAATCTAAATTGTAAGGTCCGATAGTGGTCAATGTTGTAGGAATATTGGCAAAGGATTCGAATTCAAGGGAATCGATACCATAGAAATATTCAAGAACCAGGCTGTCATCAACAAACCCGGATTGCCTATGGGTCAGATATAACTCGGCCGAAATCAATTCTGAGTCGGGGTAGGATGTATTATCGAAAGTAAAGGTCCATTTTTCATAATTGGCCAGGTTGCTGTCAATATAGGCTTCGGCCCCATCCGCCGCTCCTCGGCAATTCGCCTCGGAGAATATAGGTCTTGTGGCAAACGATGAATCAACATACAACGATTCCGTCAATTGAGCGAAGCCAACCGCATATATAAAAACAATAAAAGAAAAAACCAGAAAAGCGAATTTTAAATTTTTCATCTCACCCTCGAAAAACCTACACCGAAACAAAAATCGAAATTAAGCTACCGATCGCAATCGAAAGATTACTTAATCAGAAGCATCTTTTTAGTTTTATCAAAACTTCCCGCCTGCAGGCGATAGAAATAAACGCCAGAGGCCAGGTCTGATCCGGCGGCCGATCGACCATCCCATGCTACGGCATGGCTGCCCGCCTGTAAGAAGCCATCGTGAAGAGTTACTACACTTCTACCTAGTAAGTCATATACCTGAAGTTTCACCTGCCCGGCCTCGGGCAAATTGAAACTAATATTCGTAGCGGCGTTAAATGGATTTGGATAATTCTGATTCAGAGTAAACCTCTCGGGAAGCTGGCCTTTGATTTCCACAGGCATAAAATCGGCCGATGGATTTACTATAGCGAAATCCGATATGTAAATATCGGAAACAGGGTCAAAACCGGATCCTGTAACTTCGAATTCAAGTTCGGCCAGCTCACCCGAAGCCGGACCGAAAACGCTACCTCCCAGATTGTAAATAACACACTTTATGGCTTCGTCGGTAACGTTATAATCTATCGCCATCTCCGAAGCCATCTCCCCCAGAACCAGATCGGTACAATTGAGATTATCGGAATTATACTGTATTTCAAACTGCACCGCCGACGCCTCAACTGGCAGATCCATACTAATGGGAACGGAAATGTAACCGCTTGAAGGTACACCGGTTCTCAGGAGTTCGACCACGACCGGGGGACCCTCGGGAAATCCCTGCGGGAGCAAAATGATTTCAAGTATGAAATTCACAATATCCTGAAGATCACCTATATCAACAAAACCGTTACCGTTAAAATCGGCGGCTTCCATCTGGCGTAGGGTATACGATTGAATGCCGATAATATACGCAACGATTGATAGACAGTCACCGACATTCACAAACCCGTCAAGATTGCCGTCTCCGAACCTATCCACCGTAAAATACCCGTCCTCGGCATCGAGATCTTTCGAAGTCCCTATAGAATCGATCACCTCAAGGGCTGAACTAAATACGATATCGGTAGGCCCGAATGTAGTGTCGTCGCCTACATCCACAACCAACTCCGTTATCGGTCCCTGCCCGGCGGCGATCGAATCTATTCCCACGCTGAAAATTACCACGATTATTCTTCCCGGCTCCGGTTCATTGGAATTGAACCACATGTTAATACACCTTTGAGTCGAGTTGACTTCGGGTACATCTAAGATAAAAGGATCGTAAAGAATTTCAAATTGAGCTCCGTAAATCGCACTGGTATTAAACAATCGTACATTAACAGCCCTATCGGTCGCCCCCGGTATGCCGCCCTGGTCGGAAACGATTGTGATACGGTCGTTGGGTTGATCAAAAACAACTATCTGCACAATTAGTTCCGTGACATTGTTATGATCGTCGGAAACGCTGAAAGTTACCAGAAAAGTATCCGGGCCCTGAGAAAAATCCGGCGTAAACGAAAACGTGGAACTGACCAGCGAATCTCCCTGCGCCGGCGGGAAGTTCGCGTTGGGCGGGAGGTTTCTTGCCGTTAAGGATAAAGGATCGGCGTCAGGGTCATGCGCCACAACCACGAATTGTAAAAGCTGCCCCTCGGCAATGGATTGCGATCCGATATGACTTATGACCGGCGGCATATTTATACCGCCTCCAAGAATAGAAAAATTGCCAGGTACAAGCTGCGGGACGATCAGATTGGCACCGAGCGAATCGGTCCAGGAATTATCATAGAGCGTCTCATTTTCAAATTCAATTGAGGTGGAGGTCCCGGGTATCGCCGATTGCCTGACTACGAATGTAAGATTCATGGCCGGGCCGCTGCCCCTGGGAATCAGGTTCGAAACCCAGGTTACCGCAAGAATCCTGATAACTCCAGGCTCCGAAAAATCGGCGGTGAAAGCTTCCAGATTGCAGCCTCTATCGAGGCAAAAAACGGTGTCGACCTCCAGAATCGATTCGTTATAGACGATTCTGTGGGATATACCCTCAATCGCAAACGAGGGATTGGCCATATTGACAACAACATCTACGGTGTCTCCGGGCAAACCATAATTATCGAGAACCTTCATCGTATCCAGCTCGGAGAAAATCGTATCCGCTTTCGCCGGCAACCATAAAACCAACGTCAGAACGGCCAATAATATTGAAAGATTAAACCTTTTCATAACCAAAACCTCGTCATTTTAATAATGTCATTCTTCTGGTTAAAGACTCGCCTCCCCTGATTGCAAGTCTATAATAGTATACTCCAGACGCGATATCATCCCCCGAAGACGAGCGAGTATCCCAGGATATATCAGTCCTGCCCGCGTTCGCCCGGCCGGAATACAAGGTCGCAACTCTCCTTCCAAGAAGATCATATACCACCAGTTCAACATCCTCCGGCGATTCCAGAGAAAATGATATCATGGTCTTCGAATTAAACGGATTCGGGTAATTCTGCGACAACTCAAAAACGTCGGGAATGGATGGCTCCGATTCCACGCCGACCTGATTACTGACATCCACATAACCATCCACCAGAATCGGGATTATTAACGTTGTGCCCAGCGAATCGGACAATTGATTATCGTAAGATGTTGAATCCTCATTTTCGAATTTTATCTCATAAGTTCCGCTGGGAGCGGTATTCCTTATAAAAATGTTGACCATAGAAACCGGACCCGCCCCAGGTGGTATCGCGTTTTGTATAGGATGCAGCGATGTGGCGAAAAACCGTATAATTCCCGGTTCATCGATATTGAAACCGTTCCACTCGAATCCACCGGAACGGGATGTGGTATCAACAGAGATCGGTTCGAACGCCAGGGTATCGTAAGTAATTCGAAATAGATATCCACCCACATAAAAAGTGTTTTTCAAATTTATGGGGATCGATATGGTATCGCCGGCATCACCCGATAATGAAGTCGCCCATACGGTATCAACGTAAGAATGAATCTGCCCCTCGGCGGGAACCGTCAGAAGGAGTATAGCTATCGATAGACTTACAAAGAATAGCTTTTCCCTCAATTAAATCCTCCTTTTCCGGTTAAAATGAACCGGGCTTAAATTAATAAGTTGTCGTAATCCGCGGTTTCCCTAATCTTTTACCTCTTACTTCAACAGCGTCATACTCTTACGATCAACCACCGAATCCGATAAGATCAATCTGTAAAAATAGACTCCCGAAGCCAAAGATTCTCCGCTTTTATTTTTCCCGTCCCAGACGATATAATGTTCCCCGGCATAAAGACCGTGCCAGAGATAACGCTTTACCTCACGACCCATTATGTCGAAAATATCAAGTTTAACGTTACTCGCCTCATCTGCAAGTGAAAAACTGATCCTTGTTTCGGCATTGAACGGATTAGGATAATTCTGGAAAAGTTCCGCTCTCAAGGGCAATTCAAGCGGATCGTCAATCGACCCGGATTGTGGCTCGAATAAAATCACGCCGCCTATCAAGGTGGGAACCTCGTTGATATATCCGGTGCTGTCAGAGATGGAATTGTCTCTATCCGGCGGCAAGGAATCATCCATAAATAAGATCGAATCCGATAATCCTATGGGCGCGTTCTCGCTTACGACCACAGAAACGCGAACCATCTCATGATAACCTGCGGCCAGGAGAGGCGGACTGCTGCCCCCGGGAAGATCGGCTATACCGGCCACCCTGAAGTTGCCGTCGTTGATGATTACATTGAAATATTCAAAACTGACCACCGCATCTCCCCTGCCGGCCGCGATAAAATGAGTATACATTGAGTCCAGTAAAACCAACCTCATGGAAAATCCGGCGACCGAAAACTGGGTATTATGCATATAAATAGAAACGGACACCGTATCTCCTGGCAATGCATAATTATCATCAACGATAAAACTGTCCGGGCTTTGCGCAAATACGCCGGTCCATAGGAGCAAACCCAGGATCAATACCGAAAGATTTATTTTTTTCATCATTTACCCCCTGCCATAAGCAAAATAAAGGTTTATGGGAAAAATCCCATCATCTATAATATAGCAAAATGCGTGCCTTGATATCCATAACTTTTTTAATACCATTAAGTTAAGATTTTTCAAAGAAATATGTTCTTTTAACCTTTTTATAGAGTGAATAATAAGTGAAGGGAAACTGAATGGGCCTTTTCCATTTACGACCCCAAAACATAAAAACAACCTAAAAAACACTTACAACTCCTGCAACAGTTTACAAATCATTTGCATATTTTCGCTACATGCATCCCCTCCACCAATTTCAGGTTGTTTCAGGGATAAGAGAGGGCAAAGCCCTCTCTTATCTGTTTACTTAGAAGTGACTTAGTTGAATTACTTCAACAGAGTCATCTTCATGGTCTGACTGAAGTCGCCAGCGGATACTTTGTAGAAGTATACGCCGGAGGCGACAGCAGAAGCATCCCAGGTTACCGAATGCGAACCGGCTTCAAATTGACCAGAAATATTCTCGACCAGCTGACCGGTGATGCTGTAGATGCTTATGTTAACATCACTGTTAATGGGCAGATCGAAATTAATCATGGTCCTGGCATTGAACGGGTTCGGGTAGTTGGTCTTAACCGCAAACTCGGTCGGCAGCGGGGCAACCAGAGAGGCAGAAGATTCGAGCAGACGGCCATAAGAGTCGGCTGCGGAAACTTCGCTAAACTCCATCGTGCCGCCGTTGTTGGAGATAACCGGAATGGTGACCAGGTCAGCCTTGCCGGAGGCAATGGTGTTGCCCTCAAGCGAGAAGACGACGAGATTCAGCACGCCGTCGGCATCGTGCGAGAGAACTTCCATGCCGTGGGCAATCGGCTCACCGAGCTCTATTCCAGTATGATCGATCGAGATCAAAGCGCCACCAAGATCCAGAGCCGAGCTGATGGTAACGGTCATTTCGTCACCCACTACGTTCGGCATGGTGAAGGAGGCAACCTCGGAGGTCGGATCGAGTTTCGGCGGGTTGATGTTGCCGTTGATAATGTTGATGAAGCGGACCAGGTCGGCGACATCAACAAAACCGTTGTTGTTCAAATCAGCGGCTGCTTCCTGAGCGTCATCATCGGGCATCGGAATACCGTGGCAGTTGGATGTATTTTCCGCCCAGACCCCATAGCCTTCGATGAGTCGACGGGCGACCAGCACCGCGTCGGCGATCTCATAGAAGTAGCAGTTCATGTTAGGATCGCCTTTAAACATTGCCGGATTCATTATGTTCACGCAACCATCGTCAAGGGTCGGCCAGAACAATACGTAACCGGTTGAATCGGAAATGGTGTTATCCGACCAATGCTCGACTACGAACTCGATGTTGCTTACGATACCAAACGGCACATCGGGGGCCACATCATAATGCAGCCAGAAGATCACTTCAGAACCCGGAGCGGCCGGAGGAGTGTAAACGCCATCGGGGATATTGGCAATCCAGACGATTCTGGCGGAACCGCCGGGAGGACACGGTGTGCATCCGTCATCCAGACGAACATTGAAATATTCATCGCCGTAGTTGATACGGGCAGCGGGAATAGCTTCAATGAAATCCAGGACGGTCGGATCCCAACCGATAAGAATCTCAACACCGCCGGTATAGAATGCACAGGTGTTAAGATAAACCGGTACATAGACATCCGTGCCAGGAACACCGGTCGGGCAGGCGATATCAAGCGATATGTCTTCAACTACAAGAGTGACAGACCAGGGAATTGCGCTACCGGCATTATCATCGAGTTCGAATTCGAGCAAGTACGAACCAGCTGTCAGAGTGCCGCACCAGGTTCCGGAAGTAACTCCGCCGGGACCGCCAACCGCTTCAGTGTATGTTCCCGGCCCTGAGATCTGGTAAATATGCAGATCATCATCAAAATCGGCATCGGTACCGGAAAGATCGAAGCAGTACTCTACACCAGCGTCAATGCATTCCGGGATTGTGGGAGCAGGGCCCCACACCGGATCATTGTTCGGTGTAAAATAAAGACATGCGAACACCAGGTCAGGAATGTAGGAGGTGGTACCATCGATGTTACCCAAAAGAGTGGTGCCGTTGGCGGGGTTGAAACCCTCGACAAACGGGCATCTGGTCGAGTCAACAATAGCTGGATCATTTACCGTATGCATCTCATAGGTCGCGACCATAGTCTGAGGATTACCAAACAAAGGATCATTAGGATCGCCACCCAGGTCATAGAAGCCGAGTATCGACTGGCTGGTAAAGCCGACGACAGGCTGATCCAGGTTGGGGGCCAGGAAAGAAGCGTCATCCCAGCTAGCCAACAGAGCCTCAAAGAAACCGCCGTCACGGCTGGTGATGATAAGATCATCAGAAGCCAACGGCAGATGCACGAAGCCTATGGGATCCCCGGGAGCAGTTTCGGTATCGGTGTACCAAAGCGGAACTTCGATATCGGAATCAATAGTAACCCAAAGGTCTGCACCGTCAGATGTCCCGTAATGCAGGGTTTTCACTTGTGCTGACGCGACGCTAAAGATAAAGCATGTTGCTAACGCTAACAGCAACAGTTTCTTCATATTTTACTCCTTTAAAAATTAGCCTTGCATGGGCGTTAAATGTTAATACCCTGTTCGCATATTTTCTCGGAAATCCTTTTCCAGATGCGAACCAAATACTTCCCCTCTGCTTTTTCTTTTCTTCTCTCTTTAGGCTCTCACCCCCTTTAACAGGAAATCAGGTTTTATTTAAAAAGATCATCATCAAGGACACGTAGGCGGATCAGGAGCAGGTCCGCCTTTAAAGTAATTAGTCAAAAATATTACATCCAATCCATTCACGTCTCCCGAAGAATTGGCGTCAGCCTGGCAGACGCATCCCAGGCAAACCGTGGGTCCACCCTTAAGATAACCAACAAGAAAGGTTACGTCAAGCCCATTTAATGATCCCGAGCCATTTGCGTCGCCCCGAACCAGGCTCGAATCGCATATCCCCACGCAGAGGGAATCCCGGACAAGAGACCGGGGATAATTATCATAACCCGTTGAATCAGAAATATCTACGGTGCCAAAATTAATAAGCTGGCATGTGTCCGAAACCAATTTATTGTCAAAATCGCCATGAATTGTAAAAATCAGACCGCTCCCCGGCGGAAGGTTTTGGCCACCCGGACCGATGGCCGTTGCCGTCACATTTTGACCGTATGGATGAACGAAAAATTCAAAGACCCCCCAATTGGTGAACCAGGCGCCGATAGTATCCACCGCCAGCGAATCGTCGGGATCAAATTTAAACCAGGAGGGATCGGTCATACCGATTTGAATTGTAAATCCGCCGACGGTACATGGATTATCCATATAAACCGGAATATCAATCCGGTTCTCGACACACGGATCCGTCGCTGCGCCACCAACCGTAACAGTAACAGTACAATCCTGGGCCGCTGCAAACCCGGAATACCATATGACCGACATTAAGACCGCTGGAATCAATTTTTTTAACATTTCCTGATTTCCCCCGTCCTGATTAACTGCTGTCAGAATACGCGAAGTCCGCTTTTGACTTACTCTGCCGGAAGGTATTCGATTGAAAGCGTAATTCGAAAGAGCATAAACCGTTAAATTAAGATGCTGTCAGTTCAATTTGCCTTTGCTTGCTTCTCTCAAAGCCATTCAACAAACTAACGTTTTCAAACGAAGCGTTTCCGGCTGAAGCCGAGCGGAGCTACTTTAATCAAAGTAAATATATGCTACCATTCGCACCTGTCAAGGATTTTTTTTAAAAATCCCTCTAATTCTATCCATATTCGTATTTTTATTATCTTGAATTGCTTGAAACTTTCATTATAATAGTAATTATTCTGAATTATTGGTGCTCGCGGCATTTCATAAGACCATACTCGATTTCTGCAGATGCTTTTTTTTAATCATAATAAATATATATAATTGTTTTTCCGGCATTATCTTAAATTCGCTTCAGGATGAAACATATAAAACGATTTTTGATGGAACAGGATTTCTGCCTGTCTCGATACTTTCACGCTCCCAGAATCATGTCCGATCTTAATAACTAAATGCATTTATTATCATTAAATGGTATAAAAAACTGTCTGATACCGACCCTATTCTTTATTTCTTCATTTCTTATTTCATGTTCACAAAGTCCAATTCAATCAACGGAAAAGAGTGTTCGAATCTCTCTTAACGCCGTTGCTGAACCCCTGTTTGAACGCGTAAATAACGCCTATCTATCAGTGGCAAGCTCAGGATCAGGCATGGTTTTTGACACTTCTTTTACTTTCGGTCTCGTTTCCGGTAATATCTCGTCATTCAGCATAAATCTGGAGACCGGAGATAATTTTATATTCAGGGCCTGGTCGTACAACCAGAACCGACAGCCGCTTTATCGAGCCGTTGAGGTAGTTAATATAGGTGGAAACCATACGTCGAGCGTTATCCTCCAGTTTATGCAATCAGGATTTAAATCATGTTCAAATGTTATAATATTGAGGGATGAGTTGCCCTGGGATAGCTACGGTCTCGATTCCACATTGGCGGAAATCGGTCTTACTGCCGGAGGTCAGTTTTCCGTGTATTCATCATCCGAGATGGCATCAATGGAGCTTATACCCCATACCGATCTACTGATAATCTCCAACGATCAACCGCAGGTATTTTATGATAATCTTTCATTACATATAGAGGGAGTAACCGCTTTCGCGGCGAACGGAGGCACAATTTTATGGGAAGTATGCGATCTGGCATGGAATTACGGTTCCTATACGGCCGCGGGAATAGATTATTTCCCCGGCGGAATCACTCATAGAACCTCGTACGATATAATTAACATAATTTCCGACTCAGAACTTTGCCTGATCGGGGAATTGGTAGATACGCTAAACGGTATCTATGCCAGCAACAAGTATTTTCAAAACGTACCGGACAGCGCCATCGTTTACACCGAAAATTCGGTCGGCAATCCGACACTTATCGGATTGAAATTTGGCAATGGAATTATTATCTATTCCGGTCAACCTCTTGAATATAACTTCGACAGAAGAAACGATTATAATATAGGATTTCTCCTGCCGCGCATAATCAGTTTTTTGCTGGGGATGCCGTGGGAGGAACCTTTGCTCCATTCTCCTGGCAGGGTTAAGCAGTCCCGGCTAGAAAACCGTCAAGTTACCAATCATTAGCCGGTTTGAGGGGGAACCCTGCCAGTATAAATATATCCATATTAGGGGAACGCTCCTCAAATACCGCGTTCAATATGGAGCCGGCCCCGGCAACATGATCCGGGGCCGGAATACTATATTATAGCCTCCAATTTTTATTTAAATATCAACCTGGAACATATTCAATACACAGACAATATAATTAGACATAGATGACTAGCATTGGAGGTTGTCATGAGTACCAGATTAAAGAGAGAGCCAAAAATTAAGTTGAAATATTCATCGAATGAAAATCTGCTTGCCGCCGTTTATCCCAGAATGTATTGCCCCCGATGCGGCTCCATGGAAATCGGACTGAAAAGGCTGACGAAAAGCGAAGCTATCTGGGAATGCCGTGATTGCGATGTCAATTTCAGGTTGGTATTCCCCTCACGCTCAAGGTTTTAAGACAATATACGAAAAAAACCGTCGTTATTCCGGAATGTCAATTATTAGAGGACCAGCGGGCAATTCCGGTTAAAAACGCCCCTCGAAGCAGTATCAATAAAAGCTATAAGGCTTTAAAGATTTTTCGATTTAATGGTTTGCGCCAATCCCCCCAGGCCGGTCATAAGCGTCACTGTGACAAGCAGATATCCAAAAACGGGAATGACCGATAGGATGATCAGCAAGACAATTCCTGTAGAATAGTGTAAATATCCGGAGTCCTTTTCTGTTTTACTGCCCAGGATCCTCCAGAATTTCCAGCCCAGGAATGTTGAGGCATAAACAATTCCCGCAAAAAGCGCGGCTCCGAAAATAAACAGCAACGCTATTCCCAGCGGGGCCCCCACCAAAGTAAACAATATCACCAATGAGACCACGGGAGCCACGAAGAATATTACGAAACCGAGACCCAGACTCGGCAGAAATTTGTTGTCGATTGTGGTTAGAGTCATTTTCAGCCTGTCTTTAGTAAGCAAAATCAAGACATTACCTGAAATTAAGAAAATAATCGAATAGAAGACTATCATCAAAAACTTCGGAAACGGAATCGCTGAAAAGACCAAAGATATCAAAGAGACCAGAGAGAGGAGCAACAGGTATCCGCGAACAGAAAAAATCCAGGCGAGGACTTTCCCGAACGTTACTCCCATTCCTCCTTTTTTATCTTTATATTCAATCTCTTCCCAATTTACCTCACCGAGGATTTTTGCGGATTTGCTGATTTCGGCCTTTTGTGGAGATCTATAGTAAATTCCGCCATCTATCACCGCGTCCGGACCGATTTTTAAAAAGCCGTCATCGAATTCGATATCCCCCCCTACGCGGCCGGTGATCTCCGCATAGTCCGCCTTAATCTTAAGATCGCCGTCTATCCCGCCCTGGAAAATCAGCTTGGCACAAAATATATCGCCGTCATGAGCAATTTTAGCCTGGGGACCGATACTGATCTCATTGCCGAAAATAAGAATGTTCCTTCCTATGGGAGCGTTGCAATTGATGGAGTTTCCCCATCCCCTGTAACTCTGTCTAACTGGTCCCAGAATCTGGGCGTTCAGCGAGAAGGAATTAAAACTTCCGATAACGGTATCGGAGTGTACGATTTCCTGACAGAAAGCGAAAAGGTCCCCATCCACACGGCTGTCCATCTTAATCTTGTTTCCCGTAATGAAAAGGTCGTCATTATAGACGGTATCAGCCAGGTACCCCTCCCCACTGATACTTATGAACTTGGTAGCGCTTGCGCTGACCGGAATAAAAAATAAAACAAAGATATAAATCCAGATGTTTGAAATTTTATTCATAGTTTTCATCCCTCCCCAATTACGGCCATTCAACTTGCTTTGTTACAATAATTTTTGCCCGGGTGTCAAGAGAATTCTTGCTTCAACGACCGCGGGATGCTATTATCGAGTCCATGAATGCAAACGGAGAGCATAAGGAAAAATACTTCGATAACTTCCCTATGACCGCGGTCCTTCCCCGATGGCTGTTTGCCCTGGCTGAAATGGGATTAGCCTCCTATTTCGTTTTCAAATTCGGATTCCGTTCAGGGCTAATTTTTCTAATATACGGATTCGTAAGCGTTTTCGCGCTTTTGCCTTTAACAAGATGCAACCGCTGTTTTTATTATGGGAGGGTATGTAATTTCGGGCTGGGGAAATGGGCGGCATTGTTCTTTCCCGAATCCGGGGAAAAGGTTTATTCTTCGGCATACGGTTACACGATTTTACTCTGGCCTTTGAGAATCATTCCCATGGGGCTTGGCCTTATTCCCTTAGTAGGCGTTATCAGAAACGGTCTGAGCGTTCCGTCAGGGAACATCGGTGACATGGCCCAGACCATTATCTTAAGTCTGCAGGTGGTTCCGCATGGCCTATTCATTATATATCTTCTGTTAATCTATTTGCACAGGAGATTTTACCGATCGAGATCCTGTCCGTATTGCTATCATAAACCGGACTGCCCGGTTTACAATAAAAATTCTTTGCTCGGAACGAAAGATTAAGACTATTCTGTTTCGCTAAAATGTAATAACTGCCAAAAGATAATTATGGAGGCGACATGAACTCTCTTGTTCTGGGGGCTTTCGCTTTTTTCGCCCTATATCTCGGATACAGGTTTTACGGTGGTTTTATAGAAAAAAAGCTGATACGCCCCAATGACAAATATCCAACGCCGGCCTATACGGAAAGTGACGGTGTGGACTATTCGCCAGCGAGAACGTCTATGCTCTTCGGGCACCATTTCTCATCGATCGCCGGCGCCGGACCCATCATCGGTCCACTTATCGGCGTAACTTTTTTCGGATGGCTGGTATCATCGATCTGGATAATAGTCGGATCGATATTTATAGGCGCGGTTCATGATTACACTTCCATGATGCTATCGGTGCGAAATAGGGGGAAATCCATCGCGGATCTAGCCGGACTGTCTCTTGGCACAAGAGCCAAGAACGTTTTTTCCATCTTTTTATGGCTAGCCCTGGTTCTAGTAGTTGCCGCGTTCGGTGATGCCACCGCTCAGACCCTGGTAAAAAAGCCTGAGATAGTAATTCCGACCCTGGGACTGGTCTTGCTGGCTATCTTTTTCGGTAACCTGGTCTATAAAATGAAAGTACCGCTCTTAATAGGCACGATATTCTCACTGACCTTTCTGGCGTTCCTAGTTTTTCTGGGAGAAATGTTTCCCGTTTCGGTCCCGGAGACGATATTGGGAATGTCCGATTTGAGGTTCTGGTTCTGGATCCTGATGATTTACGCGCTGGTCGCATCGGTGATACCGGTATGGGTACTTCTGCAGCCCAGGGATTATATCTCAAGCTGGCTTTTGTACTTAGGATTGGGTATCGGTTTTCT
>Ga0209536_100010729_pt1 | contig 13476 bp, 20 predicted proteins | sample DeeMarSeWOR28_12_FD_187461 | JGI IMG/M metagenome (GOLD analysis project Ga0209536, IMG submission 187461) | Marine sediment microbial communities from White Oak River estuary, North Carolina - WOR-2-8_12 (SPAdes) (version 2) | ecosystem: Environmental > Aquatic > Marine > Intertidal zone >...
TAGATTCTGTAAGCAGCAAAATAAAACCATTGCCGGTTATTCTGTAAAGGCTTTTGAGTTATTGCAGAATTTTAGCTGGTCAGGGAACGTAAGACAGTTGGAGAATGAAATAAAAAGTTTAATCAATCTCACCAGGAATGGTGAAATTATAAATCACGATATCCTTTCTGATGAATTAAAGAACCAAGATATGTCACCAACTAAAGAATTAGAGAGCAATAGTATAAATTTCTATAGAAAACCTAATAAGGAAACCCTCATTAAAATCCTGGAGAGAAACCAATGGAATAAAACGAAAACAGCACGAGAACTAAACATAACCTATCAAGGCTTACATAAAAAACTAAAAAAACTGGGGATATATAAAACAAAATAGCCATGCTGTGCGCTATAAACTAAAACATGGGAATTGGAAGCAATATTTATACAAGTCAATATCGATAAAGGCTCACTCGTACCGTCTGAAACAGTAGTTGGTGCAATCGCACCGGCTCCGACTAAATCGGCTATATCGATACTATATATAGTAGGAGATGTGGCATAAGTCGTCCACATTAAATATCTATCGCTAAACGGGTCGGGGCCTGAAATAGCTATATCCGATGAAGATGCGCCAGCACTAGTATAAACCGTAGCCGTATAACCTGGATCTTTATCCATTTTAGTCAACTCGGCATTAGTAGGATCGACCACATATATAAAATCACCAAACTCGGTGATTCCGAACAATGCTTTTCCGAAACCTCCTCCATATCTTTCAGTGCCAGTAGCCAAATCAGTGCTCGGGTTGGGAATTTCTCTTATAAATCCATCGGTTCCATTATGCCATGTACAATAAAGTTTACTTCCATCATGCACTATATCATGGATATAATCGTCTAATACTGCGGTTTTCGAATAGGTATCGGATCCTTTGGCATATCCCTCACTTATATCATATCTGACAATTAAAGTATCTTTTGTAGCTGATGTAGCATCTCTGCCGGCCACATACAAATAGTCTCCGTCTATTGCTATGCCGCCGGTATATATATAATCGGCATGAACAGGTGAATGATAACCCACAACATCGGTTAGAATGCGTTCTAGATACAAATCGCCATCTCTGATTTCAAGTCCTCTCAAAGTGAGAACATAAAATTTATCATTGACCGTATCATATTTTACATCGGCAACCCATGAAAATAAATTACACTGCTGCACCCATTGTTGCTTAGTTATGAAATAACCGGAGAAATCTAGTGCATCCACATTAAAAAAGTTCTCCCTGTTCCAGTAACCGAAATCTAGTGCTTTGTTGTTTGTGCCGGTGCCGGTACCTATTTTTACATGATTGCGATGCATGATATAGCTGACACCGAAATCAGAATCGCCTAATTCGACATTACCATAGGTAATACCGGCAGAATGAGCAGGGGGTCCCGCTCCATCCGATCTAATATATTGTGCGGTAGCTTTTGCGGTTTTTGTATAATGCCATAGTTTTCTCGATCCTACAGTCGAATCTTTATCCAGAACAAGCATCACATCTTTGGAATTTTCTTCATCCCTGTATTCGATAAATTTATTAATATCCGTAGTCGTATCATCAACGGCAATTTTATATCCACGTCTTAAACGTACCTCACCTTCTACTATATTAGTATCACCATTTATACAAGTTTTCAAGTGGTTATGATTCAACCTGTCCGAGACCGATGAATTTATTCCATGCCATATATTTTGCTTAATAAACATCAATTACCTCTAAGACATCGTCACTGTCAGTAATCATTTCCTGATTAGCCAGATCGACCATTTCCATGTAATTAAACTTATGTTCCCTGGCCTTTTCTTTCCATTCACGGTTATTATGCTGATATACTTTAAACAGTTTCCAAGTAGCGTAATCGACTAAAGCATCCTGCCAGGCTTCTTTTATCAAAGGCTCGTCCGCATCCAGACTCAAATCAGCCAAAGGAAACATATAGGCATAAACACGTAAGGTGGCGGCAGTTTCACCGATTACAGGATGTGTGCCTATCTCAAACTCGCCTCTAGTCATAACACCACGAGTCCAGTACCAAAAAGGCGTTCCCGCACTTTTCACATCCGGTATCTCTGAGAAATCTTTATATTTTAAAATATCACCACGATCCGTATTGCCGGCTTCTATATATCTAACCTGGTATGGTTTATAAACAAATGCCAGGTTGGCTGCATCGGTAGCGGTATATGAATGCTGATCGGCCACTGTTGTAATATCGACAATATCGGCAATACATTTAGTCCTGCGTACAAAATCATAATAACCACGGTTTATATAAACTTTAACTTTTTTCTGATTAAAATCCGCAATGCCTTGAAGTTCCTGACAATTATCCCATACTAAGTGTTGAATTACTTGAAATGTCATTTCACCACCTCGGCAATATTAGATTTTTGTTTATAGAGTAGATATTTCGCTAATTCCTGATCCCCCCGTTGTGTGCTCATGCACTGTTCAAAGACATGCCAGATAACCAGATCATCCACATATAGAGGTAGTTCAATATTATCCACCGCACCTAAATCAGTAGGTGTCATTATATATTGATAATAGCATAATGTCGAAGTTGCGGGGAACAGTAGGATCCCATTTGAAGCTTCTATATAATATTTCGTAGAAGTCGCATCGCTTAAAGTCAAACTGCTTGATTCGAGCAATGTTCTGCGCCAGTTATCTTCAGGTGCGATGCGTTTAGCGGGATATGCGGTTCCGCCTACAAGGCCAATAGTAACATAAGGATATTTCATTTTTTTTAGGAAATCAGTAGGATATGTACCGACACCAGCCACTATGGTGAGTGATGCGATTTTGATAAGTTTAGGTATTTCCGATTCGGGCAGGATAGCGGCAAAGGCTCTGCGTGCTCTGTTTAGAGCATCGGGCAGAAAATTTGTATCGTCAAACTGTGTATTGGTTATAGTAGTCTGATCTAAAAGCTGTTGTACATCAGCTTTAGCATTAGCTAACAGCATGGTTTATCCCTCACTAGTTAGTCGAAAGAGGGCGGAAATCCGCCCCCAATCAATTACATAATACCAAGAATATAACCGGCAGTATAGCCAGGTGTATCGGCGGCAACCGCACGCAGCGCAATAATCTTATTGCATGCAGATTCCATAATATCAGTTTCAGCAGAGCCAGCCATACCCTGAAACGCACCGGGTACACCAGCTACGGGTACTAACGGTTCGTTAATAACAATAGCAGCGGATGTCGTATGACCGACCTGGATTTTAGGAACAAATCCACCGACCTGAATCCAACCATAATAAAGTGTAGTAATACCATTTACAACAATACCACGGCATTGTTCGGTATCGGCATCGAGCAATTCGACATTATAAGGATTAAAAATCCTCAGTGCTGCACCGTCGGCAATAGCTTCATCTACGGGATCTTCCATAAAAATGGTAAAGGAATCCGCAGCCGTAACAACGGCATCATGTGCCTTAATCTTATAGAATCCGCCTTTCGCCGCAGCCGTAGCCTGTGTTAAATACCAACCCGCATAAGCATTGGCGGCTATGGCCGAAGTTGATGTATCCGCTTCCACTGTTGTTGCACCTGAGACAACCGCACCGTTGGTCACTATGGAAGTATCCCATGCGCCTTCAGCCACATGAGTTACACCCTGGCCTCTGGCCAAATCTTCCACGCCTGCGTATACATAGCGATAGAAGTTACCCCTGGTATCCATCGCAAGTTGACCTAAATCATACTTACGTGTTGCTGTGTTAGCGAGCAGCCCCGACTCAGTTATGAGCTGAGGCCAGCCTGTCGCTTGAACTTTACTTGACATAATTTACCTCCGACTCTTAACTAGTGGGGAAACCACTGTATTTGTAATGCATCCTTCTGTTATTTAATGCCAGCTGGAGTTTAACCAGAATCTGACCGATTCTACCATCCTGATTCGTAGGAACTTTAAATCCGGTAAACTTAAAGTTTTTATTAGGATGTAAGTAGATGGTCATAAATTCGGTATTCAGAAAATACACATATCCAGCCGTGCAGATCTCATCGGCGACCACGGGAATATTACGAAATTCCAAAACATTAAAGCCGGCATCTGCTATCTTCTGGCCACGACCGGTCTTCGGATAGCGTGCAGAAGCCTGCAATGTCGCTTCGTAAATATCCCAAATCAACTGCGGCAACACGATAAGATTTGGTTTTGATTGTTTATGTGTTGCGGTACGCACAGCCTCACGGAACAGCTTATGGATATAATGAGTCGTATCCGTAGGGTCTATAAGCTGTGCTTCCGTATGTGCGGTTGAACTTACGCCGGCCTGCCACCATGTATCAGTTTTGTTACCGTAGAGCCGTTTAAACTCTACCTCTGCATGTTTCCATGCAGCTCAGACTATATCACGCCTTTCGGCTGGGGCGCTCGTGTCAGCATTACTGACTTCATAGAAGTCTCGGCTGTTAGTCGTTGAACCTTCCAAAATGTCACCATTTTGGCTCGGCTGCTGATTGCCTTCGGCATTATCCGTTAAGGTGTTCCAGCAATTCACCCCATTCACAATATTGGCAAAAACTGGTATCCAAGCTTCTTCATTACCTTTGGTGAAATTATGACAACTTTCACATAGACAAATACCATTATATAAATCCCATCTTTTCTCAGGATATTTTGCCCAAGGATAAATATGATGAGCATTCAAAATAACTTTGAACCCATCACCACTTCTAACTTGGCATAACTGACAAGTATAATCAAATAATCGAAATATTTCATCCCGCCATCTTTCTGTTCTCTTTGACACTCTTTCCAAGCGATTCTTAGGTGTTCTACCATCTATATACCAATTACAATTAGCACCAACCATGTGCGGAAAAACACGCCCTTTCAGCTTCTCTGAAGCATAAGGTCTTGGCACATCTTTTTGTGATATTGATAACTTTTCACGATGTTCCTCTGTAGTCGGTTTATTTTTTCTACCGTGACCATTTAAACATTTAACTTCACGAACACCATTTTTAGCACCGTTTTGATAAGTCTTTTGATGCCAGCGATGAATCATTTCACCACATCCACATTTACATTCGATTATTTCATTAAAATCTGTCATAAGTTCTTACCTATATTGGCCCTAAATTACATTAAGGTTCCGCCAGCGATTCCGGCATACGTACCCTGAGCTACTGCCAGATTAAGACCTTGAAACTCATCCGATGCCGTACCTTCAAACAAATCCGCCGAAAGTATATCTTTCAGATAATCCTCGGCTTCTTTGGTACGCTCGGACAAAAGGTTGACAACCTGAGATTCACCCATATTCTTATCCTCGTCATCTCCTGAGATAGCGATTGTCGAGTAATAAGAAGACCACAGGTAATCCGCACCGGTAATATTATCGGGCGGAACTACCGAGAAAGTATCCCAGTTGGAATACTTTCCGCCGGCAGTCATCTTCTCATAGCGCAGAGGCTCTACAATACGTTCCCCGCCTTTGCGGTATTCTCTGATTTTGCCGTCCATGAGCAATGTTTGAAACACTGCGGATGAATTATATATATTGTCAACGACTTTTGGTACAAAGTATTTCTGTGTAGTAGCTGTCAGATAATCATAATTTAAAGCCATATTGGCCTCCTTAATCGTCTAAAATAATTGCTTTTCCCTGTTCTTTAGATTCTCTTAAGACAGCATTAACTATATCATCGTAACTTTTCGGCTTTTCTTTCTGCTCTTTCAAGGAGGCCGCCGCTTCTTCGGCTCTGCCTATTCCGTCATCGCCCACTTTTAGTTTCTTATTGTCCTCTAAGGCTTTCTTGCGTTCTGCGGCAAGGATTTTATCCTTATTGAGCATAAAGTATGCCTGTTCGTAGTTTTCATCAATATTTTTAAGGTAGAAACTATTATCGGTAATATACTTTTCAACTTCATCCACCTCATATTTGGGTAATCCGCTCGAGCCATCGTATTTTACCATCAGATTTTTATGAATACGTTGTATTTCCTGTGACACAGCTGCGGCCTGCGCTTTTTCGGTTTGTTCTTTCATGGCGTTTAGCTCGGCCTGAAGTTTCTTTACCACCGGATTAGTGGACAGGTCGTCGGTATAGGCATCATCATGCAACTCGGCAACCTGTTTTTCAGTCAACGGTTTGCCGATATATCCTTCAATCATACCTACCAGTTGAGTGAGCTTTTCAGGATCACTCTTTGCGCCTTCAAGCAAGCCTTCCCAGGTATCACGTTCTTTCTTGGCGGCGTGCAAATCATCTGCCACCTTATCATACATGATACCCCTGTGCGCACGCTGGACTATTTTCTCCCGATCCGCCGGGACGTTCCAATCCAGTTCGTCTACAACTTCCCCCTGATACTTGAAAACTACTTTTGAATCTTGGGACTGAGTCCCATTTGTTTCTTCTGACATAGGTTGTTCCCCCGACCTTTACCTATTGAGGCATTGCCTCTAATGAAATCCACGCTCTCTGATTAATTTAGAGAGCTCGTTATTTGTTAAGGGGCGTTTATCGTTGCCCTTATATGCATGTATATGTTTTTTTGCCATATTTATAACCATCATAGGATCGTATTCATTTATCATAAATGCCAATAAATTTAAAAATCCGTCGACATCCACCTTATAAACCGTTCTATGATAAGCTACGTTACTTCTTTTCTTTCTTTGTTTCGCTTGCACGTTGTTCATACGCTTTTTCCTGCATACCTCTTATATTTTGATTTAATCTTTCATTCTCATTTAATATTTTATCATTAAACTCTTCCAGCTGCTGTGTTTTTTGTTTTAATATCTCTATTTCGGAAACCCTCTGCAATATAATAGGCGCTTTGGGATCGTCTAATGCTTCCAATACCGCCTGCCGGTCATATATCCCGCCGTTATATAATTGAATCGCCATTTGCAGTTTTTCCATTCTCGATGTTGCCTGCAAAGCTTCCACATCGACTCTTATATCTTCTAAATTTATATGATCCCGGATTTGTTCCCAGGTAATATTGGCATAAAGCCCGTTATTGCCTAATATCCGAAACACCTGATCGCCGGGCATGTGGTATTTCATAATCATCATGGCGTTACGGGCTATCTTCTGCATGGCCAGTGCATAATGCCGGGCGGCGAAGTTAATCCTCTGCATGGCAGGACCCATGAGCTGCGATACCGTAATCCCGGCTGTATCCGAACCCGGCAAATCGCCACGTAGTAATTCGGATTCTCCGGCCTGTTTATCCATGAAAGCCTCATCATGGTATAAATCCTGAAAATACTGCGGCGGTAAGGGTGGGCCAAAATCCACTATTACATCGTCTTTATTCCTCACCGGAAATATATTGGCGATCATATTTGAAAATGCCTTTTTCATATCCCGCAAATTTTTAAATGCCCTGACATTAACTTTCTTTATGCCGTTATTAAGCATATCTATATTTTGACTAATCGAGTTCTTCCTGTGATTTATGGCATCCTGAATATCGAACAGATCATTGCCTAAATTTTTACCCCAGTAAGAACCCGGCACTTTGATATAATCATATTTCACCCATAAATCCCGCCAGTGAAGTTTTAATTTATTCGGCCTGTCATCTAAGAGTTTATTCTGGCAAACCGTAATAATCCTGCCATTGGGATATTTCCTCTGCTTTTCCTTTTGCGGATATGCCTCATGTTCTTCTATCAAATCATTGAGCAGCCTGATCTGGTTTGAATCCAGCTGCGGATCCAATGTCTTTAAATACGCTTCATGCGCCTTGATATGCTCAGGGTGGTTTTGTTCAGGTTGTGCATGTACCTTTTGCAGGGCTTTCAAAGTCTCATGTTCGGCTTCGACTTCTGCCGGTGAATACGGCACTTTTTCCATAGTATTGTCTTCGATCCACAATTCCGCCACCACGGCATCGCCTATGACAGACGACATCCAGGGAGATTTATCGAATGTATCGCCGTATGAGGTATCGCCCCAAACTGCGGACGGCATCTTATAATCACCTGCGGATTCAAATGAAATCATGGGTGAATCAAATGAGCCTTTTTCATCTATTTTCTCTAACTGCGGATCTGCGGCAACACTTTTGCCATATACCCTTTTAATCGTCTCGACATTACTCCTGAATATATGGACGATAAACCTGGGCGGTGTCCTGTTATCGCACAATACCGATTCGCATTCTATAACTTTAAAAGTAGGCCAGCCGTTTAAATCATCGTTATATATAGTTTTAATATGCACCGAGCCGGCATGTGCCGCTTCGATCATCGATCCTTCGGACTTTTCATCCCAATCGTCTTTTTCGTAAAGCACATCGCCCAACACCTGATTTAAGACATCGGCGGTGATAATATCGTCATCGCCCTGCGGTCTGTATTTCCATTTGACTCTTTTGGACGTGATATGGGCTATGCGGTTTTCAAAGATTTCGGCGTATTTATTCCATTTGCGGTTGTATTTTTCTTTTGAGAATGTAGCAGGCTGATCGCCTTTCTGATACCTGATACTCTTGCGGTAGCGTTCTTTAACACCGCATCCTTCCTGAATGCGTTTGGCTTCGGCAATGATAGAATAGGCAAATTTGAGTACACTTTTTTCAGTATCTTCTTTGGCCATTATTCCTCATCTTCTTTCATATATTCTTCTATAGGTTTCAGCTTCTCGTCTTCGGTTATTTCTTCTAAATCCAGAGGTTCCAAATCGACCGATTCTCTCTTAATATCTTCTTTCAATCCCGCTTTATAGCCAAAATAGAATGCCGCCAGCATGGCGATTGCATTGACAAATATGGCTAATACGGTAATCATACGATATTCTCAATCGAACTTTTAGTCACCTCCGATTCCAGGGAAACCTCGATAGCCGGTTTAATGAAAGGAAATTCCATATCGACGGTAAATTTATACTTTTCTTCTATGATATTACCCTCTTTGTCCTCTTTTTTTATGTGGTCTACTTCTATTTGCGGCAACGAAGCCATATCTTTAAAAGGCAGGAAATATAGTCTGATTGATTCTGCGGCTAGGGCTTTTTGTGTGGAACCCATACGATCCCACATTTTAGTATATCTGAGTCTATCACAGAAGATACGTACCAGATGGTTTCTCTGAGCGTTATTAAGTTGAATTTTTGTTTTCAAATATCCCCCTTACTCGAAAAGTTTCAGCAGCGTTTTTTCGCTGCATCTGCGCAGCATATCTTCCTTGGCCGCCCTGCGGTTTAATCCAAACCCCGAAGATTCAGGAACTTTCGCACCTTTAGCATCGACGATAAAAGCCCGGACAATAGTATCGCCGTCAACAGTCAACTTATCTTCAATAAAATCAATATAATATGGTGATAATTTAGGTGGTTTTGGTTTCGGAGCGGCTTTTTTCTTTACCGAGACTTTAGGAGGAGTATATGCAAATGACGACGGGTATGATTTTTCAGTCATGATTACTCCTTACAGTCCGGTCGCTAATACCGGTATCCAAATTGAATCATAATCTGCCGTGCCGCCAGTTGAATTGGTTACGTCGACAACTATAAGCAAACTATCATAAACACCCGAACCGCCGCCAGTAACACCTGAATCTAGTTGTATTGAGGTAAAATAAAACGATGGTGTACCTATTTTCCAACCATGTTTAGTGTCGGCATCAATTAAAGTAGTCCCATCGGAATAAATACCAAGTGTGCCGTCAGAGGGTGAATTGATATATAAACCGGAATCATAAAACTGCGCCTTAGCCGTCGATTCAAATTTTGCGGCGTTGCGAATAATAATTGTCATTACCCATTCGCCTAATTGAGCAAAACCAACGGCAAAAACTATAAACACAGCTAAAATAGATAATACATTACGCATTCTACTGATCATAATTAATCTCCCAATTTTAAATAATTGTTAGCAGGATTACACATAATTCCACATATTCTAACAAATAAATTTTAATATGTCAAGAAAAATCAGACATAAGCCTTATACAGCAAGGTTTTAAGGCAATGCCTTTTTTAGCGGATGGTTTCGATTAAAATATCGTCGGAATCTTCATCGAAGTCAATATCTATGGGGTTGCCTTTATAATTGACCATTCTAGGGGGTTTATCTTTGATTTCTATGATTTCGGCGGGATAATCCAGGACATATTCGACGATCCTGCGCTCGTTTTCCATCATGTGATCGTCTCTGTCGACCGGTTCCTGCGGTTCGGACAAGTCTTCCGAGCCTTTGCCCCTGCGGTTTTTCCACCTGTAATTCTTCCGTTCCCACAAAAGGCGTTTCAAATCGTCAAAAGCCATGAGGCGGGGGTGTGTAATCTCTTTTATGCCGAAAATATCGGCTACGGACAGCACTTCTTTCACCTTCAGGATGCCTCCGGCCTTCTTTTTTGAGCCTTTTATCGGCAAAATGCCTTCATCTTCCAGTAATTCGGCCATAGGTCTTTGTATTTTAGTCTGATCTTCCACCCAGGCGGCGGGATCACAGATGCAAAGGTCATGTCTGCGGCCTAAAATCTCATCTTCATACTCTGAAATCATGTGTGCCAGTTCGGGAATGTCGCCGTGGCGGAATAATTCGCCCACTTCAAACATATTCGGCTTATCACCGTTCAATTCAGGCGTTTTCATGTCATTTTCAAGGGGTATGCCGCCGTCATAGTCTACCCAAATCCATAAGACGGCATGCTCGATCTTCGGATGCGGGTCAATCGCCATGATCAGCGTACCCTCTTCGGGCAAGGGGAAACGTGGCAGCACCCACGGTGCCTCTTCCCTGGCCATAGTATATACGCCACCGCCCCGGAGGACCCTTTTGCCGTAAATCCTGATCTGGACATCGACTTCATCACGGCATTCGGCTTTTATTTCATCGATCATCGCCTTAGTATTTATCGGATTGTCGTAAGAAGTCATTTCAATGGCATACACATTGGAATCCGGTTCATTCGCCCTGTCGAATATATGCTCTTCCGTCCAGGTGACACCGTTTATCGCCGTGGCACCGTAGAGCATCCGCCCCTTAGTCGATATAGTCCTCATGCGGTTTTCCAGCCAGTAGGAATAAGGGCCTTCCTCATCGAAGTAAATCACATCCCTGGCCACACCGCCATGGCTGTCGAGTTCCTGATCCTGCGACATAAATTCGGAGAACGATTTGTTTTTCCAGTCGATGCGCCGTTTCTTCTCATTGTCATAGCCGATGTTCTTGAGTTCCGATGCAGTAGCCCATTTGACAAATTCAGGGCCAAGGATTTTCTCCACGCCTGAGGTAAAGTCCACAGCGACACAACGGGCTTCAATAGGCGGCGAAGAAATAAACCTGCCTTCATCACGAACCCTTTTTAAATGCTCTCTGACACCTTTAAAAGGCGTTTCCTCGATAATCTTGTCAATATTCTCACGCTGGAGAGGGTGCCAGCCTTCACATTGCATGATTATTTCTATAACATTAGTTGTTGTTTTCCCGGATCTGTTTCCGCCGGATATGGCCTTGGTCGAATGCGGCTGCAAGTAATACCAGAACTCTTTTTTATTGGGGGTATATAAATATCTCGCCCTGGCGAACGAGAATTGATGTATCTCTTTGGCTAACTTGTGGGCTTCTTCATCGCTTAAATTTATGGATTTTGTGCGGGCTAACTTGTTGACAATCCCGATGGGCCGGTCTTCAACCCTTTGCAGATACCAGAACACTTAACCTCCATAACGATTAACATATTCCTGCAATCCTGTTTCTTTTTCACCTATATGGATACATTGCAAATTAGGATTTACATATACTTTATGACCTTTTTCTCTGATTTGCTTAAAAAAAATAACTTCTTCAGTCATCAATTTGCAATGATGACGCATATAAAAATCTTTTTCCGAATAGTTTCTGGTCTTATCCAAACTTTGCCATGAAAAGTAAGGTGCATCCAACGTTTTCAAAACATCAACATCTATCCTCATACAACCTATAGCACCAAAATCAACCTCAAAATCAATATCAAACGGATATTTGGTCATCGTAAGTAAATAACCTTCTTTATCTTCGTTTGAAATAACCGGAAAAGCACTCCTTTTGGTATAATATATTCCGGTAATTACATTTTTATCTGATTTTACCAGGGAAAATATAGTAGACTCAGGAATAATAAGATCTAAATCAAACCATAAAGTTATATGAGGACGGAATAAAGAACCTTGATGTGAAAATCCTTCCCTGGCCATACCGACAATAGCATTTCTCGAAGCTTCCAAGTGTCTGACCGTACAAAACTTTTCAGCAAACTCATAATTTTCACCACCTTCAAACTGATAAAAATTTCTGACCGACTTTATATAACTGTTCATGAATTTCCAGTGAGGCTGCGCTCCACCAAATACTGAAAAAAATACGGCTACCTTAATCATGACTGAATATTTATATAACCTTTAGGGGCATGGATTAAATCAATTCTATCCATTAACTCACACCTAAATCAATGAAACCCTTGGGATTATTGGACTTAAACAACCTGTCTTTTCCCTCGTCCAATATAACCTGACGCTCCATCACAGTATAAGCCTCATGCAGAATATTCGACTGTATCTTCCTCGGCAAGTTCCTCGAACACTTAATCTCCATATTGCCGTTAGGATACGTGGATATGACAACCTCAACCCGCTGAGACTCTATCTCCTCACGTATGGTACGCTCTTTCTTCGCCTGCTTTTCGCTCATTTAGACCTTCTTTCCAATATCTTAAAAAAATTACGCCTTTTCATTTTTCCTCAATTCATCTAACTTGGCTTTTTTGCTAGCCATCCCAAAACTGCCACATTGCCTGGGTTCGTATGGCAAACTCCACTCATTGCCACATTTAATGCATATATACGTTCTACCCATATAATAATCACCTTCACCAGGTTCTACATATACACTGAGTTCACCACAGTCTAAACAATAATATATAGTGTGAAGCCAATCACTCATTTTCTTCTATAACCCATATATTTATATTCGTCAATCCCAACACGCTCCCATAACTCAATGTACATACCACCTACATCAATTACAGGAAATTCTATATATCTACACAAGATCACTTTTTACCCCGTGAAGGTACCCAGCCATGCTCCACACCACGCAAAAGATTAATCGCACGCCTCGCAGCCGCTACACTCCTGCATACCTGCTTAACAACCCACTTACCACTAACTTTATGATAAATAATTCTACCAACACGCTTATTCGGCATAATTACCCCTCCTACGCAAAATTACACAATTATAAACTTTCTTCTACTCACCTGCGCTCTTTTATACAATCACTACATACATAACGACCATTACCATATATACCAAAATTTACTAAAGTCACATCCTCATCACAATAAAAACATACACCCCTGTACCTCGCTACCTCACATACCATCTCACCACTGTGATACCTCATGTGATCACCCTGCGACGCAAATACTACCAAATTCCTCACATCATCGTTCTCAGGATCACCATCAATATGATGTACT
>Ga0209536_100010730_pt1 | contig 13475 bp, 8 predicted proteins | sample DeeMarSeWOR28_12_FD_187461 | JGI IMG/M metagenome (GOLD analysis project Ga0209536, IMG submission 187461) | Marine sediment microbial communities from White Oak River estuary, North Carolina - WOR-2-8_12 (SPAdes) (version 2) | ecosystem: Environmental > Aquatic > Marine > Intertidal zone >...
GTATTGTAATGTCAATTATTGGCACTTTCTTCGTTAAAGTAAAGGATGGGGGAAGCCCTCATAAAGCCTTAAACTTAGGCGAATTCGGATCTGGTTTTTTAATGATAATTGCATCCTATTTTGTAATTACGTCTATGTTGCCTGAAACTATTGACGGCTTGCCTTTTGGGGCAATGGGTGTTTTCTGGGCTACTTTAGCCGGTTTAATAGCAGGTTTTGGGGTTGGTAAGATAACTGAGTATTATACAGGTACCGGAACTAAACCAGTTAGTTCAATAGTACAGCAATCTAATACGGGGGCAGCTACGAATATAATTGCAGGTTTAGGTGTTGGAATGATGTCTACAGCAGTTCCTATTATTTTAATAGCAGGAGCTATTTTGGTTTCCCACCATTTTGCAGGTTTATACGGAATTGCAATTGCTGCGGTTGGAATGTTGGCAAATACCGGGATTCAATTGGCAGTGGATGCTTACGGTCCTATTTCCGATAATGCAGGGGGAATTGCAGAAATGGCAGAATTGCCCAAAGAGGTTCGTGAGCGTACAGACAAATTAGATGCCGTAGGAAATACAACAGCAGCAATAGGAAAAGGATTTGCCATTGCCTCTGCTGCATTGACAGCTTTAGCATTGTTTGCAGCCTTTATGAAAGTAGCTAATGTTACTGCGATAGACGTGTCAAGACCTGATATTATGGCTGGTTTATTAGTAGGAGGTATGCTTCCATTTGTGTTCTCTGCCTTATCTATGAATGCAGTGGGCCGGGCAGCTATGGCTATGATCGAAGAAGTTCGCAGACAGTTCAGGGATATTCCGGAATTACATGCTGCATTGGAGGTTATGAGAAAGTATGACTCTGATATGTCCAAGGCAACGCCAGAGGACAGAAAAATATTTGATGCTGCAGACGGAGTTGCGGAATATGACAAATGTGTTGATATATCTACAAAAGCTTCCATTAAAGAAATGGTATTGCCGGGATTATTGGCAATTGCTGTACCAGTTGCAGTTGGCTTTATAGGAGGCGCAGAAATGCTCGGAGGACTTTTGGCCGGGGTTACTACCTGTGGCGTGCTTATGGCAATATTTCAATCGAATGCTGGCGGTGCATGGGATAATGCCAAAAAAATGATTGAAGCAGACGGCGGAAAAGGAACCGATGCCCATAAAGCAGCTGTGGTAGGAGATACCGTTGGAGATCCTTTTAAGGATACTTCTGGTCCTTCATTGAACATACTTTTAAAGCTTATGTCAGTAGTAGCTTTGGTGATAGCGCCAAGTATTGCTATTTCTTCAGATACATTAACTGCGTACAATGCTGAAAATAGTAAGGCAGAAGTTAAGAAAGAGATAAAGGTGGAGATGAAAAAGAACGACAACGATCGTGTAAAAGCTGTTGTAACGATAACCACTATGGAAAATGGCGCGGAGAATAGTCGTGAACTTATTTTTGAAGGTAGTGAAGAAGAAGTTAAAGAACAGATAGAAGCATTAGATGATGTGAATTCCAATGCAAAAATCCGCATAGAAAAGCAGGTAAAAGAAGTTACGGAGGAATAGTAATTGTTATATCGAAGCTTAAAAAAAAATCCCCGGGTGAACCCCGGGGATTTTTTAGTTGTAACCTCTAAAAGAGTCCATGTATTTCGGCATCTATCTTATTTATAACTTCACCGAGATGTTCCGGATTATCAACAAAATCCAGTTGATCCACGTCAATAACCAATAAGTTGCCTTTTTCATAACCATGGGCCCAGGCTTCATATCGTTCATTCAATCGACTTAAATAGTCTATAGAAATAGAATTTTCATAATCCCGGCCTCGCTTGTGGATCTGATTTACCAAATTGGGGATAGAACTTCTAAGGTAGATCAGCAGATCTGGCGGTTGCACCAGGCTTTCCATTAGTTCAAAAAGACTGGTGTAGTTGCCAAAATCCCTGTTAGTCATAAGGCCCATCGCGTGCAAATTAGGGGCAAAGATGTGGGCATCTTCGTAAATGGTCCTGTCCTGAATTATATTTTTTCCAGATTCACGGATCTTTAATATTTGCCGGTATCTGCTATTGAGGAAATAGATCTGAAGATTAAAACTCCAGCGTTCCATCTGATTGTAAAAATCATCCAAATAAGGATTGTCTACTACATCTTCAAAATGTGCCTCCCATCTGTAATGTTTCGCTAAAAGCCGGGTGAGGGTAGTTTTTCCGGCTCCTATATTTCCAGCAACGGCAATATGCATAAAGTGTTTTAATTTAAGGTTGGTAACTTAAATATAAGAGGAACACAATATACAAAGTATCTGTTGGAAGAGAAAAAATAGTTGTTGAAATACGATAGTTAATTATATTTTGTCATAATTTTTATTTCAATAGCAATTACGTATTTTTGTCTACATTAAATAAGAGGAGGGATTTGACTGATTGCAACCTCTTATGCAGAACGAATTTTGTTGGATCGATTAAAAATTTATTTAACAATTCTATAGATTCTGCAAAGGAAAAAATGCTAAAGCAGTTTCTACAGATCAATCTGAGTTGTAAACTTCTTTTCCAGCATCCGTCAAATCAATATTAATATTAAAAAGAAATTTCTATGGCCTATTTGTTTACTTCTGAATCTGTAAGTGAAGGACATCCGGATAAGATTGCCGATCAGATTAGTGATGCATTATTAGATAATTTTTTAGCCTTTGATCCTGAAAGTAAGGTAGCCTGTGAAACTTTAGTTACTACGGGTCAGGTAATTTTGGCAGGTGAAGTAAAAAGTCATACTTATGTAGATCTTCAACAAATATCACGAGATGTTATTAATAAAATTGGTTATACCAAAGGCGAATATCAGTTTAGTGGTGATTCATGTGGAGTTATATCATTGATACACGAGCAGTCTAAGGATATAAACCAGGGAGTTGAGCGCGAAAAAAAGGAAGATCAGGGCGCGGGTGATCAGGGCATGATGTTCGGGTATGCAACTAACGAAAGTGAAAATTATATGCCAATGGCATTGGATATTTCACATCGAATACTGGAGGAACTGTCGGTATTAAGAAGAGAAAATAACGAGATAATTTATTTGAGACCTGACGCCAAAGCACAGGTTACTATTATGTATTCAGATGATAATAAGCCTGTTCGGATTGATACCATAGTAATATCTACACAGCATGATGAGTTTGATAAGGATGATGATAAAATGCTGTCAAAAATCAAAGAAGACCTCATTACCATTTTAATGCCGAGAGTTGTAGCAAAATTGCCACCGAGTACACAGGCCTTGTTTAATGATAAGATTATCTACCATATTAATCCTACAGGTAAATTTGTTATTGGCGGACCTCATGGAGATACAGGTTTAACCGGAAGAAAAATTATTGTGGATACTTATGGAGGAAAAGGTGCCCACGGGGGAGGTGCTTTCAGTGGAAAGGATCCTAGCAAAGTAGACCGAAGCGCCGCTTATGCAGCAAGACATGCGGCAAAAAATCTGGTTGCAGCAGGAGTTGCTGATGAAATATTAGTTCAGGTAAGTTATGCCATTGGATTGGCAGAGCCTACTTCAATTTTTGTAGATACTTATGGAACTTCAAAAGTGGCTTTAAGCGATGGTGAAATTGCCAAGAAAGTAGCAGAACTATTTAAAATGAGGCCTTATGATATTGAAGACCGACTTAAATTGAGAAATCCCATTTATCTGGAAACAGCGGCTTACGGACATTTTGGGAAGGAACCAAGAATAGTGTCAAAAGTATTTGAATCCCCGTATAATGGGAGAGTTGAAAAAACAGTGGAGTTATTCACATGGGAGAAATTGAATATGGTAGATAAGGTAAAATTAGCATTCAATTTGTAAATTTTTTTACAAATACTAGGAATATCAGTTTTTCCATACCTATATTTGCTTTTCGTAAGTTCAATCACTTGTTGAAAAGTTATCAAGAAAGGTGGAGGGAATAGACCCTTTGAAACCTTAGCAACCCTTTGTTTCAAGCGCAAAGAAGGTGCTAAATTCTATCACAGTAAAAATGTGACAGATAACAATCAAGAATTACGCTTTGTAATTCGTCTTTCTTTATAACATTTTAATATTTCCGAACCGCTCAGTGTAGCACTTAGGGTTGGATTGTGCTGTTTTATATGAACAAAAATGAATTAAAAATCGTTTTGAAAACAATTTCTATTAGGAACCAGTATTCTTTTTGAATACAAAGAAACAAACATCATGAGTGAACACAAATTTTCTACTAATGCCTTACACGCGGGCCACGACACAACTTTAAATGCCGGTACAAGGGCGGTACCCATTTATCAAAGTACTGCCTATGTTTTTAACGATTCTGAACATGCGGCTAATTTATTTTCTTTAGCTGAGTTTGGAAATATTTACAGCAGGATTAATAATCCCACGAATGATATTTTGGAGCAAAGATTAGCTGCCCTGGAAGGAGGTATTGCCTCCGTAGTTACTTCGTCTGGAACCGGAGCTATTAATACAGCCCTATTGGTTCTGTTGAAATCCGGAGATCATATTGTAGCTTCCAGTAGCCTTTATGGTGGTACTTATAATTTGTTAAGTGTTACCCTTCCCCGATTTGGAATTACAACTACATTTGTTGATCCCTCAGACCCTTCTAATTTTGGAAAGGCCGTAAAGGAGAATACAAGGGCTATTTTTGTGGAGTCGCTGGGTAACCCAAAGTTAGATGTTCTTGACCTAAAAGCTATCTCGGCAGAAGCAAAGGCTGCTAAAATTCCATTTATTGTGGATAATACAGTAGCGACACCTGCCTTGTTAAATCCTATTGAGCATGGAGCCAATATCGTAATCCATTCTCTCACTAAATACATCAATGGTAATGGTACGGCCTTGGGAGGTGCAGTAATAGATGCCGGGACCTTTGATTGGGCAAACGGGAAATTTCCGGAATTTACGGAACCTTCAGCAGGATATCATGGTTTGGTTTATCATGATGCCCTGGGCCCCGCTGCGTTTATTGCTAAAGTACGTATTGAAGGCTTAAGGGATCATGGTGCATGTTTGAGCCCATTTAATGCATTTCAAATAATCCAGGGTCTGGAAACTCTGGAAGTACGCATGAAAAAACATAGTGAAAACGCGCTTGATCTGGCAGAATGGCTGGAAGGCAGGGATGAAGTTACCTGGGTAAATTATCCGGGTTTAAAAAGCAGTAAATATTTTGCCGAGGCCGAGGCTTATTTGCCAAAAGGACAAAGCGGCTTAATAACGTTTGGTGTTAAAGGGGGATATGATTCTGCAAAGAAAATAGCCGACGGAACCCAAATCTTTTCTTTGTTGGCCAATATTGGTGACACCAAATCTTTAATAATTCATCCGGCAAGTACAACCCATCAACAATTGGATGATGAAGCGCAGGAATCTACTGGAGTAACAAAAGATTTGATACGTTTATCTGTTGGATTGGAAAATCTGGATGACCTTAAAGCCGATTTGGAACAAGCTTTTGCCACAATTGATAAATCTGTTCTTGCATAGCTATAACACAATACTTATATAAGCTGAGTAGAGTGTATTCAATTAGTATTAGAATCGCATCTGCTCAGTTTTAATTGACATTACCTGGATGAAAAAAATGAATACAACACTTCAAAAAATAGAAATTCTGCAGTATAAAGCCATTGGGGGTGTTGTTCAGGATATTGAGTTGTCCTATCAGCTTTTTGGCAAAGATTTACATTCAGCACCTATAGTTATGGTAAATCATGCCCTTACGGGAAATTCAAATGTAGCCGGAGAAGATGGCTGGTGGGCTTCATTGATTGGAGATGGCAAATGCATAGACACTGCAAAATATACGGTTTTAGCCTTCAATATACCCGGAAACGGATATGATGGTTTTGTGGTGGACAATTATAAGGATTTTGTGGCAGGTGATATAGCAAGGATATTTCTGCTGGGATTGAAAGAACTTAATATAGATCGTTTATATGCCCTTATAGGGGGATCTTTGGGAGGTGGTATAGCCTGGGAAATGGCTGCAATAAATCCCGGGTTAACAGAACATTTGATCCCTGTGGCTGCGGATTGGAAGTCAACAGATTGGCTTATTGCCAATTGTCAGATTCAGGAACAATTTCTGGTAAATTCAAAGCAACCGGTTCACGATGCAAGGATGCATGCTATGCTTTGTTACAGAACTCCACAGTCTTTTAAAGCAAGGTTTCAAAGAAGTACGAATGAAGAATTACAGGTATTTAATGTTGAAAGCTGGCTAACACATCATGGAAAAAAATTGAATGAAAGGTTTCAACTTTCAGCGTATAAATTAGCCAACCAATTATTAAAAACCATAGATATTACCAGAGATGGAGAAACGGCATTTAATAACCTTCAGAACAGTAAAACCAATATTCACATTATAGGTGTGGATTCTGACCTTTTTTTTACAGCGAATGAGAATAAGGATACCTTTAAACAGTTGGCTCAGGCCAAAAGTAATGTTACCTATGGTGAAATACAGTCATTGCACGGGCATGATGCATTTTTGATTGAATTTGAACAAATGCAACAACTGCTCAAAGGCGTTTTTGATACCAGTGGTAAATCTCAGAGATTAAAAATTTTAAAATTTGGGGGTAAGTCGCTTTCTAACGGAGAAGGATTGGAAAGGGTGTTGGATATTGTATCTGACAAAGTCAAAAATGGAGAAAATATTGCCGTGGTTTTATCCGCACGGGAAAAGGCTACGGATCAATTGGAGTCAATATTGGATAAAGCTGCAAAGGGTCTGGATTACAGGAAAGATTTTGAAGATTTTGAAAGATATCAAAAACACACTTTTAAAAATATCAGTCTTTCAGAAGAATTCCTGGAATTGGTTAAATTATTTGAAGGAGTTACTTTGCTTGGAGATTATAGCCCTAAAATAAAAGACCAGGTCCTGGCTTATGGAGAGCTGATATCGGGTAAGTTAATTACAAAATTACTAATTGGGAAAGGTATCAATGCAAAACTACTTGATACTCGCCGTCTGATAAAAACCGACGATTCTTATGGAGATGCTAAATTGCTGGAAGATGTTTCACGGGAAAATGTAATCCATGAATTCTCAAAATTAAAATCGGATGTGGTCCCATTGATAACCGGTTTTATAGCCTCTACTGAAGCAGATGAAACTACAACCTTAGGGCGTAATGGCAGCAATTATACCGCTTCGCTGGTTGCAAATTTTCTGGACGCCGAAGAATTACAAAATTATACACATGTAGATGGTATTTTCACTGCAAACCCCGAATTTGTGTCTGAAGCCCAAAGAATAGAACAATTGTCATATAGTGAGGCAAATGAACTTGCCAATTTTGGCGCAACCATTTTGCATGCAAAGACTATTATACCCTTAATTGAAAAGAATATTCCGCTGAGGATACTCAATACTTTTAACAATGACAATGAAGGCACACTTATTAGTGCCAAATCCAGCAAAGCAGGAATAAAATCATTATCCGCTATTGAAGATGAAGCCTTGATTAATCTTGAAGGGAGAGGCTTATTAGGGAAGGTGGGAATTGATGCGCGTATTTTCAGGACTCTTAGCCTTAATAACATAAGCGTAAGTATCATCTCCCAGGGTTCTTCTGAAAGAGGAATTGGATTAGTTGTGAACTCAAAAAAGGCCCATTTGGCAAAAAGAGCCCTGGAAATCGAATTTGAAAGCGATTTTCAATCTCGTGATATTAATACAATAACTATTGTAGAGGACGTTTCAGTCATTTCTATAGTGGGTCAGGATCTTAGTAGTTTTCACAAACCATACAATGCCCTTATCAAGAATCAAATAGTACCCCTTTTGTTTAATAATACCATATCTGGGAAAAATGTGAGTTTGGTGGTTAAGAAATCTGATCTGCATAAAGCACTTAATGTAATGCACGGTCAAATTTTTGGCATTAGCAAAAAAATTAACCTGGCCATTTTTGGGCATGGGAATGTGGGAGGTACGTTAGTAAATCAGATTTTAGATTCCAGTAAGGGTATTGAGGAAAGAAAAGGGATCAATCTTAATGTGTTTGCTCTCGCGAATTCTAAAAATTTGCTTTTAAACAAAAAAGGGATTTCTAAAAAATGGGAGGAGGAAATAAATGATAATGGCATTCCCTATACGATTGATGATATTTTTAAGTATGCCAGAATACATCATCTTGAAAATTTGATAGCTATAGACAATACGGCAAGCCGGGATTTTGTAGTCAATTATTTTGATTTTATTGATAATGGATTTGATCTGGTCTCTTCAAATAAAATTGCGAATACCCTTGGATTTGATTTTTACAGATTGATAAGGGAGGAGTTGGCAAAAAAACAAAAACAATATCTATATGAAACCAATGTTGGTGCCGGGTTACCTTTAATAGATACAATTAAGCTTTTGCATCTCTCAGGTGAAAATATTACCCGCATTAAAGGTGTTTTTTCAGGTTCTTTGAGCTATATTTTCAACACTTTTTCCGAAAAGGACACTTCCTTTTCGGAAATTTTGAAAAAGGCCATTTCAAATGGTTATACTGAGCCCGATCCAAGAGAAGATTTATCGGGGAATGATGTAGGTAGAAAGTTGCTGATATTGGCCCGTGAATTGGAACTTGAAAATGAATTTGAGGATATCTTGATTCAAAATCTTATACCGTTACCCCTTCAAAAGGGGAGTGTAAAAGAATTTTTAAATGAACTTGAAGTGCTGGATGATTTTTTTAGTAAAATTAAGAACAAGCAGGAACCAGATCATGTACTCCGTTATGTTGGCGATTTATATGGTGATTTGCAAAAGGAAAAGGGCAATCTGGAAGTGAAATTGGTATCTGTCCCTAAAGAGAGCGCCTTGGGCCAGGTTAAAGGTTCAGATTCCATTATTGAGATTTATACGGAATCGTATGGTGAACATCCTTTGGTAATTCAGGGAGCCGGTGCTGGTGCCGCTGTAACGGCCCGAGGTGTTTTTGGGGATATTTTACGTATTGCTGAAAAAATATAGTAATAAAGGAATAATCCCGGTTAAATAAAAAGATGAAGAAAAAAAAATTTGAAACTGAGGCGATTCGCACGCAATTAGAACGATCAAAGTTTTTGGAGCATTCCAGCCCTATATACCTGACTTCTAGTTTTATTTTTGAGGATAGCGAAGATATGCGGGCTTCCTTTGCGGAAGAAAAAGACCGAAATATTTATTCGAGATATTCCAATCCTAATTCATCAGAATTTATAGAAAAGGTTTGTAAAATGGAAGGCGCAGAGGATGGATTTGCATTCTCCTCTGGGATGTCGGCCGTTTTTTCCACTTTTGCCGCTTTGTTGAATAGCGGCGATCACATTCTTTCAGCGCGCAGTATTTTTGGTTCAACCCATAGCCTTTTCACTCAGGTTTTTCCAAAATGGAATATTAGCCACAGTTATTTTAAGATTGGGGATTTAGATAATTTGGAAAAATTAATCACACCAAAAACGAAAATAATCTACGCAGAATCACCTACAAATCCGGGAGTAGATATCCTGGACCTCGAGGCACTCGGGAAGTTTTCAAAAAAGCATAAGCTTATAATGATCGTAGATAATTGTTTTGCGTCTCCTTATCTTCAACAACCCATAAAATTTGGTGCAGATCTGGTAATTCATTCAGGCACAAAACTCATGGACGGACAGGGTAGGGTATTGGCCGGAATTACGGTGGGTAAAGCGGCTTTAATAGATCAGATTTATCGGTATTCCAGAATTACGGGCCCTGCGCTTTCTCCATTTAATGCTTGGGTTCTATCCAAAAGCCTTGAAACTCTGGGTGTAAGAGTAGACAGGCATTGTGAAAATGCGCTTAAAGTAGCCCAATTTCTGGAAGGCAATAAAAGTGTTAATTGGGTAAAATATCCATTTCTTAGATCACACCCTCAATACAGGCTTGCAAAGAAACAAATGAAGGCCGGCGGTTGTGTAGTCGCATTCGAGGTAAAAGGCGGACGCAGAGCAGGGAAGAAATTTTTTGATTCTATTGCTATGTTATCCCTGTCCGCTAATTTGGGAGATACCCGAAGTATTGTTACCCATCCTGCATCTACAACACACAGTAAGTTGTCAGAAGAAGAAAGATTGGAATGTGGTATTACGGATGGAATGGTTAGGATATCAGTAGGTCTGGAGCACGCAGAAGATATTATTAATGACATTAGCCAGGCCCTGGACAGGATATGAGAAATAGGAATATTCCTATTTTGACTATCTTAGCATAATGCTTTCTAAAAAGACGAAATACGGATTAAAAGCCTTGACTTATCTGGCATCTCAAAGTAAAGGACAGCCGGTACAGATTTCCGAAATTGCCAGTCACGAGAATATATCTCAAAAATTTTTGGAAAGTATTTTACTCACTTTGCGTAATACAGGATTTTTGGGATCCAAAAAAGGAAAAGGAGGAGGCTATTATTTACTGAAAGACCCTGGTGAAATTCCCATGACAACCGTTATTCGAGTACTGGAAGGTCCAATTGCTATGGTACCCTGTGTAAGCCTTAACTTTTATGAAAAGTGCGATGACTGTCCGGATGAAAATAAATGCGCTGTGCACAAATTAATGCTTCAGGTGCGTGACAGCGTTCTGGAAGTTTACAGGAATAATACACTTGCCGATCTGATATAGGAATAAAATATCTTCAATATCCGCTTCATACTAATGAATCATTCGTAATGATTGTGTGGATTTTTAATTAATCTACTAAAACTATAGGCTAAACATAATATTTATATAATTTTAACGTCTCACTATGAATTATTATTTTATTTTTGAATACTCTATAAAACCGATAGGATAAAAATAAACACAATGATTGCAGATCAGTTATTGCTACAAAAGGTAACAACGAATAGCACTTATAAGACAGATAGAGTTTCTGAGCAGCCTAAGAGGAGCGTTGTTAAGTCTTTAAGCTGGCGTGCCATCGGTACATTGGATACAATAGCTATATCATGGATTATTACAGGGGCATTTACGTTGGCCTTTTCCATTGGAATGGTAGAACTTATAACTAAGATGGTACTGTATTTTTTACATGAGCGTATCTGGAACAGTATTAAATGGGGAGATAATTTTAACTTAAAACAAAAAAGATATGAGTTTGTCTGCGCAGGATATAGAACATCTGAATAATCACTTTAGAGGGATACCTCCCGAAGAGATAATTTCGTGGGCTATTCTATATGGTTCTAAATCCGTAGTTACTACAAATTTCAGACCTTATGAAGTAGCCATATTAAATGCTGTTACAGAGGTTAAATCGGATATTCCCGTTATATGGTGTGATACCGGATACAATACACCCAATACATATAAACATGCAGAAGAATTAATTTCTGGCTTAAAGTTAAATATAAAACTGTTCGTTCCCAGGCAGACTACGGCCCATAGAGATGCTATAATGGGAATACCAGATATTGATGACCCCAGGCACAAAGAATTTACAGAACAAGTAAAATTGGAGCCTTTCAGAAGAGCAATGGCTGAATACAAGCCGGATGTCTGGTTTACAAACCTAAGAAAAGGACAGACTGCTTTGAGAGATACATTAAACATCTTAAGTTTAAGTGAAGCAGGGGTATTGAAAGTAAGTCCTTTTTATCATTGGAATGACACACGCCTGGACGCCTATTTAAATGAGCGGGGACTTCCTAATGAACACAATTATTTTGACCCTACTAAAGTTTTGGAAAACCGGGAGTGCGGTATACACACATAGGGTAAAAAATTAATTTACCGGGATCAAAAGTATTTGAAACTAAATTCAGTGTCATTTATTGAAATTAAATCTATTAAATATATAGGAATACTAGTTATTATATATCATGCAAAGTTTTAGAACCGAGATAGAAAACCCTATAGTAGAAAAAGACATCATTGAACTGGAGAAAAAAATCAGGGAGTTCAGAGGTGGTTCTATTAATGAAGAAAAATTCCGGAGTCTTCGCCTGGCGCGAGGTGTTTATGGCCAACGACAGCCCGGCGTTCAAATGATTCGCATTAAATTACCCTATGGAAAAGTGAGCTCAAGGCAACTTCGCAGGATTTCGGATGTTGCCGATGAGTATTCAACAGGAAGATTACATATCACTACCCGACAAGACATACAGATTCATTATGTAGACCTTGAACGCACTCCTGAACTTTGGGCACAACTTGAAAAAGATGAGGTAACACTTAGAGAAGCTTGTGGCAATACCGTAAGGAATGTTACAGCAAGTGAAACAGCCGGAATAGACAAGGATGAACCTTTTGATGTATCACCCTATGCTCAGGCTGTTTTCGAATATTTCTTAAGAAATCCCATAGGTCAGGAAATGGGCCGTAAGTTTAAGGTTTCCTTTTCGTGTAGTGATGCAGATACAGGACTGTCTTATATGCACGATCTTGGTTTTATTGCCAAAATGGAGAAAGGTGTTAAAGGGTTTAAAGTATTGCTGGGAGGAGGTCTGGGATCCCAGCCTCGTCATGCAGATGAATTGTTTTCTTTTCTTCCAACCTATGAAATAATTCCAATGATGGAAACTGTTGTCCGTGTTTTCGACAGATATGGTGAAAGAAAGAGCCGGGCCAAGGCAAGACTAAAGTTTTTATTAAAGGATTTAGGCCTGGAAGCCTTTAAAGAACTATTAATTTTAGAAAAGAAAGCGGTTCCTTTTAAGCAGTACCCCATTGATGTAAGTTCTTATCCCAAAGTGGTTATTTCAGATAGGCAGGTTCATCAGGTCGCTATTGAAGATACTGAAGCTTTTGAACAGTGGAAAATCACCAATCTGGTTGAACAAAAACAATCCGGTTATGTAGCTATTGGAATAAAAGTAATGTTAGGAGATTTTTATACAGACAAGGCTCGATTGCTCGCAGATTTGGTGGAAAGGTATGCTGCAGGTGAAATTCGCTTAACTTTGAGACAAAACATACTTATTCCCTATGTAAAGGAATCCCTGATTCCTTATTTCTACACCGAACTTAAAAAACTTGGATTTGCAGATGCGGGCTATAATAAGGCAATAGACATTACTGCTTGTCCCGGAACCGATACCTGCAACCTTGGAATTGCAAGTAGTACGGGAATTGCTTCGGAATTGGAGCGTGTTATAAAGGAAGAATACCCTCAATATGTTAATAATGCAGACGTAGTCATTAAAATTAGTGGTTGTATGAATGCTTGTGGTCAGCATTCTATGGCCAATATCGGTTTTCAGGGCATGTCTATACGAACAAAGGAAAAGTTGGTGGTTCCTGCATTGCAGGTGTTACTTGGCGGTGGTAATTTAGGAGATGGACGAGGCTTATTTGCGGATAAGGTTATTAAGATTCCCAGCAAAAGAGGGCCCGCAGCCCTTAGAAAGATATTGGATGATTTTGAAGCCAATGCCAAAGGGGCCTCCTATGAATCTTATTATGCTGAAAAAGGGGAGCATTATTTTTATGAACTTCTT
>Ga0209536_100010732_pt1 | contig 13475 bp, 10 predicted proteins | sample DeeMarSeWOR28_12_FD_187461 | JGI IMG/M metagenome (GOLD analysis project Ga0209536, IMG submission 187461) | Marine sediment microbial communities from White Oak River estuary, North Carolina - WOR-2-8_12 (SPAdes) (version 2) | ecosystem: Environmental > Aquatic > Marine > Intertidal zone >...
CGCCGCCACGGGAGCGGCCGCCGCCGGCGGCGGCCGCCGTCGCCGGAGCAGCAGCACGAACGCGGCGATCAGGACCGCGCCGACCGCCGCCCAGACGGGCCAGCGAGCAGACGGCTCCGGCAGCAGCTCTCCCGGCAGCTCGGCCGGTCCGGGTGCCTGGGGGTCGAGCGCCCGCTTGACCCGGAGATCGAGCCCCGGCACCCTTACGTCGGCGAGGGAGAAGGCGTAGCCCTCGTAGCGGCGGGTCTCCTCGACCCGCCGGTCGTCCTCGCGGCGCGACGTCTCCAGCAGGCGCACCTCGAGCGGCGCGAGCGCCGCGTCGTCCCAGTCGGCGGGCGCCTGCCCCTTGCGCCAAGTCCGAACTACCGTGAGCGGAAACGCCTTGCCGAGCTCCACCTCCGGCGCGCCCGCCAGGACCCGCAACGGGGTGTCGGGGATCGGCGGCCCGTCGCCACAGGCGCCCGCCAGGGCCAGGATCAGGAGCAGACATCGTCGGTGCCCGCGCATCGCGAATACGCGATTCTATCGAGCGCGGGAGCTCGCCGCGTGCGGAACCGTGGTCCGGGCTAGGCCGCGTCGGCGGACACCGACTCGCGCTCCGGCCTCTCCTCGATCCGGACCCGAATCCGGGTCTTCGGCTTCGGCATCGAGAAGGGCTCCTCGACGTACCGGTAGAGCGGGATCGCGGCCGCGACCGACAGGGCGAATGCGACGGGGCAGAAGAGGAAGAAGAGCAGCGTCGATTCGGACGTCAGCCCCAGGGCGCCCATCATGCCGAGCTTGAGGCCGTTCAGCACCAGGCCGTGGATCATGAAGAAGGAGTAGCTGATGGGGCCGATGGCGATGGCCGGCTTCCAGCTCAGCCCACGTGTCACGGGGCCGGCGGCGTGCTTGGCTCCGCACGCCAGCAGCAGCGTCACGGGGACGCCGACCAGAAGCGGCGAGAACCGGGCATACTCCCACACGGCCTCCGTCGCCAGCGCGACCGCGGACAGGAGCACGGCGGCCAGCACGGTCCACTGGAACCAGGACCGGCGAAACAGGTTCGGCATCAGGTCTTCCGCGTCCGCCAGCATGACGCCCAGCAGGAACATGATGCAGTAGCGGTGGCGTCCGACATAGGGCCAGAGCGGACCGATGACGGCCGCGAGCACGAGCGCGGACATCGCCAGCCGGGTGGTGGGACGGCGCCGCGAGAGGCGGAGGCCGAGGACCAGGAGCGGCGCCACGAGGTAGAACGCCGCCTCGTGGCTCAAGGTCCAGGAGACGGTGATGATGGGTTCGATCTGGAACATGCCCGGCATCACCGCCAGGTTTTGCAGGATGTAGACGGCGGACGCACCGAACCCTTCGGGCAGCTTGCTCGCCGCCGGGTGGACCACGGACAGGACCAGGTAGATCCCCAGCACGGCGAGAAACACCGGATAGATGCGCTGGAAGCGGCGCGTGTAGAACTTGCCCACACCGAACCGCCGGCGCCGCACGAGCGGCCCGTAGATCAGGAAGCCGCTGAGGCCGAAGAACAGCTCCACGCCCATGTCGGCGAGGCCGTGGAGGCCGTCGAAGAAGCGCTCGACTCCGCTGCCGGACCGGAGCCAGTTCTCGGAGAACAGGCTGTAGTAGTGCGCGAGGAAGACGAACACGCACGCGTAGCCGCGCACCCCGATCAGGGCAGGAAGCCACGTCCGAGATCCCCTCTTGCCCGCCTCAGCCATTACGACATTCTCCGGGATCTCGCGGCGAGCGTTGGACAAGTTGCAACTGTGCCGTATCAGATCGGGACGTGTTGCAGCACGGCCCGCGCACGGTCCCTGGAGTCTCGTTCACGACGTTGAACACGTTTGTCCCTCTAGCGTTCTTTCATGACGGCACCCGTGGCGCCGTCGTCCTCCTTGGATCCGGTCCCAGTGCGGCTTTCGGTGGGCCGGATGCGATGCGACGCGGCGCGCACCACGAAAAGCGCGCCGGTCGGCGCACCGCACTCAGTCGGGTGAGCGTCCGGGGCGCAGGATCTCGATGTTGTCGAGATTCTCGAGCCGGACTTCGATCCCCCGCGCGACCACGTGTTCGCGGGGGGTCAGGGGCAACGACTCACTCCAGGTTCAATTCGGTGAGCGGGACGAAGGCGCGGCGCGCGGGTTCGTGGGCCACGAAGATGCCCGTGTCGATCTCGTAGATCCACCCGTACAGGCGCACGTTCGCCTCCTCGACCGCCGGATGCGTGCGCAGGTGATCGAGCTGGACGAGCACGTTCTCTTCGGTCACCGCGCGCAGGGCGTCCGGATCGTCCGGGGCCAGGGAGCGGCGCCCGAGCACGCGCAGGGCGGGCGCCGCGAGTTCGAGCCAGCGCCGCGCGGCGGGGAGCTCCTCCAGCGAGCCCTGCTGCAACAGGCCTTTCATGGCCCCGCAGTCCGTGTGGCCGCAGACCACGATATCGCGGATCCCGAGCACGCGGATGCCGTACTCGATCGTCGCCACCTCGCTGCCTCCGACAGCGCCGGGAGGGACGATATTGCCGGCGTTGCGCACGAGGAAGAGATCGCCGGGGCGTGTCTGGGTCACGAGGTTGGGATCGATCCGCGAGTCGGCGCACGTGACCAGCAGCAACCTCGGGTTCTGGCGCGCGGCCAGCGCCTCGAAGCGGGCCCGCTGCCTGGGAAAGATCTCCTTTCGGAACTTCTCGATGCCTTTCAGGATCCGCTGCACGGCCGTGCCCTCCACGCTCCCCAACCTAGCGCTTCGCGCCGCGCCGTTCCCGCATCCGGAAGAACTTCAGGATCGGGCGCGCCACCATGTCGATGTCGCGCTCGCGCGAGATCGGCACGTCCATCAGGTCGACCTTGGCGCGCCGCAGCTCTTCCTCGGTCTCCGTGCGCCGGACCGCGACGCGCTCGGTGTAGGCGGCGCGCACGCGCGGGGCGGCCCAGTCGACCACCGTCTCGCGCCCGCTCTCCGGGTCGCGCACGCGCAGCAGGCCGGCGTCGGGCGGCGCGAGCTCCGGTGGCCGTAGCCGGACGGCGACCACGTCGTGGCGCCGCGCGCACAGCGTGAGCGCCTCCTGCCAGCCGCGGGCCAGGAAGTCCGAGACCAGGAACAGGATCGCGTGCCGTCGCACGACGCGGGCGGCGAACTCCAGCGCGGGCGCGAGATCGGTGCGCGCGCTGCTGCCCGGCAGGGCGAGGCAGTCGCGGACGATGCGCAGGGCATGGCCGGCGCCCTTCTGGGGCGGCACGTACTTGTCCACCGCGTCGCTGAACGCGATCAGGCCGACCTTGTCGTTGTTCCGGATCGCGGAGAACGCGAGGCACGCGCACACCCGCGCCGCCGTCTGCCGCGTCGACCAGTGGCTGAATCCGCCGGTCATCGACGCCGAGAGGTCGAGCAGGAACAGGACCGTCAGCTCGCGCTCGTCCACGTACTCCTTGACGAACGGCCGGCCCACCCGCGCGGTCACGTTCCAGTCCACCGCGCGCTGCGGATCGCCCTCGACGTACTCCCGCACGCGGTCGAACTCCAGGCCCGAGCCGCGGAACACGGAGCTGTAGCCCCCGGCCATCACGTCCGTGACCAGGCGGCTCGCCTGCACGTCGATCCGCCGGACCTCCTCGAGGAGCTCCGACAGCTCGGCGTCGCGGTTCTCGGGCATCAGGGCACCGGCACCGTATCGAGCACTCTCCGGATCACGTGCTCGGACGTGAGTCCTTCGGCTTCCGCCTCGTACGTCGTGATCACGCGGTGCCGCAGCACGTCCATCGCGACGGACTTGATGTCGTGCGGCGTCACGTAGCCGCGGCCCTCCAGGAAGGCGCGCGCCCGCGCGGCCTGGGTGAGCATGATCGTCCCGCGTGGCGACACGCCGTACAGGATCAGCGGTGAAAGGCCCTTGAGCCCCGCCTCCTCCGGTCGCCGCGTCGCAAACGCCAGGTCCACGATGTAGCTGAGTACCTTTTCGTCGACATAGATCTCGTCGAGAAGCTCGCGCGCTCGAAACACCTGATTGGGCTCCGCGACCTGACGCACGGCCAGCTTGTGAGCGGTTCTCGCCATGCGCTCGACGATCGTCTTCTCCTCGGCCTTGGTCGGATAGTCGACCACGATCTTGAGCATGAAGCGGTCGACCTGTGCCTCGGGCAGCGGGTAGGTGCCTTCCTGCTCGATCGGGTTCTGCGTCGCGAGCACGAGAAACGGGCTGGGCAGCAGGCGCGTCTCGCCGACCAGCGTCACCTGGCGCTCCTGCATCGCCTCCAGCAGCGCCGACTGCACCTTGGCCGGTGCGCGGTTGATCTCGTCGGCCAGGACGAAGTTCGCGAACACCGGCCCCTCGCGCACGAACCACTCGCCGGTCTTGGGGTCGTAGACCTGCGTCCCGACCAGATCCGAGGGCAGGAGGTCGGGCGTGAACTGGAGGCGCCGGAAGGTGCCGCCCAGGGCCGTTGCCAGCGATTGCACGGCCAGCGTCTTGGCCAGGCCGGGCACGCCCTCGATCAGTACGTGTCCGTCGGCGAGGAGCCCGATGAGCATGCCGTCGACCAGCGGCCGCTGGCCCACGATCACGCCCTCGACCTCCTCGAGCACGTCACGGAGAAACGCGCTCTCCTTTTCGATGCGGGCGGCGACGGCGGAAATGTCGGTCAAGGGATCCGGGCTCCGGTGCTCACTCCTCGTCCGGCCGCAGGAGTTCGGGGTCGATCCTGGACAGCGCCGCCTCGAGCTTGGAGGCCAGGTCGACCTTTCCCTTCTCGCGGAGCCGCACAAGCAGCATCTGGGCCGTCTCGCCGGGTTTGATGCCCAACCCGTCCCGCGTGCCCGCGGAGTCGGGGTGGCGCAGAAGGGACGCGAGCATCTCGTTCACGGCGCGCTCGTCGTTCCCGACGTCATAGGCCAGGCGCGCGAGCGAGGCCCGTGCCAGCGCGATGGCGGGATCGGCCAACTCACGGTGGTTGGCGTCGGCCTGGATCGCGTTCTCGTAGATCACGATCGCGCGCGCGTAGGCCGTCGCCGCCTTCTCGTAGGCGCGCGTGCGCCGGTACTGGTCGGCGGCCGCGACGTGGGCGAGGGCCGCGAACGGCGCGAGGCGCGGGGAATCCTGCTCCTCGAGCATTTTCACGTAGGCCGCCTCGAGGCCGGCGGGCCCGCGCCACTTCAGCAGGCGGTCGCGCAGCCGCGCGTGGAGCTTCTCCGAATCCGGGAAGCGCGTGAGGCCCTCGCTCAGGATGCGGTTGGCGCGATACCGGGCGCCCAGCCAGTCCAGCAGCTCGTAGTGCCACAGGACCTGGCCGTCCGTTCCGAGGGGATGGCGCAGCAGGAGGGTGTACGCCGCGTGCAGGTCCGAAAGCCACTCGACCGGCCAGTCCTTCTGCTCCTTGACGGCCGCCCGGATCGCCTTCCAGCGGGACTCCGCGAAGACGGTGACCACCGCCATCGAGGCCCAGCCCTGGTCGCCCGGTGGCAGGTCCTTCATCGCCTCGGCCGCGTACTTGTAGCCCTCCTCGCGGTCGCCGGCGTAGTAGGCCGCCAGCGCGAGGACGGCGTTCAGCCGCCAGCCCTTGGCCCCCATCGCCTCGGCCTCGCGCGCGGAGCGTTGGGCGTCCTTGTACATGTACGCGGCCACGCGCCGCCCGATCCTCGGGTTCAGCGCGTAGGTCCGCGGCGCGGCGAGCGCCAGCGCCAGGGAAGCCTCGGCGTACTCGATGCGCGGGGTGGGGTCCTTGGGTCGCTCGTAGGCCGCGCGGGCCTGCTTCTCGACGTGCGACAGGTGCCCGCCGCCGCCGTATGCCGGCGCGGGCGGCGTCCCGACGGGCCGCGGTCCCGACCAGGCCTTCAGGTCCACCGTGGTCGAGTCGCCGGCGAGGCCCTGGTGGACGCCGGCCAGCCACTGTGCGCGCACGGACCCGTCGCCCAGCCGCTTGAGCGCGGCGATGAGCGCGTCGCGCTCGTCCGCATCCATCGGGACCTGCAGGGCGTCGGAGATGAGCTCCGCGGCGTCCACGGTCTTGACCTCAGCGAGCGTGCGCCGCGCCGCGCGGCTGAGGTCGGCGTCGAGGCCGAAGATCGCGAGGCGCAGGAGGTCGATCTGCGCCGCCGTGTCGTTGTGCTTGAGCGTCGCCTCGAGCAGCGCACGCCGCAGCTCCGGGTCGCCCTCCCGGTAGGCGTTCTCGACCGCGCCGCGGTCGGCGACGTGGCGGCTCGCGACGCGTTCGAGGATCGGACGGTCGCCGCGCACGATCGGCGGCTTGGCGGGCGGCAGCTTGGCGCGGCCCTCGCGGACCGAGTCGAACACCGAGGCGGTGTCGTTCGTGTAGAAGACGTCGGAGACCTCCTGGCCGCCGAGGTCGACGATGATGTGGCGCGGCGCGACGCGTTGCCCGTCGCAGAACTTCTCGTAGATGATCGGCTCGATCCAGATGTGCTCCGCGCACGTGACGCCGCCGAAGCGCGGGCACGGGATCCGCCGCCCCTGGTCGTCGTGGTCGCGCGGATTGTGACGGTAGACCGAGGCGATCACCGTGACATAGGGCTCGTAGAGCAGGGCGATCTCCGGCTGGCGGTAGCGCACGCCGGCGTAGTGCTCGCTCGCGATCTCGCCGTCCATGTTGATGCAGATGAGGATCGGCTTGCCCGTCTCCTGCGAGACCGCCACCGCGTCCTCCCAAGTGCGCTGCCACGTGATGAGGCAGGGTCTCTTCCAGTCCGCCGCGGTGGGCGCCGGCCACATCTGCTCGCGGGTCAGGCCCTGGCCTTCACGATCTCCCTGGGCGGAGGCGGCCGCCGCCATCATCGCGAGACCGACCAGGAGCGTGGAAGTTGCCCAAAGCCCTCTCATTTCGTAGCAGCGACTATAGCCGCAGGCCCTTGGGGGTCAATGGAACCGGCCGCGCGACGGGACACGGAGTCGAGCCGTGCGAGTGCGTGGCGTGAGTCCGATACAATCCCGCGGCGCCGCCCGGGCCGGGACGCCGCATGCCGATGACAGAGAAGGACCAGGGCACCGAGGAGAGACGCAGCCTGCCGGCGCGCGTCTGGCGCTCCATCTTCCGGGGGCCGGTCGTCCCGCGCACCGACCAGGAGCGCAAGTGGGTGGTCTTCAACACCCTCGTGCTCCACCTGCGGCCGATCCGCGTGCCCGCTTCGACGCTCAAGTTCAGCCACACCTTCGGGCTGGGCGGGTCCTGCCTGGTGCTCTTCCTGCTGCTGGCCGCGACCGGTCTTCTGATGATGTTCGTCTACGTGCCCTCGCCCGAGCGGGCCTACGACTCTGTCGTCGCGCTGGAGGACGACGTCGCCTTCGGGAGCCTGGTGCGGGGTGTTCACCACTGGAGCGCCAACCTGCTCGTGGTCTTCGCCGCGCTCCACATGCTGCGGGTCTTTCTGACCGGCGGATTCCTGGGCCCGCGCCAGTTCAACTGGATCGTCGGCCTCTGCCTGCTGCTCTGGGTGCTGGCCGCCAACTTCACCGGGTACCTGCTCCCCTGGGACCAGCTCTCCTACTGGGCGATCACGATCAGCACCGGGATGGTGACCTATCTCCCGGGCGCGGGCCCCGGGCTCCAGGAGATCGTGCGCGGCGGCGGCGAGATCGGCGCCGCCACGCTGATCAACTTCTACGCGTTGCACACGACGTTCCTGCCCATTCTCTTCCTGTCGTTCGGTGCCTGGCACTTCTGGCGGGTGCGCAAGGCCAAAGGCGTCGTGCGTCCGCGCCGCGCCGACGGGTCGCCCGCCGGTCCGGAGGAGAGCGTCCTGTTCCTGCCGAACCTCCTGCTGCGCGAGGTGGCGCTGGCGCTGGCGCTGCTCGCCGGGATGGTCGTCCTGGCGACGCTTCTGGGCGCGCCGCTCGGCGAGCGCGCGAACCCCGGCATGAGCCCCAACCCGGCCAAGGCGCCGTGGTACTTCGTCGGTTTCCAGGAGCTGCTGCTGCACCTCCATCCGTTCTTCGCGGTGTGCGTGATCCCGCTGTGCGCGGCCTTGGCGCTGGCGCTGCTGCCGTATCTCAGGACCGAGGAGGAGGACGCGACGGGGATCTGGTTCCGCTCCGCGAGAGGGCGCCGTCTCGCCGCGTGGACCGCGGGCCTCGGCGCGCTCCTCGGCGTGGGCGGCGTGCTGTTCGACGAGCTCGTGCTGACCGGAGGACGGGCCGTGGACGCCAGCGGCGCGTTCGTGGCGCGCGGACTGGTTCCGTTCGCGCTGCTGCTGGTCGGCCTCGCGCTCTTCGCGCGGTTCCTGCGCCGGCGGCGGGGGGCCACGCGGGACGAGGCCGTGCTGGCGATCTTCTGCCTGCTCGCCGTCGTGTTCGTCGCATTGACGGTGATCGGCTACGGGTTCCGCGGCGAGGGCATGGCCTTGAGGTGGCCGTAACGTGACGAGCGAAGACAAGAGCGGAAACGGATCCCCTACCCGACGACGCATCCTGGCCGTGCTCGCGGGGACGCTGGGCCTGGTCGCCCTAGCGGAGATGGCGTGGATCGCGCTGGCCTTCATGCGGCCCCGCGGCCGGCGGCGGGGCGCGGTCGGGATGATCGTGGCCGGACCCGTCGACCGCTTCGCACCGGGGAGCGTGACCGCGTTTCCGGAGGGGCGTTTCTACCTGGCGCGCCTGAAGGACGGCGGTTTCCTGGCGCTGGACCGCACCTGCACGCACCTGGGCTGCACGGTGCCCTGGGTGGCGTCGCAGGAGCGGTTCGTCTGTCCCTGCCACGCGTCGGCCTTCGACATCCGCGGCGATGTCCTGTCCCCGCCCGCGCCGCGCGCCCTCGACCTGCTTCCCGTCCGGATCGAGAACGGCATCGTGAAGGTCGAGACCGGCCGTCCCATCCGCCGCCGGCGCTTCCAACGCGACCAGGTGACCCGTGGCTGAGACCCGGCTCGGCGCCTGGAAGGCGATCGGGGTCATGGCGCTCCTGGTCGTCGTCGTGCTCGTGCCGCTCGCGCCGACGCTGCGTTCCGCGCGTCGTCCCGAGGAGTGGACGACGGCCCCGCCGACGTTTGCGGGGCGCGCGGTCTGCGCCGAGTGCCATGCCGAGGCGGCCGAAGCGTGGCAGGGATCCGACCACGACCGCGCGATGGAGGAGGCGACCGAGGCGACGGTGCTCGGGGACTTCGCCGACGCCGTGTTCGAGCACGAAGGCGTCACCTCCCGCTTCTACCGCCGCGACGGGCGCTACTTCGTCTCGACCGAGGGGCCGGGCGGCGAACCGGGCGAGTTCGAGATCGCGTACACCTTCGGCTACGACCCCCTGCAGCAGTACCTGATCCGTTTCCCGCGCGGCCGCCTGCAGGCCCTGAGCCTCGCGTGGGACGTGCCGGGCCAGAGGTGGTTCCACCTCTACCCGGACCGGAAGATCCCGGCGGACGACTGGCTGCACTGGACGCGCAACGGCCAGAACTGGAACGGCATGTGCGCCGCCTGCCACTCGACGCGGCTCCGGAAGAACTTCGACGCGAAGAGCGACAGCTTCGCGACGGATTGGTTCGAGATCGACGTGAGCTGCGAGGCGTGTCACGGCCCCGGCTCGCGGCACGTGGCCTGGGCGAACGTCGAGCCGATGGCGCGCCCCGAGGTGGAGCATCAGGGGCTCATCGTGCCGACCTCGGGGTTGACCGCGAGAGAGCAGGTCGAGCTGTGCGCGCCCTGCCACTCCCGGCGCAGCGAGCTCGGGACCTGGGAGCACGCGGGCGTGGAGCTGCTCGACCACATGGTGCCGTCGCTGCTGCGCGAGGGGCTCTACCACGCGGACGGACAGATCCTCGACGAGGTGTACGTCTACGGCTCGTTCCTGCAGAGCAAGATGTATCAAAAGGGCATTCGCTGCAGCGACTGCCACGACGTGCACAGCACGAAGCTCCACGAGCAGGGGAACGCGCTGTGCACGCGGTGCCACCAGGCCGAGGCCTACGACAGCGCGAGCCACCACTTCCACAGAAAGGAGGTCGAGGGCAAGCCGAGCGACGGGGCGCTCTGCGTGAAGTGCCACATGCCGGAGCGCACGTACATGGTGGTCGACCCGCGCGCCGACCACAGCCTGCGCGTGCCGCGGCCCGACCTCACGCAGACGATCGGGACGCCCAACGCGTGCGGCCAAGGCGGGTGCCACGACGACAAGCCCCTCGAGTGGTCGGTGGACGCCTACCGGAAGTGGTACGGCGAGGCGCGCAAGCCGCACTTCGGGTCCATCCTGGCCGCCGCGCGGGCCGGCAAGCCGGAGGCGGCCGAACAGCTCGTGCGTCTGGCCGGGGACCCGCTCCATCCCGCGATCGTGCGCGCCACGGCGCTCACGCTGCTCGCGCGCTACCCGGGGGAAGCCAGCGAGCGGGTGCTGCGCGACGCGCTCGCATCGCCGGAAGCGGTCGTCCGCCGCGCCGCGGTGGAGACGCTGCGGGTGCCGGACGCCCAGGCGCAGATCGAGACCCTGGCCCCGTTGCTCTTCGATCCCGTCCGCGCGGTGCGCACGCTGGCCGCGTCGCGCCTCGCGGGCACCCCGCCGGAGAGGTTGAAACCGTACCAGCGCCGCGCCTTGGATGTGGCGCTCGAGGAGTACCGCACCGACGTGGAGGCCACCCTCGACTTCCCGCAGGGAGGTCTCAACCTCGGAAACCTCTACTCCCGCCTCGGGGATCCGGCCGAGGCCGAGAAGGGATATCGCCAGGCCATCGCGGTCGACGACCTGTTCTTCCCCGCCAAGCAGAACCTCGCCGTGTTGCTCAACACGCAGGGGCGCAACCGGGAGGCGGAGACGCTGCTGCGGGAGATCCTCGACGCCTATCCGGACAACTTCGAGGCGGCCTATTCGCTCGGCTTGCTCCTCGTGGAGATGGGACGGCCTCCGGAAGCGGTCGAATGGCTCGAACGGGCGGTGAAGGGCATGCCCGGCCACGCCCGGCTGCACTACAACCTGGCGCTGCTGCTCCAGCAGCTGGGCCGGCTGGACGACGCCGAGCGGTCGTTTCGAAACGGGCTGGTCGCCGCGCCGTACGACCTCGATTTGATGGTGGCGATCGCGGATCACTACCTCAAGCGCGGCCGCGCCTCGGACGCGCTGGCCTGGGCGGAGCGCATCATCGCCGCCCATCCCGGCCGGGAGATCGGCCAGCGGATCAAGGCGGTCGCCCTGCGGGCACGCGCGCAGGGCGGCCGCTGAGACTTTTCCCGCGCACGCTAAGCGATTCCTAAGCGAACAGGCCTACCGTCCGGGGAACTACGGAAGGAGACCTACATGCGCAAGACCTGGATCATCGCGGCCGCGACTCTGCTGGCGCTGGCGCTCGGCGCACCGGTCGGTTCGGCCCACGGAGTTCGCCGCTGCCATGGGCCCACGTTCACGAACCCGACAGACATCGACAACACGTACCACCCGTTCGTCGAGTTCCGGATCCGGCTCTACGAGCTGGTGAAGGGCGAGGACGAGCTCTTCGTGATCGACGTGTTCCGGCCGGAGACGCGCACGTTTCGGCTGAAGGACGGGACCGAGGTGGAGTGCGCCATCCTGGAGGAGTGGGAGATCGAGGAGGGCGAGATCGTCGAGATCTCGAGAAACTACTTCGCCCAGTCCGACCGGGGCACCGTCTTCTACTTCGGCGAGGTCGTCGACATCTACGAGGACGGCGAGGTCGTCAGCCACGACGGCAGCTGGCTCGTGGGCGGCCCGACCGACGACGACCCCGAGGAGACCGCCACCGCCGAGAAGCCGGCGGTGTTCATGCCGGCTTGCCCCAGGGTCGGGGACGTGTGGAAGCCGGAGGACCTGCCGGAGGCCGGGATCGAGGAGTTCGTCAAGGCGCTGAAGTACGTCCGGAAGGTCCGCGTCCCCGCGGGCCGGTTCTGCCACGTCCTCAAGGTCAGGGAGAAGACGCCGGCCATCGAGTTCAAGTGGTATGCGCCGGGTGTCGGCTTCCTCAAGACGAAGGAGGGCGACGAAGTCCTCGCGCTCATCGAGCTGATCGACAGCGAGGACGAGGACGGGATGCTCGAGGACCTCGACGCGATCCTCGAGGACCTCCTGGAAGAGGAGGAGTAGTGTCGGAGTGAGGCATCCGGCGCCGTTGGGGCGCGGGATCGCGAGGAAATCGCAAGGAAACCGTGAGACTCGGGCCCGATCATCGGTAGCTTGGAGGCTCGCACGAGAGGAACGCCGTGAAGGTCTTGGTGGTCGAGGACTCGGAGCGGTTGCAGCGGTCGCTGCGCCACGGGCTCTCTCGCTCCGGCTTCGCCGTCGACGTCGTGGGCAACGGCGAGGACGGCCTCGCGTACGCGAGGCACGGTGTCTACGACGTGATCGTTCTCGACCTCATGCTGCCCAAGCTGGACGGCCTCACGCTCCTCAAGCGCTTGCGCTCCGGCGAAAGCGCCGCGCACGTGCTCATCCTGTCCGCGAAGGACCAGGTCGAGGAGCGCATCGAGGGCCTGCAGCTGGGAGCGGACGACTACCTCACCAAGCCGTTCGCGTTCGAGGAACTGGTCGCGCGGATCCGGGCCCTGGTGCGCCGGAAGTACGGCGCGAAGAGCCCGACCCATCGCGTGGGGCCCCTGCGCATCGACACCGCCCGGCGCCAGGTGTTTCGCGGGGACTCGCCGATCACGCTGACCCCGCGCGAGTACGCGGTCCTCGAGTACCTGGTGGCGCGCCGGGGCCGCGTCGTGTCCAAGCCGGAGCTGCTGGATCACCTCTACGCCGGCGCGGGCCAGGGGTCGGAGAACGCGGTGGAGGTGCTCATCCACCAGCTGCGGAGGAAGATCCAGGACTCGGAAACCGACGTCATCGAGACCCGCCGCGGGCACGGGTACCTGATCGACTAGATAGCCGCCATGTATTCCATCCGACGCCGCCTCACGATCCTGCTGGTCGCGGGATTCACGGTCCTGCTCCTGGGCACCGGCGTCTACATGGAGCGCCTGCTGGAGGAGCGGGTCACCGAGGAGTTCGACGCCGCGCTGGTGACCCGGGCGCGCGCGCTGGTGTCGCTCACCGAGCAGGAGGGCGGCCAGATCGAATTCGACTACGCCCCCGAGTTCATGCCCGAGTTCGAGCGCAGCGATCGGCCGGACTACTTCCAGTTCTGGCAGGACGACGGCCAGGTCTTCCGGTCGGCGAGGCTCGGAGCCGACGACCTCTCGCGCACGGCCTCGCTCTCCACACGGCCGCAGGTGCACGATGTCGATCTGCCCGACGGCCGCGCCGGGCGCGCGGTGCAGATCGCTTTCGTCCCGCGCGGCCCGGACGAGGCCGACGACCCCGAAGAAGCGTCCGCTCCCGCGATCGCGAGCGACCGGTCGGTCGTCCTCGTCCTCGCACGCGGCCGGGAGCGCCTCGATCGCCTCCTCGCGAGCATCCGCGGGGCGATCCTCCTCGTCGGCGCCGCCGCCACCGTCCTGGCGGCGGTGTTCGTGTGGCGCGCGATCGTCTCGGGGTTGCGGCCGGTCGAGGCGATCGCGTCCCAGGTGGAGGCGCTCGACGCGGAGCGGCTGGACACGCGCGTCCGCC
>Ga0209536_100010733_pt1 | contig 13474 bp, 10 predicted proteins | sample DeeMarSeWOR28_12_FD_187461 | JGI IMG/M metagenome (GOLD analysis project Ga0209536, IMG submission 187461) | Marine sediment microbial communities from White Oak River estuary, North Carolina - WOR-2-8_12 (SPAdes) (version 2) | ecosystem: Environmental > Aquatic > Marine > Intertidal zone >...
GTTTTCTATGATGGGTTTTTTACAAAGAAGCAGTCTGGCCCATTCGCAGGCGGTTTTGAATTTACCGATACCTTCGGCCCCGGCAAAGATATACGCATGAGCCCATCTGCCCGATGCAAAAGCTCGCTGCAGAATTTCGATTGCTTTATCTTGACAAAATATGCTATTAAAACTCATATAAACGATTATTTAAAATTGCCTTCTTAATAATGCTAATGAGCCAAATATTAAGAGTACAATTCCAATTATTAAACATAAGATTTCGTGAAAAGAATTCTTAACTTGTTCTGGCTCTTTCCAACTTAAGCGGAATTGTTTCTTACGTTTAAGCCTTTTGAATTCCCTCCAGGCGAACCTTCTCCTGGCTACTTGGCCCAAAGTCCTTTCGAATATAATTGACGTCAATCCAAATGTTATGCATGACAAATCATCTCTTTCCAAAATAAAGGAAAAAGCAAAGCCTAATATGAATAAAATTGAAACAACAAACATCTGCTTTTTATGTTTCGGAAGGTTTTTAGTTATGGAGAAATTGAAGTACACTATGATAATGCAGCAAATAACGAAAAAAATGTGCTTGCCTTCCATATCTTATAAACTGCTCTTTAAGATCAGACTTGTTACTTCTTTGTGCACAGTTTCGATACTTTTGTTACTATCGACCACAACAATGTGTTTCTCTTGGCGTGCCAGTTCCCAAAAACCTTCCCGGACTTTTGCGTGATAGCCGTCACCCTTGGCCTCCATTCTGTCCAACTGCCGATTCAGGCGTCCCGCGGCCGTCTTAAGGTCAACATCGAGAATAATTGTCAGGTCCGGCCAGACTCTTTCGAGGCAGTCTGTTGCAATTCTTATGACTTTATCAGTGCCGAAACCGCCCGCAAAGCCCTGATAGGCGCACGTGCTGGACAGCCATCTGTCGAGTACGACGCAGTGATTCGCATTTAGTGCCGGAGCTATTTTTTCCGCCCAAAGCTGCGCCCTCGCTGCCATGTACAATAATAATTCCGTTCTTGTGTCCATTGCAAGGTGTTCGGGATTGAGCAGGATTTCTCTTATTTTCTCGCCGATGGCGGTATCCCCGGGATCGCGAAAACGGCTGGTAGGCACACTCTCACTTTCCAGCCGCTTAACTAAAAGTTCTACCTGCGTGCTTTTGCCGCAGCCATCGGGGCCGTCAAGAACTATAAATTTGCCTTGTAATCTTTCTTTCAAAATATTTTACCTAAAATTTAAACTATGCCGGAAGACACAATATCATACCCAGCCCAGCAAAACAACCTGTTTACTGCGAGATTTTGGTCAAGGCCTCATAGGTCTGCGGCATGCGGTGGCGCGGACCGATTGAGCGCCAGTTGCCGACCCAGTCGAGAAGTTCTCGCTTGTTCAGGTCGATCTCGGCCCAGAATACGCCTTCTTTGCCCTCGTTCAAGGCCAGAATCCTGCCCATCGGATCGATGACCAAACTATTGCCGTCATATACCGATGGGACCATATAGACGCCGTTATCACGCGCCCGGACTCGGAAGGTCGATTCGCCATCAACTTTGCCATCCTTGTCCGGCAGGGTATTGCCCCAGGTCGGAGCGAAGATAATCTCCGCTCCCTTGAGAGCAAACATTTCCGCCGCTTCTGGGAAGAACCAGTCGTAACATATCTGGATCGCGATTTTGCCGAATTCCGTCTCGAAAACGGGGTATTCATTGCCGGGCCGGATGCCTTTCTTCCACTCCTCGCGCGGCAGGTGGACTTTGCGATACTTGCCCGCAATCTCTCCTTTGCGGTTCAGCAGCACAGCGGTATTATAAACAATCTCGCTGTCAAGCTCGGTAAGGCCGGCCACTACCCAAATCTTGTTTCGCTTCGCGGCCTCAGATAATACTTCACTAACCGGCCCGGGTATCGGCCGGGCGCGGTCTTTTAAGGTCGCCGGCGTGCCCACCGCCAGAATCGCCTCGCCCAAGCAAACGATATCGAGCCCAAGCTTACCCGCGGCATCGATTTGTTCGCACCAGAGCTTCAGATTTTTCTCCGCCGTACTGTTTCTCGGCCGCAGAAAAACCGTGCCTACCTTGACCTTCCTTGGCTTTGGTACCGGCGCCGGCTGCATACTCACGCTTTTCCATATCGCCGTCCCGCCTCGCGGCCACTTAACTGATAGTGATAAACGAGCACTATCAGCATCCTTCGGCGCGACGAGCACATCGTCGAACTTTGCAACACCATTCTCGATAATCGGCCCTCGCACAAGCATCCCCGCCGGGTGCAGCAATTTGCCGCCGCGCATCCAGCTTACACGCACTAACAGCGAATGATAAGGCGCCGGAATATCTCGTAACAGGCAAACCGATTTGACAGCGTATGCCTGCCCTCCTTTAATGTTCTTTATATCCTGAGTCACTCCACCCACGGTGTAAGGATCGGCCCCATCAATAACGAGACCACCATCGGCACTCGGCCTCACACGACAAGCCGCCATCTCCCACTCCGGCTCCCACACCGACCACCCAGTCGGCACTGCATCTATCTGCCCAACTTCAAACGTAGGGTTCGACATCAATTCTTGCGCATCAACACAAAACGTCAAATTCGTCAGACAAATCATAAACGCCATAAAAAATAAAATATGTTTAGTCATCTTTGATCCCTTCCAGCAGTTTTACAAATAAGTGTGCGAACTATTTATTTTCCAGTTGTTCCAGCGTTGTTTTTGCTACTCTCTGGACATAGTTGTCCGAATCTTTCTCGGCGGCCTTTATCTGGGACAGCAGCGGACGGGCCTTCTCGCCGATTTTGTTCAGGGCGATAATCGCGAACAGCCTTGCTTTGTCTGTTTTGTCATTAAGAGCCTCGGCTAAAACCGGCAGGGCTTTATCTTCGCTACCCCAATGGCACAGTGCATGAGCTGCGGCAATGCGAACTACCGCCGCTGGATCATCGAGTGCTTTTTCACACGCTGTTTTTGCCTTATCGATATCTTCCGCCTTAGAATTATAGTGCAAGCCTATTACGGCCCAATAGCGTACGGAGGCGTATTTGTCCTTGAGGGCTTTGACATATTGCCCGTTTTCGCCGGAACCGTCCAGCTCCTTTATGTCTCGCAGGCGTTTGAGAAGATCGGTCTGGTCGAGTTTGTGCCGCCAGTGCTGGTTGTCTCTGGCCGGTGTTTTTGATGGTTTCGATCCTGAGGCCTTATCGTCGAATCTGAACCTGACTTCACCGCTGTCTTTGAAGCCTATCCGGCAGGCTTTGGCGTGCAGGACTTTGCCCTTCGTGAGCCATACGGATTTTGTATATAGCCTCCAGGCAGAAGCGGCTTGGCCGTTGCCGCTGATTCTGTAAACGATTGATGAGCCGGGCGTGGGGCATGAGATCGTAACGCGTCGCGTAGATTCGCCAGGCTGCCATTTGGGCGCCCAGAATACCGGTTCTGCTGTTTTTTCATATTTGCCACCCGGGCGTTTCATTTCGTCGAATTCCGGCTCAGGAATCAGCCCCATATCGGGGGTCTCTCTAACCCATTTGGCATGGATAACACGCATCCGCCTCAGCACATCCTTATACTTCAGATCGCCCGCCAGGTTTTTAATCTCGTGTGGATCGGTAGCGGTGTCGTAGAGTTCCTCGACAGGTTTGGTCGGCTCAAAGTACTGCTTCTGCGGGCCTTCGAGTTTGTCTTCGGCGTTGAGCCTTCGCATCTCCTGCATCGTCGGCATCTCGTTCATATAGTTAATGTCCTGGCCCCGGCTCAGGTGCGGCATGTAGTTGCGAATATATTTATAGCGTTTATCACGCACGGCACGAATCAGGTCGTATGCTTCGTCCATCCGGTCGCGGGCGGCGAATATATATTCGCGAGGTTCGGCTTTCTGGTTACCGAGGAAAGCTTTGCCTTGTATGTGGTCCGGGATTTTTATGCCGGCCAGAGATAACATCGTCGGAGCAAAATCTATGAAAGCAATCAGGTCGTTGTTAACGCTGCCGGGCTTGACTGCATCGGGATTATCCGGCATTGCGAGCTTTCGCCATTTGGCCGGTACGTGAATAATCAGCGGAATCCTTAGTCCCGAATCATAAATCCATCGCTTGGCCCGAGGCAGGCCTCGCCCATGGTCGCCCCAGAACCATACTATTGTATCGTCGGCCAGGCCGTCGTCTTCGAGCTGCTTTAGAACTTCGGCGACCTGCTTGTCCATGAGTGTAATTATATCGTAATATTGTGCCCAGTCTTTGCGAACCAGCGGCGTATCAGGATAGTAAGGGGGCAATACTGCTTTATCCGGATCGTGTTTTTCGTGCGGCTTTAAGGCTGCTATCCGTTCCAGCATTCCTTTACTTCTGTTGCGGATCTGGCTTTCATGCGTAGTCGTGAAATTAATGACGGCAAAGAACGGCTGACCTTTTTCGCGATTGCGCCAGTGTGCTTTACGACTGATTTCGTCCCAGGCACTTGGGGGCGGATCAAATTGATAATCTGTCTTGACGTTGTTCGTGCAGTAGTAACCTTCAGCTCTAAGGTATTCACTGAAGCATTTCACATAAGCCGGTGGCACGCCCTTGCAGCGCATGTGGTGAGTGCCTATGGTCGTAGGATACATGCCGGTAATGATGCCCGAGCGTGTCGGAGCACAAACTCCGGAGTGCGAGTACACGTTGGTATAGCGGACGCCACGCGCAGCGAGCTTGTTGATATTTGGCGTTACGGCATAGCTGTCGCCATAGCAACCCAGATCGGGGCTGATATCTTCAGTGCTTATCCAGAGGATATTCGGCCTTTCTGGCGATGTTTTTTTGACGGCATAAAGGGGGATTTGGGGCATTGCCATTGCGGCTGCTGAACCGGCAGCGATCTGCATAAACCGGCGTCTGTTAATTTCATTTTTGGAGTTTGCCATGAATTTTGCCTCCATATCAAATGTTCAAAACGATTTGATGGTTATTCTCAATTTAATGTTCGTACACAGACTGAGCGATTATCTATTATAGTCGTAGGAGTTTTGCAGGCAAATCAAAACCGAACTGGTTATCTTGTACGCATTAAGGGTCGCTTCTAATTTGACAGATCAGGAATTTATAGTTATCGTATAGTTTGAAAATGGAACTTTCATGATAAAGATTCGATTCTATCTGGAGAAAAAAGATGTTCGTGAAATATTTAAAGGATTGCCGTGAATTTATTGCTGGTGATGATTCGATTTTACGTGAGATTTTGCACCCCAAGAAAGCAGGAGTACCGATTAATTACAGCCTTGCCCATGCGAAAGTTGCGGTCGGTCAAAAAACTAAGCCGCATAAACTCAGATCCTCGGAAATATATTACGTAATCGCAGGGGAAGGTTTGATGCGCATAGATCAGGAGAGCTTAGAAGTTGGACCTGAGTGTGCCATCTATATCCCACCTAACGCTGAACAATATATTGAAAACACAGGAAATTCCTATCTGGAATTTCTTTGTATAGTTGATCCGGCATGGCGTCAGGAGGATGAGGAAGTATTAGATAGTTAACACTTCAGAACCTAATCCATGTTTGGAAAAGAGCCCGGTCAATGCCTGGAAAAAGTGCGGGCTACGTTGTTATGAAAAAGTCTTTCGCCGAACTTATAAACGATGTAATCTTTGAGAGCAGTATCAATGGGTTCGGTCCGTATAATAGAGCTGCGAAAAAAGCAAGGCAAATCAAAACGAACGTCAACTTGATAAGGCGGAAATTGCTTTTTCGTTTAGCAGCTTTTTCTCTTTTTTTTCTGTTCATATTGTTCCTCAGCTATTTTCTGGGCGGCCAAAAGATGTCAGCTACGCCGATATCGTCGAATTATGTAAGAGTGAGTGTTTTAATCCTAAAAGGATTATCACGAGAAACGGCACAATCAACTTCTATAAGACTATTTAAAACATAAAAAACGTTGTGCAGAAACACAAATAACCGTAGAACTTATACATTGAAGATGTTGCCACGAACTGACTATGGCGTTCAGAAAAATCAACATTAACCTAAATATTATCCAAATACAGCAATTCACTTAAATCTTAAATATAGGCATATTTGGGATGTTTATAATATCCAACATGCAATTCCAATCCATATAATGGTTGTTTTTCGAAGTATAGGTACAACAATTATGGATAACACAAAATGTCGCTTTGAATCGCTTTTTATCGGGCTATAACAAGAAAATAAGTGAAAATCCGGTTCTTATTCACATGGGCATGGAGTTTGCTTAATAAATAAAAAATGAGGTTCAGGGGGATCTCTAAGGTGGGGGTTTAAATATAATAAGTACATTCGTGAGGAGAGCAGTTTGATGGACGAAACAAACCTTGAAGACAAACTAAACGAACTGGTGAAAGAATTTGGTGAGACAGCCGATCCACAGCATAAAAAGTTAGCTCAACTCGCCAAACAGGCACAGGCAAACCGTAAAAAGCTTGAAAAAAGTATCGATAGCTTACAGGAATCACTGGATTACTTGAGAGTGTGCATTAAATATCAGGTTTTTGATCTTGAAGCAACTCGACGAGAAAATCAATATCTCAGAAAGTTGCTTGAGGAAGATCGAGGCTAAGATTAAAGCGTAAGATATCTATAGTAAAGATTTCGTCCGTTAAGAGTCAAAAAATGCTGAATGAAGTAGTATCATCTCCTATTTCATAATTGCATAGTCCGACCGCTGACATACGGCCACATTTCAACCATTTCGTGAATTCAATATTATTCATTTTTATCTAAAGATCCGTCTTTTAGTTCTGATTAGCGCTATTTTATTTCTTACATTTGCTGTATTGTGGAATTAGTTTGTACCGATACACCGCAACTAAGCTTTTTGGCGCCTGAAATCTGGTTTTTTAGGCTTTAATCTGAAAAGTTAATCCTCATTTTTGCCGATAAAAATGAGAATAAAGAAAATGTTCGTCCGAGAATGAACATCTACTTATTCTGAACAATATAAAGTTATGTTTAACAGTCATGTTAAGCAGGGAATTAGTAAATATTGTGTATTTGACAGATGGATTAAGTGATATATAATAACAAAAATAGTTAATTATCACCGATTGGTGTACTATGCGTGTTATTAAGCGGAAGTGGCAGGAAAATCCGCATTTTTATAAACTTTGTTTCGGGGCAAAAGATGTTTGAACGTTTTACAGACCGTGCACGCAAGGTTATGGCGCTTGCTAACCAGGAAGCCCAGCGTTTTAACCACGAATATATAGGAACCGAGCACATTCTTCTCGGGCTCGTTAAAGAAGGCAGCGGAGTGGGTGCGACGGTTCTGAAGAATCTGGATGTTGATATTAAGAAACTTCGTTTCGGGGTCGAAAAATTAGTCAAAAGCGGGCCGGATATGGTCACGATGGGCAAGCTGCCTCAGACCCCAAGAGCGAAGAAAGTGATTGAGTATGCGATAGAAGAAGCTCGGTCGCTTAATCATAATTATGTTGGAACCGAGCATATATTGCTGGGTCTGTTGCGAGAGAGCGAAGGTATAGCAGCTCAGGTTCTTTTGGATCTTGGTTTAAAGCTTGAGGATGTGCGTCAGGAAGTGCTGAATCTGCTGGGAGCAGGAGTGGATGATGGGCCTGCAGCACTTGGGATGAAAATGAGCCCGACCCTCGGTAGAAAGACAAAAAGTAAAACTCCCGCTCTGGATAGTTTTGGCAGAGACCTTACTCAATTAGCCATGAGCGGTGAGCTTGATCCTGTAATTGGCAGGAAGAAAGAAATTGAGCGACTGGTTCAGATACTTTGTCGTCGTACGAAAAATAATCCGGTTCTACTGGGTGAAGCGGGTGTAGGAAAAACTGCTATTGTCGAGGGATTGAGCCAGCAAATAGTCAATAAGCAGGTTCCGGAAATCCTTAAGGGCAAGCGGATGGTTGTCCTTGATTTGGCAATGATGGTGGCCGGGACTAAATATCGCGGTCAATTCGAAGAAAGAATAAAAGCAGTAATCAACGAAGTCAGAAGGGCGAAGAATGTCGTACTGTTCGTTGATGAGCTTCATACCCTCGTGGGTGCAGGTGGGGCTGAGGGTGCTATCGACGCCTCGAACGTGCTTAAACCGGCTCTCGCAAGGGGAGAAGTTCAGTGTATCGGTGCAACTACTTTAGACGAGTACAGGAAACATATCGAAAAAGATGGGGCACTTGAGCGGCGATTCCAGACGATAATCGTCGAGCAGCCCTCGAAGGACGAAACTCTGGAGATATTGAGAGGACTTCAGGACCGGTACGAGGCGCACCATAGGGTGCGTTTTACTGATGAGGCCCTTTTCCATGCGGTAGAACTCTCAACCCGATACATAACCGGCAGGTGTTTGCCCGATAAGGCGATAGATGTGATCGACGAAGCCGGAGCACGAGTTCGACTCAAGAACATGACTCCTCCGCCCGATTTGACTCAAATAGAGGAGAAAATTGAAAAGCTGCAAAGAGAGAAAGACGAGGCCGTCAGAAATGCCGACTATGAGCGTGCTGCGGCATTAAGGGATGAAGCCCAGCAGCTTTTGGATGAGAAAACCCAGTTACATAAGCAATGGTACGAGGAAAACAAAGAAGCGACCGGAGTTGTGGACAACGAGATTATCGCGGAAGTTGTCAGCAATATGACGGGCGTGCCATTAACGAAGCTGGAGAAGAAGGAAACCCAACGGCTGCTGGAACTTGAGACCGAACTGCATAAAACGGTTGTTTCACAGGATGAGGCAATTAATGCTGTAGCCAAGGCGGTTAGGCGCAGCCGTAGCGGCATGAAAGATCCCAATCGTCCGATGGGTTGCTTCATACTCCTCGGACCGAGTGGTGTCGGGAAAACACTGCTCGCACAAGCCCTGGCTGAATTTATGTTCAGTGACAGAAATTCTCTCATTCGGCTCGATATGAGCGAATTCATGGAGAAGCACAACGTGAGCCGATTGGTAGGAGCGCCTCCGGGATATGTGGGTTACGAGGAAGGCGGTCAATTAACCGAGAGGATTAGAAGGCGTCCGTATTCTGTGCTGCTCCTGGATGAAATAGAAAAAGCCCATCCGGATGTATATAACATGCTGTTGCAGATCATGGATGAGGGCAGGCTGACGGACAGCTTCGGACGAGGTGTTGATTTCAAGAATGTCATTCTTATTATGACCAGTAATATCGGCGCCGATTTAATAAAGAATCAATCAGGCTTCGGCTTCGGCAAGAAAAGCCCCGAGGCGAATTATGAAAAAATGAAAGATGTTCTCCAGAAAGAAGTGGAGCATCACTTCAGACCTGAATTCCTTAACCGGCTTGATGACACCATTGTTTTTAAGGCTCTTACAAGAGAGGACCTGCAAACGATTGTCGATTATGAGCTGAATAAGGTATTCAAGCGTCTAACTGAGCACGGCTTGAAACTTGAACTGACCGATCAGGCCAAGGAATTCCTTATTGATAAGGGCTACAACCCAGAATTCGGAGCCAGGCCTTTGCGAAGGGCAATAGAGCACTATATAGAAGACCCTCTCTCGGAAGCTGTGCTGGCAGGTAAATTCAAAGGCAAGAACCTTATCAAGATTGACGTGCAGGATGAAGAGCACTTGAAACTTGAGGGCTTTGAATCACCTGCTCCAGAGGAAAGTGAGCCGGCCGTTGCGCAGTCGGATTAGTTGAGATAACTAAGACTTAATCTGACGGTTTAAGGTTTGATTTTTGTAGTGTTGTTTTCAATGAGTATCTTGCCTTCTGCAAATAATTTTATTGCCTGCGGATATGCCATACACTCCTGTTCGAAGACTCTGGCAGCCAATGTGTCGGGAGTATCATCATTTTCAACCTTACAGGTTCGCTGGACAATAATTGGCCCTTTGTCATATTCGTTCGTGCAGAAATGAACTGTGCAGCCGCTTACTTTACATCCGGCTTTTAGTACAGCCTCATGGACATGATGTCCCCACATCCCTTGACCACCAAAACTGGGCAGAAGGGCGGGATGGATGTTCATTACTCGATTTTCATATCGGGCCGGTATTTTCCAAAGACAGAGCCAACCTCCCTGGACTACCAAATCAACATTTGCTGCGACGAGTTCTTCTTCGATACGCTTGCTGAATTCATCGATGTCGGCGTAGTCCTTTTTTCGGATAATTTTCACATCCAGCCCGGCATTTTTCGCTTTCTCAACTCCAGAGACGGTCGAACGTGAGCTTATTACAACAGCTACCTGGGCGTTCAGCCGATCTTTGTCTATATATTTAAGGATATTTATCAACGTCGTACCCCCGCCGCTGATAAGAACGCCGAGTCGAATTGGTTTTTCTTTTGACATCGTGGATTTTCTTTTGCTTTCAATGTCGTGACCAGCATCAAGGGCCCGATTTACGAGGCTGTCTGCTTGTTTATTTTTGTCCCGGGTTATATGCTTAACCTTCCAGTTATTAAATCGATTGAGCAGGCTCATGGCTTGTTTAAAAAGAGGTTTGATATGCTCGCTTTTTACTCTGTATTGACCGTTGATTTGTTTGACAAGAAGTTCGCTGTCACTGAGAACGCTTAGCTGTTCGGAACTAGTTTTTGTTGCTGCTTCCAATGCCTTCACGAGTCCAATATACTCGGCTACATTGTTCGTAGCTTTACCAAGAAAAAATGCCTTTGCTTCAAGTTGTGCCCCAGATACATCGTTTAAAACATATGCCGCAGCAGCCGGTCCCGGATTTCCTCTGCTACCACCATCTATATAAGCGATAATTTTATCGGACACTATTTAGCTCCTGAAAATAAAATTGAAAAGAGTGCATGCTAACACTTGATGGTTATGGGATACGCTGTGGCTTTGCGGATTTCTTATCTGGCTTCTAATCTTCATGTAAATTGCCAAGTACAAGTATTCTTGTGCAATTGGGACAGCGGATAATGTCATCTTTGGTCATCAGCAAATTAACACTCTCGGCAGTGATACCCATAAAGCAGCCGCCACAGCTATAGGCTCCTTTTTTACCCTGCTGCTCCTCAATTAATGCAACAGCATGACCATCGTACGTTTCAGCCACACGTTTGAATTTATCCAGTGAATCACTCGGGATAGTCTGAGCAACCTGATCCCACTCGGCTTGGATATTATCTATTTCCGCCTGATATTTTTCTGCCAGCATCTCGCTTTCTTTGCGAGTTTGCTCAAGAGTTTCTTTTTGCTCGTCAATCTGCTTCTGGATATCTTTGCACTCGGCTTCATCGGCCTCGATATCTTTTAGCAATTCCAGAGATTGGGTTTCTGTCTTTGAATTGTCGGCTTTAGTTGTATTGAGTTGTGTGAGGACAGCGGCATATTCTTTGTTCGTTTTTGCGCTATTGAGCGAGGCTCTTAATCTGGCTATCATTTCATCTTTGGTTTTAAGCTCTAATTCCAGACGGTCGAACTGGACCTTGGTAAGCTGAACTTCCTCTTTCTTGGCTTCAAGGGCGTTTTGAAGACTTCTGATAAGATTTTCCTGAATGACGACGTTTCTTCTACATCTATTAAGTTTTGATTTTTCTGCTCGTAGACGATTTTCGACACTCTGAAGTTTTAGCAGCCCATTTAATACAGGTCCCATTTAAGCTCCTTTACGCCAGCTTTTTTAAAACTTTAAGCCCTTCATTATCAATACTATTTCCTCTATTTGCAATAAAATTTTCAATTTTCTTTTTGAGAAGTGAGCCGTATAATAACTTTACCATGAAAGAACTGTTGAAAAGTCTCATTCAAGCAGAAACTACCGTCGAAAAGGGCGAATTAACAGCAGCAGAGGTGATTTCTGCTGAATTTCGCCGATCCGGCATAGACTCGAAAATAGATTGCTGGGACCAAGCCAGGGCAAATATCGTAGCACATATTAAATCCACGGGGCGCAAGGCCGGGCTGCTTTTTGCCTGCCATCTTGATGTTGTCGGGCCAGGCGAGGCTTCCTGGAAGCACCCGGCTTTCACAGCAGTTGAGAGCAACGGTAAAATATATGGCAGAGGCTCCGTGGATATGAAGGGCGGAACCACTGCTGCTGTTACAGCTATCAGGCAAATAGTAGATTCCGACATCGAATTGCAGGGCGATATTATTTTCTCTGCCGTTGCGGGCGAAGAGACCGATAGTGTCGGTGCAAAACGGTTTGTTGATGACAAAGACTGGCTACCGGAACTTACAGGTGTTGTTATTCCTGAGCCGACGGATTTCGAGGTTGTTACAGCCCATCGTGGGATGCTATGGCTCAAAGTTATAACTAAAGGCAAAGCCGCTCATAGCTCTGCTCCACAACTGGGCGTAAACGCCATAAACTCGATGCGTTTGATTTTGAATGAGTTGGAAAGTTACGAAATCAAAGTCGAGCCGCATAAACTATTAGGCGATTGCTCGATGAGCATCAATACTATCACAGGCGGTAAAGCAATGAATGTCGTGCCGGACAAGTGCAGCATTGGAATCGATATCCGAACTCTTCCCGGGCAGGATCATCAGGCTATTATCGCTGATTTACAAAAAATCTCAGGTAAACTAAGTACCGACAACGAGCAATTTGAAGCAGAGGTTTCAGTACAGCGTCAAGTGCGGTCGATGGAAACCGATTGTAATTGTGATTTCGTTAAGGATTTTTGCTACGTTGTTGGGACTGATCAAACAAAAGCCGTTGGCTATACTACAGACGGCCCATATTTTGCTACAATTGGCAGCCCGGTCGTTATTTTCGGTCCGGGTAAACCACGTCTTTGTCATAAGCCGGATGAATATATCGACATAGCCGACCTTGAAAAAGCTGTAGAGCATTATAAAAATATCATCTTGAAATTCCTGACCTGATTAGAGTATCGAAAACTGATGACAGCTCTAAATCTGAGCGCAGAAAAGATGTTCGGATTCGATAGATTATATCCATAGGCATGCCGAGCTCCTGTAAAGCCTTTTGGTTAAAGATGTTAGCAAAACATGCCTCAGGAATGGGTAATTTGCTGATAAATTCGTTGACTTTTACACCTCAATCTGATAAGATATACTTTCAGCAGAAATTCTATACTTACGGTAGTAATGATGCTGTTTATTCATTTTGGAGGCGTCAGTGAGAATGAAATGTAATGATTTTGGATAATTATTCCGTCTAATCGTCGCGAGATATGGCTATATACTGATATGAAGATGCTGAGATACTCCGAAATCCGGTATTTTTTGCTGGTACAATTGAGCAAAAACTTCGATAATAAATATTAAGTTCAGTTTTTCGAATTAATTTGAAAATCTCAAAACAGAAAGGGGTGGATCATGTCAAAGCGAGTTTTTTGCAAATTATTAGTAGCTTTAGTGGTTTTTGGGGCTCTTTCGGGCGTTTTGTTTGCGCAAGGACAGGGACGTAGTCAGGAGGCTTTGGAGCGTGCCTTAGCAGCTCAGGAAAAACATACTAAGGTCCTTATGGCAATAAATGGCGTGGAAGGTACGGCCGTTGGGCTGGATGATAATGAACAGTTGGTGGTTAAGGTTTATACGGCACGACC
>Ga0209536_100010734_pt1 | contig 13474 bp, 11 predicted proteins | sample DeeMarSeWOR28_12_FD_187461 | JGI IMG/M metagenome (GOLD analysis project Ga0209536, IMG submission 187461) | Marine sediment microbial communities from White Oak River estuary, North Carolina - WOR-2-8_12 (SPAdes) (version 2) | ecosystem: Environmental > Aquatic > Marine > Intertidal zone >...
CTCTCCGCATTAAATGCTTAAACGCTAATCAAGCCTGGCCGAATCCATAATGCCGCGCACCCTGGAACCCCAGTACTGGAAAAGCTCACGCAGACTGCTTTCGTTGTTCAACCGGCTATTCTGCTGGTACTCGGAGCCTACGTTCTGTTTGCCCTCGTAAACAGCGAGCAACTCCTGGGTCATGCCGTCGCGGAACTGCGCCTGCACCAGCATTTCACCGAAACCGCGAGTCGTCACATCCTCGCCGCGGCGGGCATAAGGCATCAGGTAAATGATTTCGATGTCCAGAATCAGCACGCCCTCGCCCGGCGCATCGACTACCGGATAGCCACCCTTCTCTATTTCGGCCTTTACTGTCTCTCGATAACTTTTGCGCAGCCACTTAATATCCGAGTCGGTTAACTGCCACTTTTTCGGACTACCATCCTCACCTTCATACCAGGGCGGCGCCATAACCCGGGCATCATCTAAACCAAGGCTATCCAGCATGATCGCTTTGTATCGGGAAAGGTCGATACCGTCTTTTTCGTAGTAGCGCGTCAGGTCACGAACATTCGCATCGACCGCATCGTCTGCGGCGAAGACTCCACCTGCCATACCCAGCATTCCCGCCAGAGCGACCACGAGTAATCTTGTGCTGATCACATTAGTTCTCCCACCAAAGCTATTAGTTTTTCGCGGATTGACCACGAATAATTGCCAACAGGCTTGAGTATAGCTTCCACAGGTGAATCTGGTAAATTGCTTACCCGACGACGGATCGCTCTTATTTATCATTTTTCGCACTTGTTGAACTAATCAAATGTCAGGAATCACTCAATCCGCAAGCCGCGGGGTCGCTTTGGCAGCGCTGGCCTGCCTTTCAGCCTGCGCGACCTTCACCCCCGGGACGCTTGATCAGTTACCCATCCGGGAGCGGGCGCAGACGATCGAGCAGGAAGGTCTGCGCGTAAGCGTTGCTGTGCTGAGCCGCGATGAAGCGAAATACCTGTTTGGCGCCAACCTGCATGAGCGTGGCGTGCAACCCGTATGGCTGGAGATCGAGAATCGCACCGACGAGCCTTTATGGTTCATGCTGCACGGGCTCGACCCGAACTATTTCTCGGCTCACGAAGTGGCCTACATGAATCACAAAGCGTTCAGCAGCAAGGCTAACAAGGAAATGGACCGGCACTTTTCGGCGCTAGGGATCAAACAGAGTATCGGGCCAGGCATAACGCGCAGCGGCTTCGCCTTCAGCAATGAAACCATAGGCGCAAAGGAAGTACGTGTCAGGTTGTTCGCTGAAAGCGACGTCAAGAACTTTGAGTTTTTCGTGTCGGTACCCGGTCTGGTCTCGGACTGGGATAGGCGCAATCTGGCGGCGCTCTATTCCGAAACTGAAATTGTGCAGACTGAAACAGAGGAACAGCTGCTTGCCGCACTTAGCGCTCTGCCATGCTGCGTGCAACGCGAATATGGCGACTTTGGGGGCCTGCCACTTAATGTCATTCTGATTGGCAACGCCGAGACACTGCGTGCGCTGGTCCGGGCGGGCTGGGATGAAACAGCATTTCTGCTCAACCTTCGAAATCTGTTCGATGCGAACTACCTTTACGGCCGGACTCCCGATGTACAGTTCTCGAAAACGCGGCGACGCATCGACTCGACCAACCTCTTGCGGCTCTGGGCCACGCCCCTGCGATTCAAAGGCCAGACCGTCGCGGTCGGCAGCATTAAGCGCAATATAGACCCCGACATTGATGAGGCAGCCTTATACCTGCTCGAGGATCTGGCGACGTCTGGTACGGTGAAGCGCTACGGTTTTCTCGACACCCTCACCAAAGTGCCGCCAGACACGCCACGGCGTCTTTTGGGCGGCGACGTATACTGGACTACCGGGAAACGAGTGGTCATCCAGTTAAGCGACGACTTGACACCGCTTGACGCGCTCAACGCCTTCGGCTGGGGCTGGGAACAAAAGACCATAGCTGTCGATACGCCGTCCCAGCCTGATTCGGTCGCTTCCCCATGAAAAGCCTAAGCCTGCTCATTCGCTGCACAATTCACGGAACACTCGTGCTGGCTCTTCTGAGCGGTTGCACGAGCTTCAAGCCCGTGCCTTTAGAGGAAACAGAAATCTTCGATCGAGTTCAGGTTAAGGAACAGGAAGGGGTGCGGGTCAGCGTTTCGGTCATGACCAGAAGGGAGGCAAGCGCGGCTTTCGGCAAGGAGCTCAACAAAAACGAGGTTCAGCCGATTTGGCTACAAATCGAAAATAATTCCGATAAACCACTTTGGCTGATGCTACACGGACTCGACCCCAACTATTTTTCAGCCAGCGAAGCTGCGACCCTTGTGCATCGGGGGCTGCATCCACAAAAATCCGAAATAGTCGAACACTTCGACGCGCTCGATATTGAGCGAGTCATTCCGGCGGGTAGCAAGACAGAAGGCTTTGTATTCAGCAATCTGAAACTCGGCACCAAGGAAGTGCGGGTAAGGCTTTTCGGTTACAAGTACCTGCTTGACTTCGAATTCTTCGTAACCGTCCCGGGGCTCAAAGCAGACTGGCAACAGACCGACTTCGAGTCCCTCTATAAGGCGGACGAAATCATTGAATTCGATTCGCCGGCTGAGCTGCGTGAAACGCTCGAAAGCTTCATGTGTTGCACAACGAAAAAAGACGGCAGCGGGTCGGGAGACCCCATCAACCTAGTCGTCATTGCACCCAGCGCCGATTCGCTGAATGGCTTTTTGAAAGCCGGCTGGGACGAAACCGAAATCATTACCGCAGGTTCCGGCTGGCGCACCTTCAAGTCCTTTGTTACCGGAGCCGAATACAAGTATTCACCCATAAGCCCGCTTTACGTTTTCGGGCGCCCACAGGATATTAGCCTGCAAAAAGCTCGCGACACGATCCATGAACGCAATCATCTGCGCTTGTGGCTGTCACCCTGGCGTCTGAACGGTGATTTCGTGTTTATCGGCGGTATCAGTCGCGACATCGGCGTTTTCTGGACGACCCGCACCTGGAACCTGACCTCCCATGCGATCGACTCAGAAGTCGACGAGGCACGCAACTACATTACCGAAGACCTCGCAGCAGCGCAGGCCATATCCGGCTACGGGTTCGTCAAGGGGGTCGGACGAACGACGCCTGACAACCCGCGTGAAAACCTGCTGGGCACGCCTTGGTGGAGCAATGGCAAACGCGTTGTGCTCAGGCTCTCCGAAGAACCCGTGCAACTGGAAGAAATCGTTTGGCTGGATTGGTCGGCGCGTATCGACGAATAGCGATCTCTCTAAACGCCAGCGGTGTTTCTGACCAACGGATTCGGGTTAAGGTTTTCGCAAAGCCTATTTTTTACGCTTCGGTATATACAAATCGGTGAGCGTACCCTCAAACGCCTCGGCCGCCATCGCAACTGTCTCGGACAGGGTCGGGTGCGGATGCACCGTCAACCCTATATCGGCGGCATCGCAGCCCATCTCGATGGCAAGACAGGCCTCGGCAATCAATTCGCCCGCATTCGGGCCTACGATTCCGGCACCGATGACCTTCTTAGTCTTGTTATCGAAAATCAGTTTGGTCATGCCCTCATCCCTGCCGACCGACAGCGAGCGGCCGCTCGCCGCCCACGGGAATTTGCCGACACCGAAATCGAGCCCCTGCGCCTTCGCATCCGTCTCGGTCACGCCGGTCCAGGCAATTTCAGGGTCTGTATACGCAACACCCGGGATAACACGGGCGTCGAAATAGGCTTTTTCACCGGCAGCGGCTTCGGCGGCCACTTTACCTTCGTGCGTCGCCTTGTGCGCGAGCATGGGCTGCCCGACAATGTCGCCGATCGCAAAAATATGCGGCACATTGGTGCGCATTTGCTTGTCGACAGGAATGATGCCGCGCTCACCGACTTTTACGCCCGCAAGCTCCGCGCCAATTTTACCGCCGTTGGCTGAACGGCCAACCGCGATCAGCACCTTGCCGTACACTTGCGGCTCAGGCGCACCGTCGCCGGAAAAGCTGACTTTCAGTCCGTCAGTCTGCGCCTCGACGGCACTGACACCAATCCCCTTGTAGATCGCCTCGTAACGCCCCTTGATGCGTTTCTCCAGCGGGCGGACGAGGTCCGGGTCACAACCCGGCACGAGATTTTTGGTCAACTCGACGACCGACACTTTTACGCCGAGCGCATCGTAAACCGTGGCCATCTCGAGACCGATGATGCCCCCGCCGACGACCAGCATCCGCTCCGGCATATCCTCGAGCTCAAGCGCACCCGTCGAATCGATGATACGCGGGTCGTCGGGCAACCCCGGGATCATCGCAGGCTCGGAACCGGCAGCAATTATGCATTGTTTGAACGCAATGACCTGAGAGCCTGAGTCGCTTTTCACCCGCACATGGTGCGGCGAGAGGAACGTGCCGGTGCCCTGCACGACCTTAACCTTGCGTTGCTTGGCCAATCCGGCCAGTCCGCCGGTCAGTCGGTCGACCACGCTCTGCTTCCAGCCGCGCAATTTGTCGGTATCGATTTCCGGCGCCGTGAACTTGACGCCGAACTCACCCATGGACTCTGCCTCGTCGATCACTTTCGCGGCGTGCAGCAGTGCTTTGGAAGGGATACAGCCCACGTTGAGGCAAACACCCCCCAGCGACGGCCAGCGCTCCACCAGGATGACGTCCATCCCGAGGTCGGCAGCACGAAACGCAGCGGTGTAGCCGCCGGGCCCTGCACCGAGCACCAGCAAACCGGTTTCCATATGCACGTCGCCGTCATAACCGGCCGCCGGTATGGCTGCAGGTGCGGACGGCTGATCCTGGTTATCGGGCTTTGCGCCATCGGCCCCGGTTGCGTCGCCGGACGCCTGCCCTGCTGCCTCTTCAGCAGGCTCTTGCTCATTGGTCGCTTCCGCAGAATCCGATTCGGCTGCCAGCTTCAATATCAGGCTGCCCTCGGAGACCTTATCGCCCATATTGATGAGCATCTCCTCGACGCGCCCTGCCGCCGGCGATGGCACATCCATGGCCGCCTTCTCGGTCTCCAGCGTAATCAGTGAGTCTTCGGCGGCGATGACATCGCCGGCCTTCACATGCACCTCGATGACGTCGACATCGGCAAAATCACCAATGTCAGGAACTTTGACTTCGATCAGGTCAGTCATCGCGGCGTCTACCTATTAATCCGGCCGCATCGCCAAGGCGTTTGGCCAGATAAGTAGTAAAGCGAACGCCGGTGGCACCGTCTATGACCCGGTGGTCGTAGGACAGGCACAAGGGCTGTATCAGCCTTGGTTCAAATGATTTACCGTTCCAGACCGGCTGCATCTGCGAGCGCGGCACACCGAGAATGGCGACCTCGGGCGCGTTGATGAGCGGCGTAAACCCGGTTCCACCGATGCCGCCGAGGCTCGACACGGTGAATGTGCCGCCCTGCATCTCATCGACTTTCAACTTGCCTTCGCGCGCCCGGCTGCTGAGATCCCCAAGCTCTTTGGCGATCGTCAGCAAATCCTTTTGATCCGCGTCACGAATAACCGGCACCACAAGGCCGTTTGGCGTATCGGCCGCGAAACCGATATGCATATATTTTTTCCAGATCAGTGTCTGGCTATCCGGCCCCATCGAGGTATTAAAGACCGGGAATTCCTGCAGCGACTGAACCACTGCCCGAATCATGAAGGCCAGCGGGGTAAGCTTGGCGCCCTTCTCTTCGGCATCAGCTTTCAGGGCCTGCCGCCGACTCTCCATGTCGGTAATGTCAGCTTCGTCGAACTGCGTGACATGCGGGTAGTTCAGCCAGCTCGCATGCAGTCGCGGGCCGGAAATCTTCTGGATACGACCGAGCGGCTTTTCCTCAATTTCGCCAAACTTGCTGAAATCGACCTTGGGCACTTCCGGCAACGCCGGTCCGGATTGCACAGCAGTCTGCCCGCTCATCACGGCCTTAACAAAGGCCTTCACGTCATCAGCAAGAATGCGCTGTTTGGCGCCGGTACCTTTAACGCTTGCCAGGTCGACACCCAGTTCGCGGGCAAATTTACGAACCGACGGACTCGCGTGGGCCGTAGCAAAGCCGGATTCGTTTATCGGCGGCAACTTGTTGCCTGCCGGGGCCGCGGCTTGCGGCGCAGGCGCGGGCGGAGTTGCTGCGGGCGCCGCAGGCTCAGGAGTCGCTTGCGCTGCGGCCTCGACCGGCTGCTCCACCGGTGTTGCTGCCGCTTCCTCCGCTGCGGGCTGTTCGGCCTCTTCGGCGGCTTCCAGCACCAATATCAGGCTGCCCTCGGACACACGATCGCCGGCACTAACCGACATCTCCAGCACCTTGCCACTCGCGGGCGCCGGCACATCCATCGCCGCCTTGTCGGTTTCCAGCGTGATCAGCGAATCTTCCGCGCTGACCGTATCACCGACGGCGACCATAACCTCAACGACCTCGACGTCTTCGAAATCGCCGATATCGGGTACTTTAACTTCCTGGCGTGTCGTCATTTTGCTGTTTCTCAGCCTGTGTTTTAGTAATCAAGCGCATGCAACTGCTCTTGAACTAACAGTTAACCGGATTGGGCTTCTTGGGGTCCAGCCCCAGTTCCTCGATTTCTTTAGTTACCACTGCGACATCGATCCTACCGTCTTCAGCCAGTGCCGCCAGTGCCGCTACAACGATGTTATTGCGGTTTACCTCAAAGTATTCACGCAACGCCCGCCGCGAGTCGCTGCGGCCGAAACCGTCTGTGCCCAGCACGCTGAAGCGCCCGGGGACCCATTGGCGTATTTGCTCAGGCACCGTGCGCATGTAATCGGATGCTGCGACAAACGGACCTTTATACTCCTCAAGACACGTGGCGACATAGGGCCGCTTAGATTCTTTGCCCGGGTTACGGATATTCCAGCGCTCGCATTCGATACCTTCGCGGCGCAGCTCACTGTAACTCGTAACGCTCCATACGTCGGCCGCAATACCGTGCTTACTGCCGAGATATTCTGCCGCTGCCTCAACCTCTCGAAGTATAGTACCGGAACCCAACAACTGTATTTGCGACGGCTTATTAGAATCGTTCGCAGAACGCACGCGATACATGCCCTTGATAATTCCTTCGGCGGCGCCCTCCGGCATCGGCGGGTGCACATAGTTTTCATTCATGCAGGTGATGTAATAAAAAATATTTTCCTGCTCGGCATACATGCGCCGCAAACCGTCCTGAACAACAACTGCCAGCTCGTAGGCATACGCAGGATCATAGGCGACGCAATTGGGGATCGTGGACGCCAGCAAATGACTATGGCCGTCCTGATGCTGCAAACCTTCACCCGCCAACGTCGTCCTGCCGGCGGTGCCACCGATCAGGAAGCCTCGTGCCTGCATGTCACCGGCGGCCCAGGCGAAATCGCCAATCCGCTGAAAGCCAAACATCGAGTAATAAATATAAAACGGAATCATCGGGACGCCATTATTGGCGTACGAGGTGGCCGCAGCGATCCAGGAACAAAAAGCACCGCCTTCGTTGATGCCTTCCTCGAGAATCTGGCCCTTCTTATCCTCGCGGTAATACATCAGCTGTTCCGAGTCCTGCGGCTTGTAAAGCTGCCCGGTGGATGAGTAGATGGCAATCTGCCGGAACATGCCCTCCATCCCGAAAGTCCGCGCTTCGTCCGGCACTATCGGCACGATGTTCTTGCCGATATGTTTGTCTTTGACGAGCTTGGTCAGCATGCGCACCAGCGCCATCGTGGTGGAAATTTCGCGATCACCGCTGCCGTCCAGTTGCCCCTGAAAATAATCCAGATCCGGCGTCGGCAGTTTGTCGGCCTCACTGTAACGGGCCGGCAGATAGCCCTGCAGCGCTTTGCGCTTTTCGTGCAGGTAACGGATTTCTTCGCTGTCTTCCGGGGGTTTGTAATAGGGCACTTCGGCGATGTCTTCGTCCGAAACCGGAATATTGAAACGATCCCGGAATGCCTTCAGATCATCCCCGCCAAGCTTCTTGGCCTGATGCGCCGTCATTTTTCCCTCACCCGCTTCACCCATGCCGAAACCTTTGATGGTCTTGGCCAGGATCACGGTCGGTCGACCGTCGCTTTTCATTGCACGGTCATAGGCCGCAAAGACTTTTATCGCATCAAGGCCGCCGCGGTTCAGTCGCCAGATCTCGTCATCCGACATATTGGCGACCATTTCCTTCAGCTCCGGATACTTGCCAAAGAAATGCTCGCGCACGTAGTCGCCGCCCGCCGCCTTGAAGTTCTGGTACTCACCATCGACGCACTCCTCCATGACCCGGCGCAGCAGCCCCTGGTGATCTTTCTCGAGCAGCGGATCCCAGCGCGATCCCCACAATACTTTAATGACGTTCCAGCCTGCTCCTGCAAACGCTGACTCGAGTTCCTGGATAATTTTGCCATTGCCACGCACCGGGCCGTCCAGGCGCTGCAGGTTGCAGTTGATCACGAACACCAGGTTGTCGAGTTTTTCGCGCACGGGCATCGTCAGCGCGCCCATCGACTCCGGCTCATCCATTTCACCGTCACCGAGAAACGCCCACACTTTGCGATCCGTCGGCGCGACAATTTCCCGATGCTCGAGATAACGCATGAAGCGTGCCTGGTAGATCGCCATCATCGGCCCCAGACCCATCGAGACGGTAGGGAACTGCCAGAATTCGGGCATCAGCCACGGGTGCGGATAGGACGACAATCCTCTGCCGCCTACTTCGCGTCTGAAATGGTTTAACTGGTCTTCGCTGAGGCGCCCTTCCAGGTATGCGCGGGCGTAAATGCCCGGCGATGAGTGCCCCTGAATATAAATCAGGTCGCCACGCTGGTCTTTATCGGCGGCGCGCCAGAAATGATTAAAGCCGACTTCATAAAGCGTAGCCGACGACGCGTAGCTGGCGATGTGGCCCCCGTACTCCGAGCTACGCCGGTTCGCCTGCACCACCATCGCCATGGCATTCCAGCGGATGTAGGCCTCTATGCGGCGTTCCAGGGCCCTGTCACCGGGATATTCGGGCTGCTGAGACACGGGAATCGTATTGAGATACGCCGTATTCTGGCTGTAGGGTAAATAGGCTCCCGAACGGCGCGCATGATCGATCATGTGCTCCAGCAAAAAATGTGCTCGCTCAGGGCCGGATGTGCGCAGCACGGAGTCGATTGATTCGACCCATTCCCGGGTTTCGAGCGGGTCGGCATCTTCGTAACGCTTAAACTCTGCCACGATAATTAAGGAGCCTTTATAAAGTCAGATTCATTTAAATTCAGATTCAGTATTCGGACAGGACCCAAACGTCCTGAATGTCGCGTCGCGCGCAACGAGCATCTCGCAAATACCGGTGTGTCCGCCAACAACTGGTTTATTATAAGGTGGATAGCACAAAGCCGGGGTATGATCCGGCTTTCGCATTTTTAGGTCAACCCACGCCAATGTCACCCAGCAAAGCCGTTCGCAAGGACAATCTACTGCCGCCTCAGCCCGCACTGCGTGTCCAGCAGGTCACGGGCAAAGTCACCGCCGGTACCCTGAAGAGCCGGGAGCACCTGATCATTGTGATCCCCGCCAAAGCCCCTGCGAGCCTCTGGAAGCAGCTGCCGGAAGGCAGCCGGCTGCAAATGCTGGCAAGGAAACGCAAAACGGGCGAAGGGATTTTGCATTCAAGATTGCATAACCAGGCGGCTACCGGTATTTCGCTGCAAAAGCTGCCCGGCTCAGACAAGGGCGCTTCGTGCCCGGCACCGTTCGAACTGTTGTCGTTTGCGGGCGCACTGGCGGCCGACGCGCTGCGCGACAACCCTGCATCGCTGGACATCATGGTTTGCGGTTTCGATTCCGCGCACGCCGGGACGATAGTCAAAGCACTGGTGCTTGCCCTGGCCGCGCACCGTTTTGCAATGCCCAGTTACAAAAGCGGGAAACAGGGCACAAAGCGTCTGAAGGCACTGCGCATAGTGGGCATGGACGAACCGGTCGATGTCTCCAGGGCACTCATCGAGGCTGCCGCCACGAACCTCGCACGCTGGCTCACCGCGCTCCCACCGAACAAGCTCGATGCCGCTGCCTATCGCTCGATTCTGGCGCAGTTAGCAAAAGACCATGGCTGGCGATATGACTTTCTGGATGAAAAGCACCTCAAGCGCGAAGGCGCCGGTGCGTTTCTGGCCGTGTCGCAAGGCAATCGAAACCGTGATGCGGGCATCGCGCATATTCGCTATGTGCCCAAGAGCATGCTTAACAAGGGCAGCACCGCAAAGGATAACAAGAGTGCGAAACCGGCGATTGCACTCGTCGGCAAGGGCATTATTTTTGACACGGGCGGCACGAACCTGAAACCGTTCAAAGCCATGCTCGATATGCATCAGGACATGGCAGGCAGCGCCGTCGCGCTTGCGACGCTGATCGCCCTGACACAACTCGGTTACCCGGCGACGGTCGATTGCTGGCTTGCCATTACCGAGAACCGCATTAGCGGCGATGCTTACAAGCCGCGCGACATCGTTACGGCCGTCAATGGCACAACCATCGAAGTCATTCATACCGATGCCGAGGGCCGCATGGCGCTTGCTGATACACTGGCGCTGGCAGGCAGGGAGGCGCCGCAGATCATGCTCGACTTTGCAACGCTTACAGGCACGTGCGTAAGCGCTCTGACGGAACGCTACAGCGGTGCATTTACCAACCGCGAGAATTTGCACTCGGCGATCATCGCCGCGGGCAAAGACTCGGGCGAGCGTGTCTGGCCCTTCCCTCTCGACAAGGATTTCGACGATGAAATAAAGAGCGAAGTTGCCGACGTATTGCAATGCGCGGCAGCGGGCGGCGGCGACCATATTCAGGCGGCGCGTTTCCTCAAGCGCTTCGTGCCGGACAAGACCGAGTGGGTGCATGTCGACCTCAGCGCGGCAAGCCGCAAGGGCGGACTGGCCCAGGTGCCGGGCGAAATCACCGGCTTCGGCGTCAGGTTCGCGCTGAACCTGCTGCTGGATCAGCCAGGGTTTGCGGGCGCGCCCACCGGGAATACATCCGCATGAATGGCCATGCAGAGAGCAAAATCCGCCAGCGTTTTCGTGGGTTCCTGCCGGTGGTCGTCGACCTCGAAACCGGCGGCTTCAATTGCAGAACTGATGCACTCCTGGAAATAGCAGCCGTACTCGTCGATTTTGACGATCAGGGCCTGCTGCACCCGGAGCAATGCTTCAGGTTTCATGTAACCCCGTTTGAAGGGGCCAATATCGAACCGGCCTCGCTCGAAGTCACCGGCATAGACCCGCATCATCCGCTGCGCCCCGCGATTCCAGAGCGCGATGCCCTGCAACGAATATTTCGGGAAGTGCGGCTGAAGCTGCGTGATACGAACTGCAAACGCGCAGTGCTCGTTGCCCACAACGCACATTTCGACCTTGGCTTTATGAACGAAGCCATCGCACGCACGGGCATCAAGCGCAGCCCGTTTCATCCCTTCAGCGTTTTCGACACGGCGACGCTCGGCGGCATCGCCTACGGTCAGACTGTGCTGGCGCGCATGGCGCAGGCGGCGGGCATGAACTGGGACAGCAATTCCGCGCACTCTGCTGCGTACGATGCCGAGCGAACCGCGGAAATTTTTTGCGGCATCGTCAACAGCTTCAAACCCATCTACGATGCGCGCAGACCGGTAGAGAACGACGCCATTGACGAAGGCGAGTACGGCGATACGGAAGATTAGCGCCGGATACCAAGCCCAAAACGAGCCAAGCTTAATACTGCCGGGTGCTAGCCCTCGACTTCGCCCAGCGCCTTCTGCAGTTCACCGGATTCGAACATCTGCACGACGATATCGCAGCCGCCGACCAACTCGCCCTTGACGTACAACTGCGGAAAAGTCGGCCAGTCCGAATACGCCTTCAACCCCTGCCGAAGTTCGGGGTCTTCCAGAATATTGACGAAAGCAAAGCGCTTCTGGCACTGCTTCAATGCACCGACCACCTGCGCGGAAAAACCGCACTGCGGAAAGTCCGGCGTGCCTTTCATGTAGAGCAAAACCGGAAATTCGCTGAGCTGCTGTTCAATACGTTCGTTAATTGTCACGTGTTACTACCTTCCTGTCCTGGCGGTCCGTTCAGCAACCACCTTCTAATTATCCGTTACCCAATAGCCGTTCTATTTGCGCTTTCGACTCGCCTGACGCAGCTTGAGTTCCGCGACCAGCGCCCATTGTTCCTCAGGCGCCATTCGGGCCCAACCGCGAATCTCTTCGAGACTGCGCAAACACCCCATACACACGTTGTTTTCATCCAGCGTGCAAATACTCAGGCAGGGCGACATCGGGCGTGTCGGTCTGTTCATTGCTTAGTGGCCGCTCCATGACCGTTCTTAAGACACACTATAAACAATGTTCGACAACCGGCGGCTAAACAATTGAATTTTAGTGACTACTCGCCTATGCTTCCCGCCGTAAAAGGGGTCGCAGTGGGTTAGGTATTATGCCTGCAGTGGCGACACTGATCTATATATTTCCTCAGGGGGCTCTGAGTCATGAATCCACTTAAAACGGCAACAGGAACGATTATTGCCGGTCTCGTACTGGCCATTATCATTGCGGCTGTAACCAATCTTTCCTATGGCACAGCAGGCGCCACACGCAATGCTATTACGATTTGGACCCACGTGGCGGCAGGCATCACCTGGATCGGACTGCTCTATTACTTCAATTTCGTGCAGGTGCAGGCGCTGGGCGAAGCTGCCGCCGACACGGGCGGACCTGGCGGCGGCGGAATCACGAAATATGTCGCACCGCGTGCGCTGCTCTGGTTCCGCTGGGCAGCGTTGGTGACCTGGCTAAGCGGCGCCTTCTACCTGATGGTGAACGGCGACCTGATAAGCGCCTTCACGCTGGGCGCAAACCCGGGCAACAGCGGTGCACAATACGGCACCACCATCGGCGTCGGCGCATGGGCGGGCACGATCATGCTGTTCAATGTCTGGATCCTGATCTGGCCGAACCAGAAAAAAATTCTCGGCATGGTAGAAGCAACTCCGGAGCAAATCGCCAGCGCTAAGAGCACAGCACTGATGGCGTCCCGAACCAACACCCTGCTCTCGATCCCAATGCTCATGAGCATGGTCGGCGCCCATCACGGCTACTTCATGTAATCACGATGGCTTGAGCCAATTCAAAGACCCGGCTTCGCCGGGTCTTTTTCGTTATAGTCAGACGATGCAAACGACGGACGACAAACTCAAGGCCTGTATCGAGAAAAGCGTGCGCGAAGCGCTAGACGAAGATATAGGGTCGGGCGACCTGACAGCCGGCCTGGTTCCCGCAGAGCAACAAACCACCGCCACGGTAATTGTCCGTGACAACGCAATAATCTGCGGCACCGCCTGGTTCAATGAAGTGTTCCGGCAGTTAGATGACTCGATAACCGTCGACTGGACGCTCAGTGACGGCGACACGGCAGAACCACACGAGCTAATCTGCACAGTATCGGGAGCGGCGCGCCCTATTCTCACTGGTG
>Ga0209536_100010735_pt1 | contig 13473 bp, 10 predicted proteins | sample DeeMarSeWOR28_12_FD_187461 | JGI IMG/M metagenome (GOLD analysis project Ga0209536, IMG submission 187461) | Marine sediment microbial communities from White Oak River estuary, North Carolina - WOR-2-8_12 (SPAdes) (version 2) | ecosystem: Environmental > Aquatic > Marine > Intertidal zone >...
TCAGATCCCTGCCATATTCATCCAGCAGGGAAATGGATTTGGATCTTCCCTGTATCGTTACGGCGCTCAGACGCAGATCGACCAGCGGAGGAGGAGAAAATTCAGGATTATAAACTTCATAAATGTCGATGGTCGGTTCGCCCGGTTTAAAACTTCTGGATGCCAGAAATTTCCAATTTATACCATCTATACCGGGTGGTTTTTCCACCGCTTCAAATACAGATTTGCTTGCCAGGACGTGACCACCTACCGATACGGCCGTGATGCGATTCGCAGTTGATACTTTTATACCGAAGATATCGCGGGATTGCTTCTCCGTCACTTCCCTTACTTCACCAAGATCCATCCCAATCCGTACTTGAATAATATTCCGTTTTAAAAACTCCCTTTGAATTTCCAGCGCACATTGTACGGCAACAGCCGGATGCGAGAAAATCATCAGGAGTCCATCACCGGTAGATTTTATGATTTCCCCTTTACCGCTGCGCTTAATAATACGTTGAATTGTATCATCATGATATTGAATCAGTTTATAGAATGATTCGTCGCCCAATTTATTGAACAGCGCCATTGACCCGACAATATCATCAAACATGATCGTCAATTTTGACACATTACTCTTTCTGGTAAAGGAATGTATGCTTTCATAGGCATTCTTGCTGATACCCTGGATTTTCTGATCGGTATCTTTTTCAAGCTGATGAGCGGTAATCCTTTCAAATGCATTGGCGCTATCTATCCGATAACTGCTTAAAACCGAATTGATGATGGGTGTGGGCTTTTCCATAATGGCGGCCAGGAGATGAATTACATTCACAGTGTCCCCGGCAGTATTTAAGTTTTGTGCTTTTTTAAAAACTATTCTGGATGCCGGGCTACGGTGGATTATTTTATCCTTCCTCCTGTATTTACCTCTGGGATATTGTTCGCGTAATTTGCGTCGAAGAACAGCAGGTGTAATTCCGAAGCTATGAATCAGATCTTCAATGCCAGCACACTCGCTTTCCAGATATCGGCGATCTATTAGATCAAGCTTCTTCCCGGCCTTTAGAATATCTATTTTCTCCATGCTGCATATTCCAATCAGCAAATGCTCATTTTCAATAAATTTCTGGCGTGAGGCATTCGCTTCCCATGAGGCAATTTGCCAGGCAAACCGCAAGCCGGGTGATATCAAATTCATAAATATACTCCTGATGCCCTCATGTACATATATTTCGGAATAATGTGCGCAGTATTTAAAATAAAAACATTTATTTATCAAAATTTTCCCGATACTCTGACGATAGTATAAATATATGCAACAAGAATCAGCATGCGATCGGAATTTTCCAGGCAGGTTAAGAGTGTTTTAAAAACATTGCGTAAATTAATGCCCGTGGTTAGATTTGAAAAACACATGCAGTGAGACTGATGAAAACCATTATTGAACCTTTTCGCATAAAATCGGTCGAACCCATTGTGATGACCACCAAACAGGAGCGGAGCAATTACCTGAGAGATGTTCATTATAACCTGTTTGGATTGCACAGTAGTACTGTTCTGATTGATCTGCTGACCGACAGCGGCACCAGCGCCATGTCTTCAGAACAGTGGGCGGCAATTCACCGTGGTGATGAGAGTTATGCCGGAAGTGAGAGCTTCTACCGCTTTTTCAAAGCTGTAACCGATATCATGCCTTTTAAACATGTCATTCCCACCCATCAGGGACGTGCCGCGGAGAAAATACTCTTTTCGGTTATCAGTGGTACAAATAAAAAGATTCCGAACAATACACATTTTGATACAACCCGTGCCAATGTCGAATTTACCGGTGCGGAGGCTGTGGATCTGGTCATCGCCGAGGGACATGATCCAAAATCCCTCCATCCCTTCAAGGGGAATATGGATATTGATCAGCTGGAGAATTTCATCCGTGAGACGAGACCAGAAAATATTCCGTGTGTCATGCTAACCATCACCAACAATTCCGGTGGGGGGCAGCCTGTATCAATGGAAAACATCCGGAATATAAGTATGATATGCCGAAAATATTCACTGCCTTTTATTCTCGACGCCTGTCGTTTTGCTGAGAATGCGTATTTTATCAAACTGCGTGAGGAAGGGTATCAGAATAAATCAGTCAAGGAAATCTGCCGGGAAATATTTTCCTACGCAGATGGCTGCACAATGAGCGCCAAAAAGGATGCGCTGGTTAATATTGGTGGTTATTTATGCCTCAATGATGATGATTGGGCAATGCAGGCCCGAAACATGTTGATCCTGACTGAAGGATTCCCGACATATGGCGGCCTAGCAGGCCGTGATCTGGAAGCCATCGCAGTAGGACTGGAGGAAGTCGTTCATGAGGATTATTTGCATTACCGGTTACGTTCTACAGAATATCTCGGTGAAAAAATAAATGCCGGCGGCGTGCCGATCGTACTTCCAGTTGGTGGCCATGCGGTTTATATTGATGCAAAATCTTTCCTGCCCCATATTCCTGTTGAACATTTTCCCGGCCAGAGTCTTGCCGTCGAACTTTACCTGGAAGGGGGCATAAGAGGATGTGAAATCGGATCGGTAATGTTTGGAAGTAGGGCAAAAATGGAATTGGTTCGTTTGGCAATTCCCCGCCGGGTTTATACACAGAGCCACATCGATTATGTGATCGAAGTAATTCTTGCAGTCTATGAAAAGCGTAATTTGATCAGAGGAATGAAAATAACCTGGCAGCCGGAAATTCTGCGTCATTTCACCGCACACTTTGAATACATTTAACTGATGGGAATGCTTGTAGATCAAAGGATAGAAATATGTTAGACCGGAAAACAAAACTTCAGCGTATCATTCAAATTGGAATTGAAGTCGCTCAGATCAAGGATCTTGATATCCTGCTCGAAAAAGTCCTCAGCGAGGCGAGATATCTGGTAAATGCCGATGCAGGCTCAATCTATATAAAAGAAGAAGACAACCTTAAATTCAGCTATTCACAAAATGAGACACTACGCAAACGCTTGGGAAAAGGCAAAAAGCTCATTTATACAACCTTTACAATTCCGATTACGAATGAATCTATCGCTGGCTTTGTCGCTCTGTCCGGGGAACTGCTGAATATTCCCGATGCTTATAAGATCCCCCCGGAAAGATCCTATACTTTCAATAGCCGCATTGATAAGCTTGCCGGCTATGAAACCCATTCAATGCTCACAGTTCCGCTAAAAAACAACCGCGGAGATTGTATCGGTGTTCTGCAGTTGATCAATACGCAGGATGAAAGCGGAAATATCATTCAATTTGACAATGAAGATGAAATACTCATAAAACCATTTGCAATGTATGCCGCCGTCGCCATCGAACGCGCTCAGCTGACCCGTACAACAATTCTACGGATGATCAGTATGGCCGAATTACGCGACCCGAAGGAGACCGGTGCCCATGTAAACCGGGTCGCTTCATATGCGGTCGAGGTTTATGAGCATTGGGCGCATAAACACAACATACCTCAGGAGGATATTGATAAATTAAGGGATTCATTCCGGCTTGCAGCCATGCTCCATGATGTCGGTAAAGTGGCGATTTCCGACACAATTCTTAAAAAACCAGGGCGATTCACGGACGAGGAGCATAATATCATAAAACAGCACACCATTGAAGGAGCACGCTTATTCCGTGGCGCGCGGTCTGATTTCGATGAAATTGCCTCTGAAGTAGCCCTCTGTCATCACGAACGCTGGGACGGTAGAGGTTATCCGGGTTATATCGATCTGGATACAGGTGCACCGCTATCCGGATATTCTGATGACAACGGCAGAGCCCGCGGTAAACGCGGAGATGAAATCCCTATCTACGGACGGATTGTAGCGCTTGCAGACGTTTATGATGCACTCTCATCCAAGCGGTCCTATAAAGAAGCATGGGATGAGGAAAAAGTTTTGAATATTATCCATGAAGAACGCGGTAAGCACTTCGATCCCGATGTGGTGGATTCATTTTTTGAAGTAATAGATGTAATCCGCTCCATTTCCCATCGTTATCCGGACGCCGGACAGTAATTTTCCCATCAATCAAATTTGTCCGCCATAGCTATTACCCTCCGTTAGTACCTTCCGGGTACGGAAGATTGTATTTAACTATTTAAGAATTATTGATTAAGAAAAAGTAAAAAAAGCTCAAAATCGCTTGATTTCTGACGAAAAATCTATTAGAATTGTGGAACATTTTTCCTTAAAGTGGAGATAAATCCCTTTTTATGCCGGTTAATGACTTTTCTGGCGAATACCGATTCATACTCGATACAAAAAAACGAATCAGTATTCCGTCAGCAATACGGAGAGTGATGACTCCTGAAGCCGAGGAGACAATGGTATTTACACGCGGTTTCGAGGGCTGTGTTTATGTATATCCGCTTGATGAATGGCGTCGTCTTACACAAAAATTAAATACCCTGGATAGTTTTGATGTGAATGTAAGGGATTTTATCCGGTTATTCATCGGACCGGCGTACAAAAATGTTATGGACAATCAGGGACGTATCGTATTACCGGAATATATTCTCGACATGGCAAAGATTGAACGGGATATCCTGTTGATGGGCTCTTTAAACAAGTGGGAGCTCTGGAATCCGGTTGTTTACGATGCATACATCAGGCAGAATAATCCGTCACTCGAGAAATTATCCAAAAAAATAAATTTCAGCGCAATCTTTCGAAACGATGGGTGATCATGAATCGCCCATTCCATGATCCGGTTCTTGCTGATCGGGTCATTGACTATCTGATCACCGAGACCGGCGGAATATATATTGACGGAACACTCGGCGGGGGAGGCCACGCTGAACGTATTCTTGAGAACTTAACGGCGGGTGCTCAATATATCGGCGTGGATCAGGATGGGGATGCACTGGAACATGCACGGAAAAGGCTTGGACCCAGTAAAAAACTGATTCTCGAACGGACGAACTTTGCCGATATCCCATTGCTGCTAAAACGGCAGGGTATGGGTCCTGTCGATGGTCTATTACTTGATCTCGGTATTTCCTCGTTTCAGATCGATATGCCCAGAAGGGGGTTTTCTTATATGCAGGATAGTCCGCTTGACATGCGTATGGACCAGCGGATTGAGCAGACCGCCAGCCATATAGTTAATCAATATAATGAGCATGAACTCGTACGCATATTCACTCTCTATGGTGAGGAACGGTTTGCCAAACGTATTGCCCGCAGTATTGTTCTTGAAAGGCGCAAAAATCCGATTTACGATTCCGGCCGACTGCGCAGCATTATCGGAAAGGCAGTACCCGGCCGGTACAGGATAAAAAGCTATGCCCGGGTGTTTCAGGCTCTGCGGATTGCCGTGAATAATGAACTGGAGGTCCTTGAAAGAACACTGTCGGAGAGTCTGGGGTATTTAAAACCACATGGTCGAATCGTTGTGATTGCATACCATTCACTGGAGGACCGGATTGTCAAACAGTTTTTTAAAGCACAGGCCTCCCCCTGCTTCTGTCCACCAGAACTGCCCAAGTGTATTTGTGGACAAACACCAAAATTGAAAATATTAACCCCGAAAGGGATTAAACCGGCACAGACTGAAATCCGCCAGAATATTCGGGCGAGAAGTGCCATATTAAGAGCTGCGGAGGTATTATGAGACAACAAAGAAGACAAAAGGGAGTCTTAAGTGCTTTATTCCTTTGGCCTTTCAAATCATACCTAAGGATCATGGTGGTCGTCGCATTTGTTGCACTTTTTCAGTATCAATCGATCCAGATCGATATTCTTGCGCGGGAGGTTCGTGCAATGGAACTGAAGAAGAATCAACTGATCAATGATAATGCCTCCCTGCAGGCCGGGATCGATCGTTTAACCCATATCAACCGGATTGAAAAACTGGCCAGTGAACGATTTGGGCTGGTTGCACCCGGTAATCAGATCGAGCAGATCTATATCAAAAAATTTGAAGAACTGCCGGGAGCGTCAGAAAAAGACGTAAAACTGGCTGGTTTGCAATAAGTTAACCGGTAAAGCTGTTATGAGTATTCATTTTGGACGGATATATGTGGTGGTCGCAGGGCTTCTGATTCTGTGGGCGGCAATTGAGTTTAGACTCTTTCAGATTCAGATAAGCCAGCATGCTTTTTACGTTGAGCAAAGTAATGTACAATCTGCAAAGAAAATAAATCTCAAAGCCCGTCGAGGACGTATTTTCGATACGAACGGAGAATGTCTCGCCACAAATATTGTCCATTATGATTTGGGAGCCGACCTGCATCTGATTGAAAATAAAAACGCCGTTGCTTCATCCTTCGCAAAAGCCTTTAATCGCCCACGCTCATACTTCCTTAATAAACTGGATACCCCACGCGATTTTACCTACCTTGTTCGCAAAGTGAACGATGAAGAATTACAGCAACTTGCCGGAATTGATGACCCGGGTGTGGTAAAACTCGAAGGATCCCGTCGTTATTACCCTTTTGGTAAATATGGCAGCCAGATCATCGGATTTACCGATCTGGATGACAGAGGGGCCAGTGGCATAGAAATGCAATTTGACCCCCAATTGAAAGGGCAGGACGGCTGGACCTTTCTGCTTGCTGATGCACACAGAAGGTTTGGCTATGATGTGGATTATCCCCATTTTGAGCCGAATCCCGGTCTGGATATTGAATTGACGATCAATAAAAATTTTCAGACGATCGTTGAAGATGAACTCGATGCCGGTGTAAAAAAATACAGAGGCGAGTCCGGCATGGCCGTTCTGATGAATCCTAATACCGGTGAAATTCTGGCAATGTACAGTTCGCCAGGCTTTGATCCCAATGAACCGAATCGATCTACCCTCGATCAACGTCGAAACCGTGCTATTACGGACATCTTTGAACCTGGTTCCACCTTTAAGATCTTTCCGGCAGCAGCACTGTTACAGGAAAAAATAAAATCACCGGATAGTATTGCCTTCTGTGAAAACGGATCGTATTTGTATTATAAACATACCATCAATGATTCAAAAAAATACGGATGGTTATCGTTTCGAAGGGTGATTGAGAATTCCTCAAATATCGGTATGGTGAAACTGACAGAATCTTTGAAAAAAAAGACCTTCTACCAATATTTAAAAAATTTCGGATTTGATTCCCAGACCGGGGTGGATATTATTGGCGAAGCAAGTGGCATACTCACCAAACCTGCAGATTTTTCCGGCCTTTCGAAAGCGGTAATTTCCTTCGGTCAGGAAGTTGGCGTTACGGCTGTACAAATAACCAATGCGTTTGCTGCGGTTGTTAACGATGGCCGGCTGATGCGCCCCTATATAATCAAAAGGGCACTTGATTATCGCGGGAAAGTAGTTGCAGAAAAACAACCTCAGGAAATTCGTCAGGTGATTACGCCTGATGTGGCACAAACATTGAAGAGCTTCATGCTTGGTGTGGTTGAAAACGGCACGGGTAAAAAAGCCCGCATCGATGGTGTGCAAATCGGGGGTAAGACAGGTACTGCCCAAAAATTTGACAAAAAGTTAAGCCGGTACATCCGTAATGAGTATATGGCATCTTTTATTGGCTTTGCGCCTTACGACGATCCCCAGCTGATCCTGTCTATTTTTATTGATAATCCCAAACCCTCTTACTATGGTGGTGATGTTGCCGCACCAATATTTGCCGCCATTATAAAACGCATTCTGCAATTTGCTCCGGAAAAGGAACAGCCGATGGTCACAGAAAAGGAAAGGGCCGTCTTGACGACAACCGTACCTAATCTTAAAGGTCTGCCGGTATATGCGGCCGAAGAATATCTTGAATTCAAGGATCTGGACTACGAAATAGAAGGAGAAGGATCACACGTAATTTCATTCTCGAACGCCAGTGACGAGATAAATCTGATTCTGGGAAATCCGGCTTTAACGACCAGTCGCATGCCTGATCTGAGCGGATTGAGTTTACGCGAAGCTATTATGCGTATTGATTTCAAACGCTTTCGCGTGAGAATTTACGGACAGGGGTGCGTCCGGACTCAGTCGATTAAAGCAGGTACAATGATCAAAAACCGGGCCGATTTAAAACTGGTTTGTGGGGATTAAGGTATGAAAATAAAATACCTTAATGAATTATTGGATCAAGATCTGGTCCTGGGTAAACCGGATATTCCGGCAATTCCTGTATCCCGAATCGATTATGACTCCAGAAAGGTAAAAGATGGTAGCCTGTTCATTGCGATAAGCGGATTTACTACCGATGGTCATCGGTTTTTACCGGAGGTGGAAAATAAAGGGGCGGTCGCAGCTATCGTGGAAAGAAAAAATGATCAGGTTCGCCTCCCCCAGTTTGTGGTTGAAAACAGCCGCCAGCTCATGGCTCTGGTATCCGCAAGGCTTTATCAGGAAGAGCTATCGAAAATGCGACTGGTCGGAATTACCGGGACAAACGGCAAGACCACGATTTCCTTTCTGATAAAATCGATTCTCGAAACCGCCGGATTGCACAGCGGTTTGATCGGAACCATTTATTACGACATTGCTGGAAATATAACGAAGGCATGGAATACGACACCTGAGTCGGCCGATATCTGTCATTTTCTTTATCAGATGAATCGTGGCGGCCAGTCAGGATGTGTCCTGGAAGTTTCTTCACACGGTTTACTTCTCAAACGAATCGAAGGATTGGTTTTCGAAGTCGCGGTGTTTACCAATCTGACCCAGGATCATCTGGATTTTCACGGCGATATGGAAGCTTATTTTGATGCCAAAAAGAAGTTGTTTTCACATTTACAGCCATCCGGAACTGCTGTAATTAATATACGCGATCCATACGGCCAGCGGTTGGTCGAAGATATTGAGCAGGATGTAATCGATTATGCAGCCGGAGAATGCGATGCATCCGTGAGTGCGGTTGAATGGCGCAGTACAATCCACGGGCTTGTCTTTATTGCCCGAACCCCATTGGGGCCGATCGAAATTCAATCAGCTCTTATCGGTGATTTTAATGTGGAGAATATTCTTGCAGCTATCGCAACCGGACTGGCCATGAAGTTTGATCTGAATACCATCCGGCGCGGAATCGAAAAAGTCAAGAGTGTACCGGGTCGTTTACAGACACTGGGCATTGAGAATGATCGAACGGTCGTTATCGATTACTCTCATACTCCAGATGCACTGCAGAAATCACTGCTGGTTTTACAACGAATCACAAAGAAAAATCTATGGGTCATTTTTGGATGCGGCGGTGACAGGGATCGCACCAAACGTCCGATCATGGGAAAGGTCGCCGGCGATATCGCTGATCACATTGTCGTTACTTCCGATAACCCCCGTTCCGAAGATCCCGTTGAAATAATCAATGCTATTATTCAGGGTATCGGGTCTGATAAAAATATCTTTATTCAACCCGACCGGAAGCAAGCCATATTTTATACTCTTAAGCACTCCCAGGCAGGTGATACAATTCTGATCGCCGGTAAAGGTCATGAAGACTATCAGGAGATTCATGGTAAACGATATCCTTTTGATGATCTAAAAATAGTCGAGGGATTTTTTCAATGAGATATATAACATTGACCGATTTAAGCAATATTCCTGACGTAAGGATTATTAATGCTCCATCCCCTGTTGAAATGCGGAAAATAATCCGGGGTATCTCAATTGATAGTCGCTCCTTAAAGGTCAATCAGGTATTTTGGGCATTGAAAGGTGCTAATTTTGACGGACATGATTTTCTGAAGGATGCTATAAAAAAGGGCGCAATAGCACTGACTATTGATAAGTCAAATATACATCGTATCAATGGCACAGGGATTCCGGTTTTCATCGTTTCGGATAGTCTGAAAGCTTTGCAGCAACTTGCCGCAAAACATCGCCGAAAATTTTCCATTCCGGTTTTAGCGATTACCGGCACAAATGGCAAAACGACCACCAAAGAAATGATCGCCTGGATTCTCCAGACAAAAACGAATGTTCATCGAACGTGGGGCAATCATAATAATCACATTGGAGTCCCGCTGACACTGCTTACCCTCAATTCCGAACACGATATTTCCATTGTAGAACTGGGTACCAATCATCCCGGTGAGATCGCGATGCTCAGTAAACTTGTCAAACCAACCGCCGCGCTGATAACAAACATCGGTCGCGGACATCTTGAGTTTTTTTCCAATATCGAAGGAGTGGCACGTGAAAAAGTCGAGCTTTTTAACAGTTTGTCCAAACGTGGCATTATATTCCTAAACCTCGACGATGTCCGCCTGCCCCGGTATTCACAACGGCGAAAGACGGTAATACGGTACAGTAGTTCAGGTAATACAGCGGCTGAAGTGCATGGTGAACTTATTGGATTCGATAAAAATGGTAATGGCCGGTGGCGATTGAACGGCAGGACGACCATACAAATGGGGGTTCCGGGTATTCACAATGTAAGTAATGCCGTTGCTGCCAGTGCTGTCGCTTTATATTTCGGGTTTAGCGAAAAAAAAATTAAGGAAGCCCTGGAACGTTTTTTATCCTATGACAAGCGTATGCAAATTGTCAGGAACGGCAATGTGACGATCATTAACGATACATATAATGCTAATCCAGACTCCTATCTTCCCGCTCTCCAGACACTGGAGCTGATCGCCTCCCGAAAACGCGCCCGAAAAATTGTCGTATTTGGTGATATGCTCGAACTCGGACTTAACAGTGATGCACTCCATCAGGAAGTTATGTTCAATATGCTCGAATTTACTATCGATGCATTATTCACACTGGGTGAAGCCGCTGCTCTGAGCGCCCGGATGCTAAAAGAGCGTGGTTTTAAAAATATATTTTCATTTAACGATCATCAGTCACTGGCGCACGCCTTGAAAAAGTTCCTGAAGGCAGGCGATATAATTCTATTGAAGGGATCAAGGGGTATGCAGGTAGAAAAAGTATTGGCATATTTATAGAGAAAATCATGCTGGCAGAATTTTTATATCAGCTGAAATCGCTTTTTTTTGGTTTTAACGTATTCCGTTACATCACTGTTAAGGCAGCACTTGCGGCAGTAACCGCACTCCTGATCAGTCTGCTGGTTGGACCAAAAATTATCCGTATGCTGCAGAAACATCAGCTTTGTGAGGAAATCAGAACCGATGGTCCGGAAAGTCATCTGGCAAAAAAAGGTACACCAACCATGGGAGGATTGATTATCGTGGCCTCGATCGCTGTTGCTGTGTTACTCTGGGCTAATCCGGTTAATTATTATGTCATGATCATATCCATATCGACACTGATGATGGCCCTGATTGGTTTTATTGACGACTATTTAAAATCGGTAAAAAAAATGAAACGCGGACTGGTAAGCCGTTATAAACTGATCGGGCAGATAACGCTCGGTATCCTGATCGGTACCATGATCTATCTGCATCCCGTTTTTGATGGCTTTCATTCAAACACCAGTGTACCCTTCTTTAAAAACCTGGAAATTGATTTTGGCATTTTCTATATCATCGTAGTCACATTTGTTGTGACCGGTACATCCAATGCTGTTAATCTTACTGATGGACTGGATGGGCTGGCCGCCGGTCTGGCGGGAATAGCATTTCTGGCTTTTGCCGGGATGTCTTATGTGACCGGAAATGTAAATTTCAGCGATTATTTAAATATCATTTATCTGCCGGGCAGTGAAGAGTTGACGGTCTTTTGTATGGCGGTTGTCGGTGCTGCAATTGGCTTCCTCTGGTATAATACCTACCCGGCACAGGTATTTATGGGTGACACGGGATCGCTTGCTATGGGCAGTGCCCTGGGTACGGTAGCAATCCTGATAAAGAAGGAACTATTACTGATTATAATTGGTGGTGTATTTATGTTAGAAGTTATCTCAGTAATTGTGCAAACTTCATATTTTAAATATACCCGTCGCAAGTCCGGTACTGGTAAACGCATATTTAAAATGGCACCCGTACACCATCATTTTGAACTGAAAGGATGGCACGAGTCCAAGGTCGTCGTTCGATTCTGGATTATCGGTATTCTATTGGCGCTACTCAGTCTGACAACTTTTAAAACTCAGTAAATGGCTGTCAAGAATAACAATGTCGTCATCCTGGGCGCAGCGCGAAGCGGACTGAGTGCCGCATCCCTGCTTAAAAAGACCGGGAATTCGGTATTTGTCAGTGACAATGCCGTCAAGGGCAAGATCAAAGAAAAAAATTATTTAACCAAAATGGGGATTCCATTTGAATTTGGGCGGCATTCTGAACGGGTATTTCAGGCGGATTTTGTGGTCCTCAGCCCGGGTATTCCATCAACGAGTGAGATTGTTAAATCAATTACTGCCCGAAATATTCCGGTTTACTCAGAAATTGAAGTGGCCAGCTGGTTCTGCCGATCAAAGATAATCGCCGTTACAGGCTCAAACGGTAAGACAACTACCACAACTATTCTGGGTAAAATGCTGAAAAGCCGTTATCACGACTCATTCGTTGCCGGTAATATCGGATTCCCATTTTCCGATTTTGTACTGGATAGTACTGAAAAAAATTGGGTGGGTGTGGAGGTGTCAAGTTTTCAACTGGAAACAATCGATCGGTTTCATCCTTCAGTTGCGATCATTCTCAACCTGTCTCCCAACCATTTGGACTGGTATAACAGTTTTGAAGAATATGCGTCAGCCAAACTAAAAATTTTGAATAATCTTTCGCCGGACGACCACGTTATTATCGATGGAGATGATGACGAGTTAAACAAGCGGATTTTGGCATCCCCGCCCCGTAAATTCAAATTTTCGCTTAAAAGCAAGCGTGCCGAGGCATATCTTTTCGACGATCATATTTATCTGTTTAATGAGCAGCTGATTAATATCCATGACGTGCAATTGTTGGGTCCGCATAATTACAAAAATCTGATGGCTGCCGGGATCGCGGCCAAGATCGCCGGTGTCGCCACCTCTGATATTGCATCGGTCATGCGTTCATTTAAAGGCGTTACTCATCGGCTGGAATTCGTAAACAAAATCAAAAATGTTGGTTTCATCAACGATTCAAAGGCGACCACGCTCGAATCACTCGAAGCGGCCCTGAACAGTTTTTCCCAGCCGGTTATTCTTATCGCCGGCGGGAAGGATAAGGGAGCCGATTTTGACCGGATCCGCAGCCTGCTAGAAGAAAGCGTTAAGGCCGCCATCCTGATTGGCGCCGCACGAGATAGAATTGCCGCCAGCTGGTCCGGTATAATTCCGATAGCCATGGCGCATGATCTGCAGGATGCGGTGATAAAGGCAATGCAAAATGCTGTTCAGGGGGATATTGTACTGCTATCACCGGCATGTTCAAGCTTTGATATGTTTAAAGACTTCGAGGACCGCGGTAATAAATTTAAAAAAATCGTAACTCAGCTAAAGAAACAATATGAAAATCAATAAATCAAAAAACGATGTATTTTTGATCGCAGCGGTTTCACTCCTGCTGACCATTGGCCTGATAATGGTTTTCAGCGCAAGTGCCTTTGTGGCCCATGAGCGGCACGGCTCGCTCATATTCT
>Ga0209536_100010736_pt1 | contig 13472 bp, 13 predicted proteins | sample DeeMarSeWOR28_12_FD_187461 | JGI IMG/M metagenome (GOLD analysis project Ga0209536, IMG submission 187461) | Marine sediment microbial communities from White Oak River estuary, North Carolina - WOR-2-8_12 (SPAdes) (version 2) | ecosystem: Environmental > Aquatic > Marine > Intertidal zone >...
GTTGTGTGCGTATTCAGTAAGATGGATATCATCCCAACCAGTAGTATGCTCAAGCAGATGTTCCACAAGAATCGGAGAGCTTTCCTCCCAGGGGTTCTTGAATTGGATTTTTGGCACTAAATCCCGTACTTTGTCCTTAAGGCTAAGACGACCTTCTTCCTGTAACTTAAGAATGGCTAGTGAAACGAACATTTTTGAAGTTGAACCAATTCGAAACATTGTATTTTCATTGGCATCTGCATCTTTTTCAATATCTGCTTTCCCCAACCCAGCCAACCATATCGGACCTTCCCGATTAACTAATGCCAACCCAACTGCAGGTGTTTCTGTTTCGTCTAAGACTTTTTCAATGGCAATTTGAAGTTCTGTAATCGTTTTGGGAGAGTTCAGTTCTTCTTGCTCCTGTCCATAGGATGGATTTATAAATAAATAGAAGAGAGACAGCATTAGTATCACACTAACTTTAAGAGTTAATACTACTTTATCCATAGTTGTTTTTAATGTAATCAATTATGCCCAATGAGCATATAAACGAATTGCGTTTATTTTTCTTCATGATTTATTATTTAAGTTTATCAATCTTCATCTATTTAGACGCTAAGAATTAAACTGGATTACTTCTGAATTAAAAAATACCGTAAAATACGGTACATCCGTTAATGGTAAATCCGGTCAAAGTGACCACCCAAAACCGGAATCGCTGTCCACTAAACAAATAAAAAGATATACTTTTAAAGGATGTGATTGAATTCATTGTATTTCAGATACTATAAAAATAAAAATATGAGTGAGGGGTGGTCAGTCAATATCGGCACATTTTGATTCCGAAACCGGAGAAGGGTGGTCAACGGGTCCGGTTTATGCAATAGGCTCCTTACTCCTGTATTTTACAACCTTCTAACAAAAAAAAAGCTTATCGTTCTGATAAGCTTTTTTTATATTTATTCTGAATTAAATATTTTATCTGGCGCAGAATTCTTTCAATAATTTCTGCCTGCTCGTTGATTTTAATTTCTTAAGGGCTTTTTCACGGATCTGGCGCACCCTTTCACGGGTCAGTCCCATTCTTTCCCCGATCTCCTCAAAATTCATGGCATGATCATAATCGATGCCGAATGACATTTTAATGACTTCCATTTCCCTGGCATCCAGAGTATGCAGTGTCCTGAGGGTTTCATGTTTCAACGACTGGACATATTCCATCTTATAATCCGTCGGATCAATGGAACCGTTTTCCATCACATCATACAGGTTGCCTTCTCCATCATCGCCAAATGGCGCATCAAGTGAAGTCTTATTGATATCTGCATTTAACGTATTATATATGTCAGAGGGCTCCTGGCCAAGCAGTTCAGCCAGTTCTTCAGGAGTTGGTTCCCTTTCATACTGTTGTTCAAAACTTGAATAGGCTTTTTTAATCTGATTGAAATGACCTTTTTTGTTTGCAGGTATTCTTACAATCTTCGAATGATTATTGATAGCCTGTAAAATGGACTGCCTGATCCACCATACCGCGTATGAAATGAATTTGAAACCTTTCGTTTCATCAAATTTTTGAGCAGCCTTGATCAGGCCAATGTTACCTTCGTTGATCAGGTCGTTTAATGGAATGTTTCTGTTCTGATACTGTTTTGCAACTGAAATCACAAATCTTAAATTGGCTTTTACCAATTTTTCCAACGCTACATTATCTCCCTGCCTGATCCTTCTGGCGAGTTCGGCTTCTTCTTCAGGAGTAATGGTTTCTTCTTTGCTCAAATCATTGAAATATTTTTCAATGGTATGGCTCTCTTTCCTGTTTGTAATCGATTGCGTTATTTTTAACTGCCTCATGCTGAAAGTTTTATAAAATTATGGTAAAATTATGGTTAATCGATAAGATGGAAAATAGATATTCAAGGTGAAGGACACTTCTGGTTAAACATGTCTTCGTTTTCTTTTCAGATTTACTTTTTTTCATACAAGCTCTTTCCCCTAAAATTTCCTTTTATCCCAGCTTTTAAAAGGAACGTAATTAAATACAATTTGTTTTAAAAAAAATGATTATTTTTGCGCGCTCGCTATTACTATAACCCAAACGAAGGCGCAAAGTTAGAAATTTTTCTATATGAAGCAAATTTTTTGGGCTTTTTTTTCGCTAGTACGGTATATTATCCCTTATCAATATATCCTTCAGCAAATACTTTGTATTTATCAAAAATAGTCCGAACGGTGCCTTTCACAAATCGCTCGTTATCCAGGGTAGTGGGATCGATTAAACCACTATTATATCCCTGCCAGATCGCTTTTTTCTTCTTTCTGTCGACGAACAAGATCATCAATGTACCTTCCTTAAGCTTATACTTGACCGGATCAAATTCCTCTTCTACGATTCCTTCCTTTTCCAACCATACTTCGAGTTCGGGCTGTTCCCATCCCTGAAAAACAAAATCGTTGAAAAACATTTTATAGGCTACAAGAATACTTGGATTCATCGGATCTTCTTTATATCCCAGCAACGACATGCGGAAACTTATCGCATCTTTAATCAGATTATCAGGGATCAGGGTATCCTGATTGAATTGCTGCATTTGCAGGAAAGTATATGAACTGTACTTTCTGAAATTACCATAGTAGCTATAATCCGACTCAACAACAAAATCCCTGGAGCTGAAACATGATACCAGTCCAAGCAGCAAAATAATCAAAGGTAAAGCTATAGTTCTCATAGGCGCAAACAAGATTACAGGTTAATTAATATTCAAATAGAAAAGAACTCCAAAATATACGAAATTGTTTGAAATAAAAATATAATAATTATTTAAAAATAATATATTGGTAACACAGGCGTCATAATCTATTAATAATTTGAATTATTAATTGTAATACAGCGAAATATCAGCAGCGTTAATCTTCCGAAAAATGTTTGAGTAGTTTTCGATATTTGGAGAGTACCTTGGCCCTTGATACAAAGCCGATATATTTTCCTTCAAGCAGAACCGGTAAATTATAATGTCCGCTGGATTGAAATTTTTGAACAATATCTTCCATATTATCTTTGGGCGATACGTAATTGACCGGATAATACATCAGGTTCCTGACATAGGTTGTATCATATAATTCAGGCTTAAAAATGACATGCCGGATATTATTCAGATGCACGATACCCTGCAGAATGTTGTTTTCATCAATAACCGGAAATACATTTCGATTCGATTCCTGTATCACTTTTACCAGTTCACCCAGTGTAGCATTCGGAGAAATGGTGTTGAACTTGGTTTCCAGCAGATCCGCCACATTCATCAATGATAGTACAACCTTATCCTTATCATGGGTAAATAATTCACGTCTCTTAGCCAGCTGATGCGTATAAACGGAGTTTTTTTCAAACAGGCTGATCGTTACATAAGAAAAGGATGCTACGATCATCAGAGGTACAATAAGCTGATAACCTCCGGTAATTTCGGCAATTAAAAAAATGGCTGTCAAAGGTGCATGGATCACTCCTGTAATCAACCCTGCCATACCTGCCAGTGCAAAATTACTTTGAGATATTTCTTTAATCTGTAAATTGTTGAATAACATGGAAAACAGAACACCGGTATTTGCCCCGATAAAAAGTGATGGTGCAAATATTCCCCCGATACCTCCGGCTCCGAACGTTACACAAGTGGCAATTGCTTTAAATAAAATCAACGCGACCAAAGCAATTATAACGACGTATATATTATCCCTGAAATCAAAAAAAGGTGAATTATTAAACAGATAACTATAATTTCCATGGAGGCTTGAGTTGATGGCCTGATAACCTTCACCAAACAGGGAGGGCATTAAAAAAATTAAGACACCAAGGATGAATGCCCCAACCATGATCCTGTAATACCAGGTTTTCAATTGTTCAAATTTCCTTTCTATGAAGGTATAGGTCCTGAAAAAATAAAGACTGACAAATCCGCAAATAAGCCCGAATAAAATATATACAGGAATGTCCGAAAGATGGAAACTATCCTGAACTTCGAATGGATAAAGAACCTGCTGGCCCAGGAAAAAATAGGAAGTGACTGTACCTGAAATGGCCGCAATTAACAGTGGTAATAAAGCGGCCAGTGTTAAGTCGAGCATTAGCACTTCAAGGGCAAAAATAATGCCTGCAACAGGTGCTTTGAAGATGGCCGCCATTGCGCCCGCAGAAGCGCAGGCAATCAATAAGGTAACATTCTTAAAATCGAGCCGTAAAATACGCCCTATGTTGGATCCTACGGCACCACCTGTGGAGACGGTAGGCCCCTCCAGACCAACCGATCCCCCAAACCCGACAGTTAATGCACTGGTAATAATCGATGAATACGTCTGATAGGGGCGGATGATCCCATTGTTCTTTGAAATGGCATACAGTACATTGGGGATTCCATGACCTACTTTTCTTCGCAGGATAAACCTGATAAAAAGGATGGTAATCAATATACCGATGGCCGGATAAATGAAAAATAGTACCTGATAATATTCATCCGAAAAACCTTCGGTAAGCAGGGTTTGTATAAAATGAACTGAATTTTTAATGACGACAGCTCCCAGTCCGGCTGCAAACCCGACAACCACACTCAATAAAATCACAAACCTTTTGTCAGAGATTTTTCTTTTCCGCCAGATTAATAATCTCGTGACCAGTGGCAATTTTTTCACGACGGGAGTTCAGAAATTACTTTCAAAAAAATCATATGCAAGTCTACATCATTTTGTTTTTTTTAACTTATAAAACAGGTAAAACATTTCGGTAGCTATTTCTCTGCTTCGTTCCAGATATAATTCCGGTGCCTCTGGCGATTGATCATAGGCGACAGGATCAAAATAGTGAAGCGAAGTGCGAAAATTATTTCCTTTGACTACCGGCAGGTTAATATCCGCATTGGGACATACTACAACAGTGCCGAAGCCGTTCACCGGGATGGTTTTGTCATTATATTTTTTTGAAGTCACAACCAGCGGGGGGACCTTATAAGAATATTTTATCTCATAGGACGGATTTTTATTGTTTGTATCCTTATAAACAATGAAGCCCGCTTTTTCCAGTGCGATGATGGCATTGGTAGAAACCTGGCTTACCTGAAGTCCTCCGGAAAATATATTTACGTTACTGATCCCGTAATAATAAGCGGCTGCCCTGGCCCAGGCCTCCACCAGTATGCTTCTCGTGGAATTATTGCTGCCGAGGATCAGAAGATCTGCATGCGCATTGAATTGAAGCTCACCGGTCACATAAGAGGCGATCTCATCCAGGACGTACCTTCGTTCCATGGGGATGTTTCCATATTCATCATAAAGATTACGGGCATAATTAAATAATATGGGATATAGTTTATTGGGTCTTTTAAGTTCCTGCGTAGCGGCCGGGAACGGATATAGCAAACATATCACCAGAACTGTGAAGATCACATTCATATTATCTCTAATTAAAATCCTCACCAAAAGTATTGCTTTATTGTCTTTTTTGTTTCCATAAACTTTTCTGTTTGTTCTTATCTTCTCCCATTTGAAAATCTTCGTTTTCAGCAATTGACTGATTGTTGAAATATTGCATACAGGCGAGTGCCGCTACAATTCTGGCTTCACCGGCATCCAGCTTCACCTTAAGTTTTGACTTAAATTTTTGATCAATATAACCCGTGGTGTAAATTCCTTTCCTGAAAAGTGCATCATTACAAAGTTTTTTACCAAAACTGAGAGTTGTCGGGATGGGGCCTACCTGGTATTCATCGATGGCTCTATCAAGTATCCGCAACGCTGTTTCTCTGTTTTCACCATAAGCCAGTAATTTAGCAATCAACGCGTCATAAAAAACTGGCACTTCAAGCTTTTCCTCGTATCCGTCGTCTACACGTATACCAGGCCCTTTTGGTGTTTTATACACTTCCAGGATCCCGTTGGCCGGCAAAAAATCATTATACGGGTCTTCAGCGTATACCCGTAATTCGATGACATGCCCTTTCTGCCGAATATCTTCCTGTTTTCTGGAAATTTTATTACCCATGGCAATTCCGATCTGCTCCTTTACCAGGTCAATCCCGGTGATCAGTTCCGTTACCGGGTGTTCTACCTGTAATCGTGTATTCATCTCAAGAAAATAATAATTCGAATCCCTGTCTACCATAAATTCAACCGTACCTGCTCCACGGTAAGCGCAGGCGCTGGTTATGGCGATGGCCGATTTCGTAAGTTTTTCCCTTAAGTTATCATCCACAGCAGGGGAGGGGGATTCTTCTACCAGTTTCTGGTGACGCCGTTGAATGGAACAGTCCCGTTCATACAGGTGGAGAACATTTCCATGGTAGTCGGCCAGAACCTGAACTTCGATATGCCTGGGCTGTTCAATATATTTTTCAAGAAATACCTCCCCGGAGCCGAACGCATTTTTTGCTTCGCTTTTTGCGAGGGCTATATTATCTTTCAATTCATTTTTTTGATAACAAATCCTCATCCCTTTACCACCACCACCGGCACTTGCCTTTATCAGAACGGGATACCCCAGTTCCTCCGCTTTTTTAAAGACTTCTTCAAGGTTTTTGATGGATTTATTTGTTCCGGGTATAACTGGCACCCCCGCTTTTGTTGCCATTTCCTTGGAGATCAGTTTATCGCCCATCAGCCTGATGTTTTCGGGCTCCGGACCGATAAAGACCAGGCCCTGGCTTATTACTTCCTTGGCGAAGCGAAAATTTTCGGAGAGAAATCCATAACCCGGGTGAATGGCGTCCGCCTTGCACTTTTTCGCAATCGAAATTATTTTATTTATATTCAGATAAGATTTTGACGGGTCCGGGTCCCCCAGGCAGTATGCTTCATCGGCCATACGAACATGCGGCAGAAAACGGTCCACCTCGCTGTATACGGCCACCGTCCGGATATCCATTTCCCTGGCAGCCCGTAAAATACGGACGGCTATCTCACTCCTGTTGGCTACTAAAATTTTTTTTATCTCCATTTGCCAAAGGCCAAATTATATGGATTTTTGAAAATATTTAAATTTAACCAGAAAATATCACATTTGATATCCACTTTTTGGCAACCCGTGAATTAAGTCGTAATTTCGCAACAAATTAAATCTAAAGAATGAGAAGGTGGATATTTTTGATAAATTAAACATTGACCAGAGCCCACTGGGTCATTATGCACATGTTGACCCGGGGTATTTTATGTTCCCTAAACTGGAAGGGGAGATTGCTCCACGGATGAATTTCAGAGGAAAGAAAGTATTGACATGGAGTCTTAATAATTATCTGGGATTGGCCAACCATCCCGAAGTGCGGAAGGTAGATGCAGAAGCGGCAAAAGAATGGGGATTGGCATATCCCATGGGGGCCAGGATCATGTCCGGGAATACCGAATATCATGAGCAGCTCGAACAGGAGTTAGCTGATTTTGTAAAAAAGGAAGCTGGATTATTATTGAATTATGGTTACCAGGGGATCATGTCGATTATCGATACACTGGTTAACCGTAAAGATGTAATCGTATATGACGCTGAATCACATGCCTGTATTATCGATGGGGTGAGACTGCATATGGGGAAAAGATTTGTTTTTCCGCACAATGATATCGACAGCCTTGAAAAACAGCTTGTCAGGGCTGAAAAGATTGCCAAGGAAACCGGTGGGGGTATCCTTGTGATCACTGAAGGAGTATTTGGCATGTCAGGAAGTGTGGGTGATCTGAAATCAATCGTTGCCTTAAAGGATAAATATAAGTTCAGGCTTTTGGTCGATGATGCGCATGGATTCGGTACGATGGGCCCTACCGGTGCCGGAGTACCTGAAGCAATGGGCGTTGAAAGCGGGGTGGACCTGTTTTTTTCCACATTTGCCAAGTCCATGGCCAGTATCGGGGCTTTTATTGCAGGTGAAAAACAGGTAATCGAATTTTTAAGGTATAACATCCGGTCCCAGATATTCGCAAAATCTTTACCGACACCAATCGTCATCGGAAATTTAAAACGTCTTGAACTGCTGAGGACAAAACCGGAACTGCGTGAAAACCTGTGGACCATTGTAAATGGCCTGCAAAACGGATTGAGAGAACGTGGTTTTAATATCGGAGAGACCAAGGCACCGGTGACGCCCGTATTCCTCAGCGGCGGGATCATCGAAGCAGGCAACCTGATCGTCGATATTCGTGAGAAATACAGGATCTTCTGTTCGGTGGTCATTTTCCCGATCGTGCCCAGGGACGTGATCCTGCTCCGGCTGATACCGACTGCCGCGCATACCATGGAGGATGTAAATGAGACGATCGCAGCCTTCGAAGCGATCAGTGATAAGCTCAAAACAGGCAAATATCAGCATGAGGGAATTGAATCAGTGATTAATAATTGAAAAAAAACATGCTTATTTATTGATTTTTCAGTATTTTAATTAAATTGCCGCTGAGAAATCCATTTTTTTAACCAAAAAAGAAAGTTAAATATGAAAAGATTTGATGAACTTCGTGACTTAGTAATGTCTTTAGAGGCTGATTTCCAGAAGTTTTATGACAAAGGAAACCAAGCAGCTGGAACCCGCGTTCGAAAAGGGATGCAAGATCTTAAAAACCTCGCTCAGAATATTAGAGTAGAAGTTCAGGATATAAAAAACAAAGCCTAGAGCGAAGTTAATTTTAAAAAAAAGGATTAAAGGGTACCAGAAAACGTACCCTTTTTTTTATGTCTTTATCTGGTCACAATGCCTACCTATCATTCCTGTAATCTCTCAATTACGTTCTGTTCTGTTTCCCCGTTGGTTGGGATGCTCACCTTGAAACTGGTGGGTTTTTTGTTGGTTTCGAGTGCTACCCTGCCAAATAGTTTTTTAGTGGCCAGTTGCGTCTGGTACAGGCCGATACCCGTTCCCCGATCTTTCGCACTGGCAACAAAAAACAGGTCGAATACGCGGTCCTTATAGGCCGGATCTATTCCCACGCCGTTATCTACGACTGTGACTTCCAGGTTCCCGTTCTGCCGGATATTCAATTCTACAAAGGGATCGGTTTCAAGGTTATCCTGGAATTTGAATGAATTTTCAAGCAGGTTTTCCAGGATAATTTTCAGCAGGATCTTATCGGTTTTTATGTTGGGAGCTACATCACCTGTCAGCTTGAACGATACACCGTTTTTGTCAAGCTTGAGCTCATCCAGCACCTCATTGATCACATGGTACACGTTGATATCCTGGATATCCAGCGGTTGTGAGTTGATCTGGCTGACATTCGTAAGCCGGGAGATAACCGTATTCAGCCTATGTGCCGTGGTATCTATTTTTTCGAGATAGCTCTGCATCAGGTGGTCGCTTGCTTCCAGCCGGGCCAGCTGGGTGAGTCCCATCAGGGTGGCAATGGGGCCCCTGATATCATGGGAGGTGCGGTATAAAAAACTGTCCAGTTCCTGCCGTGAGCGTACCAGCTCCTGGTTGGTTTCCCTCAGTTCCCTGGTTTTCTGCTTCACCATCCTGTCCAGCTTGGCGTTGATCCGCCTTCTGTAGGTCAGGGCGCGGTAGGTAAGGCCCAGGACGATGCTTACAAGGATCAGAATGATCCCTAGCATAAGCATAAATTGATTTTTTCGCTGAATTGAAAGATTTTTTAAATGTATTACTTGGTCAGATTGATATTTCTCAAAATTCACATACGCATCTCTTATATTTTCACTTAAATCTTCTGAATAAATACTATCTCGTAATTGAATTGCTTCATTGGTCATTTGTAATGCTACTTCATATTTACCTTCCATTTCAAAGAATTTCGCAAATTTCAACTTAGTTAAATATATCATTGTCAGTTGATTATTATTTATGGCATTAATAAGACTTCTTTCAAGAAAATATCGTGACGAATCGTACTTTTCTAATTTTTCATATATCTCTGCAAGAGATGAATATGCATCTGTAAATAACGATTGTTGGCCAATATTAACAGATAGAGCTTTTAGAATATTATTTTTAGCTTTTTCATATTCTTTCAAATCTAAATAGGTATTGCCAATACCCAGATATATTTTTGCTATAATGTCATTGGAACATAGGCTACAATTATTTATCATTTCATGGAAGAAATCCAAAGCTTTATTGAATTTCAAAAGTTTTCGATAACACAATGCAATATTTAGTTTATTGACTAATAATTCGTCATTTATATTATTTGAAATCCTTAATTCCATTGATTGTATAAAATTATTCAAAGCTTCTTCATATTTTTTCATTCTTAAATATGTGATACCAATTTGATTGTATCCAGCAATTTTATATCTAATATTTTCACTTTGTTCAGAATATTTAATTACTTCAAGATAATTTTCAATAGCTTTATCAAAGTCGTAATTTTCTAAGTAATTATCTCCGAGCTGATAGAAGGCATAAACTAATCTATCATCTCGATTATGTTGAATTGATAGGTCTCTTGCCTTTTCAAGATAGTATCTTGCTTCTTTCCATTTTTTTTGATTATTTAAGATGAATCCTAGAGCATAAATCGATTTCAACTCGATTTCTATATTTTTATTCATTTTAGAATAGTTATATGCTTTCTCAGCATAACCTATTGCTACTTCAAGGTCATCGTCAATATTATTCTTCATTAATTCATAATAAAATGAATCTATTTTATGATTTGGAATATCCTGTAATTCATGTAGGATATTAATATTTGAATCCTGACTGAACAGCGGATGAAACGAAATGAGGCAAAAAAAGCTGATGTACAAAAATTTCATTTTTTTGATTTATTTATCCTGACTAATATAATATAATTAAACTAAGAATTAAGGCATGAAATTAACATTAATTCTGATAAATAAAATATTATAAATTAAAAACTTTTAAATGTGAATAAAATATTATTATATTTAAGCATTACTTTTAATTTTGCTATGTATATTATTGATTAACAGGGTAATATATTTTAAAAGTAAAAATCATAAATATATAATAAAAATATGAGATATAAAATTAGATACTTGGTAAAGTACAATATTAAAACGGGAAATTTTGAGTAAAAATTATGAATGCATTTGTATTATTTTATGATATTATTGTCGGATACCTGTATTCGGAAATTACCGGTAAAAACGGTACATGGGTAAGTTATCCATTAAAATCAAATAATCATGCATTATTAACCGATTATAATTAATCTTTTTGGACAGAAAATAAAAAAATGAATTTTAATAATTATAATTTTTATTAATCAATCAAACTACAAATACTATGAAAAAGATACTAATAATTCTAGCCATTGCCTTATCAACAGGTATTTTTACTGGATGTATGGAAGAAGAAATAACACCAGCAGATGAATCAGGTACAATGGAAAAGCCGAGTGATAACGGATTATAAATTGTATATCAATATAAGTTAAAGTATATAATAACAGTTAAACTACAAACACTATGAAAAAGATACTTATAATTTTGGCCATTGCCTTATCAACAGGAATTTTAACGGGATGTGTAGAAGAGGAAATAACACCAGCAGATGAATCTGGTACAATGGAAAAACCTTCTGATAATGGACTTTAAATTAATTGAAGATAATCTAAAACTTATTGATGATGAAAAAACTAATACTGATCTTATTTGTAATGGGCACCGTAATGATTACAGTATCAATGTATATGAAAGTTGTGAATGTTGAACCTGAAAAAAAATCATTTATAGAGCATCAGGAAATTGGGTATAGCGATGTTCCCGAAGATAATGGGCTCTGAGGGGTTTCTTTAATCATGAAATTCTAATTAATACTAAAAAGAAAAATCATATGAAAAAGTTAGTTGCTATTTTATTCATTCTGGGAGTTGTTTTTGTATCGGCCTCAATGTTTGTCAAAACAGCGGAAGTAGAAGAACAGCCTGTATCTGTATTCGAGAACAGTGACCTGGGCTACAGCGACATACCGAAAGATAACGGCCTGTAATTGACAGTCCTGATGCTTCCCGGAACTGTTTTCTGTTCCAGTGGCTCTGGTATCTAGACTATGAGCCATTAATTGCATTATATTTATAAATAATTGTAATATCTGTAGTAATTTTAAAGCATTTTGACCGTGGATCTTTTTGCTTATCGTTGTTACCTGGGACGCTTGTCCCTGTTTTTTTTGACTTTGCTGCCTCTGAATTTCCAGCTTTTATTGTAAGTACATTCCCTTCCGCCTTCCCAGGTAAATATATCAGTTAGTTTATACCCAGTCTGCGCTTTACTCCACTAATCTTTCTTTTTTGTTCCCGATTTTTTTCCTCTCTGTTGATCTTTTTATCCCCTGATAAAGCTTACCCGGCCAATCTAATTCCGAAAAGGACACCGGGGATTGTAATTAAGCTTTCTATTTTTTTGATCTCATACAAAAGATCCAAGAGTTTTTTACATATTCAGTGGATATTATAAATATGACGAATTGATCTTGTTACGGGTATTTAGTCTAAAAAAAACTATTCCGTATTAAGCAATGATCAATATCGATGGTTTTTAATATATTGATGAAAAACACATAAACAAATGTGAGATTTAATGATCCTAACTCCCCCGATGGCTATCTGGGCTGGGGGTCCCAGGTTCGAGCCCTGGTAGGTCCACATTTTAGCTCATTACATGCAGTAATGGGCTTTTTTTATTGGGTTATGGTTTAGGTAATAGAAAATTTTCCAAATGAAATAATCTACATTAATATTGCAAAAACCGGATAGAGAGACCACCTAAAACCGGAATAAATTGACCAGGGCTGCCGATTTTAACTGACCACATCATTACGGTGTTTTCATATTTTTAAGTATCTATAGCCTAATACTTTAATAGCTACTCTCAATAAGTAGAAAATAATATTTTTTATATGGTCAGCGATTCCGGAATAGGGTGGTCAGTTTGTCCGGATTTTGCACTTTGACCTTTGAGTCTTTAAAATATTAAAATTGATCAATAATTACCATCCCTGAATTACTGTAGGTATCCATATTAAGGAGTTCCCGATCTACATCTTCAAGTTTAACTGTTCGATCAATGAGTAATGATAGGTCGATCTTTTTGTTAGCAATTAGGTCAAAAATGGTGTTATAATTAGCAAGAGGCATTCCGTGGCTGCCAATCAGTTCAATTTCTTTAGCGATTAAATCGGCCGTTGATACGATAATATTATTTTCGCTTCCTAAAATACCCACCTGGATATGCTTCCCTTTTTTTGCTAAACAATTGATTGAGTTGGTACTCGTCTTTTGGCTACCCAGCGCATCCATCGATAAATTTGCTCCACCATTCGTTATTTCACGTACTTTATCAACTACTTCCTCCCCGCCGGCATTAATGGTATACTCCGCGCCAAAGGACTTTGCCTTCTGCAGGTTTTCCTCATTGATATCAATAGCTATCACTTTGGCTCCATGTACGGCTGCAATCATAATTGCAGATAAACCTACACCTCCACAGCCATGAATCGCTACAAACATTGAATTAACAACTTTGCCTTGATTCACAATTCCATGGAATGCAG
>Ga0209536_100010738_pt1 | contig 13472 bp, 10 predicted proteins | sample DeeMarSeWOR28_12_FD_187461 | JGI IMG/M metagenome (GOLD analysis project Ga0209536, IMG submission 187461) | Marine sediment microbial communities from White Oak River estuary, North Carolina - WOR-2-8_12 (SPAdes) (version 2) | ecosystem: Environmental > Aquatic > Marine > Intertidal zone >...
CGACCGGTACGGCTACATCGACCACTACGCGGGCAATGGCCCCTCGGGGACGCTGACCGAGGGGGAGGCCGCTGCCACGGCCCCCATCGGCCCGGTGTACGACCTCGACGCGGGACCGACCGGGGATCTCTACCTGATAACCTGGGACCAGCAGATCCTGAAAATCGGATCGACGACATCCCTTATTTCCATCCTTTACGATGCCCAGAAGGGAATCTTCAACCCGGCCGCCAAGCCCGACCTCGCCGTGGTCGATGACGCCACGATCTACTACACAAACGGGATGGAGAACCGCGTATACCTAGTGCAAGGCGGCGTTCGGTCCGACTATGTGGCGGACAACACCCCTGCGCAGACCCAGGAGGGTGCTGATCGTCTATATTATCCCTTACGAAATCCTTCCAGCGTGAGTTACTCAATTCAATCGAACGGTCTTGTTTTATGTGATAGTGATAATAATAAGGTTAAGAGAGTTTCTTTTTCTACCGAAAGAGTTTACACAGAAATTGGTGGTCCAATATTTATTCCATATACAGAAGGAATGGATCCTTTAACTATGACGCCTTTGTTTCCTGTTATGGTTTCTTATGACTTGTACACAGGAAGGATGTTTTTTCGTGAAGAAAGCATAAATAACATTAAATATATAGATTTTTTTGGGAAAGTAAGGACATTTGCTGGAAACCAAACCCCTGGTTTTTCCGGTGATGGGGGCCAAGCACCCTCGGCTCTTCTAAACGACCCCCTCTCGGTTGCTGTTGATTCCCGGGGGAATGTCTATATCGCCGATACGGGGAACCACGCCATCCGGATGGTCGTCGGCGGGGCGCTTCCATAGATTAAGGGGGGGATTTTTTCGAAAACCGGTGGCGATCCGCCACCGGTTTTACCAAAAGACGCCCCTCTCGTTCATTGGCTTTTTCTCGGTTGGCCCCTCGTTTGCCGATATTTCATCCCGTCAGGCAAGGGAATGCAGGGTAATCCGATGAAACGCGCGGAGGCGATCGTCTACCGTGATAAAGAGACTCTTTTCCTCCCCGGTGCTTTACAGAACGCTCGCGCTCTTCTTCGCGTATCCGGACGAACCCCTGAATCCGAGACTGATTTCCCGTTACACGGGGACCGCAATGAAAAGCGTTCTTCGGGAAATACGGAAGCTGGAGGGGATGGGGATCATCCGTTGCAGGACGGCAGGGCAATACAAGGGATATGTTCTCGACCGGGATCACCCGGTCCACGACGGGCTTCGTTCGATCTTCGCCAGGACGAAAAAGGAATGGGATTATGTGACGCGACCGCCGTCGGTCCGGATGTGGGGGAAATAGGAGGGCCGCCCCGGATTCCTGTCCGGGGCGGCCCGGGAACCGATCACACGGGATGCTTCAGGCCAAGGTGTCCGTGAGGAAGTGCTCCCTCACTTTCGGTTCCCAATCAGTGCCGTAGAGCGCCCGGGCGATCCCGTGGAGGGGAGCGCCTCCGTCCTGGTGCACGGGCAGCGTGGTCCCGCCGTCCTGGTAGAGAGGTCCCAGGCCTTCCCCCATCGTGACACGAAGGCCGTGGAGCGTCTCTTCCATCCACCTTCGCGCAAGGCGTCCTGTGAAAAGATTCGTGCGGTTCGCCGCGAGCCTCTCCGGGCGGACTTTCAGCAGCCATCCCTTTTCGAACGGGTCCTCGTTGACGATTTCCGGAGACCGCGCAACCTCTTCGTTCACGGCCACGACCTCGCCGTCAAGCGGGGAGAGCATGGGGATGGCCTGGCCCCCGACGTGGAGCACCCAGCCCTTTTCGCCCTGGGCCACCCGTGACCCTACAGGGGGAAGGTCGATGGAATCGACCCTCCCGACGAGTTTCTGGGCGAAGTCGTCCAGTCCGAGGCTTGCCACGCCCTCATTTCCGGTCTTCACCCATCCGTGTCCCTGGTGGAACTGGAACCCCCGGGGGACCCGGAACCACTCGACGAACTCCGCGGGCCCCCTCTCCGTCCCGGATTCCTCCGTCCGGAGCGTCAGGTACCGGCAGAAGAGGACGAACGTGGCCAGGAACCCGATGACGATGAGGTACTCGATCCCTTTCGTCGCATAGATGTCTACGAAGCTGAAGCCTTCCATCTCACCACCTCCCCGACGGGGATAATGTCATCCATCGCTTCTCTTCCTTCCGGGTGCTCCTTGAAGACCGGCATCCTGTTGATCACCCACCGGAACACCCACAGTTCCATGGAGATGACGGCCAGCGTCACCCAGATCTCGATCCAGGAGGGATAGTACCGGACCGGCGCATACCACTTGAACGCGATGACGGAAACGTTCAGCCGGTTGAGGACCACCCCGATCGCCGTGAAGAACGCCGTGAACTGGACGAGCCGCACGCTTCGCTTCCGGAGCGCGGCTCCGAACAGGAAGATCGGGAGCACCACGAACCCCAGGATCTCCACGAGGTACCAGTAGCCCATCGGCGTGGCGAGCAGGTTCCAGTGACCGCCGTGGACCAGTTCGATGACCTTCAGGAACAGGTAGGCGAAAAGCGCCCCGATGCACCCCTTGGCGAGGCCGAGCAGGATGTCGTCGTGGGAGGCGCGCAGCCGGCTTCCGATCTTGTCGTGAAAGATCTTGTGGGTGAAGGTGCTCTCGATGATCACCATCGACAGCCCGGCGAAGATGCTCGACACGAAGAACGCGACCGGGATGTAGTGCGAATACCACAGCGGGTGGATCTTGGCGGGCGCCAGGAGGAAGAGCGCGCCCAGTCCGGACTGGTGAAGCGTGGAGAGGGTGATGCCGAAAATGACCGCCCCGATCGTCATCTTCTCCACGACCCGCCGGGCTTTCTCCCAGTTCAGCCACTCGGCGACGGCCGGGGAGAACTCGAGGAACTCGCAGATCATGTACAGGAGGAAGTGCCACGCCACCAGGAAGAGGACCGAACTCAGTCCGAACGAGTTGCCGATGATCGGGTTCACGACGTTCCAGGGGCGCCCCAGGTCGAGGAGCAGCGCCCCGGCGTAGAACACGTACGCGAGAAAGCCGTTCAGGACCGTCACCCGGACGATCGGCTCGTACTTTTCGAATTTCATGATGTGGACGACGAAGGTCAGCACGTAGGCGCCTCCCGCGAACGCCACGCCGGTGATCACGTCGAACCCGATCCAGATCCCCCACGGGTAGTCCTGGGAGAGGTTGGTGACCGCCCCGAGGCCCTTGTAGAACCGGATCGCGATCAGGACGAGCCCGACAACGATGATCGTGCCGCTGATGACGTTGAAGGGCGTCCAGATCTTCCCCTTCGGCTTCATCTCGGATGCGAGGAACCGCGCGAACTCGCGGACGTCACGGAGGGCCTTCTGCGCCCTCCCGGTGTCGTTACTCTTCCTTTTCATGGTTTTTCTCCTTGTTCCCGTTTTCGGCGAGATAGTTCAGGCCGATGAGGATGGACGGCCACAGAACGAATACAAGGGGGACGCCGTACAGGAATCCCGACGTATGTTCCGGGTAGGGCGTCGTCCCCAGGTCGGTCCGGAACCCGAGCTGTTCGAACGGGACGGCGGAGAGGTACATCGTCCCGCTGCCGCCGACCTCGTGCTCCCCGTAGACGTGGTGGACGTACTTGTCGGGGTTTTCGTAGATCCGGGTTCTCGCGATCTCCAGCAGCTCCCTCCTCGTCCCGAAGATGGTGGCGTTCTCGGGGCAGGCATCCACGCAGGCGGGCCGCTCCCCCGTCTTCAGCCGGTCGTAGCAGAAGATGCACTTCCGGATATACGGGAGGGCGCTGCCGTACTCGAATTTCGGGATATCGTGGGGGCACGCGATCATGCAGTACCGGCACCCCATGCACCGGTCCTTGTTGTAGATGACCGGCCCTTCCTTCGTTTTCTCCATCGCTTTGGTCAGGCAGGCCGATGCGCAGGCGGGCTGGCAGCAATGGACGCACTGTTTCCGCACGAAGACGGGGTTGTCGGGGTCCTTCCCGTTCGGGAACCGGTTGAGGACGGTGTAGGCGCCGGGAGAGGTGTCCCTCTTCGTTTCGAAGACGCTTTCGCTCGAGAAGGGGACCTCGGGCTCCGGCAGCTGGTTCTGCTCGTTGCACGCCTCCTCGCAGCTCCGGCAGCCGATGCATTTCGTCGTGTCGATCAGCAGTCCGTAGAACTCGACGCTGGCTACGGCCGCCTCCGACCGTCTGGGTGGGCCTGCGAGCATGGTGCACCCCGTCAGGCCTGCGAGTTTCAGGAAATCGCGTCGGTTCACACTCATCGGTTTTCCTCCTGTTTTCGCGGGCGATCCGTTCGCCCCGGAGTCCCTACCGGAAGAACTTCCTGACCAGTAGCTGCAGGAGCTCTCCGTCGATCGTTTCCATGACGCCCTCGATGCAGTGGCCTCCGTCCTGCATCGTGACTCCCACCTCCTGGGGCGTTGCCCTGTGGAGCGTGATGAACTCGAAAAACGTCATCAGTTCCCTTTCGAGCCAGGCCGCGGCGTCCCCGGCGATCCTGAGCTTCCGGAGGTTCTGGACGATGTTGGTCGGCATCGCGGTGAGCAGCCAGGACGACTGGTACGGGTCTTTCCGGAGTACCCCGGTGTCGGCGTTCACCTCGTCGTTTGCGGCGCTGACGATCCCGTCGAGCGGGGAGACGAAGTCGATCTTCTTGCTCCCCTGGACCACGGTGAACGCTTTCTCTCCCTGGCGGAGCCGCGTGCCGGGACGGGGGAGCTCGATCCGGTCGATTCTGCCGATGACCCCCTGCGCGAAATCGTCGATGCCGATCTGCGCTTCCCCCTTAGGCGTGAGGTGGGCCCACGTGTGTCCCCCGTGGTAGAAAAGTCCCGCCGGCAGCCGGAACGCGGGCAGCGCAACCGGAACGGGGACGGTCCCGAGAGCCGGAACGGCTTCGCCGGCCCTCTCCTTTGCCCGTTTTCTCCACATCAGGTAGGCGAGTTCGATGAGGAGGAAGGCGGCGACCGTTGCGAGTACGAGAATGAGTACCATTTCCGTTACCTCCTTATCCCAGGAACAGGGCGACGATTCTGCTCCACTGGGCCTCGTTCAACCGGCTGCTGATGTCCGAAAGGGCTTCCCCGCCGTCCGTCGCGGTGATTCCCAGGTCGCTGCTGAACATCCGGTGCAGCCTTTCCGCCTCCCAGTCGAGCCATTGCCGCGCCACGCCCCCGTGATACAGCCGCGGGATCCAGTCCCCGGCAAGGTGCATGGAGAACAGCCACCCCTCTTCGTAGGGGTCGCTGTTGATGAGCCCCGGGTCGTCTACCACTTTCTTGTTGATCTCTCTCACGATGCCGTCTCCCGGCGCCACCATCCTGGCCGTCCTTTTTCCGGAGTGGAGCAGGAAACAGACGCTGTTCTCCCGCACGGCGGAGCCTTCCGCAGGGAGGGAGACGCGGTCGATTCGCCCGACGAGCCGCTGGGTAAAGTCGTCGGCTCCCATCCTTGCCTCGGTCTCGTTTTCCTTCCCGGGGGCAATCCACACGTGGCGAGGATGGAAGTAGTAGTCGGGACGGAGCTGAAACCCCCGGAGGCTTTCCGCTGCGGTTACGGGTCCCTCGATCTCCCGGAACGCCGAGCAGAGCCGGTAGTTCCCGGTGTGGCACAGTCCCTTGGTCGAGGTCGACCGGTCGAGCGGGATCATCTTCTTGACGGGAAATGCCTTGCAGAACGTCACCGTCGTCATCTCCAGGAACGGGCACTTTTCATCTGTCATCTGCGCACCCCTTTTTCACGCGGCGATATTCGTCATGCCGCCCTGAAACCCATGCATGCCCATGCGACGAGGAATACGAATGCGAGAACGATGTATCCCATTTTCTCCACCTCCTCTCTTGCCCCTGTTCAACGCAACGAACGTGCCGGAATCGGTTCATGGGTGGGGAAGACGGGTATATGTCCGGAAAACAATGGGAATCCAATGGCCGGCGAGGGAACGCCTGGTCGGGGGAAAAGGGAGGAGAGTGTAGAGAATATCTACAGTTTGGTTGTTGTAAAATTTACCGTTTGTTTTTCAATCTCTTGCACTGTTGAAATATTCAACAGGAAGTTTACGAATTCAACACCGGTTCCTTCTTCAGTTCATACTTCCGGATCTTGTTGTAGAGCGTGACGCGGTCGATCCCGAGGACCTGGGCGGAGCGGATGATGTTCCACCGGTTGTCGAGAAGGACCTGTCGGATATGCTCCTTCTCCATGTCGGAGAGAGATTTGCCGCGGTTGTTGGGAAGGGAAACCCCCGGCGTCTTCGGGAGGCTGAGGTCCGCCTCGAGGATCATCCTGCCCTTCGTGACCACCATCGCCCGCTCGATCACGTTGCGCAGCTCCCGGGCGTTTCCCGGCCAGCCGTAGTCCATGAGCATGCGCATGGCGGACTCGGCTACCCCTTCGACGTTCTTCCCCATCTCGATGTTGAACCGTTCGAGGAAGTGCTCCACGAGCAGGGGAACATCCTCCTTCCTGTCACGCAGGGGGGGGAGGTAGACCGAGATGACGTTCAGCCGGTAGTAGAGGTCCTCCCGGAACTTCTCCTCCTCGATGGCCTTGGTAAGGTCCCGGTTTGTGGCGGCGATGATCCGGGAGTTGACGGGGATCAGCTGGGCCCCCCCGACGCGCCGGAACTCCTTCTCTTCCAGGACCCGGAGCAGATCCATCTGCAGCTTCAGGCTGATGTCGCCGATTTCGTCGAGGAAGAGCGTGCCGTCCTTGGCGAGCTCGATCTTTCCGCTTCGGGCCTGGTCCGCCCCCGTGAAGGCACCCTTTTCATACCCGAACAGCTCGCTCTCCAGCAGGCTTTCCGTGAGGGAGGCGCACGAGACCGTCACGAAGGGCTCGTCCTTCCGCGGGCTCTCCATGTGGATGGCCCGGGACAGAAGCTCCTTCCCGGTCCCGCTTTCCCCCTGCACGAGCACGGTCGAGTTGCTCTTGGCAACGGTCTTGACGAGGTCGAAGATCTCGATCATCTTGTGGTTCTTGCTCACCATGTCGTGGAGGCGGTACTGTTTCTTGAGCTCCTTCCGGAGGTAGATGTTCTCCTTCAGCAGTTTCTGGTGCTCGATGATCTTCCGGATCGTCATGGAAAGGTCTTCCGGGTTGAAGGGCTTCACGATGTAGTCGTACGCCCCTTTCTTCATCGCCTGCACGGCGGTGTCCACCGTCGCGTAGGCGGTCATGATGATCACGATCGTCTCGGGCTTGATCTTCCGGATCTCGTCCATCAGCTCGATCCCGTCCATGCCGGGCATTTTCAGGTCGACCATGGCCAGGTTCCATTCCTTCTCGGGAAGACGCTCCAGCGCCCGGGCTGCGTTCTCCGCGACCTTCACCTCGTATCCGTCCTCCTCGAGCCAGCTCGCGAGGGATTCCCGGACGATCTCCTCGTCGTCGACGATCAGGATGTTCACTTTCGGCTCCATGGTCACACCCTCCACGGTTCGGTTTTCGCATACAGGGCGGAGTCGCAGCTGTCGCAATAGGTGATCCGCTTCCGGTCGACGTCCCTCACGGTGTTGGACAGGTACATCACGCACTCCCGGTCGGGGCAGTGGATGAGCCCGAAATTGTGCCCCAGTTCATGAAGGGCCTCCTTGACGAGCCGCTCGAACAGGATCCCTTCGTCGGGGGAGAGACCGTGGAATTCCTGCCGGAGCCTCGCGATCGAGACGATCGAGGCCACCCCCCCCAGCTGGGCCTCCCCGAAGACGAAGGTCAGGATCTGGATGCACAGGTCCTTGTCGACGATCCCGACGATCTTGATCGCGTCGCCCGGAGTTTCCCGGAGAATCTCCCGGAGGATCCGGGTGGAGTTGTACTGGTTCCTGTTCCTCTCGTAGCTCCCATCCGGCACGGGCATGTTGCCGGTGATTTTCACAGGGAGGGAGAGGTAGTCCCGCAGGTGGTCCCGGAGTTTCCGGAGCATGGCGTCGGGGATCACCCCGACCGGACGTATGTAAATTGCGTCGTCGATATTCCCCGCTCCTTGTCATCCCGTCGGAAGGGATATGAGCATCTCCGTCCCGCTCCCGGGACTGCTCTTGACCTCTATTCTTCCATTATGCCTTGTGATGATCCCGTAGACGACGGCAAGTCCCAGGCCCGTCCCCTTCTCCTTGGTCGTGTAGAACGGGTCGAACACGTGGGACAGGTGCTCGGGGGAGATTCCGGAGCCGGTGTCGACGAACCGGATCATCACATTGTTCCGGATCCTGTCGTGCCAGGTCTTGATGGTGAGGACTCCGCCGCTTTCCATGGCTTCGCACGCGTTGATGATGAGATTGATGAACACCTGCTTCATCTGGGAGGGGTCAGCCGGGATGTCCGGCAGGGGATCCATCCCCTTTTCCACCGTGATGTTGGAGATGGACAGCTTGTTCTTGACGATATTGAGCGATTCCTCGATGAGAGAGTGGATGTTGACTGTCTTCCTGCTCGGTTCCTTCGGGCGGGTAAAGTCGAGCAGATTGTGGACGATCGCGCTTGTCCTCTGGACTTCCCGGCTCATGGTGGAGAGGTACTCCCGGAACTTCTCCATGTCGTGGGCCCCGTTTTTCCCCTCCTCGATCCTCCTCTCCATCAGCTTGATGTAGGTGAAGACTCCGGTCAGCGGGTTGTTGATCTCGTGCGCCACCGTCGCCGCGATCTTTCCCACCGCGGCCAGCTTCTCCGTATGCAGGAGCTGGAACTGGGCGTCCTTGAGCTCCTTCGTCCGGTCCTCGACCTTGTGCTCCAGGGTCCGGATCCAATCGTGGATCTCCTCGTTCGCCCGCTGCAGGCTCTCCGTCATCTTGTTGAACGACCGCGCGAGGTGTCCCAACTCGTCATCGGAGTCGATGGGGATGAGATGGTGCAGGTCCCCCCGGGCCACCCGGTTGGTCCCGAGGACAAGCTGGCGGACCGGCTTCCCCACGAACACCAGCAGGGAAATTACGGCGATGACCGATATCGACAGGATCGACATGAGGTTGAACACGATGGTCTGGCGGCGGGCGGAGAGCATCTCGGCATCCACCCCCGCCAGCGACATCGTGATGTCGATCACGCCGAGAACCTTCTGGGACGCCGGGTGGGCGTGGCATTCCGCGGAGGAGCAGTCCCGGTCGTTGTACATCGGGTTGATCATGCCGAGAATCCGGTATCCCTTGCCGGAAGCAAAGATCCGGTTCCTCGACGGGGTGGCAAGCCGATCGATGGGAGTGTCCTTCGCATGGCACGCGTAACAGGCCTCCGCCTTCTTGTCCACCATGGTTCCCCGCTCGCCCTTGTCGGTCGAGAAGAGGATCGCGCCTTCGCTCCCGTAGATCCGGACTTTCTCGATCCCTTCCTGTTCCGCGATGGTCTCCATGATCCGGTACGCGTTCTCCTTGCGGTTCACGAGCATGTCGTACTGGATCGACTTCCGGATTGTCTCGCTCAGCTGGGTGGCGTTCTTGAGGATCGTCTCATCGAGGTGCCTTGCCTGGACGTCCAGATACAGGAAGGTGAAGAATCCATTGACCGCCAGGGTGGTGATGGCCACGGACAGGATGATCTTGAATTCGATGCTCTTGTACCACCGCACGCCGTTTTTTGTGGACTGTTCCGTGGGCATTCTGCGGCTTCACCCCGGGGGATACGCGCCTGCAAGCTCTGTATGCAGTATACACCCGGGGGCGGAGAAAACAACCCGGGCGCCCCGCAATGCCCTCAGGAGGAACGGGGGGCGCTCTCCTCCTCCTTCGACCAGTACAGCATATCCAGGAGAAGGAGAAAGACGCCTAAGGTGATCCCGATGTCGGCCACGTTGAAGGCGGGCCAATGGTAGTGGTGCCAGTGGACGTCGATGAAGTCCACCACGTACCCGAGCCGGGCCCGGTCGAGGAGGTTCCCCAGCGCTCCCCCCAGCACCAGACCCAGCCCGCACGGCGCGGGGCCCCGGGGCGGGAGGAAGTGGAGGTAGACGACCACCCCCGCGATGGCGAACGACGTCGCCGCGATGAGCAGGGGGTTGACCCACTTCGGGTCGAGGTTGGACAGGAGCCCGAACGCGACGCCCGTGTTCCGCACGTGGACGATATGGAGGAAGTCCACGAAAACCGCCTTCCCTTCGTACGGGGCGAATCGGGCTACGACCCAGGCTTTGGACCACTGGTCGGCGAGCGTGATCCCTGCCGCAGCAAGGGCGGGGACGGTAAATTTCCGGAGCGCGGACAAGGCGGTCTAGGAAGCCCGGGTCGTGGCGGCGCACCGTTCGCACAACGCGGGGGCGGACGGCACGGTCCCGACATCCGGCGTGTGGTTCCAGCAGCGCTCGCATTTTTCCCACGGGGCCTTTTCCACGCGGACGGCGAGACCGGGAAACGCCGGGCTTTCATAGACGCCGGGGCCGGACACCTTGCCGACCTCGAGGCCGGACACGATCAGAACCTCCCGGATCTCCCGGCGATGGCTTTCGAACAGGTCGGCGAAGGGCCCCGGGGTGACGGTGACGAGCGCGTCCTGGTCGCTCCCGATCCGTTTCTCCTTCCTCGCCGCCTCGAGCGGCTGGGCGATCTCGGCGCGGACCGCCAGGATCCGCTCCCACCGGTCCGCGATCCCGTCGGCCCCCGGCAGATCCACCGGTTCCGGCATGTCCGTCAAGAAGACGCTCTCCGGTTTCCCCGGGAACGCGGGAAGATACGCCCACGCCTCCTCCGCCGTGAAGGAGAGAACGGGAGCGATGAGGGACAGAAGTCCGCGCGCGATCTCGAACAGCGCGGACTGCCCGGACCGGCGGGACGGGTCGTCCGCGCGGGAGCAGTAGAGGCGGTCCTTGAGTGTGTTGAGGTAGAAGCTGGACATCTCCACCGCGCAGAAGTTGTTCACCGAGTGGAAGATGGTGTGGAACTCGTAGTTGTCGTAAGCCTTCCGGACCTTCCCGGCGAGCCGGTGAAAGAGGACGAGGGCGTACCGGTCCATCTCCTCCATGCGGTCGTACGGGACCGCGTCCCTCCCGGGGAGGAAATCGTGCAGGTTTCCCAGCAGGTATCGGATCGTGTTCCGGATCTTCCGGTACGCCTCGGTCAGGCGGTCGAGGATGTCTTTGGAGATCCGGATGTCGTCCCGGTAATCCTCGGCGGCCACCCAGAGACGAAGGACCTCGGCCCCGTGCTTCCGGATGATCTCTTCGGGGGCGACGACGTTCCCCCTCGATTTATGCATCGCCTCCCCCTTCCCGTCCACGACGAACCCGTGGGTGAGGACGGCCCGGTAGGGGGCGAATCCCCGGGTCCCGACGGCCGCCAGCAGCGTGGAGTGGAACCATCCGCGGTGCTGGTCGGACCCTTCGAGGTAGAGGTCGACCGGCACGCCGAGATGTTCCTTCCCCTCGCACACGCAGGCGTACGATACGCCGGAATCGAACCAGACGTCGAGGATGTCGGTCTCCTTCCCGAACGATGAGCCGCCGCAGGAAGGGCAGGACGTCCCGGGAGGGAGAAGCTCCGCCACCTCGCGGCTGTACCAGGCGTCTGCTCCCTCCCTCTCGAAGAACGCGGCGACGTGGTCGATCAGCTTCCGGTCGAGAAGATGGTGCCCGCACGCCTCGCATCGGAAGACCGCGATCGGGACCCCCCAGGCCCGCTGGCGGGAGATGCACCAGTCCGGCCGGTTCAGGATCATCCCCTCGATCCGCTCCTGGCCCCAGGCGGGGATCCACCGCACCCTCCGGATCTGTTCGATGGCCTTCCCGCGAAGGCCGGTCCCGTCCATCGAGATGAACCATTGCTTGGTGGCCCGGAAGATGACGGGATGCTTGCACCGCCAGCAGTGCGGGTACGAGTGGGTTACCTGGTCGTGCCGGAGGAGCGCCCCGGCCTCGGCGATCTTCTCGTTCACCCGCGGATTCGCCTCGAAGACCTGCATCCCCCCGAAGAACGGGACGTCGGGCGTGAAACGTCCCTCGTCGTCGAGCGGCGCGTAGATCTCCAGCCCGTACTTGAGCCCCGTCTCGTAGTCCTCGCGCCCGTGCCCGGGCGCGGTGTGGACGCATCCGGTCCCGGCGTCGAGCGTGACGTAGTCCCCCAGCACGAGGAGGGAGTCGCGGTCGAGAAAAGGATGCCGGCACCGGAGCCTCTCCAGGGGACCGGCCCCGAAGGTCGCCAGGGGCGAACCCCCCGGAAGACCCACCTCGCTCGCGAAACGCTCCGCGAGGCCTTCCGCGACGACGTACACCTCGCCGTTCGCTTCGAGAGCGACGTAGGGGTATTCCGGGTGAAGCGCGATGCCGAGGTTCGACGGGATCGTCCAGGGGGTGGTCGTCCAGATGACGAAGGAGACCTTCCTGCCGGCGAGAGACGGATGGATGGTTTCCGGCGGGTCCGCGAAGGGGAACTTCACGTAGATGGAGGGGGAGGCGTGGTCGGCGTACTCGACCTCGGCTTCCGCGAGGGCGGTCCGGCAGGTGAGGCACCAGTACACGGGCTTGGTTCCCTTGTACACCGCCCCGGTCTCGACGAACCGGCCGAACTCCCGCAGGATTCCTGCCTCGTAGTCGAAGGTCATGGTGCGGTACGGGTTCTCCCAGTCGCCCAGGACCCCGAGCCGGCGGAACTCCTCACGCTGGATGTCGATGAACTTCGCGGCGTAGTCGCGGCAGAGGCGGCGCTTCTCCGCCGTGGGGATCGACTCCTTCCTGTTTCCCAGGCTTTTGTCCACCTGGTGCTCGATCGGCAGTCCATGGCAGTCCCACCCGGGGACGTACTCGGCCCAGGCGCCGGACATCGCGCGGTACTTGACGATGATGTCCTTCAGAAGCTTGTTCAAGGCGTGTCCGATATGGATGTGCCCGTTCGCGTAGGGCGGGCCGTCGTGGAGGACGAACTTGGGGTTTCCCCGGCGCTTCTCCACCATCCGTCGGTACAGTTGCCCGGTATCCCAGCGGGAAAGGATTTCCGGTTCGCGCTGCGTCAGGTTCGCGCGCATCGGGAACCCGGTCTGCGGGAGGTTCAGCGTCGTCTTGTAGTCCATGGGGTCTCCGCCCTGCTTTCGCGTGAATTTCCTTTTATATCACCAATGGAGCCGGTCGTGTACCCTTTCACCGGAACAGGGAATCGAGGAAATCGCGGAGGCCGTGCCACCCTTTGCGCATCGTGTCCACGAGCGGGTGGGAGGGATGAAGCGGGCACGTCTCCTTGGGAACCAGGTCGTCGGGGAACGCCTCGGGAAACGGCTCCGGACAGGCGGATGTTGCCAGGAATCCGGATTCCGGGTCGATTTCCGCCATCGTGATCCCCGGGGGAACGCGGAAGGAGGATCTCCCCCCGGCCGGGTAGACCGATTTCATGAACCTGGTCCAGATGCGAAGCGCCCCCGAGGACCCGGTGAGCCCGGTCGGCCCTCCGGTGTCGCGCCCCACCCACACCACGCACACCAGGTCGGGGGTGTACCCCGCGAACCAGGAGTCGCGGTAGGCGTCCGTGGTCCCGGTCTTTCCCGCGGCGGGGAAGTCGACCCCGGCCAGACGGGCG
>Ga0209536_100010739_pt1 | contig 13472 bp, 12 predicted proteins | sample DeeMarSeWOR28_12_FD_187461 | JGI IMG/M metagenome (GOLD analysis project Ga0209536, IMG submission 187461) | Marine sediment microbial communities from White Oak River estuary, North Carolina - WOR-2-8_12 (SPAdes) (version 2) | ecosystem: Environmental > Aquatic > Marine > Intertidal zone >...
GCCGCCGCACCCGCGCTGCGGGCTCAGCAGGTCGTGCCCTCCAGCCCGCCAGAGCCGCAGCACTACGTGTGCCACCGCGTGGACGGTGCTCCCCGAGTCGATGGAAGGATCACGACTTCGGAGTACTCGAGCCGCTGGCCCGACCACATGGGCACGTTCGTGGACATCGAGGGCGCGGTGCGGCCCGAGCCGCTGTGGGACACGCGAGTGTGGATGTTCTGGGACGACCATTACCTCTATGTCGTGGCGCGGCTCGAAGAGCCCCATGTATGGGCCACTTTGACCGAGCGGGACGCGGTCATCTATCACGACAACGACTTCGAGGTGTTCATCGACCCCGACGGCGACACGCACAACTACTACGAGCTGGAAGTCAATGCACTCGGCACGGTGTTCGACCTGATGCTGGAGAAGCCCTACCGGGACGGCGGACCCGCGGTTCACGAGTGGGACGTGGCGGGGCTGAAGGTCGGCGTCGGTATCGAGGGTACGCTCAACGATCCCTCCGATCTGGACTCCGCCTGGGTGGTGGAGCTGGCGCTCCCGTGGGAGGTCCTGCGGGAGCACGCCCCGGAGGGACGGCGTCCACGGGTCGGTGAGCAGTGGCGCGTCAACTTCTCTCGCGTGCAGTGGAGTCTGGAAGTCGTCGACGGCGCCTATCGCAAGATGACGGACCGGGAAACCGGGCGGCCGCTGGCGGAGCACAACTGGGTGTGGAGCCCGCAGCATGCCGTGAACATGCACATGCCGGAGATGTGGGGCATCGTGCAGTTCGGCGATGCAGGGGAGCCGTTCGTCCCGCCCGATGACGAGGACGCACGCTGGGCCCTGCGGCAGGTGTACTACGCGCAGCGGGCGTATCACGAGCAGCGCGGTCACTACGCCGCGGGACTCGAGGACTTGAAGCTCGACACCGAGTGGTTCGAACGCACGGGATTCCGGCCTGTGCTCGAGAGGGTCGGTGACGGTTTCGTCTCCTCGCTCGATGGGCTCGCCGGCCCCTGGTACATCCGGCAGGACGGGAGGATCTGGAGGAATTGATGCGCAGAAGGGAGTTCCTGGACACGCTCGGCAAGGCGGCTGTGGGGCTGAGCGCACTACCGGCCTTGAGCCTCGTGGGGTGCACCGATGGGCAGTCGGGGGCGCGGAACTGGACGTGGGTCCACGGCGACCGGGACCGCGGACTCGAGGAGTGGCAGCGCCAGTTCGCGCGGATCCGCGGGGCGGGCATCGAGGGTGTGCTGGTCGGCGGTGGGGACACAGAGCTCCTGTCGCAGGCCGCGCACGGAGAAGGGCTGGAGTTCCACCGCTGGACCTGGATTCTCAACCGCAACAGCGACGCATGGGTCAAGCAGCACCGCCCCGAGTGGTTCACCGTGAGCCGCAACGGCGAGTCGAGCCTCGAGCACCCACCTTACGTGCCGTATTACCAGTGGCTCTGTCCGACGCGCTGGCCGGTACGGGAGTATCTGCGCGGCCTGGTGGACGGGATCGCGCGCGACCCCGCCGTCGATGGTGTGCACCTCGACTACATCCGCCACTCGGATGTGATCCTCCCGGTCGGACTCTGGTCCACGTACGATCTGCTGCAGGACCGCGAGTACCCGGAGTTCGACTTCTGCTACTGTGACGTGTGCCGAGAGGCGTTCCGCGAGCAGGCTGGGATCGATCCGCTCGATCTCCCGGATCCCTCGCAAGACGTCGCCTGGCGCACGTTCCGGTGGGACAGCGTCACCGGACTGGTGCGGGAGCTGGCGGAGGCGGTGCGCGCGCGGAGCAAGCATGTGACGGCGGCGGTCTTCCCCACGCCGACGCTGGCACGCACGCTCGTGCGTCAGGCGTGGGAGCAGTGGCCACTCGACGCGTTCTTCCCCATGCTGTACCAGAACTTCTACGAGGAAGACCTCCCCTGGCTGGGCGCGGCAACGCGAGACGGGGTGACGGCGCTACCCGAACGGACGCCGCTGTACGCAGGCCTGTACCTTCCCAGCCTCTCGCCCGACCAGCTCTCCCGGGCGGTGGGGATCGTGCGGCAGGCCGGCGCCGCCGGCGTGTCGCTGTTTGAGATGGACGGGATTACCGACGCGCACCTGGAGCAACTGCAGGCAGCTCTGGAGGCGTAGGGGCCGGCGAGCGACTGCGCTCACCGGCCCCTGTTTCGAATCGACGGGTTCGACCGCGCCGATCAGTTGCCCTCGAACACCTCCTCGATCCCAATGATCGTGATGTCATCCTCCTGCACCGGAATCGGGAAGCTCGCAATGAGCTCATCCTCGGCGAGCAGCTCGGCCGGCTTCTCACCCGCGTAGGTGATGGGCGTGGCCACCCCAGAGAGGAGCTTGCGCTTCATTGCCTGGGCGTCGGCCGTGATGAACACCACCCACATGTTGTCGACCTGCAAGTGCCTCCGGATCGCCGCGTTCACCTGGTCCAGCGTGAGGCGATCGAGAGCCGGCCGGATCTCGCGCAGGTATCCTGGATCCATGCCGTAGAACGTGTCGTCCACCGCGTAGCCAAGGCGGCGGCTGATCGTCTGCCCCCAGTTCAGCGCGTAGTTGCGCAGGAACTGTTTGGTGTCCGCGAGCGTCTCCTCCGTCATGCCGTTGTCGACCAGGAGCTTGAGTTCCCGCCACGCCGCGCGGGTCGCGAACAGCGTGCGGTCGTGCAGGTTGCCCGGCGCGGTCGACGAGATCGGACGGATCCAGATCTCGAACAGCTGGCTGCGGCGCGAGACGTTGGTGGGCGGCACCTGGGTGGTGTAGCCCCTCGGGTACGCCTCGATGTAGCTGTAGTCGCCGTAGTTCATGCCGCGGGTCTCGCGGATCACCTGATAAAGGTGGCTGAATGACTCGCGATGCTCACCGAACCAGGAGTTCATGGCGACCATCGGCCAGAAATCCTCGTGGCCGCGCTTCAGCGCGGTGGGGAAGCCCAGCGAGATGGCCGTCGCGTCCACGTCCTTCTCCACGATCAGCACCTTCACGCCGTCGGGCATGTTGGGTTGCGGCGCGGGGGGCTGCGCCACTTCCCCGGCGGGGAGCGCGTCGAAGTCCGCTCGCACCTGCTGGACGAAGCCTCGCGGGTAGCCGCCGCCGATTCCCACGACGACGTTGCCGGCCAGGTAGTAGTCGGCATAGAACTGCTTCACGTCGTCGAGCGTGATCGACGCCACCGACTGAACGTACCCTTCCTCGGGGTGTACGTACGGCGTTCCCTGGTACGCCATCCAGAAGAGCAGCTCCTTGGAGAGCTCCTCGTCCCGACCGTAGCGCCGCGTGCGCTCCAGGAAGTTCATCGTCTGGGACTTCACCCGCTCGAAGTCCGCTTCGCTCCACGCGGGCGAGAGGATCGAATTGCGGAACAGCTCGTAGTAGGCTTCGAGGTTGTCCCGGTGGATGCGGCCCCGGAAGACCGTCATCTCCTTGTCCACGTCGTAGCCGTAGCCGGCAGCCATGGGATAGAGCTTGGCGCGGATGTCGTCGTAGCTGTCCTGTGTGGTGGAGCCGTCGGACAGCAGGTTCGCGGTCAGAGCCGCGAGGCCCTCCTTGCCCGCCGGATCATTCTGTGACCCCGCCTTCACCCACACGTCGAAGGCTATGAACGGTGAATCGGCCTCGCGCAGGGTCACTGTGCCCTCGACGGCCGGCTCACAGGCTCCGACCACGAGGAGCAGTGCTGGTAGCAATGCGAGCTTCTTCATCATCGCCCCCTCCTCTGCACCATCGTCACTGTGGTCTTGCCGGAATCAACGAGCCACTGTTGTGCGGCGGTGCGCACATCCTCGGCCGTCACGGCGTCGAGCGTGCGGTAGTAGTCCTCCACGGTTTCGATACTGCCCGTGTTGATGACATATCCGATCATCGAGAACGCGATCTGTTGCGCGGTCTCGAGTCCCATCAGGAAGTCGTACTTCATGTTGCTCTTGGTATCCGCGAGGACCTGCTCGTCCACCAGATCCGTCTTGAACCGCCCCACCGTTTGCATGATGCGTGCTTCCACGGTGTTCACTTCGCGGGGATCCATGACCATGGTGGTGATCGAGACGAGACTCGGGTCGCGCGCCAGCCCGAAGCCGGCGTTCAGGTACTGCACCTTTCGGTCGCGGACGACCAGTTCGTTGTACAGGTCCGAGGTGGAACCGAACGCCACCTGGCCGAGTACCTCGAGCGCGACGGTAGTGCGGTCGGTGGCGCTCCACGCCGGGCCCTTGTAGTTGATCGAGAGGACGGGAAGGGTGCGGCCGGGATACTCCACCGTGCGTCGCCGGGCACGGTTCTGCTCGGGCTCCACGGGGATGTCAGGTGCCTGGTAGCCAGTCTCCCACTCGCTGTAGTGCTCCGTGATCAGCCGCTCCGCCTCGCCGTAGTCGAAATCGCCGACCAGCACCAGCACGACGTTCTCCGGCCGATAGAACCGGCGGTGAAAGTTGATGCTGTACTCGTAGCCCTCCGGCATCGCCCGCACGTCGGCCTCGAAGCCGATGGTCGTGTGCCGATAGGTGTGTGCATCGAACGCCGTCGTGCGTACGGCCTCCGACAGGTACCGGAAGGGCGAACGCGCACCCTGCTGGTACTCGCCCAGCACGGCGCCGGCCTCCGTGCGGAAGTCGGGCTCGGCATAGCTGAGGTTCATGAACCGGTCCGACTCGAGGTCGACCAGGGTTGCGAGGTACTCGGAGGGCGCGACCTCGTAGTACACCGTCATGTCGTTGGAGGTGAATGCGTTGCGGGCCGCCCCCATCGAGGCGGTGACGGAGTCGAAGTTGGGGTACTTCTCCGTGCCGCGGAACATCATGTGCTCGAAGAAGTGGGCAAAACCAGTCTTCCCCTCCTCCACCTCGTCGCGGCTGCCGGTGCGCACCATCGACACGTAGGCGATTTGCCCGGGCGCGCCGGCGTTGACGAGGTAGGCCTTGAATCCGTTCTCGAGCTCGACCACGCGGTAGTCGAACGGAAAGATCTTGTCCGCCTCCTGCGCCACGGCAGAGCCGGCGAGCGCGAGTAGGAAGACGGTGCCAACCAGGATTCTCATGAGACGTATTCCTCCCTGGGACGTGAAGACGGCGGGACCGCGCCCTCGTGCAGGGGAGGCGGGAAGTGAGGGCGGAACCCCGCGGCGTGCTTTTCTGATGGCGGGAAATCTAGCAGATGGGACGCCTGCGTGGGTCGACCCGGGTGATTCCGGCGCTTGACGCCGGCTTGACGCGGTGCGCGGACCCTTCAGCCAGCAGTCAGCTGGAGGGTCATATGCGACACTACGTATTCCCGATCACGATTGCCGCATTGGTGGTCGCCCGGCCGCTCGCGGCCCAGTACGAGGGACCCGCGGATGGCGATCGCGTCCGGGCGACCGTGGGGGCCGACAGCACGGTGGTGGAAGGCTCCTATGCCGGGCTGCGGGACCACGCGCTGTTCCTCGAGCGCGCCGGCGTCACGCTGCGGATCGGACTCGACTCGGTGCACCTGCTCGAGCAGGAGCTCCGTCGAGGCTTCGACAGCAGAAAGGGGCTCAGATGGGCTGCCATCGGGGGCGGCATGGGTGCCGCGGTTGCGGTGTACGGCCTGGTATTCGAGTGCGCGATGGGCGAGCAGGGGATCGCCGGGGAGTGCTACGAACAATCCGCGGGAGAGGCTGTGCTCTTCACGGGGGCGCTGATCGGCTCAGGGGCGGTGTTGGGCATGGTGTTCGGCGGTGGCGGAAGCAACGCGAAGCGCGGGGGCATCATCGGGTTCGTGGCCGGGAGCGTGGTGGGCGCCGTGGCGGGTGCGGCCGCCTACGAGAGCCCGGACTGCAGTCCCGACGCGTTCATGTGCTTGGACTTCGGCCCAGGCTTCACTGCGGTCGCCGGGGCGGCCGTTGGCGGAGTTGCGGTCGGATTCGTCGGGGCGGTCGTGGGCGCGCTGACGGGTGAAGCCGAATGGGTGCCGGTCTCGTCAGGGGATCTCCGGGTCGGCATCGCGCCCGTCGCAGACGGTCTGGGGCTCATTGGGTCGTTCACCTTCTGAGGCCCGGTCGAGCCGGGCGGCGCCCGCCGGAAACCCCCCGGCCTGCCGCCCGTAGTGTATTCTTAGAAAGCCAACCGCAACGAGGGACTCATGGGTACTGCCTTGCAGCGGCGCGGCATCGGCCCGGCCATGGGCTGGATGCTGGGCCTGTCGATCGCGCTGTTCTGGCTCCCCGGCATTGGGGGGCTCATCGCCGGTTTCGTTGGGGGGCGTAAAGCCGGGGGGCTGTGGCCGGCCGTGGTGGCGGTCTTCCTGCCCGGGGTGGTCCTGTTCCTGATCACCGTCTTCCTGGGAGCCCTCATCGGATGGATTCCGCTCATCGGGCAGCTCTGGGCCGCGATCGCCGGCATCGGGGCCTGGGCGCTCTCGTTCATGAACGTGATCCCGCTGCTCCTGGGCGCGGTGGTCGGAGGCGCGACGGCGGAGCGGTAGGCCACCTAGTCAGCCGTGAGGTATCTGCGACGCGGCTCGGGGATGCTCCCGGGCCGCGTTTGCCGTGAGCGCGCGCCGGAGCCGAGGCCTGTAATCCCGCTCACGGTGCCCGGGGGACGCAGGTCACAGATTCGGACCAGCGCCCATTCCGGAGGTTCCCTCCCCATGCAAGAGCAAGCCGATCACGGCTGGGCCCGTGTCTGGGCCGTCGCGAGACCCCGCACCGAACCCAAGCTGCGGCAGGGGGCATGGTATCCCGTCCTCGCGACGTATCCCACCCGTGTGGACCTGCAAGTGCACGGCAGGCGTGTGACGCTGCACCCCGGCCTGTTGGAGATCCGGCCAGCTCGGCCGGCGCGCATCACGGTCGTCTACCGTCCGCGCGACGCCGCCAACCCTGCCCACGGCACCGACTCGGACGTCGGAACAGTCTACGGAGTCTGCCCTAAGTCCGGGGACAGGGTGAGGCTGTTCGAGAACGCAACGGTCGCGGAGTGCCCGCGCTGCGGGTTCCGCGGTGAGGTCGCCTGGTGGGAGACCGGCTGAGGGATCAGGACTCTCCGGATCCTTCGGTTCGCTTCCAGGCGTCGCAGAAGCGGGTCAGCGCCTCGCTGAGCCGGTAGACATCCGGCCGCGGGGTGCTGCCGCTTCGAAGCTGGTCCATCATGTGGTGCCGGGCGCGCTCGAGCACGAATGCGGCCTCCCGGTGTCCCCTCCAGCTCAGGAAGAGCGCGTGGGCCATGAGGCCCCGTCCGACGTAGTCATCGTCCAGGGCCGTGATCCGGGACGGGTGCACGATCTCCCTCAGATCCTTGAATGCCTCGAACACCTCCGAGTCGGCCTCGCCGCCGAGGAGGTCCTTGGAGTCTGGGGCAAGCTGCTCGTACGCGATGCTGAAGGCCTGCTGCGGGGTTTCCGCCATGGCACGATCCCGGGTTGGAGCTCTCTGCAAGCCTAACACCTGGCGAAACCCTCGTGCCAGCAGGGCCGTAGGGAGGGGTGAGTCCGGAAACGAGGAGCGTTTCATGCTGAGACCGGTGTTCGCCGTCGCCGCCACCGGGGTGGCCGGTTACCTGTTGTGGCAGCTGTTCTTGAAGGTGGTCGCGCCGGTGCTCGGCGTGCTGGCGGGCTTCCTGCTCGTGGCGGTGAAGGTGGTGTTCCTGGTCCTGCTGGTGCTGGTCGCGGTGTGGATCTTCAGACGACTATCGAAGCGAGCCGAGGCGCACTAGCCAACGGGCCTCCGTGAGGAGGCCCGTCGGCGTTTGAGCTACACGGCCGCTGCGGCGCGCAGCCTCGGCACGACGATCGATCCTTCCTCATGCGCCTTCAGGTAGGCGTTGGGATCGTGCTCCATGGCGCCGGCCGGGAGCCAGTGCCACAACGGGCCCAGGTCCCGCTTCACCCGCTCGGTGAAGAACTGCGGCAGCTGGGTGGTCTGGCGCTCGAAGTAGTCGCGGAACGGCCGGTCGTGCTCGAGTAGCCGCCGCACCTCGGTGAAGTACCGCAGGCGTCCGAATCCCTCTGAGGAAATCGCGCGAACCACGTTCATCCAGCGCGGGATGCTGGCCTTGATGGACCAGAAGCGCCGGAAGATGGCGCGCCACGAGAACGTGTGTCGCGTCAGGTCGATCACGTGGTCGTAGAACTCGGGCCACGAGTAGTTCGCCGGCTTCACGTTCATCGCGTGATGGTTGTTCAGGAAATGGAACGGGAACGGCAGCACCCGGTCGTTGCGCTGGTAATCCAGGTTGAGCGGCGCTGCCTGGCCGAAGGCTGAGAGCAGCGAGTACCCGGGGAAGGCGCCGGGCGACACATCCACGAAGTGCTTGGTCAGGTCGAACGGCTCCGCCCCTTCATCGGAGTCGAGGCCCAGCACGAAGTTCGTCTGGATGTATGGGATGTAGCGCTGAATCAGATTGACGTGTTCCGAAACCCGTCGGACCTTGTCGTGCCCCTGGTGTTTGCCCGTCTTGGACTTGTTGCCGAGGTCGAACCACGACTCGATGCCCGGCAGGATTGCCTTGAACCCATTGCGCTGCATCCGCTGCAGGTGCGGCTCGGACAGGAGCGAGAGGCTGCTTTCGGCAATGAAGTCGATGCTGTCCGGCGGAACCGCTTCCTCGATGGCGCTCATGTAGTCATCGAACCGCACGCCGAAGTTCGGATCGTGCCATGCCACGTGCGGTCGACGGAACTTCTGCTGCAGGAATCGGAGATCATCCTTCATGACGCCGAAGTCGAGCGGCTGGTACGGGACGTTCGCGTCGATGCAGAAGCTGCACGAGTAGGGACAGCCGAGGCTGCCCAACATCGGAACGATCTTGAGGAGCGGTGCCTTCTTGAGCGTCGGCTCGATGAACCTCCACCGCTCTCGCACTCCCGGCAGGGTGCCTGGCTGGCTGGACGCCTCGAGATGGATGCCGAGGGGACGCTGGGGGGCACAGTCGCGCAACACTTCGCGGATCACCCCGCGGTCGGTGAACCCGAGCACGTAATCGAAGTAGCGCTGCGAGTCCTGGGGGTAGCACCGGGCGTGCGGCCCGCCGAGGATCGTGACGGCGCCCTTGGAGCGGAACATGGCGCTCAGGGCGTAGGCGAGCTGCGCGGATTGGGTGAACGACCCGATGAACACGAGATCCATGTCATCGGGGAGCTCGTGCACCAGGTCCTCGTACCCCGTGTAGCACACGAGGGTCACGTCGTGTCCCTCTTCCTCGCACCACACGCCGAGGACCTGCGGCATGATGCTCGCCAGATTCCCGTGCATGACGCGCGAGTAGAGAGTCCGGGTGGGACCCTTGGCCACCAGGTCGATAATGCCGATTCGGAGCTTGCGCACGCCCCCCCCTGGGGCAGATGAAGCTTCAATAGTCCACCCTGGGACCGTGAAAAGCAAGTAAGTGACTATGAATAGGAGCGTTGAGCGATAGTTACCCTGGGTACACGATCATCAGGACGGACCCCTCGGCACAGCTACTCGATGAGGCGAAACGAGAACGGGTACCGGTAGTGCTTCCCCTCGTTCGCCCTGATCGCGCCGATGATCGGGAAGATGACCATGGCCAGGCCGACCAGGATGAGCAGCACCACGCCGATCAGGACCAGGATGAGCAGGCCGCTCACGACGGCGGCCGCCAGCATCGTGATCTGGAAGTTGACGGCTTCCTTGCCCTGCTCGTCGATGAACGAATGCTCGTCCTTCTTGATGAGCCACACGATCAGCGGTCCGAGCAGGAAGCCGATGCCGTTCCCGATGAGCCCCACGAGCGCCGTGAGGTGACACAGCATCGCCCACTTGCGGGCGTTCGGCGGGATGGTGTCTGACATCTCGTTCACCGTGCTGTCCCTTTCTCAGGGTTCGTCGTGCAGCGCCTCGTCGTCACGCGCCACGAACCCCGTCGTCCAGAGGAGCCACACCCACCACGCCTTGAGCGGACGGAGCGCCGTCATGGCGACGACGACTACCGTGAGCACGAGCACGGGCGTGAGCCCGCGGAAGAAGCCGTAGCTCCTGACGAGGATCACTCCCAGCGCTGCGGCGGCGGCCGCGCCGATGCCGTACGCGAGTACGGTTGGGCCGAGCCAGTTGCCCTCGTAGCGATCGAACCTGACCCCGCACCCGCTGCAGGTTGCGCGAAGCTCGAGGAGGCCGGCGAACAGCGGGCCCTCGGTGCAGACCGGGCACCGCCCGAGCAGCGAGGCTCGGAGCATGCGGCGTGCGGCGTGTCGGGTCATGCGGAAATCTGCTGTGCAGCCAAGCTGTGGGCGCCGGGGCAAATTCACAAGCGCTGGCAAAATGCGGGCCCGGCCTGATGCCGGGCCCGCGCCCATCCGGTTCCCGTCAACTCTTCCCCTATAGCCCGATCCAGTAGTTGATCTTGAGCAGGAAGATGTTGTCGGCGGGACCGTCGAATATCGCGCCGATGTCGCGCCCCAGGTCCATGTCGCCCACCGACGCGCTGTTGCTGCGCGACTGCGTCCACACGAGGAAGATCGTCGAGCCGGGGCGAAACTCCCAGCGGAGCACGGCATTGCCGCGCAGCGACCGGTAATTGAAGTCGGGGTCGTCGAACTCAAACGCCTCGGCCGGCCCGCTCCCGTCGGGATCGACGGTGTAGATGCCGTCACCGCGGCTGATCGTGCCCATGTCCGCGCCGTACACGTTCTTGGCGAGCCCACGGGGCGCGGCGAACTCCTTGAACTGCGAGTATCTGCCGCTCGAGACGTACGGCTGCAGGAACACCTCCAGCGTCAGCGTCGGCGTGAAGGTGATGTTCAGCCTCGTGTCCATCGAGATGGTGTTCTGCTCGATGTCACCGAACACGTAACGGCCGCCGTAAAAGTCCACCGCCGTGACGTCCTCGACCGAAGTGACGTACTGCGCCGAAGTCTCCCCATGGCGGTACGAGGGGCCGAGCGTGAGCGAGATATTGCATGCCGGCCGGAACGTGACGTCCAGCCAACCGCCGTACCCGCTCCTGCCGTCGACCGCCCACGTGTAGTGCCCGCCCACGTCGAAGTACAGCGACTTGCGGGAATCGGTGCTTCCGCCGAGGTACCAGTAGTTGGAGCCGGCGCGGGACACCACCGGGCCACCGCGCGTGAGCCGGTCGTCGAGCACCGTGGGGCGGTGAATGAAGAAGGTGCTGATCCACCAGTAGTTGTTGAGCTGACTCCACATTGACGCGTGCATCTGCCGGTCGGTGAGATCGCCGTCGAAGTTGTACTGCTGCTGCCCGCCGACGGTGAACGACAGCTGACGGTAGAGCTTGGTCGGCGTGAGGAACCGGCGGTTGACGTTCGCGCTCATCCACCAGTAGTCGGAGCGCGTGTTGAATGCCAGGTCGTTCACCTCGAAGCCCGGGCTCCGCATGTTGCCGTTCAGCTCGAAGCGCCAGTCACCACTCTCCTTGGAGAAGCGGGCGTACCCCGCGTAGCCGCGCAGCGACGTCAGGTTGGAGTCCAGCGCGTCGCTGAACAGCCCATTGCCCCCGTGCTGGCGGTCAGGCCGTTGGAAGTAGCGCGCGCTCGACTCCTGGATCTGCAGCATTGCCGCCGGGTCGCCGCTGACCTGCGACACCGCAAGGTTGGTCGCGAATCGGTAGGTGCGGTTCTTGAACCACATCACCGACTCGAAGCCGGCTGCCTCCGCGTGACGGCTGAGGCTCTGGATCACCGCCGGATCTCGCATGTGGCGCACGACCGAGGTCACGATGCCGCCCAGCTGGATGTCTCCCTCCTTCATGTCCTTGGTGACGCGGCCCACGAAGTAGTTCGTGGTGGGCTCCACTTCCTTCGTGAAGCCGGGGACGGAATCCGCAGCCACGGACCCGTATTCCCGTGCCGTCACCGCGTCCAGCAATCCGATGGACCACCCGTTGCTCGTCCGGCCGGTGATCTTGCCCGCGCCCACGATGGTGGTGTTGTGGGGAACGTCGGCCCAGTCACCGGCGTCGTACGCGTTGCCGGCCACCTGGGGCGATCGGCCGATGCGCCGCGAGTAGAACAGGTTGAGTCCGGACGTATTGCTGCACATGAAGCACCACAGCCCGCCGTACTGCAGGAAGCCCTGACCCTCCACGAAGAACGGCCGGCGCTCCGGGAAGTAGGTCTCGAACGCGCTGAGATTCACGACTGCGGGATCCACCTCTACCTGGCCGAAATCGGGATTGACGGTGGCCGTGAGCGTCAGGTTGGACGTGAGTGACAGCTTCATGTCCACCCCGGCCCGGTAATCCACGAAGTGACCCCTGTTGAACGGGTCGTCGGCATCCTGCGTGTCCAGCTTCACGGAGCGTCCGACCATGTAGGGCAGGAACTCCGCCTTGGATGGCGAAGCCGCCATCGAAAGGCCCTCGAGGTGTCCGTAGCGCGAGGGACCACCCGACTCGGTGCGGGGCCAGAACGCCCACTGCGAGCGCTCGTTGAGGCGCGCGGTGTAGCGCCTGACCTGCAGTCCCCAGGTCTGCACGGAGTCCCGCGGGAAGCGGAGTTGCGACAGGGGGATCCGGAGCTCGGCGATCCAACCGAGCGAATCGATGGTGGTCTTGACCTGCCATACCGGGTCCCACGACGGATCGGGCCAGCTCGCCCCCGGACCGTAGGCATCGCCCTTCACGCCCGCCGGGTTGATCGTAAACACCGTCTCGCCCAGGTGGTCGTGGAAGGTATCGAGAATGATGGCCAGCTCATCGGCGTTGCTATGCTGATCGCGCCGCACCAGCCGAGACGTCACGCCCGCAGCTCCCAGGTCGTCATACATCCGCGCGCCGATGTACAGCGCGTCATCGTCGAACAGGAAGCGCACCTCCGTGCGCTGGGTCGCCGGGTCCCCTTCGTCGGGCTGCCACTGGCGGAATCCGGTCACGGCGCGGGCGCCCAGCCAGGCGAACTCGTTCAGCTGTCCATCCAGCTCGATCGCAGTGGTGAGCCGCACCGCCGCGATGCTGAGTGGCTCCACGGGCTCCGGGTCATCACCCGGGTGGGCCTCGGCCACCGAGAACGTGAGGAGCAGGGCGGCAAGCGTACACGCCGTGCTGGTCCGTATGGTATTCATGATCGCTATCTCCCCTCGGTGTCGTCGGACGCCGTCCGCACGGCGTGCTTCCCGACTTCAGATTGTTTGACAGCCGATGAGGGTCGGAAAGTTGCATACTTGATCGCTTTGGTCGGGTTACGAATTGCTCTGCAACCATCTGATCAAACGGGGTGTCTAAGCGCGAATGCGGCGCGCAGGGGCATGGAGACGGCCCCGCACCGGGCTTGATAGCGTGACGGCGCGGCGCTCGCGTGCTAAGCTTCGGCGCTGAGAACCGGGAACCGGAGGTTGGGATGCTGCACACGCTGCTGTTGGCACTCGCACTCGCCGCCCCGACCGGTGATTCCGTCCGGACGGGCGAGGATGTGATCCGCGCGATGCATGCCCGCTACGCGGGGCAGTGGTACGAGAACCTGGCGCTGATCCAGGCGGTGACCTACTTCGACCTCGGGACGGGCGCGCTCGACTCGGCGCGGCTGTGGTACGAGTCCATCCAG
>Ga0209536_100010740_pt1 | contig 13471 bp, 8 predicted proteins | sample DeeMarSeWOR28_12_FD_187461 | JGI IMG/M metagenome (GOLD analysis project Ga0209536, IMG submission 187461) | Marine sediment microbial communities from White Oak River estuary, North Carolina - WOR-2-8_12 (SPAdes) (version 2) | ecosystem: Environmental > Aquatic > Marine > Intertidal zone >...
AATGCTGGTTGGAAAACTGCCGTGATTGAGTCGCACCATGTGGGGGGTAGTTGTATCAACTTTGGTTGTACGCCCACCAAAACCATGGTGGCCAGTGCTCGGGTGGCGTACCTCTCCCGACGTGCAGGCGATTACGGAGTATCGGCTTTAGAAATTTCGGTGGATTTGAAAAAAGTTAAACGGCGAAAGCAGAAAATAGTGGAGAGTTTCAGGAACAGCGGCAGAAAGGGATTGGAAACAACTGAAAATCTGGATCTTTATTTTGGAACCGGACGTTTCCTGACGTCACAGGAGATTGAGATAAAGTTTAATTCCCGGGAAAAAAAGGTGATCCGAGGTAATTATATTGTCATTAATACCGGTGCAGAAACCCTCATCCCTGGTATAGCTGGTCTTCAGTCAGTCAATTTTCTGACATCTACCTCCATCATGGAATTAGAAAGGATCCCTGAACACTTACTGATCATGGGCGGTGGATATATTGGCCTGGAATTTGGTCAAATGTTCCGGCGCTTTGGCAGTCAGGTAACGATTGTTCAACGGGGTTCACAACTACTCTCCCGGGAAGACCAGGATGTGGCTGAAGAGATAACCAATATTTTCCGAGAGGATGGGATTCAGGTTATACTGGGAGCGGATGTTACCCGGGTAGAACAAGAGGATTCTTCAAGACTCACATTGAGAATTCAAAGGAACGGAAAATCGGAGCAAGTTGAAGGGACTCACCTCCTGGTTGCGGTGGGGCGCCGCCCGGCAACCGCTGGTCTGGGTTTGGATAATGCCGGGATTGAAAGAGATAACGGAGGTTATATACGGGTTAACGAGAGGCTGGAAACCAGCCTTGAGCAGGTTTTCGCTATTGGGGATGTGAAGGGGGGTCCAGCTTTCACCCACATTTCATATGATGATTACCGAATCCTACGGGACCGTCTCTTAAATAACAGAAACACCACCACCACAGGCAGAATGATTCCCTATACGGTATTTATTGATCCACAATTAGGACGGGTGGGACTTTCTGAGAAAGAGGCTCAGCAAGCGGGTTATGATTATAAGGTCGCTAAAATGCCCATGAGTTATGTAGCAAGGGCGCTGGAGGTGGATGAGACTCGCGGATTTTTGAAAGTATTGGTGGATAAACATACCGAACAGATTCTGGGTTGTGCAATCATAGGTTTGGAAGGAGGAGAAATGATGAGTATGTTGCAGATCGCCATGATGGGCAATTTACCCTATACCCGCCTGAAAGAAGGAATTTTTGCGCATCCGACTCTGGCTGAGTTCCTGAATAATGTGTTTGCATCCTGGGTATAAAGCTTAATTTTGCTGATATACTTCTAAAATGAATGTGATCTGAAAATCGGATGGGTCTATTTCGCTGCTATTCAACTCTCACATCATTCATTTAAATCGTTGTTATTAAAATGATTTAAATGAACTCTAATAAAAATCGAAAAGGAATATTTTATGAATAGATTGGATGTAATTAATTATTTTATGAGAGTTCGCAAGGCATCGGAGGAAATTTGTCAGCCTTTGCAAACTGAAGATTTCGTTGTTCAGCCGATTGACGATGTCAGTCCTCCGAAGTGGCATCTGGGGCATACCAGCTGGTTTTATGAGGCTATGTTTCTACAACATTATATTTCGGATTATAAACCATTTCATCCCCGGTATAATTTTCTGTTTAATTCATATTATCAGACTCTGGGCGAACGCTGGGATCGGCCGCGCCGCGGGGTTTTGTCCCGGCCGTCGGTCAGCGAAGTATATGAATACCGCCGTGTTGTCACCAACCGAATGGTAGATTTGATAGAATCCATGGATGAATCGGAATGGGCGGAATTTAATAAGCTGCTTGTCCTTGCCCTGAATCATGAGCAGCAGCACCAGGAATTGCTCGTGACTGATATAAAATATATCCTGGCGACCAATCCGCTTTTTCCGGTGTATCAAGAGGCCCGGTCACAAGAAAAGAGTGATGAGCTTTCTGCGGCTTCTTTTATCGATATTCCCGGGAGCGTTTATAAAATCGGTTATGCAGGAACTGATTTTTGTTATGATAATGAGCAACCCAATCATCAGGTCTATCTGAATTCCTTCCGGATTCAGACGCGTCTGATTACCAATGCTGAATACCTGGAATTTATGCGAGACGGTGGTTATCAGGACTTTAGGCACTGGCTCTCTGATGGTTGGGATGCTGTTCAGAAATACGGGTGGCAAGCCCCTTTACACTGGATTCAGCTGGAAAATCGATGGCATGAAATGACCTTGCAGGGATTGAGGAAATTAGATCCCAATGCCCCGGTATGCCATGTAAGTTATTATGAGGCGGAGGCATATGCCAGCTGGGTGAAAAAAAGATTACCGGCTGAAGCCGAGTGGGAAGTGGCAGCCATTCAGGGTAAGGTAAGAGCAGATGAAGGCAATTTCTGGGAAAACCTGAAATATCATCCTCAGCCGGTCCAGAGAAATTACAATGGGAAATTGCAGCAGATGCTGGGAGATGTCTGGGAATGGACAAGCAGCAGTTATCTTCCCTATCCGGGGTACAGGCATGCGGACGGACCGCTGGGAGAATATAATGGAAAATTTATGGTAAATCAGATGGTTCTGAAAGGAGGCTCATGCGCTACCCCACGGGATCATATCCGAATCACCTACAGAAATTTTTTCCAGCCGGATAAAAGATGGCAATTCACAGGATTCCGGTTAGCCGACTAACTTTGTAGCAAAAAGTCAAATACAATCATTTATGCAGTTAAGGATATCTTTCGGATCTGTATGACATTCTTTAATAATATCAAATTGAGAGAATTCAAGGAAAGATCACTGTATTATTTAAAAGGATTGTATGATAGAGCGGCAGCAGATCATATTTTTCTCTTATCCGGGGGACTATCCTTTTCACTGTTTACCTGTATCCTACCACTGATCTTAATTCTTTTTTCCCTTTTCGGGATATTGTTGGAATTACCGGGTGTAAAATTACAGGTCAATCAATTTCTGGTTGCTCTCATTCCGTACCCGGAATCGGCAGACTTCATTAAAGATATTATTTTCAGCCGGATAGATGATTTTAGGATATTTAAAACAATTTCGGGTTCGCTGGGAATCGTGGGATTGTTTTTTGCAGCCAGTGGTCTGTTCAGCTCGATTCGAAGTATCTTGAATACTGTGTATAGAATAAAGGAATCAAGAAGATTTTATCTTACCAAACTTCGCGATCTCGGCATGGTATTACTGGTGGTCGCTTTTTTTCTGGTATCCATGGCGATTCTGCCGGCTCTGGATTTTATTCCACCGCTGTTGCAAAAACTTGAATTTGGACAACTGTCTATGTTCAATACCTTTTGGAGCGGCTTTGTTTCTGTTTCTATGTCCTTATTCTCATTTTGTATCATATTTTTAATGTTTTTCTTAATATACTACCTGTTTCCCTATGGCAGATCTCCTGTGAAAATGGTATTGATTAGTGCTTTCTGGGCCGGTTTTTTCTGGCTCCTTGCCAAGGAACTGTTTGGATATTATATAGCCCATGCCGCCCTGTTGAGCAGGATTTACGGCGCCTATGTTTTCCTGGTAATTGTTGCTTTCTGGATTTATTATTCATCTCTTATTTTGATTATCGGAGCAGAAATCGGGCAACTTTACAGAGAGCGAAAGGAAGGTGTGCAAAATTAATTACGCTGAACAACTGAAAAAAGTAAAATCGGAAATCGGTTTTTTTAGAATAAAGACAAAGGAATTATTATGGCAAATACCTATAAGGTGTTAACCCATATGGATCTGGAAGATTTAACTGACCCGCATCAGGAATTTGCACTGGAAGTCCTGGTGGGTCTCTCGGAAAAACCAAAACGCTTGTCCTCCCGATATTTCTATGATGATTACGGCAGCGAACTATTTCAGAAAATAATGGATTTGCCGGAATATTATTTGACCCGATGTGAATTTGATGTATTAAAACGTCACAAGAAGGATGTCGCTGAATTAATAAAAAGTAAATCCTTTAATCTGGTTGAACTGGGAGCTGGGGATGGAAGAAAAACCAGCATCCTGTTGGACCATTTTTTAAAAAGTAAATACGATTTTGCCTATATTCCCATTGATATCTCTGAAGGGGCGATGAAAAAACTAATGACGAATTTAAATCAACAATTTCCCCAATTGCATTCGGATGGGATTGTTGCTGAATATTTTTCCGGTTTAAAATGGTTACGGAAACTCACCGATAGGCGAAACCTGGTTTTGTTCCTGGGTTCAAATCTGGGAAATTTTAATAAACCGCAATCCCGGGTATTTTTGCGCAATCTTTGGAGTGGCCTCAAAAATGGGGACCTGTTACTGACCGGTTTTGATCTTAAAAAAGATATCGATTTGATGCGCCGGGCCTATAATGATTCGGAAGGAATTACCCGGGAGTTTAACCTCAATCTTCTCAGACGTATCAATCGTGATTTGGGCGGAAATTTTGATCTGACCAAGTTTAATCATTTTGCCAGTTATGATGTGTTTAGCGGTGCGATGGAGAGCTATCTGGTCAGCCTGGAAAAACAGGTCGTATATGTGGACACGCTGAATCAGGCATTCGATTTTGCTCCCTGGGAACCAATTCATACAGAATATTCCTATAAATATTTAGAATCCGATATTGCTGATCTAGCTGAGGCAACCGGTTTTCAGATGAAGGCTCAGCTTTATGATTCGAAAAGATTTTTTGTGGATTCTGTGTGGGAGGTTATAAAGATTACATCGCCAGACGAAATTCCTGAGTAGCATGTTTTGTATCTAAAAGAATAAGTTACCCGGAAACCAGGCTGGGTTATCTAATAATTGGATTCTCCTGGCGGTTTTGAGTAGGGATGTTGTATAAGTGAAGTAATTCGAATACAAATAAATAGACATTAACTTCACTTAACTAATGTTTTTGATAACTGTCGTCTTGAGCGGACGAGCATCCAACATCAAACTTCCGGCCAAATAGAAAACTTGATTTTGGCTGCTCGGTCGGTCGAAATGACAACATTTTATGTCATTGACTTAGTTGACATTTACAGATGTGAGCAAAGGGAGAATCGTTTCACAACTTGCCGCCGTCGGGAATTGTTATTATCTTGACCCTTCGAAAAATCCGGGAGAGCCTCTTTCATGGTCCCGGGCGAAGAAACTGTTTCATAAAGTTTTACTGTATGCAAGCACAATCATCTTGACGAATTGGAGGCAAACTTGAACTTTTTTGAAGTTGAATTTTTTAAGAATACGGTACTCAACTGGTTATATGCACTGGGAATTTTTATCTTTTCAATACTCACCATTCGGGTAATCAAAGCGATTATTCACCGTCGGGTCGTTAAAATCGCGGCAAAAACAAGCAATGATATTGATGATTTAATCGCCGAGATGATCGGAAAAATTCATTTTGGTTTATTGGTCTTATTTTCTCTCTACTTTGGTTCTCTGATCCTGGAACTACCTGTTTCGCTTAAAACCATCCTGATGAAATTGATTGTCGTTGGTTTTTTGTTACAGGGGGCAATCTGGGGCACCGGTCTCATTCAATTCTGGGTGGAACGATATAAGAAAAAGAGATTAGCCGAAGACGCTGCCAGTGTAACCACTTTTACCGCCCTGGGATTTGTGTTGCGGCTGGTCCTCTGGTCTGTATTTCTGTTACTCATCCTGGATAATCTGGGAGTTGACATTACCGCATTGGTGGCAGGTCTGGGTGTTGGGGGTATCGCAGTGGCTCTGGCGGTTCAGAATATCCTGGGAGATCTGTTCGCCTCACTTTCAATTGTCCTGGATAAACCTTTTGTGATCGGAGATTTTATAATCGTGGATAACCATCTGGGCTCGGTAGAGCATATTGGATTAAAAACCACCCGCCTGCGCAGCCTCACTGGTGAACAGCTGGTTATATCCAACAGCGATCTCCTGAAAAGCCGGATACGAAACTTTAAACGGATGTATGAACGACGTGTTCTTTTTACACTGGGAGTAACGTATCAAACCTCACTTGAGAAAATCCGGAAAATCCCTGGTATGATAAAAGAAATTGTGCAATCTCAGGATAATGTGCGATTTGATCGGGCACATTTTAAAGAATACGGGAATTTCTCTCTCAATTTTGAGGTGGTCTACTGGGTCAAGAGTCCCGATTACAACACCTATATGGATATCCAGCAGGCGATCAACCTGGAAATATTTAAGCAGTTTGAGGATAATGGTATTGAGTTTGCGTATCCCACGCAAACCTTATTTGTATCACAAGTAGAGGAATCTCAAAAATCTCCTGCAGATTAATACTAGACTGTCTTAAGGAGGGGTTGTCTGAGGGAAAATCCAACATGAGATTGAGTTGTGAGTGATTCGAATTTTAAGATAAAATTATTCACTATTATAGTTGCGTTTACAGACGGTACACAGATCGAAAGGAGTACAGTTCATGGCATTTTCCAAAACGTTATCCATAGAAGAACTGGCTATTAATACGATTCGAACCTTATCCATGGATGCGGTTCAGAAAGCGAATTCAGGTCATCCGGGCACGCCTATGGCCCTGGCACCCCTGGCCTATGTACTCTGGAAGAAAATTATGCGTTTCAATCCCCGCAATCCCCGCTGGCTGAACAGGGATCGCTTTGTATTGTCCAATGGTCATGCCTCCATGCTTCAATATGCCATGTTGTACCTGACTGGATATGATATTGCTCTGGATGATCTAAAAAATTTTCGCCAGTGGGAAAGTAAAACCCCTGGACATCCCGAATTTGGAATGACTCCGGGAGTGGAGACCACCACCGGTCCGTTGGGTCAGGGCTTTGTCAACGGAGTAGGCATGGCTATGGCAGAAGCGCATCTGGCTGCGGTTTATAATCGTGAAGATTTTAATATCATTGACCACTATACATACGGCTTTTGCGGCGATGGTGATCTTATGGAGGGTGTTTCTCATGAAGCTGCCTCACTGGCGGGACATTTTGGTCTGGGAAAACTCATTTATGTTTATGATGATAATCAGATTACCATTGAGGGTAAAACTGAAATCACCTATTCAGACAACGTTGCGAAGCGCTTTGAGGCATACCACTGGCATGTGCAGAATCTTGGCGATCAGGCCAATAATCTTGATGTTCTCACCAAGGCTTTTTATGCTGCTCAAAAGGTTACGGATAAACCCTCGTTGATTATAGTACGATCGCATATCGGTTACGGTGCTCCGAATATGCAGGATACTCCGGAAGCACATGGATCTCCGCTGGGAGAAGAAGAAATTATCCTGACCAAGCAGTTCTATGGCTGGCCGGAAAACGAAAATTTTTTAGTCCCTGATGAGGTAGAAAAACATATGCAGAAGTGTATCGAGCAGGGTCAACAGTGGGAAAAGGAATGGCAGGATGCATATAATCGATATAAAAAATCTTACCCCGATCTGGACGGACAGCTCCAGAATGCGCTGCATGGAAAATTGAGCAAAGATTGGGATGAAAAAATACCTCTGTTTAAGGCGGATGATAAACCACTGGCGACTCGCTCTGCGGCTGGAAAAATTTTGAACAGTTTTGTAGAGAGAGTCCCATGGCTGGTTGGTGGGAGTGCGGATCTTGCTCCATCCACCAAAACTCTGATTGAGAATACCGGTTATTTCCTCAAGGGTCAATATCAAAACCGCAACATTGCCTGGGGTATCCGGGAATTTGGTATGTGTGCAGCCGCTTCAGGGATGACATTACATGGCGGACTTCGTCCTTTTGTATCCACATTCTTCGTGTTTACGGATTATGCCCGCCCTGCCATCCGGTTGGCCGCACTTATGGAAATACCGGTTATATATGTAATGACCCATGATTCGATCGGATTGGGAGAAGATGGTCCTACCCACCAGCCGGTTGAACATCTCGCTTCGCTACGGGCAATACCTCATTTGAATATCATTCGTCCTGCTGATGCCAATGAGACTGCATATGCCTGGCGGGCAGCCGTAACCCGAACCGATGGACCCAGCATGTTAGTTCTGTCCCGACAGAATTTGCCCATTCTGGACCAGAAAAAGTATGGAACTGCAGCAGGGGTGTTGCAGGGTGCATATATTCTTTCCCGTGAACAGGGAGATAAGGCACAAGCGATTCTGATTGCAACCGGTTCTGAAATTCATATCACTCTGGAAGCACAGCAAAAATTGGCAGCAAAAGAAGTGGATGTAAGAGTAGTGAGTATGCCCAGTTGGGAATTGTTCCGCCAACAATCCGATACTTACCGTGAAGAAGTATTGCCGAAAGGAATCGCCGCCAGAGTGGCGATTGAAGCCGGTGTCTCTCAAGGTTGGTGTGAATGGATCGGAGAAAACGGCATTTTTTTGGGAATAGACCGCTTCGGTGCTAGTGCTCCCTATCAGGAAATATATAAACACTTTCATCTGACGGCAGAAGATGTGCTGGATGCGGTCATGAAATTACTTTGACAAATATCTTATACTTAAAAAATTAAATCGTTCAGGAGAGTTATTTATGAATGTCTTAATGAAGTTGCTTGATTTTGGCCAAAGTTACTGGATCGATAATTTGAACCGGCAGATGATTACTTCCGGTGGACTGCAAAAGCGGGTGAGTAAAGAAGGGTTGCGGGGAATGACCTCGAATCCAGCTATATTTAATAAAGCCATATCCAAGAGTAATGATTATGATGATCACATCCGGGAATTAGCCGGAAAGAGTTTAAATACGGCAGAAATTTATGAAGCTCTGGTGGTCAAGGATGTTCAGGATGCCTGCGATATCTTTCGGCCGGTGTTTGAACAATCGAAAGGTCTGGATGGTTATGTAAGTCTGGAAGTATCACCCTATCTGGCCAGGCATACCAGGGAAACCATGAACGAAGCGCGTCATCTGTTTGAGAGGGTGAACCGACCAAATTGTTTTATTAAAATTCCGGGGACCACAGAGGGTCTACCTGCCATTGAGCAAATGCTGTATGAAGGCATTAATATAAATGTTACCCTGCTATTTTCGGTACAGAGATATGAGGAAGTTGCTCGGACCTATATAAAAGCCCTGCAGCGAAGAGCCGCTGAAGAAAAGGATTTAACAGGTATTGCTTCTGTTGCGAGTTTTTTTGTGAGCCGGATCGATGTCATGATTGATCAACTCCTGCAACATCGGCTGCTTCCGGAAAATCCACAGCGCAAAAATGAACTGCCCTATCAATTGTTGGGTAAAATTGCCGTAGCGAATGCTAAACTGGCTTACCAGAGTTTTAAAAAGATTTTTAGTTCCGATCAATGGAAAAAGCTGGCAGACCAGGGAGCCAGAGTGCAACGTCCACTTTGGGCCAGTACCAGCACAAAGACACCTCATTACAGTGATGTGATGTATGTGGAGCCTCTCATTGGACCCCATACGGTAAACACCATGCCTGAAGAAACCATTGTGGCTTTTGCCAATCATGGCAAAGCGAGTGCAAATACGGTTGAGCATGATGTTGAACAGGATGAACAATACCTGAAACAATTGTCGGAGATTGGTATTGACCTGGATTGTGCAACGCAGCAACTGGAGAATGAAGGGATTGAAAAATTCATCCAGCCGTTTAAGGAATTGCTGAATAGTGTAGCCGAGAAACAAAAAAGTTTGCGCTGATATCCGGCAGATATTCATTGATTATTTAAATACCAAATCCAATATCCAACATGCATCACCTTCACAACTATGATGCGGTCATTGTCGGTTCTGGTCCCAATGGGCTGGCAGCGCAATCACTCTGTCAGAAGCTGGTCTGTTGGTTTAGTTCGGTAGGTTTAAAGATGGGTTCAACCGGTTTTTGATGGTATGCCTTGTAGTTTATTGGAATCCTATATTACATAAAATGAAAATTGGATGCACTTGATATTTTTCTCTTATTTATACATGCATTCATTTCTAGAAAATTTTCTTCCAGAAAATGTTTTATATAACCGAGTTCGTAGGTTAAATTAAAAGGATTTTATCATAGGGAGAACCGTTTGCACGAAAACTTTCTGGTGGGTATTACCCTGGTTCTTTTTCTGGGTACAATTGCCCAGTGGATCTCATGGCGTTTAAGACTTCCATCAATTTTATTGCTGTTTATATTCGGATTTTTAGCAGGTCCGGTGTTCAAAGTTGTTCATCCGGATGAATTGTTTGGTGATTTACTTTTTCCACTGGTGTCTTTCTCTGTGGCAGTCATCTTGTATGAGGGAGGCCTCACTTTAAATCTTAAGGATTTGAAAGAGGTTGGAAAGGTTGTCAGAAATCTGATTACCATCGGAGTTTTAGTAACCTGGATTATAGCCACCCTGGCATCATACTATGTGCTTCATTTAAGTCTATCACTTTCGCTGCTTCTGGGGGCGATCCTAGTGGTTACCGGCCCAACGGTCATTATCCCCCTGCTCAGGGAAGTGCGTCCCAAGGGACAGCTCAATTCGATATTAAAATGGGAAGGGATCATGAACGATCCGGTAGGCGCCCTTCTGGCGGTGCTGGTGTTTGAAAGTATCCTGGCATCCGGACTTTCGGAAGCAACAGCTTCCACCATCGATGGACTGCTTAAAACAATTATTCTGGGGGGTATATTTGGAATTTTGGGTGCTTTCATTATAGTATTCATGTTGAGGTATCGTCTGATTCCCGATTATCTGCTCAATCCGATATCTCTGATGCTGGTTTTTTGTGTTTTTGCCGGTTCAAACCTTATTCAGGCTGAAAGTGGACTGTTTGCGGTCACAATCATGGGCATTTACCTGGCCAACCAAAAAAAGGTCAATGTAAAACATATTATTGAATTTAAAGAGAATTTACGGGTGCTGCTTATTTCGGTACTTTTTATCATTCTGGCGGCTCGCCTCACATTCGCTGAAATCCAACTATTGGGATGGGACAGTGTACTGTTTTTCACCATTTTAATCCTGATAGTTCGTCCCCTGGCAGTTTTCACTTCCACTTTTAGAATGGCTTTATCGGTCAAAGAAAAAATATTTTTATCCTGGATGGCACCGCGTGGTATCGTGGCTGCTGCGGTCACCTCTCTTTTTGCTTTTGAACTTGGAAATATGAGCATAAGCGGGAGTGAAAAACTGGTTCCTACCATGTTTATGGTGATTGTAGGGACTATTGCTGTTTATGGATTGGGTGCCATACCGTTGGCCAAATGGCTAAAAATTGCCAATCCCAATCCCCAGGGTGCTCTGATTCTGGGAGCCCATGCCTGTGGTCGGGCTATTGGGAAAATTCTGGAAAAAAATGAATTTAAGGTTCTGATGATAGATACCGACTGGGAAAATCTTAAAGCTGCCCGTATGCAGGGACTCTCTACCTACTATGGAAGTGTTCTCTCTGAATATATTCTGGATGAAATTGACCTGGATGGTATCGGGAGGCTCCTGGCGCTAACCCCGAATCCGGAAGTCAATTCATTAGCTTCATTATACTTTTCAAAAGTTTTTAGTACGTCCGAGGTATATCAGTTATCCATTGAAAGTCCCGATAGGGATCAGGGGAGTGATGTTTCAAAGGAATTAAGAGGACATATACTTTTTGGTACTCAATTTACATATGATTTTTTAACTGAGAAATTCGGTACAAGTGCCGCTGTAAAATCTACACCCATTACCGATGAATTCAATTTTAAAGATTTTATAAAGGAATACGGGGAAGGTAATGTGATTCCGTTGTTTTTGATCAGACAGAATAAGACACTTTCCATATACACGGATGTAAACCAACCTGAACCGCAACCAGCTGATCTGCTGATTAGTCTGATTACAAAACCAGAATAGAAAAGTAACCTAAACGGATATCAGTCACTATGGAAAAACCTCAAAATTGTGTTGTTGTTATTTTTGGCGCGTCTGGTGATTTAACCAAGCGAAAATTAGTGCCGGCCTTGTTCGATTTGTTTCGTCAGAATCTTCTGCCAGAGAAATTCGCCATCCTGGGGGTTTCACGGAGCAACTTCAGTGACGATGCCTATCGGGATAAAATGCTGAAAGACGTCAAGGAATTTTGCGAAAAATCGCCGGTGCAGAATGATAAATTGCAGGAATTTCTAAAAAGGATATTTTATCTGAGTATCGATACTAAAGCTCCGGATGATTATGCCCAACTGAAAAAGAGACTGGACGAAATTGATGCCAAGTTTCAGCTTGGAGGAAATTATATTTATTATCTCGCCACACCCCCTAACCTGTATGAGACGATTGCCAGCAGTCTGGCCTCCCAGGGACTTCATCGACAGGGTAAAGATTCCGGTTGGATAAGGATTGTGGTGGAAAAACCGTTTGGTTATGATCTCCTGTCAGCAGTGCAATTGAATAAGAAACTGCAGAAATTTTTTCATGAGGATCAAATATACCGCATCGATCATTATCTGGGAAAGGAAACGGTTCAGAACACCCTGGCGTTTCGGTTTGCCAATGGAATTTTTGAACCCCTTTGGAACCGGAATTACATCAGCCGGGTGGAAATTACCGGTGTTGAACACATTGGGGTAGAAAATCGGGGCGGATACTACGACCATGCTGGAGCGCTGAGGGATATGGTACAAAATCACCTGTTACAAATAGTGGGGCTAATTGCCATGGAATCTCCACCCCTCTATAGTGCAGATGCGGTGCGTAATGAAACCGTAAAAGTATTTCAGTCCCTGTGCCCTCTCAAACCAGAGGATGTGTCTCGACAGGTAGTCCGCGGACAATATGGCAGTTCGACCATTAAGGGTGAAGCGGTTCCCGGTTATCGCGAGGAGAAAAATGTTGCCCCGGATTCCCGCACCGAGACATTTGTGGCGATGCGTTTCAATATCGACAACTGGCGCTGGGGAGGGGTACCTTTTTATATCAGAACCGGTAAGCGGATGCCCACCCGGGTAACCGAAATTGTTATTCATTTCAAACGCACCCCCCACCAGCTTTTTCGGAGCCAGTATACCAGTTATGAGCGTGGGAATCAGCTGATCATCCGCATTCAGCCTGACGAAGGTATCCTGCTTAAATTCGGTATGAAACAACCGGGGGCTGGCTTTGAAATTAAAGAAGTCAATATGGACTTTCACTATTCCGACCTCTCGGACGTATATCTTCCGGACGCCTATGAGCGGTTATTGCTGGATTGTATGCTGGGTGATCCAACACTGTATGCCCGGTCAGATGCGGTTGAAAGCTGTTGGAAATTTGTTACTCCCATTCTTGAAGCCTGGGAAAATGACCCGGATATCAAAATTTATGGATATCCGGCCGGTATTTGGCATACCCTTCCGGCAATTCCAATGCACCGATCAGTTGCTTCACATCACTGATCTTGTGCCGGTTGAGGTAATCTTGAATACCCTCCAACACTTTTACAGAAGCCTGAGGATCAATGAAATTGGCAGTTCCTACCTGGATTGCGGTGGAACCGGCCAGCAGGAATTCAATCGCATCCGCACTGTTCATGATGCCACCCATTCCAAT
>Ga0209536_100010741_pt1 | contig 13470 bp, 6 predicted proteins | sample DeeMarSeWOR28_12_FD_187461 | JGI IMG/M metagenome (GOLD analysis project Ga0209536, IMG submission 187461) | Marine sediment microbial communities from White Oak River estuary, North Carolina - WOR-2-8_12 (SPAdes) (version 2) | ecosystem: Environmental > Aquatic > Marine > Intertidal zone >...
ACCAATACGGCATCGATTGTCTGCCACCATGGACGATAGTCTCCTCCGTATAGGAAGGTGTGGTTTCATCGCCTACGGCAGATCCGGTGTGGTTACCAACATCCCAAGCTCCCGTTGGGCCATAGCCAAGCCCATCATTCCATGAGTACCAAATAAAGTTCTGATCGGAATCATAATCCTCAAAATCATCCACGACGATAAAATTAGCTGTTGTAAAACACCACACATCACCTTTACATGGGCTATTAGGATCGATTAGGTTTACTTCATCGATCCGCCAATAATAGGTCTTGACCAGTTCCAAATTACCTGGATTGCAGGTGGTCATCTCAGGCTCCTGTTGCCCTCGATAGACGCCCTGGCTCTCGATTGTTGCATTGGCCACGACTACTTTATCTTCACCAAAGAAGATATCATGGTACAATCCCGTTCCTCCAGGGAGCCAACTAAGAGTAAGTGGTTGTGGGACATTAACCGTATCGTCTTGTGGATAAGGAGAAAAAGCTTGTCCATATTGACACCATAGCCTCGGATAGTCCTCCCCTTCGAGAATCCACCAGATATCATCTGTGCCGTTTACCGTCTCATCTACGAAATCCCAGCCGGCATGGATAAACGTACTGGCCATTTGCATCTCAGCCGTTGTCTTGCCGGTGCCTCCACTACTTTCTGTCAGACCACTTGTCTCAATGTTCCAGAAACAGGCCGTAACATCACCTGATCCATACCCGACTAAGCCGCCGACGGTGTGGTACATACCACTGATTGATCCGATGCTGTAGCAGTGTATTAACGTAGAACCCGACCAATTATTATCTCCTATGAGGCCGCCTACAGTACTTTCCCCCTGGACTGCACCGGTGCTATAGCAGTTGATCACTGGTACAGGGTCAGGAAGGAAAGGGATAGGGCTAAAATATGGATCAACAGGGCCGTAGCTTCCTCCTATGAGGCCGCCGACACCATTCTTGCCGGTGACCTTAACGGTACTGTAGCAGTTGGTTACAAGGCCCCTTTCGAATCCCGAAGAATTGTCTATACTTCCAATAAGACCACCGACATACATTTCTCCCATAGTATTGCCGCTACTATAGCACCTGGTCACAACTGCGCCATTATTACTGCCCACCAATCCTCCGATGTGGCTACGAGTACCAACGATATTGACATCTACTACTCCAATATCTCTCACTTCAGCCCCAGAACCTAATCGCCCGAAAAATCCGAGACAATCCTGTCCATTAATCGTCAGATGTGAGATTGTATGTCCTCTGCCGTCAAAAACGCCTGTAAAAGCAATTCCATTAAATTCCAATGGATTTGGCATTGTACCTGGCGCAATTAAGGCGTTATTGTAAGAGAATCCTACCAGGTCAATATTGGCCATCAACTTGAAGTGATTGTCCCAGTCGTTGGGCTCAGCCCCTATAGCGTTGAGATGTTCGGCGGTGTAAATTAAATATGGATTGTTCGGTTCTCCTGTACCTCCGCCGTATTGGGCTTTAGCTGGTAAAGTACAAAAACATAGCATCACAAAGAACGAAGAAATTGCCCGTTGTATTTTTCGTCTTGATAATTCTACCATTTTCTGAACCTCCTTCCCTCCATGTTTGAGCAATGAGATTATCGCCTCTTAGAGCTTAATAATTTGCCACGAAAGAAGAGGTTGATCGCGAATGATGTTTATCTCTAAAAGAACACTTTATCACATCTGATAATATTTGTCAAGCATTGTAAACTTCTTCACATGTTTGATTCGCCTTGTTTCATGTAAAAACAATATCGCTTCAACAACCACACAAATGAAGCTATTCGGATTCACCCAAATCATTGGTTAGAAACGATGATGTCCACACAGGTCGCTTCGCCTGCGACAGACAGGTCGTCTCCCATTCCTCATCTGTAAGCCGCTGAAAATCGGTGGTCGTGTATTCATAGTAGCTCATCATAGGACCCACGAATGCCTCCGTTTCAGAGTCGGGGATAGCTACTGTAATAATCCCGAGGTCAATCGGTCCAGTCCCAGCATGGAGTACCCACCCGACGAGATTGCCCGCACGATCAGTAGGTACTGTATGGTAGTCGGCCACTACACATTCCGAGGCTTGCCCTTCTGCTACATCGGATTCGACCAGATCTTCTCCGTAGAGCAGGTCGCCGTACCAACCATCCGGCTCTTCCCAACTATAACAAACAACCGATATCGTACGCATATAGAGCATTTCCATCATAAATGCGACTTCTTCTTCTGTAGGAGGTATTCCATCCAATTCCTTCTGTGCAATGGTCCCCAACGTCTGCATGATGTATGAAAACCGTGTGAAGTAGTTCACAATCTGGGCGCCAAGACCTGCATCGGAAAACGAAATGTTGCCGAAATGTGTTTCAGATGTCTCGGCAAGCCTCTGCAGACCTCGATAAAACTCAGGAAAGGGTTCGACATAGGCACTCGGGTAAGAACATACAAAGCCTGGTGTATACGATTGCTTTGCATAGAGGATGTTATTGTGTCTCAGCTCGGCCCAGGACGCTAACTGTGTATTCGTCTTCTGACACCACCATGCAGCGCTCTGCATGAAAAGCGGCAGGTGATCTCGCTCCAAGGGCGGATTCAATGTCCGGAGCATGTCGAGCCACATGTTATAGATTGAGCCTTGCCAGAAGCTGGAATCTTGGGAATCAACCAGAAATCTTAGCGCGGCCAGATTTGTGGAGTAGTGGTATTGGTCTAATTCCGGAACGAGCAGTTGGCCGGCAAAGTCATTACCAAGAGTAAATACAACATCGAGGGTTGAAGGAAATAATCGACCAACCTTACTACCCTGATACCAAATCTTGTCAAACACTACATTGCCGGTCACATAGGAGTCAATGATAAACCTCTGACCAAACAGCATGAATGCCGAGGCCGGCTGAACGCTCTCCGGCGCCATCGGATCCTGTATTAGGACCTGTGACAAAATCTTCTGAGAGCCCAAACCTTCCAGCGTGAGTCTGTCCTGGAAAGCCTGCATTATCGTCGGATCAAGTAGTTGACTCGCATCCTCCAGGTTCAAGGATGTTAGAATCATACTCAGGTCCGGTACTGTAAGATTATCCTGCTCCCCAATCAGGAAGGTCAGTATGTCCTCAATCTCGATGTATAAGATCTCTGCATCCTGCGAGTCCATAAGCTCGAGAAGCAGTACTGCATCGATTGTCTGACGTTGAATGTCCTCCATTTCCTGCGGGGCATTACCCACCGACACCCCCTGTGGCGCCGACAAGTACATTTCAGTCCGTCCGAGCCACATCATGGCCCTGAAGTACTTTTTCAGATCCTCGTCTTTGGTGTAATGCCCGCGTGGCTTGAATTGGCTGAAGTCGATCTCCCGTCTGGCTTGGGCAAACAACGGATAAGTAACGAGCCTCTCCTGCTCAATCAGAGCCAGAAGATTATTGATTTCGGAGGCGTTTTCTGAATAGAACGGAGCCACATTGTGTCCCAGCAACTTCCTGGCCACCACCAGGTATAAGTCAACGTCCCTGAGCATCGGTCGCATCAGTGGATTGGAGTAATACTTGGCATCCAGGTCTGATAAGCGGTCGTGCATATGGGTCAGCAGCGTAGAAAGCCTGTCAATCAACAGCCCCAGTTCCACATCTTTGATGATTCGGTCATAGGAACGGCCCAAGGCGTGAAGAATCGCATCGGTGGATATGAACAGAGGCAGGTCATTCCTCCAGATGTAGAGCAGTTGGTCAACAACCGATTGTTGCCGCAATCGTTCCGTCACAACGAAACCATTGCTCTCGAGAAGCTGTTTCTCGTCTGCCGTCAGTTCACAGGCTGCGTCGATCACATCATGGTGAATTACTGATTCCCAAGGTGTCCCTACCTGCTCTTGGAAATCTCCCACCGGATTCATCTCCAATAGTTCTGAGGTGGTCATATCCATGTGCTCATAGAGGAACTGCTGATATTTAGCCAAATCGAACTGTGGTGTTTGTGCAAAGCAGTTATTCGAAAAGATCAGGCAAATTAGCATAAAATGTAATGTTTTTAAAGAATTCATAATATCTCCTTTTCACCTATCTCGACTTCAATATTCCTTAACAGGTAATTCAAGGAATCTGCTCCTAAAATTATATACGCGAGAAACTCCAGATATTGCCGAAATTTCGACCAAGACATAAAAATATAGAGCTGGTAGCAGTTTGCCCATAACGCTTTGCAAAGTAACGTATTATTCGAATTGATAATGGCAGCCCCCTAAAACTCTGGGGGCTGTCTCAAAAGATCTTATCTAAATACAGGTATTACGTGGCAGATAAGGCAGCATCAGCATCGACCAGGCCTGCACCAGTAGCATCGGCACCCCAATCTGGCTCTTCAGTAGTCCCCCAGGGATTAAGGATAATCCTGGAACCAGGTGCTAAATAAATGGCGGTATCTTCAAGTGTCGTCTCAGCAGTTTCTGCAGTCAAACCTGGATTTTTTTGTAGCATCAACGCCACAATGCCGGCCACGTGCGGACTGGCCATAGAGGTGCCGCCGAGATAGTAATAGCTTGTCCAGCCACTCTGCATCTGATAGGGTCCAACCACCCAGGAGCCTGGTGCCGCCACGTCCAGGTCTTGTCCGGATATCTCTCGGCTGGACCAATCGGCGATGTAGAAATCATCAGGATTGGTAGGATCTGCAACATTTCCGTACCACCAACCGCCTGTTAGCCACTCTCCGATCCAGCCTGAAGCGGCCACGGAAATGACTGGTGCATAAGCGCCGGGATAACCCATGCCGTCCATGCCATTATTGCCGGCTGAAGCAACGATAATCACACCTTTGCTGATAGCATAGTCAATCGCAGCTTGCTCTACCGCATCCAATAGCGGGCCGCCCAGACTCATGTTGATAACAACGGGGTAATCAGCTAAAGGCCCAGCTTTGAGGTCAGCTACATAGAGGATGCCTTGAGCAGTCACTGAAGACCAGCACCAACCGGTTTGGTTGAGTACTTTGACCGGAATTATTGTCGCCATTGGGGCCACACCGTTGATTGACGTTCCATTTAGACTGTAACCGATGATCGTGCTGGTGACGTGCGTGCCGTGGGAATCCTGGTCGTGCTCCCACTTATTTGGCTGGGTGGAGACAGCACCTTGTTCCATGCCCCCGCCGCCAAAGCAAATGGCGTATTCGGTCGCAATGCGCTCTTGAGGGAAATACTGGCGCCAACTGTCCACCAGACCACTGTCGAGCACGGCGATATATACACCAGACCCATCATAACCTACTTGGCGATTGCCGAATCCAGGCTCAGTGACGTTAATCGCATCCAGATTCCAGGTGCTCAGACCATCAGCAAAATCTTCTACGTCGACCGTATCGACCGGCCTGCCGTACCGTTCGGCGTCCGTCGAAACAGCCTCAACAAATGAGAGCGCCTCGATTTCCGGAATCTTGTCCTCAGGGGCCCTCATGTGGAGAGCACCGATCTGGCGGTACTCGTTCAGGACCTTGCCAATCTTGTCAAGGTCATCGATAATTCCATCATTGACTTCGGTATTAAGTAGGATGTTCAGACCGGCCTGTCTGGCCTGTGCAAAAGCAGAGGTAGTCGTTATCAACATAGTAGCAGCAAGAACAATAATGAATGTGCATTTTGTTAAAGGAAAAAGTGAAGTCAAAATTGTAATGATTCTCCTTGTCATTTTGATAACCTCCTATTTTGAATAGTAACATTATATGAGAGTCATAGGAGTCCTTCATGGATTTTTACTCGATTCATATTAACCGCACGATTCGGATAAATGATATATTAGCCCATTGGCTCTTCACCTCCTTTCTTTTGTTTTTGGCCTCGATTCTTTCAAGCAGGCAATACAAAAAACCTGCTTCTATAAATCAGATACGCAAAAAATTTCTAATATTGCCGGAATTTCAAGGAATTTTTTCACCCATCCTTTGTGCCATTACAACAATTTGAAGCTTGCATAGACTCTTTGTTTGAAGTACAATAGCATTTAGACATACTTAGACATCGAACGTGTGCTTTCTTTGTAGTCAATAGATTCGTGGCCAGCGAGGCGTGTTGGTTTTTTGAGCAAATCTGCGATCTCGGAATAAAGGCTATGAAATCCAATGAATACACAAGCATCGGGGGTAAAACGAGAAGCTTCCAGACTACCCACTGGACTGCCATAGAGGCAATAGGATCGAATGATGACATCCGCAATAGGGCAATAATTAATGATTTGCTCAAAACCTACTGGAAACCCGTTTATTGCTATTTACGGCATAAGAAGTACGATAATGAGCAAGCTAAAGATTTAACACAGAGTTTCTTTCATGAAGTCGTCCTGGGCCGAGAACTTATTAAGCAGGCAGATCGCACAAAGGGGCGTTTTCGAAACCTTCTGTTGAGTGCTTTGGATCGTTATCTTGTTAGTATGCACCGGAAGGAAACTGCCCGAAAGCGGATTCCTCAGAACAAACTCATCTCGTTTGAAGATGCAGGCATTCAGGAATTGCCCGCAGTGATCAACAACATGAATTCTGAAGAGGTATTTCAGTACACCTGGGTGTGCGAGATGTTAGACCGAATACTCGAGAAAGTGGAAATTGAATGTTATCAGCGCGGTATGGCAATGCATTGGAGCCTATTTAACGATAGAGTTCTTCGCCCGATCCTAACGTGTACGGATCCACCATCACTTGCAGAGCTCTGCCGAAAATACGGCATTCATGCAACGACCAAAGCCTCCGGTATGATATTTACAGTCAAGAAACGGATTCAAACCGCAACAAGATGTTTGCTCAGCGAATCGGTGGCTTCTGAACACGAAATTGATGAGGAAGTAGTGGAATTATTGAAATTCTTGTCAGAAGAAAGGCAATATTGCCAATAAACCGCGTATTATATTGTAGGGATACAGACAGATCGTATGTGTATATGGATGTGAAAAGCAGAGGCATTCAGCCCCTGCATTGGCTTTGGACTCTGAGATGAGTGAAGAGAAAAAATCAACATTCGGATTAGGGCTTGGTCAACTGGCGGACATCTTTGCTATGGCTACAAAAGATCAGGCCTCGACAGAGCGAAACTGCGCTGAAGAATGTTTGGTCGAGATGCTTCACCACCAGCTCACCGATATTATGCCTGGTAATAGCTTGTTGTTTGCAACAGCCTCGAAGATATCAGAATACGAGCAGCGCGATGTGATTTCACTGGCAGAACGTTCCTTGCAAGAAGTATTATTCAATCCCGAATCGAGTGTAAAGCAACTACAAATTATCAAGGAAGCAGGCAAGCTTTTGACAACCTCGTCTGATTCTAAAGTAGAACGTGCCTTGGCGACCACGATCTATCATGCAGCAATAGCGAGTTGCTTGGTACATAACGGCAAAAAGATCACACAACATTCTTACGAGAAGCTGGACGAAGCATTTGCGTTGCTGATAGAAAAAACATGGATGACTGATGAACTGATAGAGCTTTTTTCTCAGGCTCGTCGTATTTGCCAGAGTAAGCGGAACAAGAAATGAAAGCAAATGAAGAAAGCGAGATAGGTCGTCTGCCTGCAGCCAGTGGTTCTTCGCAGGGCTCGGCACATTTTTCTGCCCCACCTGAAGTCGAGGGATATGAGATTATCCGTGTCCTTGGTGAGGGTGGAATGGGAATAGTCTATTTGGCTCGACAGAAGGTTCCTGTCCAACGTCAGGTTGCACTGAAAATAGTCAAGCCTGGTATGGACTCTGCCCGTGTTATCACTCGTTTCGAAGCCGAGCAACAAGCCTTAGCCCTGCTGGATCATCCAAACATTGCACAGGTTTATGATGCGGGAACGACCAAGGAGGGGCACCCATATTTCTCTATGGAATACGTTGAAGGCCTATCTATCACCGAGCACTGTGACAAATATCGACTAAGCATGGAGGAACGACTACAATTGTTCATCCAAATTTGTGAAGGAGTCCAACATGCTCACCAGAAAAGTATCATCCACAGGGACATCAAACCGTCGAATATCTTGGTTTATATGGAAGGTGACAGAGCACTACCTAAAATCATCGATTTTGGAGTTGCTAAGGCTCTGACCTCACCCTTGACTGAGCAAACATTCTTTACGGCACAGGGTCAGCTACTGGGTACTCCTGAATACATGAGTCCAGAGCAAGCGGAGATGATCCACAATGATATCGACACTCGTTCGGATGTCTACTCACTGGGTGTGGTACTTTATGAACTCCTGACAGGAACACCACCATTTGACCGAAAGGCACTTGAGTTGGCCGGCTTTGAGGAAATCCTCAAAACCATTCGTGAAAAGGATCCACCACGTCCAAGCACACGTCTTTTAAGCTTAGGTGTTGAGGCCAGACACGTTGCCGACACTCGCAAGACCAATCCAAGTTTATTGCCAAAACAGGTACGTGGTGACCTGGACTGGATCGTGATGAAGACGCTCGAGAAGGATCGGAGTCGGCGCTACAGCACAACCTCTGAATTGGCTGCAGACATCAAACGACATCTCAATAATGAACCAGTCCAAGCCGGGCCACCGACCATGATGTACAAGTTTTGCAAGTTCATCCGGCGACATCGGAACGCCGCAATAGCAGCGTCGCTCATCGTTTTGGCTCTTGTAGTAGGCTCAATTATGGCCACCTGCGGTTTCTTACAAGCACGTCAAGAACGTGACCGAGCTATTGGTGCGGAGAGTAAAGCCAAACGAAATTTATACCGTGCCCACATGTTCTTGGCACAACAGAACTGGGAGGATCGTTTGATCGGAAGACTTCAGGAAATTCTGGATGCTCATTGTCCACGACTAGGGGAGCAGGATTTACGAGGTTGGGAATGGTACTATTTCAAATCATTGTGCGACCAGAATCTTCTCACGTTTAGTGGACATAAAGAAGCAGTGCGCTCTGTGGCTTGGAGTCCGGATGGTCGCTACATCGCCTCTGTTGGTACTGACGATACTGTCTGGATTTGGGATTGGATTACAAAGAAAGAGATCTGTGCATTGAGAGGACATAATAAGAATAAGCACTCAGTGGTATGGAGTCCGGATGGTCAGCGATTAGCCTCCGCTGGTAGTGACGAAACGGTCAAGATCTGGGATTGGACCAATCGGAAAGTGGCCCTTACGCTGATGGGACACAAGGGTGAGGTTTATTCTGTTACATGGAGTCCGGATGGTCAGAAAATAGCATCAGGGGGCAAGGATTCGACCGTGAGAATTTGGAATGCAAATACAGGGCAGGAGGCACTTTGTCTCTCCTGTGAATCAAGATCCCAATCTATTCTGTCACTGGCTTGGAGCCCAGATAGCCAGTGGTTGGCGGCAGGACGCAAAAGTGTATCCGAGGATGACAACGGAACAGTTATTTTGTGGGATATGACCACTTTGCAGTGTCGCTATTTCTATGACCACCAGGGGAATGGAGAAGTCTACTCAGTATCCTGGAGTCCGGATAGTCGACTTTTAGTATCAACTCAAGCACAGGGGATAATCAACGTCTGGGATCGGGCCACTGGAAAGAAGAAGTTCTCACTCCGTGACCACAATCAGAAGGTTTACTCAGCAATGTGGAGTTCCGATGGGAAGCGTTTGCTTTCGAGCGGTGAAGATAAGACAATCAAGATCTGGGATCTGGCAACAAAGGAAGTGATGGTCACATTATATGGACACAGGGACCAAGTGTATTCAGCAGTCTGGAGCCCTGACTTGTGTTATATTGCATCCGGCAGCGAAGATGGAACAATCAAGATCTGGGATACAACGAAAGCAAAGGAGCCAGTCAGTGAGCGTCAATTCAGTAATCAAGTGAGATCTGTAAGCTGGAGCCCGGATGGCCGGAAGATTGCTACAGCAAATAGTAATACAGTCGAGATATGGGATGTAGTTTCTGGGCAGGACGTGCTCAATTTGCAAGGACATACTGATGCGGTCCGTGATGTGGCGTGGAGCCCAGATGGAAAGCGATTGGCTACTGCAAGTAATGATAAAACGATAAAGGTATGGAATGCCACTGGAGGGCCACCAACAATGACTTTGCGAGGTCATACAGGCATAGTGTTCTCTGTGTCTTGGAGACCAGACGGGAAAAAGCTGGCATCGAGAGGTTTCGATAATAATTTGATAGTCTGGGATGCAGAAACAGGGGATGTAATCTTCACATTGCCAGTAGAGCGCGAGCGTAGGGCACACCAGGTGACGTGGAGTCGGAATGGTTGGCGTCTTGTATCTTCGGGAGAGCGTGGTCAGGTTACGATTTGGGATGTAAGCACGGGTGATATTCTACATGCACTTCCCAGGGAAGGTTCTGAGGTTCTTTCGGTTGCCTGGAATCCAAGTGGAAACAAACTAGCAGCAGGATACAAAAACGGAATTGTACAACTTTGGAAAGTGAGTGATGAGGAGTTGGTGTTCTCACTCCGAGGACACTCAGGTCGAGTATGCTCAATTGCATGGAGTCCGGATGGTGAGCGCCTTGTCACGGCTTCTGAGGACGGAACAGTCAAAATTCGCAAATCGGACACAGGCGAGGAGCTCCTCATCCTGCTTGAGCAGGAAGCCGAGGTATCCTCTGTCGCGTGGAATCCGGATGGGAAACGATTGGCGTGCGGCAGCTCTGACTCTACTGTGAAGATCTGGGATGCATCACTGGGCTATGAACTTGAGAGTAGCTCCGATGTGAAGGACGTCCGTTGAAATTTGAGATAATTAATGGTTATGTCGACCAAACTGGAAGCCAGAGAACTGTACGAGAGTATGAAAAGTAATTATCCAAAGTAGTACAAACATAGAATGCTTCCACTATAAAACATCACTTCAGATTGTCCAGCAAAACCGCCGCAAACGAAAGTTGTAATGGAGTGACATGGTAATACTAAAATGGCCCAATTTTAATCGGTCGACGACTACAACCGATGTAACTCGAAATCCTCTTATCTACCTATTTCCCAAAAATATTAACTCAATAAGTGCTTATTTATAAAAAGGATAGGCAATGATAAAAAATTGACAACGTTCAATGTACACAACATTGAAAAATTTATAGTTAAAATCGGGTTAGATATACAGGGGGAAAGAAATGTATTAGAGGTCATTTCCCACATTAGTGAAGAACACCCTCTTCGGTTACATTCATAATAAATATCTCATTATTACCATATATATACGAGAGAAAAGCGATCTTGTGTCCGTCTGGCGACCAGCAAGGACTCCCATCACCAGTAGGATTATTTGTCAGATTCCTCTGTTCATTCCCATCAGCGTTCATAACATAAATGTCAGAATTTTCATCTCTCTCTGAGTTAAAAGCGATCTTGTGTCCATCTGGTGACCAGCAAGGACTACCATCATATTCAGGATTATTTGTCAGATTCCTTTGTTCACTCCCATCAGCGTTCATAACACAAATTTCAGAATTTCCATGCCTATTCGAGACAAAAGCGATCTTATGTCCGTCTGGTGACCAGCAGGGAAACGAATCGTAGGAAGAATTATCCGTCAATCTTTTCTGTTCACTTCCATCTGCATTCATAACATAAATGTCAGAAGTTCCCGGACGCGTACGGCCACCAGGTACTCCTATATCGAACGCTATTTTTTGCCCATCGGGTGACCAGCAAAGATCGCCCTCATATTCAGGATTGTTTGTTAGATTCCTCTGTTCACTCCCATCAGCGTTCATAACATAAATGTCAGAATTTCCATTCCTATTCGAGACAAAAGCGATCTTATGTCCGTCTGGTGACCAGCAGGGATTCCAATCAGAAGCAGTATTTGTCAGATTCCTCTGTTCACTCCCATCAGCGTTCATAACATAAATGTCAGAATTTCCATTCCTATTCGAGATAAAAGCGATCTTATGTCCGTCTGGTGACCAGCAGGGGAACGAATCGTAGGAAGAATTATCCGTCAATCTTTTCTGTTCACTCCCATCTGCATTGATAACATAAATATCTCGATTTCCAGACTCCCACCAAGCTGGTCCTCTATCGAACGCTATTTTTTGCCCATCGGGAGACCAGCAGGGACTCAGATCATCAAGATTGTTATTTGTCACTCTTGTCCACCCGGTTGGGTAAGAGGATTTTTCACTTTGTAGTATTAGCGGGGTGTACCAACTGGGCCTATTTGGCCTTTCGGGCGAATTGAGCAGTTGTCGCCAAGCCTCGTCCGTAAGCCTATCGTCCATAGGGTGCTTGAACTCATAGTATGATAGTACAGGGCCAGCCGCCAGGAAAATCGAGGCGTTTGGACGCGGACAGGCTATGATGATCAGGTCCACATACCCTACGCCTTCCTCGACGACCTTGCCCTCAAGGCCATGCGTATGAACATCGGCCACGAGCGTCGTCTCGATGCCTTTTTCCTCAACGCCGATGATAGCACGTTCAAGCTTCTTTGCAAATCCCTTGACATACCGGCAGTCTTCGTCGGAAAGCTGCTGATTCGTCAGTTCTTTATTGGCGATTTCAATCAATCTGCTCAGTATATTCTCGAGGTTTACCAGTCGTTCCGTTGCCTCCGTCGACAGCGCATCGAAGTCGCCCAAGCCCTCCCTCGTCATGCGGGTTAGCGCCAGCAACCGACCATATAATTCAGGCACAGGTTCGACATAGCCAGTCGGCGGCGGAGAACCAGGATGTGATGCGGTACCGCCCGTCGTCTGACTCTGTTTCGCGTAGAGGATAGTGTCGTGCCTTAATTCTGCCCACGATGATAGAGCCGCATTTAGTTCTTTTTTCTGCCAGGCTTGCGTCCGCATGAAGTTGGGGTATCCATCGGGGAATTCGTCGGTCAACGCACGGAGTGAGTAAAGCCAACTCCAATACAAGTTCCGGTTCCAGTCAGCGACGTCTAAGGTGTCGAACTCGGCTTTGAGTTCATTAAATCGCAAGTCGTAATCAGTATAATCTGTATCGCCCTGTTCAACCAGGATGGTCATGGCCTGTGTCGAGCCTAAAATGGCCATGACGTCCAGCCCGCTGGGATAACAGCGGCCGGGGCCTGATCCGGTCTCCCCGAGCGTGAACGGCACAGGATCCCCAGTACCAGTATAGCCCCACACTTCGGGAAAGACCAGGTGCTGGAACATATATGAGTCCGGGATGAACCGCTTGCCCATAAACCGCATGCCTTTGGTCTTGTTGAGTACCTCATCGAGCGACTCCGGCGTAACCGGCGGTGTTACGAAGACGTTGCCCGTACCGCCGAATATCTTCGGCGACGGCAGCAGAGCCAGCTCGACCTTCAGCGCGAACAGGCTGCCTTCATCTTCAAGGTCGGTTGGTACGAAGCTGTTGTCGAAAACCTTGTCCAAGGCGCTAAGATACTCATAGGGCGTAAGATCGTCGGCCAGGCCTACATAGAATGAAGTAACAGCGTACAGCCGGTCCCAAATCTGGTGTCCACTCCGCGGGCCGACCTGGACTTTCTCAATTGACCTCGCCAGCAACACCGCCTGCG